>Ga0073899_10001156_pt1 | contig 24182 bp, 21 predicted proteins | sample KloWWTmetaKNB5Ph_FD_88975 | JGI IMG/M metagenome (GOLD analysis project Ga0073899, IMG submission 88975) | Active sludge microbial communities from Klosterneuburg, Austria, studying microevolution and ecology of nitrifiers - Klosterneuburg... | ecosystem: Engineered > WWTP > Aerobic digester >... | reverse complement strand
GACAGAAGATCCACAAGATCGGCATGAACAGCTCCGACACGGCACAGCTGTTCTTCGACAACGTGCGCGTGCCGCAACGCCACCTGATCGGCCAGGAAGGCCTGGGCTTCATGTTCCAGATGATGCAGTTCCAGGAGGAGCGCCTGTGGGGCGCCGCCGGCTCCCTGCGCAGCCTGGACCACCTCATCGACATCACGATCGAGTACGCGCGCGAGCGCAAGGCCTTCGGCAAGAGCATCCTCGACAACCAGGTCGTGCACTTCCGTCTGGCCGAGCTGCGCACCGAAGTCGAGGCGCTGCGGGCCCTGACCTACCGCGCGGTCGAGGCCTATGTCGGCGGCAAGGACGTCACCAAGCTCGCGTCCATGGCCAAGCTCAAGTGCGGGCGGCTGTCGCGCGAGGTCACCGACGCCTGCCTGCAGTACTGGGGCGGCATGGGTTACACCCTGGACAACCTGGTCTCGCGCGCCTACCGCGACAGCCGCCTGATCTCCATCGGCGGCGGCGCCGACGAGGTGATGCTGGGCATCATCGCCAAGCTCGAGGGCACGCTGCCCAGAGGTTCCCACTGATGTTTGGGCTGCGGCCGCTGTGGCGCCGGTCTTGGCCCGCGGGGGTGGCGGCGGCATGCCTGGCTGTGCTTGGAGGATCTGCGATGGCAATCGACCTCACGCCCTTGTGGGACCACGCCCAACCGGCGGTGAGTGAGGAGCGCTTCCGGGCGGCACTGGGCACCGCCAGCGGCGACGATGCGCTGGTGCTGCGCACGCAGATCGCGCGCACCTGGGGCATCCGCCGCGAGTTCGACAAGGCGCGCGAGATGCTCGACGGGCTCAGGCCCGAGATCGACCGCGCAGGCGTGGAGCCGCGGGTGCGGTGGCAGCTCGAGTGGGGCCGCACCTGGGTCTCGGCCACCCACGCGCCGCCGCAGCGCACGCCCGAGGCCCTGGCGCAGGCACGGGCGGCCTACGCCCAGGCACTCGACATGGCGCAAGCCGCTGGCCTGGATGGCCTGGCCGTCGATGCCGTCCACATGATGGCCTTTGTCGACACGGCGCCCGCTGACCAGCTGAAGTGGAACGAGCGGGGCCTGGCCATCGCCCGCGCATCGCGGCAGCCGGCCGCCAGCGCCTGGGAAGCGTCGCTGCGAAATAACCAGGGCGTGGCCCTCAAGGAGCTCGGGCGCCTGGACGATGCGCTGGCCGAGTTCCACCAGGCACTGGTTCTTCGCGAAGCGCAGGGCCAGGTACGCGGCATCCGCATCGCGCACTGGATGATCGCCTGGACGCTGCGTGCCATGGGCCGGCTGGACGAGGCCCGCGAGATCCAGCTGCGCCTGGAGCGCGAGTGGGATGCCGACGGCCAGCCCGACCCCTACGTCTTCGAAGAACTCCAGGCCATCTACCAGGCCCAGGGCAACGAGGCGCGGGCCCGGCATTACGCCGAACGCCACCGCACGAGCCGCACACCATGACCACGACACTCGCGCAAAGGCACGCCGACGGCGTGCTGCACATCACGCTCAACCGCCCCGCGGTGCGCAACGCCATGTCGCTGGCCATGGTGACCGAACTGCGCGATGCGCTGGCCGCGGCCGAGACCGACGGCCACAGCCGCGCCATCGTGCTGCGCGGCGCGGGTGGCCACTTCTGCTCGGGTGGCGACATCCAGGACATGGCACGCGCGCGCATGACCGCACCGGTGGACGGCAAGGACCCGATCGCAGCGGTAAGCGCCGCCTTCGGGCACCTGTGCGCGGCCTACGCGCGCACGCCCCTGGGGCTGGTGGCTGTGCTCGAAGGCACGGTGATGGGCGGCGGCTTCGGCCTGGCCTGCGTGGCCGACGTGGTGATCGCCAGCGACACCGTGGCCTTTCGCCTGCCCGAAACCTCGCTTGGCGTAGTACCGGCACAGATCGCGCCGTTCCTCGTCGAGCGCCTGGGCCCCAGTGAAGCGCGGCGACTGGCGGTGTGCGGCGCGCGCCTGGACGCGGCGCAGGCGCTGGCCATCCGCCTGGTGCACGAGGTCCACGCCAGCGACCGGCTCGACACCGCGCTGCAGCGCGTGCTCGCCGACATCCTGCGCTGCGCGCCCGGCGCCATTGCCACCACGAAGGAACTGCTGCGGCGCGCGCGCCGCGAACCGCCGGAGGCTTTGATCGACGACGCCGCCGCCCTGTTCTCACAGGCCGTCCAAGGCCCCGAGGGCATCGAAGGCACCACGGCCTACCTCCAGAAGCGAGCGCCCCGCTGGGTGCGCGAATGACCGGCACCCCAGCCATGTTCCACAAGATCCTCATCGCCAACCGCGGCGAAATCGCCTGCCGCGTGATCCGCACGGCGCGCGCCCTGGGCTACCGCACCGTGGCCGTCTACAGCACCGCCGATGCACTGGCGCCGCATGTCACCTTGGCCGACGAGGCGGTGTGCATCGGCGAGCCACCGCCCGCCGAGAGCTACCTGCGCATCGATGCGCTGCTCGACGCCGCCCGCCGCACCGGGGCCGATGCCGTGCATCCGGGCTACGGCTTCCTCTCCGAGCGCGCCAAGTTCGCCCAGGCCTGTCTCGAGGCTGGCCTTGTCTTCATCGGCCCGCCGCCCGCGGCCATCACCGCCATGGGCGACAAGGCGCTGGCCAAGCGCCGCATGCTCGAAGCCGGCGTCCCCTGCGCGCCGGGCTACCTGGGCGACGACCAGAGCGACGACACGCTGCTCACCCAGGCCCGCAGCCTGGGCCTGCCCCTGCTGGTGAAGGCAGTGGCCGGCGGTGGTGGCCGCGGCATGCGCCTGGTGCATGACTTCGCCGCCCTGCCCGAGGCCCTGGCCGGCGCGCGCCGTGAGGCCGCCAGTGCCTTCGGCGACGGCACGCTCATGCTCGAACGTTTGATCGAGGGCGGCCGCCACATCGAAGTACAGGTCTTCGCCGACGCCCACGGCAACTGTATCCACCTGGGCGAGCGCGACTGCACGGCGCAGCGGCGACGCCAGAAAGTGATCGAAGAGGCGCCCTCGCCCATCGTCAATGCCGCCTTGCGTGAGCGGATCGGCGCAGATGCGGTGGCGGCCGCGCGCGCCGTGGGCTATCGGGGTGCGGGCACAGTCGAGTTCATCGTCGATGCCCAGGGCCGTCACTACTTCCTGGAGATGAACACGCGGCTGCAGGTCGAGCACCCCGTCACCGAGTGCATCACCGGGCTCGACCTGGTTGAGTGGCAGTTGCGCGTGGCCGCCGGGGAGCCGCTGCCGCTGGCCCAGCACGAGCTGCGCCTGAACGGCCACGCCATCGAGGTGCGGCTGTATGCCGAAGACCCGGCCGCCGGCTTCGTGCCGCAGACCGGCCGCGTGCTGCACTGGCGCCCGCAGGCGGCCCTGAACGGCCGCCGCCCGGGCGCGGCGACGACGGGCGGCGTGCGCATCGATGCCGGCATCGCCGAAGGCAGCGAAATCGGGCCGCACTACGACGCCATGGTGGCCAAGCTGATCGCACATGGCCGCGATCGCGACGATGCCATCCGGCGCTTGCGCGCAGCGCTGGCCGATGCGCCGCTGGTGGGTGTGGGCTGCAACACCGCCTTCCTGCGCGCGTTGCTCGATCATGCGCGCTTTCGCACCGCCAGCCTGCACACCGGCCTGATCGATGAGTGGGCGGCCGCCGGCGAGCCGCCGCTGCAGCGCCGCGAGCCCCAGCCGACCCTGTGGGCGCTGGCCGCCGCCATGATCACCCTGCGCCACGGCCATGGGATGCGCCCGGCCAGCGTCGCTGACGGCGTAATCGTGCTCCAGATGGCCGGCCACGATCGAGCCCTGTCGGTGCGCACCGAGGGCTCGCGCGCGCGCGTGTGCGCTGCCGGTGGCGAGGACGCCACGCACGAGGTGCGGCTGATCGCGCATGACGACCACCTGGTGCGCTATGAGATCGACGGCGTGCGCCGCCAGCGCGTGGCGCTGTGGCAATCGCCGCCAGGGGCGCACGGCAGCGAGGTCGAGCGCCTGCACCTGGTGGACGACGACGGCCATGCCTGGGCCTGCGCCGAGCGCTCGCCCTACCCGGCGCTGCTGCGCGCCGATGACCCGCGGCGCGCCTGCGCCGCCGTGGCCGGCACCGTGGTGGCCGTTTCGGTGCAGATCGGCCAATCGGTCAGCGCCGGCCAGCCGCTGGTGTGCGTCGAGGCGATGAAGATGGAGATGTGGCAGCACGCGGGGGCCGACGCGCGCGTGATTGCCGTGCATGTGCAGCCGCGCCAGGCGGTCGACGCCGGTGCGCTGCTGGTCGAACTGGAGATCGGACAAGCCTGACATGGATACCGCCATCCTGACCTGCGCCCTCACCGGCGTGCTCACCAACCCGCGCCAGCATCCGGTGCCGGTCACGCCGCTGCAAATGGCCGACGAGGCGCGGCGCGCCTTCGATGCCGGCGCCAGCGTCATGCATGTGCACCTGCGCATGCAGCAAGATGGCCTCGGTCACCTGCCGAGCTGGGACCCGGACGTGGCGGAGGCCGTGGTCGGTGCGATCCGCGCCGCCTGCCCGGGCGTGATCATCAACCTCACCACCGGCGTCATCGGCCAGGACATCTCGGGGCCCACCGCCTGCATCCGGCGGGTGCGCCCCGAGGTCGCGGCCTGCAATGCCGGCAGCCTGAACTACCTCAAGCTCAAGGACGACGGCAGCTGGGCCTGGCCGCCGATGGTGTTCGACAACCCGGTGGCCAAGGTGCAGCAGTTCCTCGACGTGATGGCCGAGTGCCGCGTGCATCCGGAGTTCGAATGCTTCGACGTCGGCATCGTGCGCTCGGTCGACATGTACCTGCGCGCCGGCATGGTGGCCCCTGGGCTGGGCCGCGCGGAGTTGAACTTCGTCATGGGCGTGGCCTCGGGCATGCCCTGCGACGCCGACCTGCTGGCGCTGCTGCCGCGCTATGCACCGCGCGAGGCAGTGTGGCAGGCCACACTCATCGGCCGCGCCGAGATCTGGCCGGTGCACCAGCGCGCGGCCGAACTCGGCGGCATGCTGCGCACCGGCCTCGAGGACACTTTCTACCTGCCCGACGGCCAGCGCGCCACCAGCAACGGCGAATTGATCGAAGCACTGGCGCGCTGCGCCGCCCAGGCCGGTCGCACCGTCGCCAGTCCGGACCAGGCCCGCGCGTTGCTGGGCTTGCCGCCATGAGCGGTACGAGATCTGACGCCGGGCAGCTCACGGCGCGGCGCGCCGCAACGCGCGCAGCCGCGGCTCATCCACGCCACCGGCCCGGTTCAGCAGCATCCAGGTCATCGGCCCGGCCACGCCGTCGGCAGCCAGGCCCTGGGTGAGCTGGAACGAACGCACCCGCGCCTGTAGCGCAGCGCTGTCGACTCCCTCGCTGGCCCCTCCGTCGGCATGCGCGAGCTGCTCCAGCAACTTCGGCCGTGCCGCTTCGTCGAGTGCCGGGGCCGAAAGCTGGCGAGCCGGGTCCGCCAGGCCCGGTGGCGCGCGCCACAACGTGGTGAACGTACCCGACCACGCCTGTCCCAGCGTCCCCAGCGCCACGCGCAGCGGCTCCGCGCCCAGCAGCAAGGTCGCCTCGGCTTCGTCCAACCCGACCAGGGTGGCAGCAGCGCTGCGGCCCTGGCCGTCGGACAGCGGCAGCAGCGCTGGCCGGTCCAGCAGACGCAGCGCCGCAAATCCACCGCGGCCGCGCCAGCAGGCCAGTCCGTGCGCGGCCCAGGCGGCACAGCCCACCTGCGCCGGCGGCGCGCCCCATTGCGCCCCCAGGGCCTGCCAGGCGGCCGAGTCGTCGCCGGCCGCACGCCCAATCGCGGTACGCAACGCTGCGGCGTCGACAGCCACTCCCACGGACGGCGCAGCCGTCAGGGACGTCGTGGCCGCGGCTGCCGGCGGCGCCGGTTCTGCGGGCCGCCCGGTGTCCGTGTGCCCGGCGCCAAGAGGTGTCGGCGTCGCGGATGACACCTGGGGCTGCGCGCTGCGGCCGTCACCGGTGAACATCGGTGCAAACCACCATGCCGCCCCTGCGCCGGCAGCCACGGCACCCGCGACGAGCCCCGCACGCCGCGCCCAGTGCGCCCACCGCGCCCCGGGGCGGGCGAATACTTCCCGCGCCGCACGGTCCACCAGAGTCCGGTCCACCGTCGGGCGGCCCAGCCCATGCGCAGCAATGAGGGCTCGATCGCACAGCACGTTGATGCGCCGCGGCACGCCGCTGCACAGCCGGTGGATGCGGCGCAAGGCCGCCGAGTCGAACGGTGGCTCCGCGGCCCGCCCGGCAACGGTCAGCCGGTGCCGGATGTAGGACAGCGTTTCTTCTTCGGCAAGCGCCTTCAGGTGATACCGCGCCACCACCCGCTGCGCAAGCGGCTCCATCGATGGCCACAGCATCATCTGCCGCAGCTCCGGTTGGCCGATCAGCAGCACCTGCAGCAGCTTGCGCTCGCTGGTGACCAGGTTGGTCAGCAGGCGGAGCATCTCGAAAGCCTGGGCCGACAGCGCCTGTGCTTCGTCGACCACGATCAGCGCCCGCCTCCCGGCCGCATGGGCGAGCAGCAGGTGGCCGTGCAATGCATCGACCGGATCACGCGCCGGCGCGCCATCGGCTGGCGGCTCGACCCGAAGGTCCTCGCAGACCCGGGCGAGCAGCGCGTCCACGCCCAGCCGGGGGTTGACCACGTAGGCGACATCGAAACCCGGTGGCAGTTGCTCGAGGAAGGCACGCCACACCGTGGTCTTGCCTGCTCCAATCTCGCCGGTCAGCAGCACGAAGCCGCCACCCAGGTGCAGCCCGTGGTTCAGATGCTCCAGCGCCTGCCGGTGCTGCGGGCTCAGATACAGGAAGCGCGGGTCTGGCGCCACCGAGAAGGGTTCGCACTCCAGCCCGAAGAACGATTCGTACATGACGGGGCAAGGATACCCGCACCTGGCTGGCCCGAGGCCCCGCCTGTCGTGCGCCAACGCCAGCCGCCGTGTACGATAGGCCGCTTAGACACTTGCGTCTGCACGAGGACATCATCATGGCCCGTCTCACCACCACCTGTGCCTTGCTGTCGGTCATCGCACTGGCGGCCTGTGCTACCGCCGAGCCCAGCGCCACCACGGCCGGCGCGCCTGACGGTTCGACCACTGCGCGCGCCCAGGACGACGCCACGCTGACCGGCAGCCGCCTGCAACGCGTGCAGACCGACCGCATGCTCAAGTCCGTGGGCAACTCCAGCTTCAGGCAAGACACTTCCGTCCACAGCCTGGGCAACGTCGTCGGCGCCAAGAGCAACTGACCGCATCCGGTTCCGCGACCCGATGCGCGGCGCATGGTTCGCGGCGTTGACATGGGCCGCGGCTCTAGGCCTGATCGGCTGCCAGGCGGTTGCACCGCGGGTTGCCGCCGCCCCGACCACCGCCGTCTTGCCCCCGGGCCTGGCGGTGGAGGGCGTGCCGCCGGTACCGCTGTCGCTGGCGCGGCAGACGGCGCCCTACACCGACCTGCGCGGCCACACCTTGGCGGACTGGCATCCGACGGCGCGCGAGATGCTCGTGTCCCACCGCGCCCCCGGCACGGCCACCGCCCAGCTGTACCGCCTGACGGGCCCGTTGGGTGATCTGCAGGCGCTGACCCATGGCGCCGACCCGGTCACACGAGCCCGCTACGAGCCGCTCGGCGGCAGTTATGTGGTCTTCGAGCGTGCCGCGGGCGGCTCCGAGGTCACACAGCTCTATCGCCTGGACGCACCCGGCGCCGAGCCGGTGGCACTGACCGCACCCGACGAGCGCCATGCCCTGCTCACCTGGCTGAATACGCGCAGCGAACTCATCCACGCCAGCGTGCCGCTGGACCGCACCGCCGACGGCGGCAGCCGCGCACAAGTCAACACCACGCTGTGGCTGCTCGACCCGCGGCGTCCCGACCGACGGCGGCGCCTGGCCGTCCTTCCGGGGCCGGGCTGGTATACCGCGCGCACCTCGCGCGACGATCGCTGGCTCGCGCTGGGGCGCTACCGCTCGGCCAATGCGTCCGAGATCTGGCTGCTCGACCTGTCCAGCGGCGAGCGGCGCCGCGTGCTGCCCGCCGCCGCCGACCCCGCACCCATGCAGGCCACGCATGCGCCGCTGGACTTCAGTGCAGACGGCCGCTACCTGTACCTGCTGACCGACCGCCACGGCGAGTTCCGCGAACTGGCGCGCCTGGAGATCGCCGACGGCCGCCTGGAGCGCATCAGCCACGACACCCCATGGGACATCACCGAAGCCAGCCTTTCGCCCGACGGCCGTGAGGTGGTGGCGCTGGCCAACGTGGCTGGCCGGCGCGAGTTGCGGCGTTACAGCGCGGCCACACTGGCGCCCTTGCCGGCCCCTGGCCTACCCGTTGGGAGTCTTGCCGCGCTGCGCCACCATCGCGTCAGCGGCGAACTCGCACTGGTGGCGACCCACGCCCGCGCACCGGGCCAAGTCTGGTCAGTGGCGCCGGGCCGCGCCGCCCAGGCCTGGACCCAGCCGTCGGTGCCCGCGGGACTGGACACTGCCAGCTTCACCGAACAGCAGGTGGTGCGCTGGAGGACCTTCACGGACTGGAAATCTCCGGCCTGCTCACCCTGCCGCCCCCGCGGCACGCCGGCCGCCGACCGGTGCTGGTCCTCATCCACGGAGGGCCGGAAGCCCAGGCCTCGGTCGGATTCCTCGGCCGCACCCAGTACTACGCGCAGGAACTCGGGGTGGCCATCGTGCAGCCCAACGTGCGCGGCTCGTCGGGGTTCGGCAAGCGCTTCCTGACTCTGGACAACGGGCGGCAGCGCGAAGACGCCGTCCGCGACATCGGTGCCCTGCTGGACTGGATCGCCACCCAGCCGCAACTCGACCCGGCACGCGTGCTGGTCAGCGGTGGCTCCTATGGCGGCTACATGTCGCTCGCAGTGGCGGCGCGCTATCCCGAGCGCATCGTCGGCGCGATCGATGTCGTCGGCATCTCGCATTTCCTGACCTTCCTGAAGAACACCGAGAGCTACCGCCGCGACCTGCGCCGCGTGGAGTACGGCGACGAACGCGAGCCCGGCATGGCCGAATTCCTCGACCGCATCTCGCCGCTGACCCAGGCCCACCGCATCACGCGGCCCCTCATGGTGGTGCAGGGCCGCAACGATCCGCGCGTGCCCTATACCGAGGCCGAGCAGATCGTGCAGCGCGTGCGCGCCAACGGCACTGCCGTGTGGTACCTGCGTGCCGACAACGAAGGCCACGGATTCGCGCGCCAGGCGAACCAGGACTACCAGTTCTGGGCCACGGTGCTGTTCATGCAGCACACGCTGCTGAGGTAGCGGGCCGAGCCGCCGTTACTGGGCGACGCCGGTCATCCAGGCGCGGCGGATCAATGCGCCGCAGCCGATCGAATCGGTCACCGCGCCACCGAAGTCGACCCGTGCCAGCACCCCGTAGTAGCTGCGCGTCGCGTCGATCCACGGGTAGAAGCCGAATGCGCCAGGACTGCTGAAGGCGCCGTCGGCCTGCGGGTCGTCCTCGATCCAGTGGCCGACCGAGTAATGCCAGCTCAGCGACGCGGGCAAGGGCGCATAGACCGCGCTGGTGCACAGGGTGGGGTTGGTGCACACCGCACTGGTGCCCAGCCAGGTCGACATCTTCAGCTGGCCGGCCAGCAACTTGCGCAGGAAGGTCGCGTAGTCGCGCGCCGTGGTGGTGATGCCACCGGCCAGCTGCGGCTGCGTGTAGAGCAGGTTGATCTCGGTGCCCAGCACGCGGCGCACTTCAGCGGCCAGGCCCGCATTGTCCAGCGCGCCCAGGCCCATGCCGGGCGTGGGCACGCTCGCATGCTTTTGCATGTGGCCGCCGTTGTAGTAGAACCGGTCCACATCAGCTGGCGTGCGCACGCCGTTGCTGTTTCGTGCCACGCACGACGCAACGGTGTCGCGCGTGTCGCAGCCCCCGAAGCTCATGTTGTCGTAGCCGCTGCGAAAGTTCAGGAACTGGATGTCCTCGGCGGTGAGCGTGCCGCCGCGGCGTTCGGCCACATAGGCGGCATAGATCCACTTCGATGCCGAGGCAATGCTCATCGGGGTGCCGGCCTCGTAGGTCGTGACGCTGACGGCCGAATCCACCGAACCGCCTGCCAGCTTCTGGCCACGGTCGCCGATCTCCCAGTAGAACGGCCGCACCGGCGCACAGGCATTGCTGCTGCCTTGGGCCGTCGCCGTGGCCGCAGCCACGCGGCTGGCCAACTCAGGTGCAGGCGTGCCCGGCGGGCCGACCAGCGAGACGATGCTCACCCGGCCGTCCGGATCCAGCCGCAGCTTCAGGTCGCGGTAGGGTTGACCAGCCACGTCGACTACGGGCACCGTGAGCACCTGTGTGTTGACGTCATAGACCGCCTGGGCCAGGGCCAGTGCAGGCACGGCCAGCAGCCATGGCGTCGCCCTGCACACGACCTTCGGCAGGGTGTGCCGCGTCGCCGGTCGCAGGCACCGCTGTTCGATACGCGTCATCGGACGCCCTCCTTCTGGCGCCGCACCATACACCGCCTGGGTTAAGAAACATCAAGATCGCTCCTCTCCCGGTCCGGGCATCGCCTGCGGCGGTGTATAAGCGCCGCTGCTGGCACTGGCCCGCGCATCATGCCCCGCGGGTCGCAGGCCGGTTCAAACCGCCCCGAATTCGGAGGAGCCCGAAATGACACAACCCCTGCGTCGCATCATCGTCGGCGCCATCGCCGCAGCCTGCGTGGCCGCCAGCAGCGGTGCCGCGCTCGCACAGAGCCGCACAGTCAAGATCCTGGTTGGCTTTCCGGCAGGCGGCGGCACCGATGCCATCGCCCGTACGCTGGCCGAGAAGCTCAAGGACGAGCTTGGCGCCGCGGTCATCGTCGAAAACAAACCCGGCGCCGGCGGCCAGCTCGCTGCCCAGGCGTTGAAGGCGGCACCGGCCGATGGCAACACCCTCTTCATCAGCCATGACCACACCATATCGGTGCTGCCGCTGGTGTCCAAGAACCCGGGTTTCGACCCGGCTCGGGATTTCACTCCAGTGGCGGGGTTTGCCAGCTTCGTCAACGCGCTGGCCGTCTCGCCCGGCACGCCGGCGCGCAACCTGCCCGACTATGTGGCCTGGATTCGCGATCAAGGCCAGGGCAAGGGCGTCGTGGGCATACCGGCGCCGGCCTCGACACCGGAGTTCCTGGTCAAGCTGCTGGGCGAAAAGTTCAAGCTCGACCTGGTGAGCGCCCCCTACCGCGGCAGTGCACCCATGATGGGCGACATGCTGGGCAACCAGATCGCCGCCGGCGTGGGCTCGATCCCCGACTTCATCGAAAACCACCGCAGCGGACGCCTGCGCGTGGTGGCGGTCGGCGGCACCCAGCGCCAGGCCGTGATGCCCGACGTGCAGACGCTGGCCGAGCTGGGCGTACCGGGCTTCGAGGAGTTGCCGTATTACGGCTTCTTCGCGCCTGCTGGAACGCCGCGCGCTGCGCTCGACGCGTTTGCGCAGGCGCTGGCCAAGGTGCTGGCCCAGCGCGACGTGCGGGAACGCCTTACCGCCATGGGTCTGGCGGTGGAGTTCATGACCGCCGAACAACTCGGCCAGCGCGAGCGTGCGTACACCCGCGCCTGGACCGACATCATTCGCAAGAGCGGATTCCAGCCGCTGTAACACCTGCGCCGCGGCCATCGCGGCGCGCGTGTGGCGTGACGACCGCTTCGGGCCGGCCCCGGGCCGGCCAGAGCGATCAGGCTTGGGTGGCGTTCGCCTTGGCGACCTTGGCCGTGCGCCCCTTGCGCGCCGCCGGCTGTGCTGTGGCACGGGTGCGGCGCCCGCGCTGGGTCATCTCGGCAAGCACGGCGTCGAAGGCCTCGCCGGCCGCCGGCTTGGCAGCCGAACGCGCGCGCCGGGCCGGCTTGGCCGCGGCCTGTGCCGCACGCGCCGGACGGGTCGAAGCGCGACGCGCACGGGCCGGCTTGGCGGCGGTGTCGGTGGCCACCTTCTTCGAGACGGCGCCCGCGCCATCGGCCATGCGCTCGGTCAGGTCGCGCATCACGCGCACACCGGGCAGGCCCAGGCGGGCCGCTGCCGTCAGGCCATTGAGCAGGTAGGGGTTGTGCACGCCGCGGGCCAGCGCCGCAGCCTTGCGCACTTGCTGGGCCGCACCCTGGCTGCCCAGCTCGATGGCCCTGTGCGTACCAGCGGTCACCGCTTCCAGGCTGCGCAGCGCGGCCTCGGCCAAACCGACGCGGGCCTTGTCCAGCGCGGCACTGAGGGCCGGCGCCAGCTGGGCGGCACGGCCTTCGAGGCCGCGGCTCACCCGCGCATCGACTGCGCGCACAACGCGCTGGCCGCTGCTGCGGTAGGCGAGCAGCGCATGTTCGGCGGCCTTGCGGGTGTGGCCGATGGTTTCGAGCGTCACGCTCTGCAGGGTCTGGGACATGGATGACTTTCCTTCGAGTAGGGAATGCGGGAGAACCGCGAGACAGCGGCAGTGTCCCGACGCCTGCCTAGGGAAGGAAACCCAATACCGCCCTGCTTGCCTAGGGTTTGCTCTCCAGTTCAGCGCAGGCAGGGGCAGCGTCGCGCCCACCTCCGGCTCAGGCCAACAGGCCCTCGGCGCGCAATGCGGCCAGCACAGCCGGGCGGCCCTGCATGCGCGAGCGCAGCTCGTTGATCCGGGCATAGGGTGCCAGGTCAACGCCGACGCGCGGCGCCCAGTTCGTCACCGTGAACAGGTAGGCATCGGCCACGCTGACGTCGGCACCCAGCAGCCAATCCTGCCCTTCGAGCTGCTCGTTCACCCAGCGCAGGCGCCCGGCCAGGCGCTCACGGCTGGCCGCCTTGACGTCCTCGGGGCTTGCCGGATTGAACAGCGGTGAGAAGTTCTTGTGCAGTTCCGAGCTGATGAAGCTCAGCCAGCTCATCAGCCGGTAACGCGGCAAAGTACCGTAGGGCGGAGCCAGACGGCGCTCGGGCACCTGGTCGGCGATGTATTGCAGGATGGCCGCCCCTTCGGTGAGGCGGGTGCCATCGTCGAGTTCGAGCAACGGCACATAACCCAGCGGGTTAATGGCGTAGTAGTCGGTGCCATCGGGCAGCTTGTGCGTCTTGGTCGGTGCGGCGACGGCCTGGAACGGCAGGCCCGACTCATGCAGGGCGATGTGAGAGGCCAGCGAACACGCGCCGGGGCTGTAATAGAGCTTCATGAGGGTGACTCCACGGTTGCGGGGGTGGGGGCGGGTTGACGCGCTCGACCGCCCCAGCGCATGATGCCATCGGGAGGCATGCGCGCCATGCACACGATCGACTACGACGGTTCGGTGGCCATCACGCGCGATATCCACTGGGTCGGCCGGCATGAGCACGGGTTGGAGTTGCACTGCAACCCTTACCTGCTGCTCGATGACGATACCGCGGTTCTGATAGACCCCGGCTCTATCCCCGACTTCCCAGTGGTGATGCGCAAGATCATCGACCTGACCAGTCCGCAGCTCATCAGTCTGATCGTCGCCAGCCACCAGGACCCGGACGTCTGCAGCAACCTGGCCGTCGTCGAAGATGTGGTCGAGCGGCCCGACTTGCGCATCGCCGCGCACAGTGCCACCTTGCGGCTGATCCGCCACTTCGGGCTGCGCTCGCCGCTGCTGGCGGTCGACCGCTGCGAGTGGCAGGTGAGCCTGCCCAGTGGCCGCGTGCTCGAGTTCATCCACACCCCGCACCTGCACTGCGCGGGGTCCATCATGACCTTCGACCGCGCCACCGGTACGCTGTTCTCGAGCGACCTCTTCGGCGCCTCCGACGAGGAGGCCTGGGCTTTGTTTGGTGACGGCAGCTATACCGGCGCCATGACCGACTGGCACCAGGCCATGATGCCGGCCAACCACCTGCTGCGCAGCTGCATGGCGCGCATACGCGCGTTGCCCATCCAGCGCATTTGCCCGCAGCACGGCTCGGTGATCGAAGGCGATGGAATTGAACGTGCCATCGCCCACCTCGAGCGCCTGCCCGTCGGCCTGGACCTGATGGGCAGCGCACCTTGAGCGAAGACCTGCGCAGCGCCAGCCAGCGCTACGCCGTCGACATCCGCGCCACCAACCGGGCGCTGATGGAGAAGGCATTGCACATGCGCTGCCTGGCCTATCTGGCCAAAGCCAAGGCCGGGCTGCTCACCCAGACCATTGCCGAGGTCAACCGCACCAAGCAGACGCTGCGCCAGAGCTATGACCACCTGTCCGAAGAGCAGCGCCTGATCCTGCGCCAGAAGGCCGAGCTCGAGGCGGCCAACGAGGCGTTGCGTTCGTTTTCCTATGCCGTGTCGCACGATCTGCGCGCCCCGCTGCGCGGCCTGCAGGGCCTGGCGGAAGCCCTGCACCGCGACTACGCCGACCGGCTCGACGAACGCGGTCGCGACTACGTCCAGCGCATGCAATCCACGGCCCACCGCATGTCCGACCTGATCGAGGGCATGCTGCTGCTCACCCAGATCGCCCGCGCCGAGCTTCACCGCCGCCCGGTCGACCTGTCGGCCATGACCGCCCATGTGCTGCGTGAGCTGCGCGAGGCCGCGCCCGAGCGGCAGGTGCAGGTGCAGGTGCAGCCGGACCTGGTGGTCGAGGCCGATCCGCAGATGATGCACAGCCTGGTGCAGAACTTGCTTGGCAACGCCTGGAAGTACACCGGCCGCGTGGCCAACGCCCGCATCGAGATCGCGGCCGCCGAGCGCAGCGGCCGCCGCGGCATCGCCTTCACCGACAATGGCGTCGGTTTCGACCGCGCCCGTGCCACCCGGCTGTTCACCCCGTTCGGTCGCATGCATACCGATAGCGAGTTCCCGGGCCTGGGCGTCGGGCTGGCCACCGTCAAGCGCATCGTCGAGCGCCACGGCGGCCACATCGAGGCCGACTCCACGCCAGGGCAGGGCACATGCATCTTCGTTTCGCTGGGCTGATCACCGCCGGGCACGACCGCGGCCTGCGCGGCGTGGTCCGGCTGATGGCCCTGGCCACACTGGTTGCGGGCTGCTTGTCCGGCTGCACGCAGTTCGTGCGGTTGGCCAACGACATCCGCGAAACCGGCGACCGGCTGCGCGTGGTGGGCGGCGAGTTGACGAGCGACACGAGCAGCCCATGCGCCGACTGCCCATTTGTGGTCATGGTGCTGGCCGACGACCAGGGCCGCAGCCTGCACAATTTCCGCGTGTTCGAGCGCCCCGGCCGCTTTCAGCTGGCCGCCCTGAACGACTCGCGCGCACTGTTCACCTTCCACGACCTGGACCGCAGCTTCACCTACACACCAGGCGAGCCCGCCGCCTGGCTCGACTTGCCGGCCCGCCTGGCCGAGCGATCGGTCGACGATCTGCGCGTGCGGCTGCGCACCACCGTCGATCGCCAGCCGCCGCAAGGCCTGCCGCCGCTGTACGAGCTGCGCGGCGCCGCGCTGGCGCAGATCGACGTGCGCGTGGCCCAGGTGGTGCCGCTGGCCGATGAGCGGTTCAGCCCGGCGTCGGCCGATATCGGCATGTGGGAGCCCATCGGCTTCATGAAGTCCGGGCGCGCGGGCATTTTCTTCCTCGAGCCCTACGACCCGACGCGCACGCCGGTGCTCTTTGTGCACGGCATGGGCGGCGGCCCGCGCGACTTCCAGACCCTGGTCGGCGCTTTGGACCACCAGCGCTTCCAGCCGTGGGTGCTGGCCTATCCGTCGGGGCTGGATCTGCGCGCCAGCGGCGATGGCCTGGTCGGTCTGGTGGCCGAACTGCAACTGCGCCTGGGTTTCCGGCGCTTGCACATCGTGGCGCACAGCGTGGGCGGGTTATTGGTGCGCGAGACGCTGGCCGAATGCAGTCGCACCAGCGGCTGCGCCTGGGCCGGCCACTTCGTCTCGCTGTCCAGCCCCTTCGGTGGTGTGTCGGTCGTCGGCGCACTGGTCGACTACGCCGCCGTAGTCATGCCCGTCTGGCGCAACCTGGCCCCCCAGTCAGAATTCCTGGCCACCCTGTTCGACGCACCCTTGCCGAGCAACGCGCGCCACCACCTGGTGTTCGGCTATCGCAACGCCGCCACCCTCAGCCGCAAGAGTGGCGACGGCGTCATTGCGCTGGACAGCCAGCTGCGCCCCGCCGCGCAGCAGCAGGCGACCAGCCTGCGCGGCTTTGACGACGACCACGCCAGCATCCTGACCAACCCGCAGGTGGCGCAGCATGTGAACCGCGTGCTCGCTGCGGAGTCCGCGCGCTGACCGTCATCCGCGACGGGTCAATCAAGAATTGGCACCTGGCGACGATCCTGTAGCACGCCAGCGCCAGCGACGCCACTGGCACGGGTACGCCCGCTCACACATCGATATTCGCCGCCCTCAGCGCATTACTCTCGATGAAGTCGCGGCGCGGCTCCACTTCGTCGCCCATCAGCATGGTGAACACGCGGTCGGCTTCGATGGCGTCCTCGATCTGCACGCGCAGCAGGCGGCGCACGGTCGGGTCCATGGTGGTTTCCCACAGCTGCTCGGGGTTCATCTCGCCCAGGCCCTTGTAACGCTGGCGGCCCACGGCGTTCTCGGCCTGTGTCATCAGCCAGGCCATGGCGGCGCGGAAGTCGCCCACCTTGTGCTCCTTCAGGCGCTCGCCTTCGCCGCGCTTGACGACGGCCTCGGGACCGAGGAGATCCTTGAACGTCAGGCCGGCTTCCTTCAGCGCTGCGTAGTCGGCGCCGTGGACGAAGTCTTGCGTGATGACGCTGCTCTTGACGTTGCCGTGGTGGCGGCGGCTGATGCGCAGCAGGTGCTTGTCGGTGCGGGCGTCGAACTGCGCCTGAACTTCGGCATCGTGCAGCGCGCCCTGCAGCGCCACGGCGCTGGCCTCGGCCTGGGCGGCGCTGTCCAGGTCGAGCGTCAGGCCGTTGGCGATGGCGCGCAGCGCCTCCAGGTCCATCCAGTTGCCCAGCCGCTCGATCACGTGGTTGGCCACCACACCCTTGCGTGCCAGCTCTTCGAGCACCGTCCCGGCCAGTGCCGGGCGGCTGCCGTTGGCACCATCGGGCAGCACGGCGGCGCCATCGAGCGCCACCTTCAACAAGAACGCGTCGAGCTCGTGGCCATCTTTAAGGTACTGCTCCTGCCGCCCCACCTTCACCTTGTACAGCGGCGGCTGCGCGATGTAGATGTAGCCGCGTTCCACCAGCACCGGCATCTGGCGGTAGAAGAACGTGAGCAGCAGCGTTCGGATGTGTGCGCCGTCCACGTCGGCATCGGTCATGATGATGATGCGGTGGTAGCGCAGCTTGTCCGGGTTGAAGTCCTCGGGCCCGATGCCGGTGCCCAGCGCGGTGATCAAGGTGACGATGGAGTCGCTGGACAGCAGCTTCTCGTAGCGCGCCTTCTCGACGTTGAGGATCTTGCCGCGCAGCGGCAGGATCGCCTGGAACTTACGGTCGCGGCCCTGCTTGGCACTGCCGCCGGCGGAGTCACCCTCGACGATGTAGATCTCGCACAGCGCCGGGTCTTTCTCCTGGCAGTCGGCGAGCTTGCCGGGCAGGCCCATGCCGTCGAGCACGCCTTTGCGGCGCGTCATCTCGCGCGCCTTGCGCGCGGCCTCGCGGGCGCGCGCGGCATCGACGATCTTGCCGCAGATGGTCTTGGCGTCGATCGGGTTCTCGAGCAGCCAGTCGGTGAGCAGCTTGGAGACGATCTCCTCGACTGGGCCGCGCACTTCGGACGATACGAGCTTGTCCTTGGTCTGGCTCGAGAACTTGGGCTCGGGTACCTTGACGCTGACGATGCAGGCCAGCCCCTCGCGCATGTCGTCGCCGGCGATCTCGACCTTGGCCTTCTTGGCCAGCTCGTTGTCCTCGATGTACTTGTTGATGACGCGGGTCATCGCAGCGCGCAGGCCGGTGAGGTGGGTGCCGCCGTCGCGCTGCGGGATGTTGTTGGTGAAGCACAGCACCGACTCGTTGTAGCCGTCGTTCCACTGCATCGCCACTTCGACGGCGACGTTGGTGTTCTGCTCGCTCATCTTGTCGCCCATGGCGTGGAAGATGTTGGGGTGCAGCACCTTCTTGCCCTGGTTGATGAACTCGACGAAGCCCTTGACGCCGCCGGCGAAGGCGAAGTTGTCTTCCTTGGCGTTGCGCTCGTCGACCAGGCGGATCTTCACGCCATTGTTCAGGAACGAGAGCTCACGCAGGCGCTTGGCCAGCACGTCGTAGTGGAAGTCGATGTTGCTGAAGATCTCGCCGTCGGGCAGGAAGTGCACCTCGGTGCCGCGCTTCTCGGTCTCGCCGATGATCTTCATGGGGCTCACCTCGAAGCCCTCGCGCAGCTCGAGCACGCGGTCCTGCGGCACGCCCTTGGCGAACTCCATGTGATGGGCCTGGCCGTCGCGGCGCACGGTCAGGCGCAGCCACTTCGACAGCGCGTTCACGCAGCTCACACCCACGCCGTGCAGGCCGCCCGAGACCTTGTAGCTGTTCTGGTTGAACTTGCCCCCGGCGTGCAGCTCGGTCAGCGCGATCTCGGCAGCCGAGCGCTTGGGCTCGTGCTTGTCGTCCATCTTCACGCCGGTGGGAATACCGCGTCCGTTGTCGATGACGGAAATCGAGTTGTCGGAATGGATGGTGACGATGATGTCGTCGCAGTAGCCAGCCAGCGCCTCGTCGATCGAGTTGTCGACCACCTCGAAGACCAGGTGGTGCAGGCCGGTTCCGTCGGAGGTGTCGCCGATGTACATGCCCGGACGCTTGCGTACCGCCTCCAGGCCTTCGAGGATCTGGATGCTGCCCTCGCCATAGCCGGTGTCGTCAGGCTTGCTTTCGGGACTGTTGGAATCGCTCATCAACCGCTTTCATAGGGCGCCTGGACAGGTCGCCGTCTCTATCACTCGTGCGCCGCAGAACCGGCGCAGCCGGACCGCCGGCGTCGCTCCCTGGCGGAAGTCGCCGCAGGGCGGTGGGCCTAGATGCGCATCGGCATGACCACGTACTTGAATCCCGGTTGCTCGGGCACGGTGATCAGTGCGCTGGAGTTGCCGTCCTGCAGTTCCACCTTCACCATCTCGTGGCCCACGTTGGCCAGCACGTCCATCAGGTAAGTGACGTTGAAGCCGATCTCGATGGTGTCGCCAGCGTAGTCGACCTCAAGCTCTTCCTTGGCCTCTTCCTGCTCGGCATTGCTCGAAGCGATGCGCAGCACGCCGGGCTCTATGTTGACGCGCACGCCCTTGAACTTTTCGCTGGTGAGGATGGCCGCACGCTGCAGGCTGGCCAGCAGTGGCTGGCGGCCCAGCACCACCGCGTTCTTGTGGTTCTTGGGAATGACGCGGTTGTAGTCGGGGAACTTGCCTTCCACCAGCTTGGTGACGAACTCCATGCCGGAGAACTCGAAGCGCGCCTGGTTGCCGGCAAAGCGCATCTCGATGGGCGTGTCTTCGTCGCGCAGCAGCCGCTGCAGCTCGAGCACGGTCTTGCGCGGCAGGATCACCTCCTGCTTGGGGATGTCGGCCTCCAGCGTGGCTTGGGCCAGTCCCAGACGGTGGCCATCGGTGGCCACCAGCGTGAGCGAACGCCCTTCGGCGACGAAGAGGATGCCGTTGAGGTAGTAACGTATGTCGTGCACGGCCATCGCGAAGTGCACCTGGTTGATCAGGTAGCGCAGCACCTTCTGCGGTACCGAAAAGGCCGGTCCGAAGTCGGTGGCCTCGTTGACGAGCGGGAAGTCGTCGGCCGGCAGGCTCTGCAGCGTGAAGCGGCTCTTGCCACCTGTGAGCGTGAGCTTGTTCTGCGCCGCGCTGAGCGTCACCATCTGTTCCGGCGGCAGCGTGCGCAGGATGTCGATGAGCTTGCGAGCGCCCACCGTCGTGGTGTAGCTGCCGTCGTCGCCGCCGAGTTCGGCGCTGGTGCGGACCTGGATCTCGAGATCGCTGGTGGTCAGCTCGACGCGACCATCGGTCTTGAGCAGCAGCACGTTGGCCAGGATGGGCAGCGTGTGCCGGCGCTCCACGATGCCCGCCACCGATTGCAGGGCGTCGAGCAGTTTTTGTTGTGGAGCTTTCAGGACAATCATGTCTTCCTCTTTGAACTTAGTGGTTCTAGTAGGGGGCCGGCCTGGCTGTGGAGAACGCTATTTTCGCCTGTAATTTCAACGGTTTACGCCGGCATCAACCCTGTGGGCCCGACCCGGTGCAACCCCTGCGCCAACCGACAACAACTCCAGAGACCGGTCCGGGCCTGTGGATGAGTGGCGGCTTGTCCGAAAGTTGTCCCCATCGTTGTCCTTTGACATTCGCGCCATGGTCAGGTTGTAACGCCGCTCGGCAAGGCCAGCATGCTCGGCCAGTTTGCCGGGCCACGAAGGCCGCACCGCGCCTTGGGTTCACCTGGCCACGCGGGTTCAGCCCTTGAGCGTTTGCTCGAGCACGTGCAATTGCTGGTTGAGTTCGGTGTCCTTGGTGCGGTCGCCGCCGATCTTGCGCACTGCGTGCAGCACCGTGGTGTGATCGCGCCCGCCGAAGAGCTCGCCGATCTCGGGCAGGCTCTTCTGGGTGAGCTCCTTGGCCAGGTACATCGCGATCTGGCGCGGCTTGGCGATCGAGGCCGGCCGCTTCTTGCTGTACATGTCGGCGACCTTGATCTTGTAGAAGTCGGCCACCGTCTTCTGGATGTTCTCCACCGAGATCTGCCGGTTCTGGATCGACAGCAGGTCTTTGAGGGCCTCCCGCGCCAGCCCGATGTTGATGTCCTTGTGGCTGAAGCGGCTGTAGGCCAGCACTTTGCGTAGCGCCCCCTCGAGCTCGCGCACATTGGCGCGCACGTTCTTGGCGATGAAGAAGGCCACGTCCTCGGGCATCTCGGCGCCTTCGGCCAGCGCCTTGCGGATCAGGATGGCCACCCGCATCTCGAGTTCAGGCGGCTCGATGGCCACCGTCAGCCCGGAGTCGAAGCGGCTGGTCAGCCTCTCGTCGATGTCGACCAGCCCCTTGGGATAGGTGTCGCTGGTCATGATGATGTGTGCGCGCTTGGCCAACAGCGCCTCGAAGGCGTTGAAGAACTCCTCCTGCGTGCGGTCCTTTCCGGCAAAGAACTGCACGTCGTCGATCAACAGCAGGTCGAGGCTGTGGTACTTGGCCTTGAGTTCGTCGAAGGTCTTGCGCTGGTAGTTCTTGACGACGTCGCTGATGAACTGCTCGGCATGCAGGTACAGCACGCGCGCATCGGGGCGGTCGCGCAGCAGCGCATTGCCCACGGCGTGGATCAGATGGGTCTTGCCCAGGCCCACACCACCGTAGATGAACAGCGGGTTGTACATCACCCCTGGGGCGCCAGCCACATGCAGCGCGGCGGTCCGCGCCATCTGGTTGGCTCGGCCGGCCACCAGCGTGTCGAACGTGAGCGCGGTGTTCAGGCGATGGGTGTGGGCCGCGGGCGGCAAGTGCACGCCGGCCATCGCGGCGGCCCGGGCATGAACGGCCGTGTTGTCGGGCCGCGACGGGCCGCGGCCGCTCGCGGGCAGGCCGACGGATTCGCCGCCAGACTCAGGACCTGCTTCGGACCCCGGTGCAGACACCCGCAGACTGGGGTTCCAGGCCTGCGCATTGAGCAGCGCGGCCGCGCGCACCGGCACACCGCCGTTCTGGGGCCGCGCCGGCGGCAGCTCGCGCTGCGCGAGCACCAGTTCCAGGCGCACCGGTTTGCCTGCCAGCTCGGTAAGCACCGTCTCGATGCGCCGCGCATATTGCGAGCGGATCCAGTCGAGCTTGAACCGGTTGGGCACGTGCACGCAGGCCACCGCGCCGTCGGCACCGGCATCGGCGATGTCGGCAGCGGGCAGCGGGCGGATCCAGGTGTTGAACTGCTGTTCGGGCAACTCGGCGGCCAGACGCTCGCAGCCGCGTTGCCAGAGATCGAGGCTCATTGTGGACAAGTTCTTCTTAGAGCAGCGGCATTGTAGGCTCCCTCAGCCGCCAGACCCGCTGTTATCCACAGTTTGATGCGCGGGGTCAAGCCCCTGCGCAGGCCGCATGGTGTGGTGCAAGTGTTTGACCGAAAAGGGGCTTTTTGCTCTAATAGTGGGTTTCCCCAACTCAGCAATGTATGGGCGAGAGTATGGGCGGGATGGTTGCGCCGCCGCAGCGGCGGAGTGTGACGAGGCCAGGCAAGCGATCGAAGGGTCGGTTGCGCAAGGGCAGCGTCGCACACCGGTGATGCGACAGCCGCGGGTGGGCCGAGACCGGCTTGCCTGCGCAGCGGATGCCGACCCGGCATGCCCCCCACACCAGGAAGCATCATGAAGCGCACCTACCAGCCCTCCAAAGTCCGCCGCGCCCGCACGCACGGTTTCCTCGTCCGCATGAAGTCCCGTGGCGGCCGCTCCGTGCTCAGCGCGCGCCGCTCCAAGGGCCGCAAGCGTCTGACGCAGGTCTGATCCCGGCCGGCCGATGAGGGTCGGGCGCATCGTGCGAACGGCCGACTTCGAGCGCGTGCTCGCGCGCAGGCCCTGCGTGCGAAGTACTCACTTCGCGCTGCATCATCTGGCGGCGGGCCCGAGTCTGCCTGCGCCGCGTGCGCCGCGGCCGACCGAAGGTCCTGGTTGTACACAGTTATCCACAGGTCGATCACCGAGTTGGTCACAGCCTGTGGATGACTCAGTCGCGGGTGTCGCGCTCGACATTCCCGCACACGTCATCCCGTTGCCCGGTCGCTGGCTGGGAATGGTGTGTCCCAAGCGGCATGCGCGGCGCGCGGTCACGCGCAACCTGCTCAAGCGCCAGATGCGCGCACTCATGGATGAGCACGGTGGTGCCCTACCACTGGGGCTGTGGGTGATGCGGTTGCGTGCGCCATTTGATCCGCGGCAGTTCCCGAGCGCCACGTCCGATGCCTTGCGCATTGCCGCTCGCACCGAGTTGCGCGGCCTGATCGATCGGGCCGTGGGTGGCGGCTCCACGTCGTCGCCCGCGCGCTGAACGCGCGCCCACGACCCTCAGGTCATTCGTCGTGCCCAACGCCCCGCTCTTGCCGGAAACCGGCCCACCCAACCCAGCCGGGGTCGATGCTCAGGGGGCGCCTGCACGCTCAACGTGCCGGCGCTCCGGGTGGCGCGACCTGCCGCGCGGGCTCCTGCTGGGCCTGGTGCGCGCCTATCGCTGCTTTCTCAAGCCCTGGCTGGGCAATGCCTGCCGCTTCGAGCCCACGTGCTCGGCCTATGCGATGCAGGCGCTCGAACGCCATGGTGCGGCAGCGGGCAGCTACCTGGCTGCCCGCCGCCTGCTGCGCTGCCACCCGTGGTGTGCGGGCGGCTGCGACCCGGTGCCAGCGCAGGCACCGGCCCTGTTCACCCGCTTGCTCGCAAAGAACCGCTCATGACCGATATGCGCCGCACCATCCTGTGGATGGTGTTCACCTTCTCGCTGTTCCTGCTGTGGGATGCCTGGAACACCCACAACGGCCGAGCGTCATTCTTCGCGCCCTCGTCGCGGCCAGCCGCCACGGCGACCGGGGGTGCCGCCAGCGGCGCGGCCAGCGGTGTTCCAGCGGCGGTCCAGACGGCAACAGGCGCGGCCGCCACACCGGTGGCCGCAGCAGCGGCCACGCAACCGGCCGAGACTGTGGACGTCACGACCGATGTGTACAAGGCAACGATCAGCACCCGCGGCGGTGACTTGGTGCGCCTCGAACTGCTCAAGTACACCAACGCGGACGATCGCTCGCGCAACCTCGTGCTGTTCGACCATACGGCTGAGCGCACCTATGCCGCGCAAACTGGGTTGATCACCCTGCAGCCCGGCGCGAGCCTGCCCAACCACCTGGCGATGATGACCGCGGCGCCGGGCGAGCGCGCGCTCAAGCCAGGCGCCGACGCGGTGACCGTGCGACTCGAGTCCGCCGCGGTGGGCGGCGTGCGGCTGGCCAAGACCTATACCTTCCGGCGCGGGCAGTACACGATCGGGGTGCAACACGCCGTCATCAACGGCGGCGATGCCCCGGTCTCGCCGCAGCTCTACCTGCAACTGCTGCGCGACGGCACCGTGCCCGCGGGCTCGATGTTCATGGCCCCGACCTCGTTCACCGGCCCGGCGATGTATACCGAGGCGCGCCACTTCCAGAAGGTCGAGTTCGCCGCCATCGAAAAGAGCAAGGCCGACCACGACAAGAGCGCCGACAACGGCTGGGTCGGCATGGTGCAGCACTACTTCAACTCGGCCTGGCTGGTGCCGGCCAAGG
>Ga0073899_10001155_pt1 | contig 24195 bp, 14 predicted proteins | sample KloWWTmetaKNB5Ph_FD_88975 | JGI IMG/M metagenome (GOLD analysis project Ga0073899, IMG submission 88975) | Active sludge microbial communities from Klosterneuburg, Austria, studying microevolution and ecology of nitrifiers - Klosterneuburg... | ecosystem: Engineered > WWTP > Aerobic digester >... | reverse complement strand
TCGGGGACGAAGCGTCCGGCCAGGTCGACCGCTCGCTCACGCAGGGCGGCGTCGCCTGCCGGGGTGCCGGTCCGACGCTCCTTCGCCTTGAGCCGCTCGACCAGGGAGGCAGTCACCGCCGTCCGCTGGTCGCGCGACAGCCGGGCGGGAACGATCACGACGAACCGGTCGCCCTCGCGCCTGACGCTCGCGGTCTTGTGTCGCCGCGCGCTTTGCCGCACCTCGATCCGGGGCTCCTCCATGGCGCGACCCTAGCGAGGCCACCCCACAGTTCCCCGACGAGGTGCGCGGACGGTGATCGGGCTGTCGGCGTCCACAGGTCCCCACAGGGTTGTCCACAGGGTGACAGCGCCGGCAACCAGCCGGCTCCGAACATGGTGCAAGGCCTTCGGGACCGAGCCGCTTGCCTTCCCCTGCGAGCGGACGTCCACCGAAGACCTTGCGATCGCAACCGTAGTGAGGCGGGGCCGACGCGTCAACACGAGCGAGTCACGCTGGGCGCCGCGGTGACGGATCGCGTGCCTGTTGCCCGCCGGACCGGCTCTGTGCGTAAAGTACGCCCGCAGGACCCAGCATGCGCCTGAGTGTGGGGCGCGTGAACCGACCAAGGAGGCACCGTGTCCGACGAGACGTACGAGGGCGAGTTCTACTGCGTGAAGTGCAAGGCCAAGCGCGAGAGCAGCGGCAAGGTGGTGGTCAGCGAGAAGGGCACCCGGATGGCGAAGGGGAAGTGCCCCGTCTGCGGCACCAACCTCAACCGGATCCTGGGCAAGGCCTGAGACCGACCGTCGGCCGCGGGGGGTGGGGCAAGGCGTCCCACCCCCCGCGGTCCCGCTCGCTCAACCGGTGACCTGGGCTCCCCGCGACCTGGTCGCCAGCGTCGCCCGCCCGCCAGCGGCGATCGACCGCCGTCCGCTCCTTCTCGGTACCGGAACCCCGGCACGCCAGGGCGCCTGGCCGGTGTTGTCCGTCGCGACGGTGGTGTTGGTGAGGTGGTGTCCGAGCCCCGTGGCGAGCACTGCTCCTCCGAATGCGCCGTCAGGATCGGGCCATGACCGTCGCCGCCCCCTTCCATCGTCCACGTCTCACGGGCTCCCGAACCCTCGTGTGGCGCTCCCGTACCGACCTGCAGATCGGCCTCGACGACGACGCCGTGGTGCTCGCGGCGGTCCCCCGTCACACCGAGGACCTTGTCCGCCTGCTCGACGGCCACCACACCCTGGGCGACCTGTCGCGTGAGCTGCCCGAGGCGTGGGTGACCTGGGTGGTGGCCAACCTCGCTCGCCACGACAGACTGGCCGAAGGCCCCGCCGCGCGTGTCCCCGTGCCCCTCGTCCGGGTGTTGGGCTCGGGAGCGCTCGCCGCGGCGGTCGGCCGCGGTCTGCTGGACGCAGGGGTCCGGCTACGGTTGACGGACACGTCGCGAGAGTCGGCCCTGCGGGTCGAGCACCTCGCCCGACTGCTCGGTCAGGGGCTGCGGCCGACCGACCGGCCGATCGTGGAACGCGAGTTCGACGGACGGGGACCCGCGGCCGACGTCACGGTGGTGGCCACGGAGCCCACCGAGCCCGACCGAAGCGTCACCGACCAGCTCGCTGCGTCCGGTGCCACGCATCTGCTGGCGCGGCTGCAGCCGGGTCGGGCCGTGGTCGGCCCCTTCGTGGTGCCGGGGCGGACGCCCTGCGTGCACTGCACCGACCTGGCTCGCACGGCCCTCGACGGCGCGTGGCCCGTCGTCGCCTGCGAGCTGTCCAGGGTTCTCGCACCGGCGTCCGCCACCGGCACCGCCTGGGCCGCGGCCGTCGTGGCCGCTCAGGTGAGCGCCCACGCCCGAGGCGGGCGTCCCGAGACTCTGGCGGGCACGATCGAACTGGGCGACGACGGGGTGACGCGGTTCCGGCGGGCGGCGCGACACCCTGCCTGCCCCTGCCGCGGCGTGGAGCTTCGTTCGGAAGCAGTCAGAATGGGTGCGTGACAAGCCCTCCGCCCGGTGCCGCCGACCTGCCCGACGACCAGGACCGCGTCCCCACCTCCGGCGTGGGCCGCAGCGCCAGGCTGCTGGGGGTGCCGCTCGGAATCGCCGGACGAGCAACGGTCGGGGTGGGACGCCGGCTCCTCGGTGAGAGTCCCGACGCCATCGACGCCGACCTGCGCGACAAGGCCGCCCTCCAGCTCTTCCGTGTCCTGGGCGAGTTGAAGGGCGGGGCCATGAAGTTCGGCCAGGCCCTGAGCCTTTTCGAGGCCGTGCTGCCCGACGACATCGCCGAACCCTTCCGGGCGCAGCTCTCGCGACTCCAGGACGGTGCGCCGCCGATGCCGGTGTCACGCGTCGAGGGCGTCCTGGCCGACGAGCTCGGCCCGGGGTGGCGCGACCGGTTCTCGTCGTTCGGTCGTCGGCCCGCGGCGGCCGCGTCGATCGGACAAGTGCACAAGGCCGTCTGGGCGGCCACCGGTCAGACGGTGGCCGTGAAGATCCAGTACCCCGGCGCCGAAGCGGCCCTGCGCAGCGACCTCACCCAGATCGCCCGCCTCTCGTCGGTCGTGGCTCCGCTGGCCGGCGGAGTCGACGTGAGAGCGCTGACCGAAGAGCTGTCCGCCCGGGTCATGGAGGAGGTCGACTACCTGTCCGAGGCCGATCACCAGTCCCGGGCGGCGGCCGCCTTCGCCGGCGATCGCGTCCTCGCCGTGCCGCGGGTGCTGGCCGCCTCCAGGCGGGTGCTCGTGAGCGAATGGCTCGACGGTCGGCCCCTCCGGACGCTCGCGTCCGCGGCGGAGGCGGAGCGGAATCGCGTCGGCCTCTCCTACGTGACCGCTCTCTTCGCGGGGCCGAAGCGGGCGGGACTGCTGCACGCCGATCCCCATCCGGGCAACTTCCTCGTCCTCGGCGACGGCCGGCTCGGAGTGGTCGACTGGGGCCTCGCCTCGCGTTTGCCCGACGGGCTCCCCTACGCCATGGGGCACCTCATCCGCGTCGCACTCGGGGGCGACGCGGCTCAGGTCGCCCTGGGGTTGCGGGACCTCGGCTTCGTCACCCGGGATGTCCCGGCGGAGGACCTGCTGTCGTACCTCTCCCCCTTCGTCGAACCCGCCAGGGCTGACGAGTTCCACTTCACCCGGGATTGGATGCGGGCCCAGTACCAGCGGCTCAGCAACGAGAGCCGCGGCGCCGATCCCGTCGCGATGAAGCTCAATGTGCCGCCCGTCTACGCCCTGATCCACCGGGTCTGGCTCGGGGGGATCGCCGTCCTGTCGCAGCTGGACGTGCGGGCCCGGTTCGCCGACGTGTTGACCGAGTACCTGCCGGGCTTCGCTCCCGAGCCCTGACACGGCGAGAGCCGGGCCGGTGGGAGCCGGCCCGGCTCTCGATCGCCGGGTGAGTGGGCTGGTGGGCGGTGCGCCGAGGGCAGTGAGCCTTCACGCAGCAACCGGCTCGACGGTCTTGCGCGGACGCCCACGCGGCCGCTTCCGGGCGACGATCGCGCCCTGCACGATCAGCTGGCCACCCCAGACGCCGTGCGGCTCTCGACGCTCTCGGGCGCCGTCGAGGCACAGCTGACGTACGGGGCACGGTCCGCAGACGAGCTTGGCGCGCTCGACGTCGGCCGGGGACTCGGCGAAGAACAGGTCGGGATCCTCGTCCCAACACGGCAGTCTCATCGCCGTCGTGGGTTCGAACGGAGCGCGAAGCTCCAGAAGTGCGAGTGACATGGGGGGTCTTCCTGGGTGATGGGGTCCGGACCCGGGAAGCACAAAGGCCGTGACTCCCCGGAATGACTGGGAGATCACGGCCCTGGCGCGGCCTGTGGAGTCAGTTCCTCACAGGCGCCCCGGAACGTGGCGGCCCAGATCTGTTGAGTTGTCGAACGAGTCGTACGCGCGACCGAGAACGCCCGCGTGGGCAGACTTCTCCCGTGTCACGACGACGGTCGCGGGGGAGACGAGACGACGATTCGTCCCAACGGTGGGGTTGTTCAACATCTGTCGGCCTCCCTTCGGCCACTCGTCCGGCATCCACACCACCCAGCGGTGGCTGCGAACCACAGTAGGCACCCCCTGGCCCTGTCGCAACCTCTTTTTCTGCGTTGCGCTCCCCCCACGGCGGCCGGCGCCGAGGCTCAGGGCGCGACCGCGACGATCCCCAGCACTGCCTCGCCGTACTTGGCCAGCTTGGCGGGTCCGACGCCGGACACCTGCGCCAGGGCGGGGAGGTCGGCCGGCCGGGCCTCGGCGACCGCCGTGAGGGTGGCGTCGGAGAACACGCAGTACGCCGGCACCTTCTCGACGCTCGCCTGCCGCCGCCGCCACTCCTTCAGGGCGTCGAGAGTGGGCTCGTCGTACGTTCCGGGGCAGTCGACGTGTCTCGACAGGGTTCGTTCGGCCGCGGACGAGAGGGAGGTGCCGCAGACACGGCAGGTCGTCGGCAGCGCTTCCGGGGATCGACGGCGGGCCTTCCGCTTGCGAGTGGCGGGCGCGCCACCTCCGGAGACGTCTGTCAGTCCGTCGAGGAACCGGGACGGACCCCGGTTGCCGGCACCGGACCGCCCGCTCGACCACGAGATGCGCAGGTGGGTGCGTGCCCGAGTGACGCCCACGTACAGCAGGCGGCGTTCCTCGGCGATCTGGTCGGGGGTGGCCGCCAGCACGAACGGAACCCCGCCCTCGTGGATGCCGACGAGGGCGACGGCGTCCCACTCCAGGCCTTTGGCCGAGTGCAGCGTCGACACGGTGACGCCAGCTCCGACCGGCGCGTGCTCCACCTCCGAGCGGCGCTGGAGCTCGGCCACCAGATCGTCGAGCGTGGGTGGCTCGGTGCGCCCGGCGGCGAAGTCGGCCAGCGCTTCGAGCAGGGCGTTCTGGGACTCCCAGCGTTCCCTCACCCGCCCCGCTCCGTTCGGGGGGTCGGGGGCCCAGCCCAGGGCCGACAGGGTGGCCCGTGCGCGCGGCAGGCCCTCGAGCCCGCCTTCCGCGCGGGCGGCGGCCCGGATCGCGGCCACGCCCTGCCGTACTTCGGGACGCTCGAAGAAGCGCTCGGCACCCCTGACCTGATAGGGAATCCGCGCCTGAGCCAGGGCGAGTTCGACCACGGGCGACTGCGCGTTGATGCGGAACAGAACGGCCATCTCGCGCCACGCCACGCCCTCGGCCCGCAGGGCCGCCAGCCACCGGGCGATCCCGTCCGCCTCGCCGGCCTCGTCGACCTCGGGCACGAACAGCGGGGCGGGGCCGTCGGGTCGTTGTGCCTCGAGCGTCACATGACGACCGGGCGCCCGGCGCAACAGCCGATTCGCCAGATCGACCACCTGGGGGGTGGAGCGGTAGTCGCGCACCAGCTCGACCACCGTGGTGCCGGGCAGCCGCCGGGGTAGTGCCACCAGGTGCGTGGCGTCGGCACCGGCGAACGTGTGGATCGTCTGGGCCGGATCGCCGACCACGCAGAGATCGCGGCCCTGGCCGCGCCACAGGTCGAGCAGCCGCTGCTGCAGGGGACTCACGTCCTGGTATTCGTCGACCAGCAGGTGCCGGTAGGTGCGCCGGACCTCGGCGGCGATGTGCTCGTGCTCGCTCAGCAGGGCGGCGCAGCACAACAGGATGTCGGTGAAGTCGATGCGACCGCGGTCGCGTTTGATCTCCTCGTAGGTCGTCAGCACCCTGGTCACCTGCTCGGGGTCGAGTGAGGCCACCACCCGGCCGCGCGAGCGTGCGATCGCCGCGTAGCTCTCGGGCACGACGTTCGAGACCTTCGCCCACCCGACCTCGGCCACGAGGTCGCGGACCACCGCGGTGTCGGTCGGCAGCCGGAGCCGGTTGACGGCCTCGGCCACCAGGGGGAACGAGTTGTCGGCCACGGGGGGCAGATCATGCCCGTAGGCGCGGGGCCAGAAGTACGTGGCCTGCCGCAGGGCCGCCGAGTGGAAGGTGCGGGCGGAGACGCCCTCCACGCCCAGCCGCTGCAGTCGGGCCCGGAGCTCGCCGGCCGCCCGCGTGGTGAAGGTGACGGCGAGCGTGCCGCGAGGGTCGTAGGCCCCCACCGCCGAGGCGTAGGCGATGCGGTGGGTGATGGCCCGGGTCTTGCCGGTGCCCGCCCCGGCGACGACCGCGACGGGCCCTCCCAGCGTGGTCGCCACGAGACGCTGCTCGGGGTCGAGCGCGTCCAGCAGGGCTTCGGGATCGGGTCGTGCCACCCGGACACTCTGGCACGGACGTCCGACAGACCTGGAATAGCGCCCCCCGCGCGGGGGTTGAGGCGGCATGGCCCTCACGATGTTCACGACCACCTGGTGCGGCTACTGCCACCGGCTGAAGAGCCAGCTGACCCGCGAAGGCATCGTCTTCGACGAGGTCGACATCGAGGACGAGCCGGACGGCGCCGAGCTCGTCGAACTCGCCAACGGGGGCAACCGCACCGTCCCGACGCTCCTGTTCGACGACGGATCCACCTTGACCAATCCGTCCGCCAAGCAGGTGAAGGACCGGCTCGCCAGCCTGTAGCCGCGTCGCGGGTCCCTGCGCCCGGGCACGCCGCGGATTCTGTCGGAGCCGCGCTCTAGGGTGAGCATCACCATGAACCTGCCACCCCCGCACGGCCTCACAGTCCAGCTGGGCGAGCGCCTCGACTCGCTCGCCGACGGGCTTGCGGCCATGCTGCGAGAGCCCCGCGACGACGCGTTCGCGGGCGATGTCGTGTGCGTCCCCGGGCCGGGCGTGCAGCGGTGGCTGGCACAGCGGCTGTCCACACGCCTGGGGGCGGTTCAGGGTGACGGAGTGTGCGCCGGCATCGCGTTCGACGACGTGAGAAGGGTGTGCGACCGTGCCGTCGCGGCGGGAGCCGGGTACGACCCTGGTGACGACCCCTGGGCGGTGGAGCGCCTGGTCTGGGCCGTCCTGCGAGCCTTCGAGCAGGCGGCGGGTGAGCCCTGGTTCGCGCCGGTGGCCGATCACCTCGCCGGCGGCGACGCCGCGCGGCCGGGCCGCAGGTACGCGACGGCGGCACGGCTGGCGGGACTGTTCTCGCGCTGGCTGCAGTGGCGGCCGGTCGAACTGGAACAGTGGCTCACGCGCGACGACCGTTGGCAGGCCCGCCTGTGGCGTCGGGTCTGCGACGTGGTCGAGGGGCCCGACCCGTTCGAACGACGGCGGCGCGCGCTGCGGGTCCTGGCGGCCGAACCCGGGTTGGTCGACCTGCCACAGACCTGGCACATCTTCGCGCCCCCCCAGGTGGCACCGGGGGTGGTCGAGACGGTGGCGGCGCTCGCAGCGCACCGGAGCGTGCACGTCTGGGTGGCTGCTCCGGGCGTCGCGGTGGCCGCCGACGCCCGGTGGCGGCACGACTACCCCCTGGCCTCGCTCGGTGAGGCGCGCCGGCGCGCCACCGCCGGCTGGCTCGCCGTCGCCCGGGTGCGCGACGTGCCGTCGACGAACGCTCCCCCGCGAACCCTGCTCCAGCGTCTCCAAGCCGACGTCTGCGGCAGCGTCGGCAGCGACCTCGCCGACCTGGTCCCTGATTCGGCCGACCGCAGCGTCCAGGTGCACTCGTCCCACGGTCCCGAGCGTCAGGTCGAGGTGTTGCGCGACGTCCTGGTCGACCTGTTGCAGCGCGACCCGTCCCTCGAACCCCGCCACATGGTGGTGCTCACCCCCGACATCGCCACCTACGGACCCCTCGTCCGGGCTCGCTGCGGCCTGGATCCGGCCGCGAGTCCGGGTCTTCACCCCGCCCACGGCATCCGGGTGGCGGTGGCCGACCGCTCCCCCCGCCAGGCGAATCCCGTGCTCGACGTGCTCAGCAGAGTGCTCGACCTCTGCACCTCACGAGCCGAGGTCGCCGAGTTCCTCGACCTGTGCGCGGCCCCCCCGGTGGCGCGCAGGTTCGGCTTCGGCGACGAGTCGTCGATCGAGCGGATCGGGGTCATGCTGCGGGGAGCCGGCACCCGCTGGGGCATCGACTCCACGACACGTCAGCGATTCGGGGTCGGGGTGCTGTCTCAGAACACGTGGCAGGCGGGGCTCAATCGCCTGCTGCTGGGCGTGACGATGTCCGAGCGTGACCTGGTGAGCATCGGCACCGCGATCCCCTACGACCTGGTGGAGTCTCAGGATGTGTGGCTGCTGGGCTCCTTGGCCGAGTTGGCCGGACGGCTCCGCGAGGCCGTCGACCTCTTCGGCACTCCGGCCTCTCCGCTGGAGTGGTCGGCGCGCTTCCGCACCGTGGTGCTGGGGCGGCCGGATCCCGACGCCGGGGTGGTGGGCGGTCTCGTCTCGGTGCCCGCCCGCGACGGCTGGCAGGTCTCCCAGGCGCACGCACAGCTGTCGTCTCTGGCCGAGACGGCCGGGGCGGACGCGCCCCGCCTGTCGTTGGGTGACGTCAAGGTCCTCGTCCGCGACCGGCTGCAGGGCCACCGGGCCCGCAGTGCGCTCCTCACCGGCAACCTCACGGTCGCCGAGATCGATGCCCTGCCGCAGGTCCCTCACCGCGTGGTGGTGCTCCTCGGACTCGACGAGCAGCAGTTTCCTCGGCCGGTGGTGGCCGACGGTGACGACCCTCTCCCCCGGCAGGCCGGTGAACCCGACCCGTCTCTCGACGACCGGCAGGCCTTCCTCGATGCCCTCATGGCTGCCGAGGAGACGTTCGTCGTGATCCACCGGGGCCGAGACACGCGCACCAACGACGAGGTGCCCGCCCCCATCCCCGTCCGCGACCTGGTGACGTCGGCGGAGGCCTGTCACCGGCGCGTCGTGACCTCTCACCGGCTCCAGCCCTACGACCTGGCCACCTTCGCGGCCGGGGGGCCCGTCTCCTACGACGCGGCAGCTGCAGCCGGTGCGGCGGCGCTCGCCAACGGTCGGGCACCGGGGGCGCCCGGCCCGCGCGACCGGAGCCACATCCGCGGTCTCCCCCCGGCCACGCCCGCCGATCAGGTGTCGATCGACGACCTCATCTCCTTCCTCCGTCATCCCCTCAAGCACTTCCTGCGGCTCCGCGCGGGCATCACCGACGCCTGGTCCGACGATCCGGCCGACCAGATCCCCGTGGAGCTCAACGGCCTCGAGGAGTGGGCGGTGAAAGAGCGCCTGCTCCAGGCCCGCCTCGCGGGGCACGACCGGCCGACCGTCGAGAACAGCGAACGCCTGCGCGGGGAACTGCCGCCGGGGGCACTGGGCGGGTCGGCTCTGATCCGCGCACTCGACCAGGTCGACCAGGTCGTGACACGCCTGGCTCCGATCGTCGCTCGATCCGCACGAGAGGTGCCGGTCAGCCTGCGCCTGGCGGGGGGGATCCTGCTCACCGGCCTCGTCCGGACCCACGACGGGCTGGTCGCGCTGCCCGTCATCGGTTACGTCAAGGGCCGAGACTGGGCCGATCTCTGGGTGAGGTTGTTGGCTGTCGCCGCGGCCGCGCCGCGCGACGAGCCGTGGGAGGGCGTGTTGGTCGGCCGTGACGGCATCAGGCGGCTCCGGGCACCGGCCGACCCGGCAGCGCATCTCGTCGACATCCTGACCCTCTACCTCCAGGGGCTCGACGCCGTGGTGCTCCTGCCGCCGGACACGGCATTCGCCCTTGCCGAGGCGCGCGCCCAAGGCCGCGGCGACGACAAGAAGCCTCGCGACCGCTGGAGATTCGAGAGCGGCGGTTGGCGAGGCTTCGCCCCACCTGACTTCGACGGGCTCCTCGATCACGTGGGTCCCGACGGCCTGGCTCGCGGTGTGGAACGACTCGCCGACCGCATCTACCGACCCGTCGTCGTGGCGACACTCCGATGACCGCCTTCGACATCAGAGGCCCCCTGCCCACCGGCACCATCGTGCTCCAGGCGAGCGCAGGCACCGGCAAGACCGCGGCCATCGCGGGGCTGTTCGCGCGTTTCGTGGCCGAGGGTGTGGCGTCACTGCCCCAGATCATGGCGGCCACCTTCTCCGGCGCGTCCACCCGTGAACTCCGCTCGCGGATTCGAGACCAGCTGGTCAGCTGCGCGTCCGCGTTGTCGGCTCGCGCGGCGGGCGGGCCCGATGCTGTCGAGGTGACCGACCCGGTGGCCGATCTGGTGTCGCTCGTGAGCGAACCGGAGCTCTCGACGCGGCTCGCACGAGTCGAGGCGGCGCTGTCGGGGTTCGATGCGGCAACCATCTGCACGACTCATCAGTTCTGCGATCGCATGCTCGCCGAGCTGGGAGTGCTCGTCGACCACGAGCGCTCGACGGTCCTCGTCGACGACCTCACCTCGATGCTCGAGCAGACGGTCGCAGACGAGTACCTGGCCCGCTTCGCCTACTCGGGCGACCCCCCGTTCGACCTTCGCACGGCCCGGAGCCTCGGCAAGTTCGCAGCCGTCCTGTCCCCCGCCCTCCCTCTCGCACCCCTCGACGCCGAGGGGGTCGCCCGGGAGCGCGTGGCCTTCGCCGAGTCGGTGCGCCGCTCGGTGGCCGCTCGCAAGCGGCTGATGGGCATCTACACCTTCGACGACATGCAGCTGAGGCTCCGCGACGCACTCGCCGACGATCGCGACGGGCTGGCCCGGGCCATCCTGCGCCGCCGGTTTCCCGTGGTGCTCATCGACGAGTTCCAGGACACCGACCCGGTTCAATGGGAGATCGTCGACCGTGCGTTCGTCGGATCGTCGACCGTGGTGCTCATCGGCGACCCCAAGCAGTCGATCTACGGGTTCCGGGGTGCCGACGTGCTGGCTTACCTCGCCGCGGTCTCTCGGTCGCAGGTGCAGGTCCTCGACACCAACCACCGCTCGGACCCCCGGCTGGTCCGAGCCCTCGGCACCTTGTTCGCCGGTGCCGACCTGGGAGACCCCCGCATCAGCGTGGAGCCCGTCCGCACCGGCGACGGCACACCCCGGCTCATCACCGACGGACCCTGGCGCGCCCCGTTGCGCCTCCGGCAGGGGGGCCCCACGCCGGTCTCCCAGAAGCAGGCCGACTCGGCCGTCGACGCCGACCTCGTGACCGACGTCGTGGCGCTCCTCCGCGCGAAGCCGAACCTGGAGCGCCCTCGGCACGGGGCGTGCCAGCCGCTGGCGGCCGCCGACGTCGCGGTGATCGTGTCGTCGAACAGCCGCGGTGAGGAGGTCCGCCGGCGGCTGGCCGAGGCCGGCGTGCCGTCGGTCTTCAACGGCTCCACCTCGGTGCTCACGTCGCCGGCCGCCGACGACTGGCGGACCCTGCTGGCGGCCTTCGCGCGGCCACGGTCACGGGAGGCTCGACGGGTCGCACGGACCGACTTCATCGGCTGGAGCCTCAACGACCTGGCGACCGCCGACGACGAGTCGCTCGGCCGCCTGGTCCAGCTGATCCGCGGTTGGCAGCGCATCGCAGTCGAGTCCGGGATCGGGGCGATGTTCGAGATCATGACCGCCGCCGGCGACATCGCTGATCGACTGCTGAGTCGCAAGGGCGGCGACCGAGTCATGACCGACCTCCGTCACGTGGCCGAGCTGCTGCAGGCGCAGCAGTCGCGCGAGGGGCTCGGGATGGCCCAGCTGCACGACTGGCTCGACGACCAGATCCGACGACGCCTCGCGTCGCGCGACGAACGCAGCCGCCGTCTCGAGACCGACGCCGACGCGGTGCGGATCATGACCGTGCATCAGTCGAAGGGACTCCAGTTCCCCGTCGTCTACTTCCCGGAGACCACCATCCCTCAGCCGCGTGGTGACCGAGCCCACCTCGAGCCGTTCCAGGTGCACCAACCGGTCGCCGATCGACTCGAACGGTTTCTCGACGTCGGGGGCGAACGAGCTCCGGGGGCAGCCGCACGACGGCGCGAGTTCGATCGCGAGGAGGCGGGCGAACACCTTCGTCGTCTCTACGTGGCGCTGACCCGCGCCGAGTGTCACCTGACAGTCTGGTGGACGCCGACCAAGGAGACCCCGGAGACTCCCCTGCACCGCATCCTGTTCCGCGATCCATCGTCGCGCGAGGTGCCCCGGTCGGTACCCCTCGACCGACGGACGCCGGCCGATCTGGGACGCCTCGTCGACTCGGGGATCTCCGTCGAACAGCTGGGCGGACTCGAGCCGGCCGGCATCGCCGGCCCCACGCCCGACCTGACTCGCGCAGCGGTCTTCTCGCGCGCCGTCGACCGCACCTGGCGGCGCACCTCCTACTCGGCGCTCACCGCCCACGCGCACCTCGACCCCGCCGACGAGTTGCCCACCGCCGACGAGCCCGACGACCCCGACGACGCCGTCCCGCCCGAAGCGGGTCCCGACACTCCCCTGGTCGCCCGGCCCACCAGCCTCAACACGCCGTCGCCCATGGCCGACCTGCCCGGTGGGGTGGCCTTCGGGAGCCTGGTGCACGCGGTGTTCGAGAGATTCGACCCCCGCGAGCCGGGCACTCTCACAGCGATCGTCGAGCGCGAGACGTCGCGGCTCCCCGTCCCCAACGTGACCTCCCAGGCTCTCGTCGAGACCCTTCGGCCCGCGCTCGAGACCCCGCTCGGACCCTTGTTCGACGGCTGCCGGCTGGCCGACATCGACTCCCGCGACCGCCTGGCGGAACTCGACTTCGAGCTTCCGCTCGGGAGCGGCGACTGGGCCGCCACACTGTCGGACATCGCGCGCCTGCTCGAGGCGCACCTGTCGGCCGACGACCCGCTGGCCGACTACCCCCGCCGCTTGCGAGCAGCGGGACTCAGCCCCGATCCGTTGCGAGGGTTTCTCACCGGCAGCATCGATGCCGCCATCCGAGTCGGGGAGCGCGTGGTCGTCGTCGACTACAAGACCAACCGGCTCTGCCCGCCGGGGGTCGAGCTGACCCTCGGGCACTACACCGCCGACGCGATGAGCGAAGCCATGATGGCGTCGCACTATCCCCTCCAGGCGCTGCTGTACGCGGTGGCCCTCCACCGGTTCCTCCGCTGGCGGTGGCGCGACTACCGGGCCGGGACCCACCTCGGTGGGGTCGCCTATCTCTTCGTGCGCGGCATGGCCGGCGCGGCGACCCCCGTGGTCGGCGGCATGCGGACGGGTGTCTTCACCTGGCAGCCGCCGGCACCCCTGGTCGAGGCGCTCTCGGATCTGCTGGCCGGGCTCGGAGGTCGCGAGTGACCGCCCCCGTGGAACCGACCCGGCGTTCGGCCCCGTCCGGGGCCGGGCACTATCAGCGTTACGTCGAGCAGGCGACCCGTGCCGGCGGGCTGCTGCGGGCGTTCAACCGAGCCCGTGTGATCGAGGTGCCCGACGTTCAGGTCGCCCAGCGGGTGAGCTGGTTGGTCCGAGAGACCGATGAGGCGGTCCAGGTGGCGTTCGCCCTGGTGGTGCGAGCCCTCCGCCTCGGCTCCGTGTGCGTGACGCTGGCCACCCTTCGGGAGGAGGTCGAGCGGTCTCTCGAAGGCGATCTCCCCGTCGACCTCCCCTGGCCCGACCCCGCGGGCTGGCCGGCGCGCGTGGCCCGGAGCCCCCTGGTCACCCAGGGCGCCACCGCGCCCGGGCTCCTCCCCTTGCGCCTCGTCGACGGCCAGCTCTACCTGGAGCGGTCGTGGGAGCAGCAGGAGGACGTGAGGGAGTCCCTGCTGCTCCGGTCCGGACATGGTGGCGGCGCGGCTCCCTTCGAGATCGACGAGGGCCGGCTGGCCGCCGTGTCGGGACTCCTGTTCGACGGCGCGGGCCTGTCGGCGGGAGAGCCCGACCTCCAGGCACTCGCCGCGCACTGCGCCGTCCGCAACCGCGTCACCGTGCTGGCGGGCGGGCCCGGCACGGGCAAGACGACGACGATCGCCCGACTCCTGGCCCTCGTGTCCCTGTACGAGGGCGAGGTGCCCCGCATCAGCCTCGCGGCGCCCTCCGGCAAGGCTGCGGCCAGGCTCCAGGAGGCCGTCCGCACGGAGGTTGCCGGGCTCACGATGCTGACGCCCGAGATGTGCACCGGCCTGGCGCAGATCCGCGGCGTGACGGTGCACCGACTCCTCGGCGCCATGCCCGGTCGTCGGGTCTCGCGCCACGCGGGCAACCCCCTTCCGTCCGACGTGGTGGTCGTCGACGAGACGTCGATGGTGTCGCTGTCCCAGATGGCGCACCTGCTGGCGGCGGTACGCCCCGACGCCAGGCTGGTGCTCGTCGGCGACCCGGACCAGCTCGCCTCGGTCGACGCGGGCGCGGTGCTCGCCGACGTCACCTCGGCCGTCGAGGACCGGGGCGTGGCCGTTCCTCTCGTGCGGCTCCGGCGCACGTGGCGCTACGGCGGCGCGATCGGAGCCGTGGCGGCTGCCATCAGAGCAGGCAGGGCAACGGACGTGCTCGACCTGCTGTCGTCCGGAGATCCCGCCGTCGAGTTCGTCGAGATGCATGGCGACGGCAGTCTCACCGCCTCCGACGCGGCCAGGCTTCGTCACGAGGTTGTCACCCCGGCGGCCGAGGCAGTGAGGGCGGCGATGGCCGGCGATTCACACGGGGCGCTGGCCGCGATGCGTCGCCACCGGGTGCTCTGTGCGCACCGCAGCGGTCTTCAGAGCAAGGACGAGTGGAACCGCCAGATCGCGGGATGGCTGGCGACCCTGATCCCGGGTTACGGAAACGAGGAACGCTACGCGGGGCAGCCTCTCCTGGTGACCCGTAACGACAACGACCTGGGCATCAGCAACGGCGACACCGGCATCATGGTCCAGACGCCGTCCGGGCTGCGAGCCGCCCTCGATCTCGGGGGCGAGCCGCTGCTCCTCTCCCCCGCCCTGCTCGACAGCGTCGAGACCGTCCACGCGATGACGGTGCACAAGGCACAAGGGAGCCAGTTCGACGCCGTGACCGTCGTGCTGCCACTCGTCGGGTCCCCCCTGCTCACCCGCGAACTGCTCTACACCGCCGTGACAAGGGCGTCCGCCCGGGTGGTGCTGGTCGCCCATCCCGAGGCACTCGTCGCGGCGGTGAGCCGCCAGGCGCTTCGCGCCTCGGGTCTGCGCACCCGGCTCTGACCCCCGGGCGTCAGCCGCGGTTCAACCACCCGGCCACCAGCCGGGACGCGATCGAGGCCGGGGTGGGCAGACCCACCTCACCGGAGGCCACCCCCACTCGAAGCTCCTGGCGGGTGAACCACCGTGCCTCCACGATCTCGGTGCCGTCGACCCTGATCTCGGTGCCGGTGGCCCTGGCCGTGAACCCCAACATGATCGACCTCGGGAAGGGCCACGGCTGACTGGCGACGTAGGTCACGTCGTGCAGCCTCACGCCGACCTCCTCCAGTACTTCGCGATGCACCGCCTGCTCCAGCGACTCGCCCGCCTCGACGAAGCCCGCCAGCACCGAGAACCTGCCGGCGGGCCAGGAGGCCTGGTGCCCGAGCAACAACCGATCCGACTCGTCGACCACCGCGACGATCACCGCCGGGTCGGTGCGGGGGAAGAGGTCGCGCCGGCAGGTGGGGCACGTGCGCGCGGAGCCTGCCGCCGTGACCAGTGACGGGCCACCACAGCGCGGACAGTGAGGCTCCAGGCGGTGCCACTCCGCCATGGCGACAGCCATCGTCGACAGTTCCAGGTCGACCGGAGCCAGGTGGGCGCCCACCTCACGGATCGTGACACCGTCGATCTCGTCGTCGATCATGGTGAACGACACGCGGTCGCCGTCGCGCCCCAGCAGCCAGTGTCGCTGCGGATCGTAGGGACCCCCCGCGGGAGTGGTCACGAACTCGACCGCGGTGGCGGACTCGCGGGTGGGCAGCACCCCTCGGGAACCGACCGGAAGCACCTGCGCCCCCTGCCACAGTGCCGCTACCGCAGCCGCGTCACGTCTTACCTCGTCCAGCCGGTCGTACGAGGCCGGCTCCCCCCAGTGCGTACCCATCGCGGTCAGGCTACCCCGGGCGCGAGCTCGCTCAGCAGGCTCTCGATGCCGGTGCGGTCGGGAAGGTCACCCACCAGGTCGAGCCGGTCGTCGCGGACGTGGTAGAACCCCGCCGCGACCTGACCCAGCGGGAGGCCGTGGAGCTCGGCCCACGCCAGCCGGTAGATCCCCAGCTGAAGCGGATCGGGCCGTGACCGGCCCGTCTTCCAGTCGACCACGAGCACGCGGCGGTCGCGCGGCACGACCGAGGTGGAGGTGTAGACGGCGTCGATGCGGCCACGCACCTCCTGGGCGCCGATGGGCAGCGAGAACGGGAACTCGAGCGCCGCGGGGACTGCCTCCCCGAAGCGTCCGGCCGCGAACGCGCGACACAGCTCGGCCAGCTCCTCGTCGCCGGCGGCGTCGCTGTCGGCGCGATCGACCATGTCGTCGGGGTCGACGAGCATCGGACTGTCGAAATGCCGCACCACCCACTCGTGAAAGCGCGTCCCGAACCGCGCGACGTGGGAGGGCGCCGCCGGCATCGGCCGGGCCAGCGCCGCGGCGAACGCCGCCGGGTCGCGATGGGCACGCACCAGGTTCGTCGCCGAGAGGGCGTCGGGCAGCGGCACCGGCACCACCGTCGGGTGATGGCTGAGCGCCTCGGTCACCAGCCGGTGCAGGGAGTCGTCCCAGCCCGCGACCAGGTCGGCCACCTCACTCGGAGCCGCTGCCAAGGCCTCCGCGACACGGCGGCGCTCGTCGCCGACCGCCGGATTCGAGTCCCGCAGCGCGATCACGGCCTTCGCCGCCGACCGACGGGTCGCTTGCTCCTCCGGGTCGGGGGCGGCGGGCCACTCGTAGGCCGTGAGACGCGTCTCGAGCGGATTGACCGCGACGACCGGCCCTGCCTCCGCGATCACCGTACCGGCGGCCCTGGCCGCGTCGAGCAGCACGGTCAGGTAGGGCGACGGCTGCTTCGGCCTGACGTCCCCCACCCGCCAGGAGTGCCCGGTCGCCACCAGGAACTGGCGGGCACGGGTCACGGCCACGTAAGCGAGCCGATCCTCGGCGCGACGCAGATCGGCCTTGAGATCGGCCTCGTAGGCCTGGAAGCCGGCTTCGCCGGGCTCGCGCAGGTGCGGCACGGTCGCGGCGTCGCCCCGCAGCTCCGCCGGCAGGGCGGCGGCCGACTTCACCCAGTTGTCGGTCACCCGGCCGGTGGGAAACACCTGGTCGACCAGGGCTGGGAGGAACACCACGTCCCACTCGAGGCCCTTCGCTCGGTGCACGGTCAACAGCTTGACGGAGTCGTCGGCCGACGGGACGGCCTGGTCGAGTCCGGCGCCATGATCGGACTCGGCCCGCAGATAGGCCAGCAGACCACCCAGCGAGGCATCGGTGTCGACGTCGACGTAGGCGGCCACCGCGTCCGTGAAGGCGCTGAGCTGCGCGAACGGTTGAGGGGCGGTGCCGGTCGCCAACTCGACGTCGAGACCCAGCGTCGCCACCACGCGCCGGAGGAGGTCGAGCACCGGCTCCGCGGTGTGGCGACGCAGGTGGTCGAACTCGGCGGCAGCCCTGGCGAAACGCGACCTCGCCTCGGGCGAGTAGTCACCGTTGCCGGGATCGGCGAGCGCCTCGGCGAGCGAGACGAGCTCTGTGGGATCGGCGTCGGCGACGGCCGCATCGAGAGCCGCCGTCAGAGCGTCGTCCGCGACGAGGGCCTCGTCGGGCCGGGCTCGGGCGAGCTCGCGAGCCCGGCGGCCGAGGAGCTCCAGATCGCCGTGCCCGATGCGCCACCGAGGGCCGGTCAGGAGCCTCACCAGCGACGGGTTGGCGGTCACGTCGTCGAGGACCTGGAGCACCGACACCACGTCGGCCACCTCGGGCACCGAGAGCAGACCGCCCAGGCCGACGATCTCGACCGGGACGTCGCGGGCGACCAGCGCCGAATAGAGGGGACCGATGTCGCCGTTGCGGCGGAGGAGGCACGCGATCTGCTCCCAGCCGGACGCGCCCTCGACCGTGCCCAGCTCGACGATGCGGTCGGCGATCCAGGTGACCTCGTCGGGCCACGACTCGAACGTGCCGGCAGCCACGTGGCCGGGGGCGGTACCGTCCGGTGCCCGGAGGATCGCGTCGGACAGGTCGTAGGCGATCGTCGGATCGCGCCTCAGTGGTTCGGCGAGGCGGTTGGCAACCTCGAGGATGCGGGGACCGCTGCGGCGGTTGACGGTGAGCGAGAGATGAGCCGCGGGTGACCCGTCCGTGCGGGGGAAGTCGTGCGGGAACTGCAGGATGTTGCTGGCCGCGGCACCCCGCCAGCCGTAGATGGCCTGGAACGGATCGCCGACCGCCGTCACCGGGTGGCCTCGCCCCTCGCCAGGCGCCGCGCCGCTGAACAGGCCGCCCAGCAGCACCGCCTGGGCCGACGAGGTGTCCTGGTACTCGTCGAGCAGCACGATGCGGAACTGCTGCCGGAGTGCGGCCCCGACCCCAGGGACCTCCCGCGCCAGCCGCGCGGCCGCGGCCATCTGATCGGCGAACTCGACGTAGCCGAGTTCCCGCTTCAGCTGTTGGTAGGCGCGAACCAGTGACGCCAGTTCCAGCCTCTCCCTGGCGACCCCCGTGGCAGCCCGCACGGACGCGTACACGTTGCGGCGGTTGTTCAGGGGCGCGTGCGCCAGCTCCAGCAGGTAGCGGGACGCCTGGGCGTCGAGGGCCTCGTCGGCCACGAGGTGTGCCTGAAGCTGGGCGTCGAGCCCCAGGACCCGGTCGGTCACCGTGTCGGGACGCAGCCTGGACAGTTGGTCGAAAGGTCCGGCGGCGGTGGTCACGACTCGCGAGGCCAGCCGGAACCTCGACGCACCCGTGACGATGCGCGGGTCGCCCTCGTAACCGAGCCACAGTCCGTGCTCGCTGACGAGCCTGGCCGCGAAGGAGTCGTAGGTCATGACGACCTGCTCGCCCTCGTCGTCGACGCCGTCGGCACTGAGGACGCCGGCCTTCACCAGCGCCCGCCGGATGCGTTGCGCCAGCTCCGATGCGGCCTTGCGGGTGAACGTCAGCCCGAGCACCTGCTCGGGTCGGACGGCCCCGGACCCGACCAACCACACGACCCGCGCGGCCATCACCGTGGTCTTGCCCGAACCGGCCCCGGCGATGATCACGGCCGGCTCCAGAGGCGCGGTGACGGCCGCCAGCTGTTCGTCGGAGAACCTCAGCTCGAGTGCGTCGACGAGGTCACCGGCGGTGCGCAGCCGGCCCTTCGGGCGGTGCTGGAGCACGGTCATCGGACCACCTGGCGTCCCTGTGGCTGTGCCGGGCAGCTGGTCGAGAAGGGACACCACGTACAGCCGGCACCGCGTGTGGCCACGAACCGGTCGCGTTCGACGACCCGAGCGGCGGTGGCGAGGCGGTGATGCACCCACGTCTGGTAGTCGTGCTGACTGCCGATCTCCCGGCGGTCCGCTTCGTCGAGCATCGCCAGGTCGGGCTCGTGGTCGAGGTAGGGACGGTCGCTGATCGACCCCTGGCGCAGCACCTTCGGACCCGGCGACCCCACCCCCTCGGGATGCCTGAGGAAGACCACCTCGGCGCCTGCCACCCCGGCTCCCGGGCCTGCTTGCTCGTCGAAGGCACCGAGGGTGGCCGCCACCTGGTAGACGCCCAGCTGGTCGTGGGCCGCCACCGCGTCCCGGGTGGGCACCGACCGTCCGGTCTTGAAGTCGACGATGTGCAGCCTGCCGTCGGTGTCGCGGTCGAGACGGTCGACCTTGCCGGTGAGCTGCAGGTGGCTCCCGGCCACGCGGACCGTGACGCTGAAGGGCACCTCGACCCCCACCACCTCACGATGGGCCACCGACGCGTTCCACTCCGAGAGCCGTTCCAGCGCCGTCTGCGCCTCGGCGCGCTCGGTGTCCGAGAGCCAAGGTGCCTCGAACGGGATCTGGTGCCACACCCGGTCGAGCTGGTCGGCGAGCTCGTCCGGCGACTTCGCCTCGAGCATCGCGTGCTCGGCCAGGGTGTGCACCACGGTGCCGAATCCGGCCGACGAGGTACGACGCGCGTCCGCGCCGGCGCGGCGAGACAGGAACCACTGCCGCGGACAGGAGAGCAGGCTGCCCACCTGGCTCCCCGACAGGTGCACGATCGGGTCGACCGGTCGCCGGCCCGTCGACACGTCGTCGAGGCCCCACCAGGCGGCCGGGTCGGCGGCGGGCACCAGCGGACGACCCGCGTCGTCGCGGGAGTCGGCGAGACGGGCCAGGCGATCGGCCGCGGCGAGCCGCGCTGCCGGATGCAGGGTGGCGTCGGACGCCGCGCGCCTGAGCTCGCCCACCAGGCGCGGCAGCGTCAACGGGCGGTCGGGCCGGCCCCGCACCGCGACCACCTCGACGCCCAGCTCCGCCAGGAAGCGCGACGGCTGGTCGCCCTCTCCCTCACCGCCCTCGACGGCGGTGACGACCAGCCGCTGCGACGCCCGGGTGCAGGCGACGTAGAAGAGCCGGCGCTCGGCCGCCAGCAGGGCCGACGCCGACGGCGGCTCCCCCGGACCATCGGTGTCGATGCGATCGGCCTCCAGCAGCCCCGACCTTCGCCGCAGGTCCGGCCAGACCCCCTCCTGGACGCCCGACACCACTACCAGGGGCCACTCGAGGCCCTTGGCGCGGTGGGCCGTCAGCAGCCGGACGCCGCCGGGTCGCAGGTCGGCCTCCCTGGCGGTGTCGGCGGGAATCTGCTGCTGGGCCACCTCGGCGAGGAAGCCTGCCAGTCCCCTCGGCCCGGTGACGTCGTCGGAACGGGAGGCGAGGTCGAAGAGCGCGCACACGGCGTCGAGGTCACGATGGGCGTGGCGGGCCGACGCGCCTCCGCCGGCCACCTGCCCGGACAGCCGCTGAGGCCACTCGGTGCCCTGCCAGAGTCGCCACAGCGCCTCATGGGCCCCGGCACCCTGCCGGACATCGGTGGCCGTCTCGTGGAGCAGCGTCGCCAGGGCCCGCGCCGCCGAGACTTCGGCGGACGCGGCGCATTCGTCGAAGCGGGAGGGGTCGGCCATCGCCTGCCTCAGCAGCTCCCCCGACGAGCGGGGCAGTCCGGTGCCCGCCAGCTCGGCGCGCTCGGCGTCGCGCAGGGCACGACCGAGCCGGCGGAGCTGGACCGAGTCGAGACCCCCGAGCGGCGATGCCAGCAACTGTGCCGCTTGCGACGCGTCGATGTCGTGCGGTCGCGTCACCACCTCGAGCGCCAGCACCAGCGGCCTGACCGCGGCGGCCGTCGCCAGCCCGATCTCGTCGCCCGCCACCTGGACCGGGATGCCGGCGGCGACCAGCGCCCGGCTGAGCTGGGGCAGCTGCCGTCGCCCCGAGCGGACGAGCACAGCCATCTGATCCCAGCCCAGCCCCTCGTGGAGGTGCGCGCGCGTCAGCAGGTCGCCGATGTGGTCGGCTTCCGCGCCCGAGTCGTCGTAGGTCCGAACCGCCAGCACACCCGGCGGCACGCCGGGGGCCGAGCGTGGTTCACGAAAGCGGTGGCGGGTCTCGTCGTCGAGCGCCCGAGGAAGCGGCAGCCTGTCGGCGATGCGACGGGTGGCCCGGCCTAGGACGGGTCCGAACCGATGGGTCTCGTCGAGCGACACCACCGGGGCCCGGTCGCCGGACGGGGTGGGGAACGCGTCGGGGAAGTCGAGGATCGCGCGTGGCCGGGCCCCGCGGAACTCGTAGATCGCCTGGTCGGGGTCGCCGATCACCACGAGGTTGCCGTGCGGACCCACCAGCTGCCGCAGCAGCGCCGTCTGGGACGGATCGGTGTCCTGGTATTCGTCGACGAAGACCGCTCGGGTGCTCCTGCGGACCTGCTCGCGGACCTCCGGGTCTGCGAGCACGACCCTGGTGCGATGCACCAGTTCGGCGTAGTCGAGCACCTGCTCTGCTTCGAGCACGTCGAGGTACTCGTCGAAGAAGTCGCCGAGCGACGCCCATGCCGGTCGCGAGGCCCGCGCGGCGTCGCGACGCAGCGCGTCACCGTCGAGGCCGAGTTGACGAACCGAGGCCAGGGACGCGCGCACCTCGGCGGCGAAGCCGCGGGTGCGGAACGCGGCCGCGAACTCCGGTGGCCACTTCTGTGGGCCGGCACCCGCCAGGACTTCCCGCACCCGGAACTCCTGCTCGGGTGCCGTGAGCAGTCGCGCACCCTGGCCGTAGAGCTCCTCGTCGCCGTAGCGGCGCACGAGCGCGTAGCAGAAGGCGTGGAACGTCATCGCTCGCGGGGTGATCACCGACCGGCCGAGGCGGGCCGCGATGCGCCGGCGAAGGTCTGCGGCGGCCCTGCGGGAGAACGTGAGGACGAGGAGCGAATCGCCAGCCATGCCCCGCTCGATGCGAGCCGCGACCGCCTCCACCACCGTGGTGGTCTTGCCCGTGCCGGGCCCCGCCAGCACCAGCAGGGGGCCCGTGTCGTGATCGACGACGGCCCTCTGCTGGTCGGTCAGTGCCACGCCGCGGGCCGGGACGGACCGAGGCGGCACCAGGGTGTAGGTGGTCACCCGCTTACTCAACCACGCGGCTCCGACAGTCCCGGACCACTCGGGCCGGGCCACGACGCTCGACGAGTGAAACCGCGGGTCGGCCGGCGCCACGGCTCCACCACGTCCGGACGACGGAATCTCTCGCCTGCAGCGGCGATCTGTGCAAAGGTGAGATGGCCGACCGCGGCAAGAGCCGGTCGGTTTCAGGGGCCGTGAGGTGCGGTTCCTAGCAGTGCAGTCAGGAGAGGTACATGGCGCAGGGAACCGTCAAGTGGTTCAACGCCGAGAAGGGCTACGGCTTCATCGCCGTAGAGGGCGGCAACCAGGACGTCTTCGTCCACTACAGCGCGATCGACACCACGGGCTTCCGTACCCTCGACGAGGGTCAGAAGGTCGAGTTCGAAATCACGCAGGGTCAGAAGGGACCTCAGGCCGAGCACGTACGTCTCGTCTGAAGCACCATCCGATCGTCCCAGGACGGGCTCTCTCCGGAGGGCCCGTCCTGTTGTCCGTGCAGGCCCGGACGACTCAGGCGTGCCGTACGTCGATGCGCCAGGCGGCGGCGCCGCCGGCCAGATGATAGGCGTCCACGCCGTCGGCGAGCAGCGCAGCCAGCGCGCGGGCCGACCGTCGCCCCGACTCGCAGTAGACGACCAGCTGAGCGTCCGGCCAGGCGCCGGCGCGAAGCTCCGCCAGCGGGGTGCGGCGTGCTCCCGGAAGCGCGGGCCCTTCGTCCTCGTCCCTGAGATCGACGAACTCGAAGGCTCGCCGGCCCTGCCGGCGCTCGTCCAGCCACCGCGCCACGACGGCGGGCGTGAGCGCGCGCTCGGGGAGCGCGCACTCCTCGTCGAGGTCCGTGGGCACCGGGCGCCCGCCCTCGCCGCAGGCGGGGCACGCGGGGTTGCGGCGTAGCGGGAGTTCCGACCAGCGGCCGGAGAGGCCGTCGTAGACCGACACGCGGCCTGACATCGGCTCGCCCACCCCCGTGACGACTCTGATCGCCTCGGCGGCCTGAGCCACTCCCAGGAGGCCGGGGACGATGCCGACCACCCCTGCCTCGGCGCACGAGGGCACGGCGCCGGGGTCGGGAGGCAGCGGGAACAGGCAGCGATAGCAGGGGCCCCTCCCACCGAACACGCTCAGCTGACCGTCGAAACCCAGCACCGTGGCCCAGACCAGGGGCACGCCCAGGAGGAGGCACGTGTCGTTGACGAGGTAGCGCGTCGCGAACGAGTCCGACCCGTCGACCACCACGTCGTAGCCGTCGAGCACCTCGACGGCGTTCGCCGCCGTGAGCCGAACCCTGTGCTCCACGACCTCGACATGGGGATTCAGGTCGCGGACCCGCTCGGCCGCCGAGTCGGTCTTGTGACGCCCGACCGCCGACGTGGCATGGACGACCTGCCGGTGGAGGTTGGACACGGCGACGACGTCGTCGTCGACGATTCCCAGCCTCCCTACGCCGGCGGCGGCAAGGTAGAGCAGGGCGGGGCTCCCCAGACCGCCCGCGCCGACCACGGCGACGCTCGCCGCCCGCAGCTTCTCCTGCGCGAGGTGGCCCCACGCGGGCAGGCGTGTCTGCCTCGCGTACCGTTCGCGTTCGGCATCGGTCAGCACCATGTCAGCACTCTAGGTCGGCGCGGAGCGGAACGCCTGGGACGACTACCCTGGGCGCATGATCTCGGACGACCGCGACGCTCCGCGCCGCGGCGGGGGGGCCGCCAGGATCATGGGGAACGAGGCACCGGGGGGTGCCGCAACCCCGGGCATCGAGGTGGCGGGGCGCTCCGTCGCGGCTCGCCGCGCGCTGCCCGCAGACACCGGAGGCGAGCCGGCCGGCGCGGCCGGACCGTCTCCCGCGCGGGCCCGGCGTGGTATCGAGGCCGAAGACGAGCCCACGGTCGG
>Ga0073899_10001154_pt1 | contig 24206 bp, 24 predicted proteins | sample KloWWTmetaKNB5Ph_FD_88975 | JGI IMG/M metagenome (GOLD analysis project Ga0073899, IMG submission 88975) | Active sludge microbial communities from Klosterneuburg, Austria, studying microevolution and ecology of nitrifiers - Klosterneuburg... | ecosystem: Engineered > WWTP > Aerobic digester >... | reverse complement strand
CGTCGACGCGCTGTCCGCCGAGCTCCAGGCGCGCGACCGCCTCGCCGAGACGCGCGTCCGCACCGAGTGCCCCGCGTGCGGCCACGCGTGGGCGGTCACCTTCGACGCCGCCGCGATCACCGCAGCGGCCGTCGCCGCGCGGGCGACGCGGATCATGGACGACGTGCACGTCCTGGCGCGCGCCTACGGGTGGACGGAGCGCGACGCCCTCGCGCTCGGCCCCTGGCGCAGGCGCCGCTACCTCGAACGGATCGGACGATGAACGACTTCCTCTCCAGGCTCGCGGCGCGCTCGCTCGGCGCGCCGCCGACGGTTCTCCCCGACCTCCCGCCGCGCTTCGCGCCCGAGGCCGGGGCGGCGTGGAGCGATCCCTCGCTGGAGGGGGAGGCGCCCCCGCGCGAGGCGCCGTCAACGTTCGCGGGGGCCACGCCACCGAGCGGACTTCGAGCGCCCTGGGCTCCGGATGAGACCGGGGAGCCGGTTCGCGTGGTGGCGCTCGACGACGTCCCAAGCAGCGAGAGAGCGCCCCCCCGGCACGCCTTCGCCGTGGATGCCTCCGAGCCGCCACCCGCCCCGGGGGGAAACGATCGAGGGACAGAGCTCGCCGCGGCGCCGACCCCGATCGCGTGGACAGTTACTGGCGAGACCGCCCTTTCGTGGGACCCCTTCACGCCTTCGATGGCGCCCGCTGCGGTGGGAGGTCTCGAGCGCACACCCGTAACAACTCGCTCGAGTGCTGCACGGCAAGGTGATGACGCGGAAGTGACGAAGATCGTAAGGGGGCGTACCGAAGGCCCGGACAAAGCTGACTCAGTAACGTCCGATGGCCTGTTCCCCGATCCACGTGGGGGAGGCGGCCTAAACCCCCTGGAGGCGCTTTCGGAGATCGAGGGAGGCGTCGACCCGCTGAAGGCCTCGTCGTCTCGCATGCGCCCGGAGTACAACCAGCACGCGCCATCGGACGCCACGGAGCCGCCCGAGGAGGTGCCCCTCCTGGCCGAGCGCCCCGTACGGCGCGTGGCGGCGCGTCGAGCGGAGTCTCCCGCCGATGACGGCGAAGCCGCCGGGCGTGTCGATACGCCAGGCGAGCTGGATGCTGCGCCCGTGATCCGCGTCAGCATCGGCCGGATCGAGGTCCGTGCGACCACGAGTCGTGCGCCTTCGCCGCCTCGGCCGCGGGCCGTCGAGCCGCAGCGTTCGACGCTCGACGACTACCTCCGGCAACGTGCCCGCGGGGGGGCGCGCTGATGGGCGTCGATCAAGGCCCCTGAGACGATTCACTACTGGAGGACGACGTGAGCAATGCACAGGCGATCGCGGCGGTCACGGGGACCCTCGCGAAGATGATCAAGTCGGGGATGGCGTCCGACTACGAGAACGACCCTGAGATGATGGGCTACAGCCCGCCCGCGGTGACGGACATCATCACCACGATGCCGCCCGACCGCGCCCGCGTCGCGCGCACCGACAGCCAGCTCAACCTCTTCCTCTACCACGTGGGCCCCAACGCAGCGTGGCGCAACGGGGACATCGCCGCGCAGACGCGCCCGGGCGAGGTCGGCCCCGCGCCGCTCGCGCTCGAACTGTACTACCTGCTCACGGCCTATGGGGACGACGACGACGACATCGCGGCGCAGCGGCTCCTCGGCCGCGCGATGCGCGTGATCCACGACCACCCGGTGCTGCGGGAGGCGCACATCCCCGCGGGGGGGTTGGGTGAGCCCGACCTCCGCGCCAGCGGACTCGCGCAGCAGGTCGAGCACGTCCGCGTCGTGCCCCACGGCATGCCCATGGAGGAGCTCTCCCGCCTGTGGCAGACCTTTCAGACGCAGTACCGCGTCTCGACCGCGTACCGCGCGTCGGTGGTGCTGATCGAGAGCCGGCGGCCCGTCCGCGCCCGCCCGCCGGTGCTGCGGCGCGGCGGCGACGACCGCGGCGTGGTCGTCGCCCCGAGCCTCCTCGGCCCCGAGGCGCCGACGCTCCTGGAGGTCGCGGTCCCCGACGGGAACCCCGGCGCTCGCCCGGGCGACGCGCTCACCTTCCGCGTGACCGACGCCGACGGCGCGACCGTGACGGCGACGCTCCGGCACGCGCTGCTCGGCCTCGAGCACACCGCCGCGCTCGCGCCAGGCGCAGCGCCATCACTGTTCACGCTGACGCTCCCGTCGGTGGCGACGGTGGCTGCGGGTCCCTGCGTGGTGACGCTCACGGTGACGCGGGCGGGCCGTGGGCCGGTGACGACCAACGCGCTGCCGCTGCTCGTGCTGCCGCGCATCGACAGCGGCCCCACCGCGGCCGGCACGGGCGCCTCGCGAACGGTGGCGGTGGGTTTCGCGCCCGCGGCGCACCCCCGGCAGCGCGTGGTGCTGCTCCTCGGCGACCGCGAGGTCGTCGCGCCAGGGCCGAGCAGCGAGACGCCGCGCGCGAGCGTGACCTTCGCGGTGCCCGGAGACGTGCCGGCCGGCAACTACCGCGTGCGTCTCCGAGTCGACGGCGCGGACAGCGTTCACGTCGATCGGACCACGACGCCGCCGTCCTTCAACGCGCCGACGGTGACACTTCCGGCGTGAGCGGTTCGGGCGCCGACGTGGCGTCAGCGCGGGGACTCGGGGAAGGAGCTACGCGATGAAAGCGACGCAGGTCACACAGGCCCGCGCAGGAGCCGACGAACGCCAGGAAGCGCCGGGCGCCGGGAGGACGCGTCCGCAGAAGCGAGCGGAGGTCCAATGGGCGCCGCGCTCGCTGCTGGGCTTCGAATCGCTCGCGATGAGCAGCCCCGGCGACGCGTCCGAGGTGGAGGCCGACGCCGCGGCGCAGCGGCTGGCGCGGGGGCTGCCCGCGCGCGTCAGCTCGCTGCCACGCCCTGCCCTGCAGCGCCGGGCGAGTGGGATTCCCTCCGCGTTTTTTGGCGTCCCGTTCGCCCCCTCGGACGCCGGGTCACCTCTGCCGGGTGGGGTCCGCTCGACCTTCGGCCGACTGCTGGGCCACGATCTGGGCGGTGTGCGCGTCCACACCGGCGCCGACGCTGCCAGGAGCGCCGATCACCTGAACGCAGACGCCTACACCGTCGGCGAAGACGTCGTCTTCGCCGAGGGCAGGTATGCGCCCGAGACGCCGCCGGGCCGGGAACTCCTCGCCCACGAGCTCGCCCACGTTGCGCAGCAGCGAGGCGGCGAGCGCCGCGTTCAGCGACACGGCCGCTCGTCGCGGACGACCTCCTCGTCGTCCGCGCCGCACCTGCCGCACGGGACGACGCCGAGCGTGGCGCGGGGGCTACGGATCCTGGGGCAAACGCGGCTCGACGCGCTCGACGCCGCCCTCAACGCCGATCGGACCCACCCTACGCACCTGACCGCCACGGCGCGCGCCCGGCCCGGGGCGACGCTTCTCGACCTCGTGGGGGAGGTGTGGTTCGCGACGCGTCGACACCTCGTACGCATGGACCGTCGCGGTCGGCTCGAGGAGCAGGACTGGCTGTACGAGGTCTCGGGGTCGTCGCTCGAGCCCGGGGGTACCTACATCTTCGCCGAGGTTCAGCTCACCAAGGGGTCGCAGAGCACCGTGCGGCACCTGGTGCGGGTGGATGGCGTGGGCGGGCTGTCGGACGACGAGGTTGGCACCCGGCTGGTGTTGGGGACCTTCCTGCCGTTGCAGCAGCACGGCGCCGCTGCCCTCGCACGGGGCCGCATCCTCGCGGTCATCGCGCCTGACCAGGACAGCGCGCTGGAGTCCCCCACGTTCAGTCCGTCGCAAGCTCGGGCCGCGCTGCGCCGTGCGCATGACCTCGTCCCCGACGAGTGCGCCCATGTGGCGCGCCGCATCCGGGAGGACCTGCTGGGCTTCACAGCGGAGCAGGTGTTGGGCTTCGCGCAGGGGGCCTTGATGGGCGTCGTCGGCAGCCTCGGGCTGGCGGTGATGGGCACCCAGATCCTCCACGACGTGCTCCCGATGCTCGAACTGGCGGGCAACGCCGTGAGCCCAGCGGACGAGGTCGAGTTCGCAGGGCGCGGGCTGGCCCGCTACTTCGTGGAGACGACGATCTCCCTGCTGGGCGGGTTCGCGATTGGGAGCGGCATTCGCCTGGCGCGCGGACTCCGTTCCGGTGGGCTGCGCGCGTGGATGCGGGAGCGGCTGCGTGCGCTGCGCGAGCCGGGCCAGGAGGCAGCCGGACTCGCGGGGCTCGAGGCCCGCCCGGCGCGTCCCGCGCTGCTGCGCGTGCTGGGGGAGCTCGCGGCGCACTTCGATGTCGTCGAGAACCCGCAGCTGCGCGGCGACGCGGCGCGCGTCGTGTACGACACACCCAGCGGCCGACCGCGGCTGGAGGTGGGCCCTGACGCGAGCGAGTTCATGGTGGGCCGACACCGCGGGGTGATGCGGGTGGTGCTGCGGTTCTATGCGCGCTTCGGGCTGGCGCGCCGGGTGATGAGCCGCCTGGGGCAGTTGATCGGCCTCGGGCCGGGCTTCGGCTCCAACGGCTGGGAAGCGCGGCTGGAGGTGGTGAAGCTGACGCAGATCCTTACGCTGCTCGAGCCCATCTACGCGCAGCTCGCCGCCCAGGAAGCAGGCATGGCCCCGGGGCGGGCGCGTCCGCGGGTGAGCGAGGCGCTGATGCGCCAGATCATCGAGCTGCGCCAGCAGCTGGCCGAGAACGAGCTGCGCGTCGACTCGACGAGCCGCGGGCGTGGGTACGTCGCGGCGGGGGGGGAGAATGGGCAAACGGGCGACCCCACCAGCCCTGCGGTTCCAGAGCGGGCTCCAGGAGCGACGGACGAGACCACCCCAGCCCGCGAGGCGCCGATCGCGGAAGAGCGCCGGGCCGAGTCCCCCGCAACGCGTCAGCCCGCCGACGGGAGGACGGCAGATGACGTCAGAACGATCGGGCGGGCGGAGGAGCGCAGGGCCGAAACCAGGCCCACTCCGACGGAGCGTGCGACCGAGGGGCGGGCGGAAACCCCAGGGGTCGTGGTGCCGCTGCGCATCGGTAACGGGACAGTGCCCGAGACGGCGGTCGTGCACCGCGAGAACATCGGAGCCGGACTGTCACCACAGCAAGCTGCGCGGGTCATCTGGGTGCGCCTCCAGGCCCTGATGCGGCGTGAGGTCGCACACCGGAGGATGCGTACCGCGCTCGAAGCAGAGGTGGCCCGGGCAGAAGCCGACCTTCGAACCGCGCAGGGGGAACAGGACAGGGTCCTGCGCGAGCTAGCTCGCAGCGCCGATCGGAACTACAGCCCGGAAGCCCGGGCGAGGGCGGCGCGGGACATCCGAGCGGCGGAGGCGCTCGTTCTCGAGGCCAGCGAAGCCCGTAGCGCGGCCCGGGAGCGGCTGAACAGCACGGAGGCGAGGCTCAACCACCGGGAGGGGGTGCCCGGTACAAATATCGAGAGCGGCCGGGTCTATGAGGGAGCGTACAACCCCGTGACGGGAGAGATGGCGATCGTGGGGAGCGGCGCCGAAAGAGCGACCTTCCTGGCTCGTCCAGACGTTGTGAGGGTGCGCGCAGATGGGCGCCCGGTGACGACCATCGCGGGGCACTGCGGGATGCCCCGGGCCGCAGACGCCGTCGTCTCGCCCGAGCTCGACACGCCCGTGGTGGTGAATCGAGGCGGGCTGCGGTTGTACGGCGAGCGCCTGGCGGTGGAATATGTGACGGCGTGCGAGCAGTGCGAAGGCATGCTCCGTGCGAACGCCAACCGTGGCAGGGTGCGCACCGCGGGTCCTGTACCGCGCAACGTGCCACCGGGCGCGCCCGCCAACGAACCTTATGACCTCGAGTAATGAGAGGAGGACCGATGCCCGAGCTCTGGGAAGGTTGTTTCATCGGTGACAAGGGCGACATGCTGGCCGCGCTGCGCGTTTGCCCGAGACTCATGGGCGATCTGCGACGCGTCGGATGGGACGAGTTGCGCGCGCTGCCCCTCTCGAGCGAGCACACGAACCGGGCGTCTGGGGCCTTCTACCACTCCCACACGTACGCGGAGGCCTTTCTGGAGTCGCTGGGTGGGATCGAGCTGGTCCATTCGCCGGGTGGCAACGCTTCCACAAAGCCACGAAGGCTGGCATTCAGCCTCGACGATGACCTCGAATCTCACCTGGGGGTCGCGGACTACTATGTCATGCAACTCCTCGGGCAGACCACGCCGTTCCCGGTGGCTACCGTCGAAACCTTCATCGTCTTCGTCGACCACACAGCCCAGAAGAATCTCCTCCTCGAACGAGAGTTCCGCTCCTGCTACCGCTCGGAGAACCCGTTCAAGCTCATCGAGTACGTCTTCTACGGCACCGCGGATCCCGCCGTCACCGCCGTGCCGCTGTGCGCCGCTGACGTGCCGCCCGAATTTCGACGCCGCTTCGCCTGAGCTCTCCTCCAGCGAGCGCGACCTCGCGCTGGTGCCCATGCGCCTCGCGCACTTTCGCGCCCCTGAAGCTCGTCCCCGCTCCCGCGAGGGCGGAGAGGTCCCCCATGCCTGACGCATCCCCCGCCGACCACGAAGGCCTCCTGCGCGCCGCGCTCGTGCGTGTCTTCGAGCGCCTCGACGCGCTCACCCTCAGCGACGACGCGCCCGCGCCTGGCCCATCCGCGGTGCAGCCCGCCGGCGCCCTCGACGCGCTCGCCTCCCGCTTCGACCTCTCGTCCTTCGAGCGCGACCTCGTCCTCCTGTGCGCCGGGGTCTCGCTCGACGCCTCACTCGCTGCGGCCTGCGCGCGGATCAGCAGCACGCGTCGCGCGGCGGCCAGCCTCGACGTCGCTGCGGCGCTGTTCGGCGCGGCTGACTGGCGTGCCCTGTCACCCTCCGGGCCACTGCGCGCCTGGGGCATTCTCACGGTCGACGCGAGCGAGGACTGCCTCGCTGCCGCGCCGCTCGCCCTCGACGAGTCGACCCTTCTCTACCTCCTCGGGCGCCCCGCTCTCGACCCTCGACTCCTCCCCCTCGTCCGCGCCGCCGACGCCTCGACCCTCGCCGACGTGATCCCGTCGCACCACGCCGCTGTCGCAGCCATCGCGGCGCACCTCACGCGCGACGCCCGGCCCCCGCTCGTCCACCTCTACGGTGCGTCGTGGGCGACCGCTGCCGTCGCCGCCGCCGCGTGCGCCGCGCGGGGCGTCCCGCTCTACACGCTCCACGCCGGAGCGATGCCGGAGTCCGCCGACGCGCGCGCGCTCCTCGCGCGGAGCTGGGCGCGGCACGCCAGGCTCACAGACGCGGCGCTCCTCCTCGACGACGCGGCCCCGTCGCCCGAGGGCCGCGCCGACCCCTACACATGGCTCGACGCGCTCGACGCCACGGCCTTCGCCTGCGCGCGGGCGCCGCTCCCACGAGGCGGGCGGCGGGTGCCGACGCGGTACACGCTCCCCCCGTCGAGCTACGTCGAGCAGCGCGCCCTCTGGGCACGGGCGCTCCCTCCATCGCTGGCGCTGGGCAGCGACGCACTCGACGAGGCCGCGATGCAGTTCGAGCTCTCCCCCCAGGAGGTCGCGTCCGTGGCCGAGCGCGCGGCGCGCGGCGCGGGCGACGTCGACCCGGGGCGCCGCCTGCGCGAAGCCTGCCGCACGCAGGTGCGGGTCCACATGGAGGGCCTCGCGCAGCGCGTCGAGTCGCCGCTCACCTGGAGCGACCTCGTGCTGCCGCCACAGCAGGCGCAGACGCTCACAGAGCTGCGCGCGCACGTGCGCCACCGCTACACCGTACACGAGACCTGGGCCCTCGGCCGGGCGGGGGGGCGCGGCCTCGGGGTCGCCGCGCTGTTCGCCGGGCAGAGCGGCACGGGGAAGACGACCGCCGCCGAGGCCCTCGCCAGCGACCTCGACCTCGACCTCTACCGCGTCGACCTCAGCGCGCTCATGAGCAAGTATATCGGCGAGACGGAGAAGAACCTCCGTCGCGTCTTCGACGCCGCCGAGGCCGGCGGTTGCGTGCTCCTCTTCGACGAGGCCGACGCGCTCTTCGGCAAGCGGAGCGAGGTGCGGGACAGCCACGACCGCTACGCCAACCTCGAAGTGAGCTACCTGCTCCAGCGGATCGAGACCTTCCGCGGCCTGGCGATCCTCACGACCAACCTGAAGGGCGCGCTCGATGGCGCCTTCCTCCGGCGCCTCCGCTTCGTGATCGACTTCCCCTTCCCAGACGCGGCGCAGCGCGCAGAACTCTGGCGGCGCTCGCTGCCCGCGACGGTGCCCACGGAGGGCGTGGAGGTCGAGCGGCTCGCCCAGCTCCAGCTCACCGGCGGGATCATCCGCAACGTCGCCCTCCACGCCGCCTTCCTCGCCGCGGACGCTCGCTCCCCGGTACGAATGGCCCACGTCCTCCAGGCCGCGCGGCGCGAGTGCGCGAAGCTCGGGCGGCCCCTCACCGAGGCCGAAGCCCGCTGGTGCACGGCCCCATGAAGCGACCCGCCGCCATCGACGTCGCCATCGACACCCTCGTCCTCGACGGCGTCGACGTCCGCGACCCCACCCGCTTCGAAGCCGCGCTCACGCGCGAGCTCGGACGCCTCCTCGGCGCGCATGGGCCGCCCGCCGCGTGGTCCGCAGGCACCGCGACGACCGCGCCCGAAGCGCCGCCGCCGATCACGCCCGCATCCAGCGCCGAGGCCTGGGGCGAGGCCGTCGCCGCCAGCGTGCACGCGCAGCTTGCTCCCACGGCGCCCGTCCGCCGCTGAACCCTCTCACCCGGAGTTCGTGACCCCGATGCCCATGCAAGACGCCCCACGCCTCCTCCGCGGCGCGATCGTCGCCATCGACGCGCTCAACCCGCCGCCGAAGGTGATCGCGTTCCAGTACAACCCCGACAGCCTGTCGCGGACACTCCAAGTGCAGGGCGCCAGCGACGGCGACCGCAGCGACGCGCAGCGCCTCGTCCGAGCGGCCGTGGAGACCCTGAAAGTCGACCTCGAGCTCGACGCAGAAGACGCAGGGGCGCGCGACGACGTCGTGGCCGCCACGCTCGGCGTCCACCCCCAGCTCGCGGCCCTGGAGTCGCTCGTCCACCCCGCGGTCCAGCGCGTCCGCGCAGCCGTCGCCCTCGCCGCCACGGGCACGCTGGAGGTGATCCCGCCGTCGCCCGTGATGACGCTCTTCGTGTGGGGCGCGCGGCGCGTGCTGCCGGTGCGCGTGACGGACTTCTCCGTCGTCGAGGAGGCATACGACGCGGCGCTCAACCCCATCCGCGCGAAGGTGTCCCTCGGGCTCCGCGTCCTCTCCTACGACGACCTGCCGCCGACCCACGCCGGCCACCACCTCTTCATCGCCCACCAGATCGCCCTCGAGGCGCTCGCACGCGGGGCCGTGGTCGTCGGCCTCGAGCGCTCGCTCGGCGCCGACCTCACCCTCCTGCCCACGGTGTAGCCATGTTCGACTCCGACAGCCGATACCACGCGCTCGAGACCGCCGTGCACGTCACCCCCGACGGGCGCCGCGTCCCCTACAAGCAGCGCCGCGTCCTCCCGCAGGGCGTGGCGCTCCCCGCCCTCGGCGAGCTCGTCGTCCGCGCGGGCGACCGCCTCGACCTCCTCGCGGCGAAGGCCCTCCACGACCCGCTCGCGTACTGGCTCCTCTGCGACGCCAACGACGCGATGGACCCCAACGAGCTCACCGCCACCCCCGGCGCCACGCTGAAGGTGTCCGGCCCCTACGGCGCCGCGCGCTGACGCGAAGGAGCGACGCGACATGCTCGACGGCGTTCGGCTCACGCTCCTCCTCGGGCCCCGCAAGCCGGTGCCCGCGCCCGCCTCCCTCATCGAGGCCCTCTCCTCGGTCGAGGTCGTCCACAACGACGACGACCGCTCGGGCTTCACCGCCACCTTCCAGCTCGACCCCTCGCGCGGCGGCGCTGTGCGCAAGGTCGGCCAGTCACTGCTCGCCGCAGAAGGGAGGTTCCGGCTCCTCGTGTCGCTCGCGGGGCGGCCGCGCGCGCTGCTCGACGGCGTGATCACGCAGCAGCAGCTCTCCCGTTCGAGCGACGCCGGCGGGAGCACCCTCACGGTCACCGGCGAGGACCTCGGCGCGCTGATGGACCGCAAGTCACGGCAGCACGCGCACGCCGCGCCCGACCTCGCCGCGGTGGTGACGCGCACGCTGGCCGACTACGAGTCCGCCGGTGTCCTGGCGAAGGTCGTACCGCTGGCCGCTGCCGGCGCTGGCGCGGAGGAAGAGCTGTTCTCCCAGAACAGCTCGGACTACGCCTTTCTCCGCGACCTCGCGGGCCGCTACGGCTACAGCTTCCACCTCTCGCCCCACGAGGCCGGGAGCCTCGCCTACTGGGGGCCGCCGCTCCGCGGGCCCGCAAAGCAGCGGGCGATCTCGGTCGATTTCGGCCCCGCGACCAACATCCAGTCGATCCAGTTCCGGTACGACTCGCTCGGCCCCGAACGGGTGACGGGGTACGTGCTCGACCCCAACACCAACGCGCTCGTGCCGGTTTCGAGCGACGGCGACCTCGGCGCGCCGCTCAGCCGCGAGGGGGCCACGCGCGGGCCCGCGACGATCGCCCGCGGCGCGCGGGTTCTGGGACCGTCGCGCTCCGTCGCCGACGCGATGGCACGGGCGAGGGGGCACGCGCGGAGCCGCCAGGACGCGCTCGTCGCGGAGGGCGAGCTCGACCTCGCGCGCTACGGCGAGCTGCTCCAGGTGCGTTCTCTCGTGGGCGTGCGCGGCGCAGGGGCCGAGCACGACGGGCTGTACGCGGTCAAGCAGGTGAGGCACCAGATCCGGCGCGGGGGGCACACGATGCGCTTCACGCTCCACCGCGAGGGCTTCGGGACCACCGTCCCGGGGGTGAGGACATGAACGACGTCCACGGAAAGTACAGGGGGGTGGTGACCAACGACCGCGACCCACGCCGCCTCGGCCGCGTGCAGGTGCACGTCCCGGCCGTGCTCGGCGACGCGCGCGTGTGGGCGATGCCCTCGGTCCCCTTCGCAGGGCCACAGGTGGGGATGCTCTTCGTGCCGAAGGCGGGGACGGGCGTGTGGGTCGAGTTCGAAGGGGGCGACACCGACTTCCCCATCTGGTCGGGCTGCTACTGGAAGCCCGGCGAGCTCCCGCCCGCCGCCGGCGACCCCGCGACGCGCGTGCTCCGCACCGAGTCCTTCCTCCTCGAGGTGAAGGACGGATCGGGCGGCGCCGTCACCCTCGAGCTCGTCCCCCCGGCAGCGCGCGTCCTGACCCGCGTCGTCCTCGCAGGCGACGGCGTCACCATCACCTACGGGACCTCCCACATCAAGCTCACTGCCTCGGGCGTGTCGGTCAACGACGGCGCGCTCGAGGTCACCTGAGGCACGCCATGCCCGGCCCCGTCCTCCACCCCGGCGCCCTCGGCGCGTGCATGCACGGCGGCCAGCTGACCCTCCAGGCCACGCAGACGCGCGTGCGGGTCTCGGGTCAGCCCGTCCACACGCTCGACGACCCGGCCCTCGTCGCGGGGTGCCCCTTCACCTTCCCTGCCCCCACCTACCACCCCTGCGTCCGCGTTCGATGGACGGGCGCCGCGACGCGCGTTCGCGTGCAGGGGCGCCCCGTGGTGCTCCAGGACACGGTCGGGGTGTGCCTCGCCGCCGACCAGGCGCCGCAGGGCACCCCGATGATCATCCAGTGTCAGCCACGCGTCCGCGCGCGGTGATGTCGAGGAGACGACCATGAAGACGTACGCGACCCGGCCCGAGCACGCCCTGGACGACGTGGCCTCGTCGGCCCCCGACAGTGATCGGGCGCGGCGCAACGCCCCCGGCCGGCGCGCTCGCCCGGCGCCGCGCCTCGACCCGCTCACCGGGCGCAGCCACGCCGGCGCCGCCCTACCCGATGCGATACGCGCGCCGATCGAGGCGCGCACGGGGGTCGACCTCGGGGGCGTGCGCGTGCACAACGACGCCTACGCAGCGGCCGTCGCGCGGGGCCTCGGGACGATCGCCGCGGCGCGGGGCGCGGACATCTACGTGGCGGGGCCAAAGGTGCCCGACGCGGTGATGGCCCACGAGGCGGCGCACGCAGCACAAGCGCGGTCGGGCGCGCCCGTCGGGGATGCGCGCACGGTCGAGGCCGACGCTTCCCGGATTGCCGCCGGGGGCGACGGCGCGCCGGCGGTGCGCGCGGCGCCGGGAGCGTTCGCGCGGTGGGAAGGCCCGGAGCACCAGGACATCGGAGATGCCGCCGTCGGCGTTGCGCGCATCCCGCTGCCCAACTATCCCGATGGGCTCACCTACGGAGAGCTCATCTCGCTCGCGGGTGATTTCTTCGACAGCTACGAGGGCCTCCTCGCAGCGTCGGAGGAGGAGATCGACGAGATCCTTGCGATCATGCACGAGCAGCGTGCCACCTACGAACGGCGGATCGAAGTCGGGCGCCGTCGGCGGGAGAACCCGGAAGTGACCCAGAGCGCCGCAGTGGACGAAGCGTACGGCGACAGGGGCTGGGGCGCTCGCTTCGACCGGGCGACGGGCGGCAGGTACCTCAGGCTGGCTCGGGGCGCGGAGAACAGGCGGCACTTCAGCGACCAGGGAACCAGCTATGAGGCATACGCGGGCTATCACGGCCAGGCCATCGAGGCCGCGCGCCAACGGTCCCCCCAGGCGACGGTGCTCGAGGGGTTCGCCGCGCACTATTTGAGCGACGCCTTCTCCTCCGGGCATGTGCGAGCCGAGGTGCCCGTCGAGTCGCTGGAGCGGCAGCGGCAGCACAACTACGACGGCGAACGCGGGCTCTCCGTGCGAAACTACCGCGGCGACCGCTGGATCGCGTATGGGGACGGCAACCTGAATCGGCAGGCCACACCGCCGTCTGCGAGCCACCCCTTTGGGGGGTCCAACGAGATGAACCGCCGCCTTGCGATCGAGGCGGTCACGGTCTCGCGCGGCGAAGTGATGGGGGTGCTCCAGGGGGCGACACCGCCTGTCGATTCCCACGACTACGCCGTGAATCGCCTGTGGCCGCGCGCCGACCGCGACCACCCGCGCTACGAGGACATGCCCCCCCAGACCGAAGGCGACCGCTGGGGGCAGTTCGGTACGAACGTCCTGTTGGAAGGGATCCTCCCCAGCCCCATCGTGGGTGCGCCAGCTGGCGATATCGTGCGCGGGGCACTGGCCTCCAGCGTAAGCGACCGCGCACGGAACGTCTCGACCCATGCGAGCGCCACGCGACTCGGCCGCGGACCGCGGACTCACGTCCTCCAGCACCTCGTCGACGCGGCCGGCGAACTTCCCGAGGAGCGCATCGCGATCGCCAGCTTCATCGAGCAGGTCCCGGTGGACGAGCGGCTCGACCTCGTCGACCGGGTGGGCCTCGAGAGGATCTGCGAAGCGCTGGGAGAGCGCGGGGTGTGGTCTCTGCTGACGGTGCTGGCTCCAGCGTTCGCCCGCGCCAGCAACGCCCGCCGCCTGGCGTACATCCGCGAGCGCCTCGACGGGCGGACGCAGGAGTGGGAGGAGCTCGTCGTGTTCAGCATCTTGGAGCACTGCGGGCCAGGGGACCAAGCGCTGCTCGTGAACCTGATCGGTGAGGCGCGGCTGCGCGACGAGCTCGGCGATCACCCGGAGCGCCTCGCGGCGATCCTGTAACGGTCCTCCGAGCTGGCTCGTGTAGGATCGTGCGGTGACCTTTCGCGCGCTGGCTGTCCTGATCGCGCTCCTCTGCCTCTCATGCGGCCCGGCGGGTCGGCCACTGTTCCCGCGGGCCTCGAATCGGTCCCTCGCGCCATTCCTCCGCGCCATCCAGGGGGAGGACGGCACCGTGATCCAATTGCAGGCGATCCGGGTGCTCGCGGAGGTCGACGACGAGGAAGGGCGCGCGCTCTTCGCCTCGCTCGCGTCGCACGCGAATCCGCAGGTGCGCTCCCTGGCCATCCGGCGCATGGGCGAGGACCCCGGGGCGCGTTACCCCGCGGAAGTCGCCGCGGCGTTGCGCGATCCGGACCTCTCGACCCGCATCGCGGCGCTGAGGTTTCAGATCGGACAGGCGGGCGAGGACGCGCTTGCGACCGCTCGTTCGCTCGTCCAGGCATGCCTCGACGATCGCGTGCCGTGCGCGTTGGACCCCTCCCTGCTCGTGCTGCTGGCAGCCGGCGCTCCAGAGGTCCCCCACCTGCTCCAGGCCGCGCGCGCGCACTACTGCCACACGTCGCTCGGCGCCCCGCTTCGAACGGATGCATGCTCTCTCATCGAAATGCTCCGCCTCATGGTCGGCGAGGCGACCGACGCCGCCGACCTGTTGGCGGCGTGGCCGGAGCTGTCGGAGACGGAACGTCGCGTCATCCTCGTGGACGGAAGGCACCGCCCCATCCCTTCCGTATGCGCGCTCGCGCGCTCGTCTCTCGCGGACGCGTCGCCCGAGCTTCGCGCGGGCGGGTGCCGGGTGCTCGCTCGGTGCGCGCGGGACGAAACGAACCTGGTCGCGCTCCGCGCCGTCGCACAGCGCGACCAGGACGATCTGGTCCGTCTGGCGGCAGCACGTGCCCTGCCGGTGGACGACACCGCGGGAACCGCAGCGCTCGTCGCTCTGCTCGAGCGGCCCGAGCGGCTCAACACCAACGATGCCATGGCGGCAGCGACCCTCCTCGCGCACCGCGACCACGCCGCGGGCTGGGCTTCCATGGAGCGCCTCGTGGCGGCTCGCGCCCGTGACTGGTGGCCTGCTTCGTCTCTGCTGGTCGACCAGTACCCCTACGTCGCCATGCTCTCCGAGTTAACGGACCCGCGTGCGAACGCGCTCCTCCGCCGCCTGCGTGCGAACCCCACCGTTGAGGGCCTCGTGGCGACGCTGGTGCTCGCACGCCGCGGCGACCGGGAGCATCCGCCGTACTACGCCGACGCCATCAACGGCGACCTCGGCCCCTTCCCGCAGATGATTGCCATCGCCATCGCCCGCGTCCCCGAGCACTCCGCCGCGACACCTCGATAGCGTCGGCGCCCGCCGCCGCCACGACCGGCCCTCTCTCCCTGGAGTCCCCATGAACCTGTCGTTCCCGCTCCGCATCGCGCGGGGCCGCGCCGCCGTCTGCGACGACGACGCGCACGCCCGCGACCTCATCGAGCAGCTCCTCTTCACCGTCCCTGGCGAGCGCGTCGACCGCCCCGACTTCGGCTGCGGCGTCCACGACCTGCTCTTCGGCGCCGCCAGCCCCGACGTGGCCTCCGCCGCGCAGGTGCTCCTCCAGGGGGCGCTCCAGCGCTGGCTCGGCGAGGTCGCCACCTTCGAAGACGTCGCCGTCGAGGCCGACGGCGCCGCCCTCCGCGTCACCGTGCGCTACACGCTCGCGCGCGGCGGCCGCGTCACCTCCACCTTCACCCGCGAGGCCTGAGCCATGACCGACACCCTCCGCTGCGCCCTCGACCGTCGCAAGGACCTCGTCCGCGCCCAGGGCCTCTCCCTCGGAATCAACGGGATCGACCGCATCGAGGTGAGCACCGTCGAAGCCGACGAGCGGCGCGTCCTCTACGTCCACTTCCTCCACCCCGTAGCGCTCACCATCGGGCCCATCTTCCGCGTGCGAGTCACCGGCGGCCCCGACTCCCTCCCCGTCGAGGTCGTCAGCGAAGAGCGGAACTACACCCCTGTCGTCCGCGTCACCGTGCGCCAGCGCGGCGACGACGGGGCCTACCGCCTCGCCATCGTCGCCCTCGACGGCGAGCGCCCGCCGGACGGCTTCGACCCGGTGCTCTGCGAGGCGGCCTTTTCGTTCTACGCCGACTGCCCCCTCGTCGCCGACTGCGGCCCCCCTGAGGCGCTCGCCGAGCCCACGGCCCCCCCCGCGCTCCACGACGCGCTAGCGCGCGACGCCACAAGCCTGCGGCGCCTGATGTTCGACCGCCTCGCACGAACGCTCCCGGCGTGGACCGAGCGCAACCCCGCCGACCTCGGCGTCGCCCTGGTCGAGCTCTTCGCCCACGTCGGCGACCGCGTGAGCTACTTCCAGGACGCCGTCGGGACCGAGGCGCACCTCGCCACCGCGCGGCGCCGCACCTCCGTCCGTCGCCACGCGCGCCTCGTCGACTACGCCCTCCACGAGGGCTGCAACGCCCGCGTCTGGGTGTGTTTCGAGACGAACGAGCTGAAGACGCTCCCCGCACGCACCCGCCTCGCCGCAGCGGGCGCCCTCGGCTTCGAGACCATGACCACGGCCTGGCTGATCCCCGCGCGCAACGAGCTCGCGCTCCACGCCTGGGGCGCCGAGGAGTGCGTCCTGCCGCGCGGCGCCACGCGCGCGGCGCTCCGGTGGCCGCCCGCCGCCCCCGCCGACCTGCTGGCGCCGGGCGACGCGCTCCTGTTCGAAGAGGTCGCCGACCCGCAGACCGGCGCGCCCGAGGGCGCCGATCGGACGCGGCGCCATGTGGTCCGCCTGCGCGCCGTGGGGCCGGCGCTCCACGACGCGATCGCGGCCTGCGACGTCCGTGAGGTCACCTGGGACGACGAGGACGCGCTCCCCTTCGACCTCACAGTGTCCACCCGGCGCCACGACACCGGCGCGCTCCTCCAAGGCCTCTCGGTCGCGCGTGGTAACCTCTGCCTCGCCGAGCACGCTGAACCCATCGCGCCCTTCGAGGTGCGCGTGCCCGAGCGCGCGGAACGCGGAGCCCTCCGCCTGGCGCTCCCCGTCACAGACCTCACCTGGCGCGCTGATCTCCCGGCCTCGCCGCCCTCAGCCGCTCGTTCTCTGCGCCAGGACCCACGCCTCGCCACGCCCGCCCTCGCGCTCTACCAGACCGTCGAGGGCATCGGCCCCGTGCCGTGGCACGCCCGCCCCGACCTCCTCGCCAGCGCCCCCGAAGATCGGCACTTCGTCGTGGAGGTCGACAGGGGTCGCAGCTACGTCCGCTTCGGCGATGACATCCATGGGCGTCGTCCCCCCCCGGGGACCGCCTTCCAGGTCGAGGCGCGCGTCGGCAACGGCATACGCGGTCACATCACCCCCGACCTCATCCACGCGGTCCTCTCGTCGGAGGACGTGTCCTTCGTCACATCCGTCCGAAACCCCGCGGCCGCAGCGGGCGGCGTGGAACCCGAGCCGATCGAGCAGGCCCGCCGCCTCGCGCCGGTCGCCTTCCGCCACCAGGAACGCGCCGTGACCCTCGACGACTGGGTCGCCGTCGCGCAACGCCACCCCGAGGTGCAGCGCGCCGTCGCCCGCCTGCGCGACACCGGCGCGTGGAAGACGGTGTTCGTCACCGTCGACCGCCGCGGAAGCGAGGCCGTCGACGAGGCCTTCCGCGCCGCGCTCCGCGCGCACCTCGAGCGGTACCGTCTCGCGGGTTGCGACCTGGAGGTCGAGGCGCCGCGGTACGTCCCCCTCGAAATCGTGATGCGCGTCTGTGTCGCCGAGGGGCGTCGCCGGGGCGACGTGCGACGCGCCCTGCTCGAGCGCTTCAGCGCCCGTGTGCTCCCCGATGGGACGCTCGGGCTCTTCCACCCCGACGCGCTCACCTTCGGGCAGCACGTCGCGCTCGGCCCGCTTGTGGCCGCAGCGCGCTCGGTGCCCGGCGTGGTCGCTGTGCGCCCCGTGGTGTTCCAGCGGTTGGGAGCGAGGCCTACCCTGGGCGCGTCGCCCGCGTGGCCTACGCGCGACGAGATCGCCCTCGGACGCGACGAGATCGCGCGGCTCGACGGACTTGCGGCCCACCCCCACCGGGGGCGCCTCTCGTTCGAGATGGAAGGCGGGCTGTAGCGAGCCACCATGGACACAGCCCCCTCCCTCATCGGCCTCATCACCGGCGGCCTCACCATGGCCGGCATCCTCGTGATGCTCGGCCGCGTCCTGGCGCGCTTCGACGACCTCGCCCGACGCTTCGACGAGCTCCTCGACGCGAAGTCGGGCATCGTGCCGGAGCTGCGGAAGCGCACGCACGACCTGGCGAGCCGCGACCAGTCGACCGACGCCAACGTCGCCTTCCTCCGCCAGGAGCTCGAGCACCACAAGCGCGACACCGCGACGCATTTCGCGCGCATCACAGCCGACCTCGACGTCGCCGCGCAACTCCGCCGCATCGAGGACAAGCTCGACCGCCGGAGCAACACGTGACCCCACCCGCGGTGCGCGCGGTGGTCGCCGAGGACGGCATCGGCGCGCGGGTCCTCACCGCGGCCCTCGGCGCCGTCGGCGTGGACGCGCGCGTCGTCACCACCGTGATGGACGTGATCCTCGAGGCCGCCCGCGACCCGCCCGAGGTGGCGGTGCTCGACCTGTCCGTTCCCTTCGACGACGCGGGCCCCGCCCTCTCGATCGACGCACGCCTCGCGATCCTGCGAGGGCGCTGGCGCGGGCCCCTGGTGATCTGGTCGGGCCGCGACGACACCGCCGAGGTGGCGGCCCGCTGGGGCGCCGCCGCCGTCCAGAAGCCCGCGGACTTCCGCGCCGTCGCCGAGGTGCTCCGCGCGGCCGCTCGCTCCTCGCAGACCTGACCCCTCACCGGGAGATTGCCCATGAACCGTGAGCTCGTCGCCAGCGTGGTGACGGCGCTGCTGCCGCTCGCCCTCATCGCCCTCACCGCCCTCGCCGCGAGGGCCGCTACGATCGCCGTGCGGTACATCCACGATCGCCGCCTCGCGCTCGCCGTCGAGCTCGCCGCCTACGGCGCCGCGGGGGTCGTCGCCGACCTCATGCAGCACGTCGTCCGCGACCTCAAAGACCCCACGAAGCCCGGTGCATGGAACGACGTCGCAGCCGCCGCCGTGCGGCTCCGGGCCGTCGCGCGCATGCGGGAACTCTACCCCTCGGCCGTGCGGGTGCTCGAGCAGGCGGCCGACGATCCGAAGCGCGTCGACGACCTGCTCGCCACCCTCGTCGAGCGCGCCGTCGTCGGCCTCAAGGCCCACCCATCCGGACCCGCACCGCCCGCCGAGTTCTCCGAGGACCTCAACCGCGAGCGCGGCGCCCCGGAGGCCACGCCGTGAACCACCCCCTCGACGCGCGATCACGACGCGCATCGGGCACATGCGCCCCCCGGCGAGGGGAGCGAGCAGGTCGAGCCGATCCCCTCACGACGCGTCAGCGCCAGGTCTACGACCTCATCGTCGCCTCGATCCGCGACAGCGGCTACCCCCCGACCGTGCGAGAACTCTGCGACGCCATAAGCATCCGCTCGACGAACGGCGTGACCGATCACCTCCAGGCGTTGACCCGCAAGGGGTACCTCACCCGCACCGCCGGCAAGGCCCGCGGCATCCGCCTGACGATCCCTGGGGAGACCGCGGAGATGGTCAGCCCGGCGCAGGCGAGGCAGATCCTGGCGGCGCTGGCGCACGCCCCTGACGAGCCGGAGACATCGGCCGACCTCGTCGCACGCCTCGCCCGAACCGTCGTGTGGATGAGCTCACGCCGCAAAGTCAGCCGCACACCGTGAGCGCCACGACGCCCTCCGCGCGGCTCACCGACCAGAACGCCTGAACCTCCAGCCGTCCAGACGTTTGAACCTCCATCCCGCGCCTCTGGAGCGCTCCGGTCCCGACATCAAGACGGGGCGCACCACTTCCTCTCGCGAAAGAACACCCCATGCAACCGCTCGATCCCCTCGTGGCGCGGGGCACGCCCGTGCTCGTCTCCGTCCTTCTGGCCGTTGGCTTCTTCGTGTCGGCGCTCGCGGGGTGCCCACGGCTGCCCCCGGTCTCGGGGTGTACCCCCGGCGAGCAGCGCTGCGCCGACGACGCCCCCGAGGTGTGCAGCGCCTCGCGCCGCTGGCACCGCGCCGGCGACGCCCCTTGCCGCGCCGTGGGGGGGACGTGCGCCAGCGATGGCGGGGTCGCCTACTGCGCGCCAGCGGACGGGGGTGCGCGATGACGCCGCTCACCTGGGACCAGGCCCGCGCCCTCGGCGAACACCTCGCCGGCGAGACCTCCGCCGTCGTTACCTCCCACGACGACGGCGCCATGGCCGTCGCTGGCACCCTGCTCCGCACCCTCGCCGCGATGGTGAAGGGCGCCGGGCCCGTCGTCGATCTGGTGCTCGCACGAGGGGAGCGGACCTCCGTCACGCTCCCGACGCCGCTCGGCACCATCGTGGTCCTCGCGCGCGCCGCGTCGGCGTCGCCCGTCGCGTACGCGCGGACCATCACCCACGAGGCCGTCCACGCCGGGCAGGTTCAACGCCTCGGCGGGCTCCAGGCGAGCGTGGACTACCTCGGCTCTGGAGAGCTTCGCGCCGTACGGGAGGCCGACGCCTACGCCGCGGGGCTGTGGACGGAGTTCCTGCTCACCGGCGAGCTCCCCTCGCCCGACCCCGCGCTCGTGTCCATCGCGGGCGGCCTCTACCACCTCGACGCCGAGGACATCGCGCTCGCGCGGGCAGTGGTCGTGTCGCACCTCACCACGATCCGCGCCGGGCTGTGCCCGCCGCTGGCAGTCGCGCAGTCGACGCTCCGCTGGCTCCACGCGAACGCGCCCGAGGCGCTCGCCATCGAGCCCGGGGACGCGCCGTGAGCCTCGTCCTCGACGGGCGCGCGATCGAGACGCCCGGCCTGGAGACGGTGTCGTTCCTCGACGACTCGCGGGTGCCGCACGCGACGGACTACAACGACCGCGCGAAGCCCATCGTCGCGGTGCTCCTGCACACGGTGAAGGGCAAGTCCGGCCCGCTGCTCCCGGGGTCGAAGCCCTCAACGCGCGACCTCACCTACGCCGCCTACCAGGCCCGCACCGACCGGGAGGTGTCGTGGGACTACACCGTCGACACGGACGGCTCGATCGCCGTGTCCAACGACCCGGTGCGCCGCTACACCTGGCACGCCGGCGCGGGCGAGGTGAACCGGCAGTCGGTCGGCATCGAGGCGGTTCAGTACGACGACGGCGCGCAGTACGAGGCCGAGATCGCGGCGGAGGTCGCGCTCGTCGAGCTGCTCTGCGAGCGCCTCCACATCCCGCGCCGTACGCCCGTCACGGCGGACGGGCGGCCCTTCGGAGGGCTCCTCGACGAGCGGCTCTTCCAGGGCGTCTACGGCCACCGGAACCTCTGGAAGATGAAGGACGGCCGCCGCGTCACCATGAAGCCCCTCGGCGACCCGGACGACCACGTCTTCCGGGCGCTCCTGCGGGCGGGCTTCCAGGGCGTCCCGGTGGACAGGCGGGGCTGCATCACCGCGCCCACCGCGCCGCCCCCGCCGCCCTCGTGGATCGACCTGACGCAGGAGGTCACCGACACGAGCGACCGTGTCATCGCCCCGGAGGCCTTCGCGTGGGAGTCCATGAGCGCCCTCCAGGCCATCGGCCTCGACCGCGCGCGCGCCGCCGAGGTCACCGCCCACTGCGCCACCGAGTGCTCCTGGGGGCGCCGCGCCATCGCCCAGAACCGCGGCGGCGTGAAGCTCAAGCAGCGCGACGACACAGCGCACCGCCAGCAGCACGGCCGGGGGCTGGGGTGGTGGCGCGCGCAGGGCCACGTCGTGGCCGGCGACGACGCGTGGGTGTACTATAGGGCGTTCGCCGACGCGGGTGAGTTCTGGCGCTTCTGGGTCGCGCGCTACGTGCCCCGAGACGCGGAGCCTGACGAACGTTACGCGGCGACCGGCGCAGCCTTCTGGGGCGCCGACCCGGCGCGCTGGTTCGGCGAGCTGCTCCGCGCCGGCTACCGTGGCCCTGTGCGCCAGCAGGAGATCGAGGACCTCCTCGACCGCGGCGCCGATCCCGAGGCGCACCCCTCCGTGCGGGAGCACCGTTCGGTCGTTGAGCGTGTGCGCGCCGACGCGGGCAGCTGAAGCCTTCCCCTCTCGCGCGGGCGACGGCTCGTCATGGGGCAATCGCCCAACGAAGCCCCGGCAGATGAAGATCGCCCCCGGTCTTGTCGTGCCTTTCACGGCTGCATCTGCTAGCGTCTGGACGTTTAGACGTTCAGACGGCTAAACACTCTCCTCTAACAGCCCCTGATGGGTGAGCCCCGAAACTGGCCCTTCCGTGCGCGCTGATCGACACTTCATGCACGATGCTCCGCGCAGCCACCCGCGATGCACACGCCTCGGGAGAGCCTTGACCCCGCTCGTCGTGCGCAGCCCCACCGCCCGGGCCCTCCTCGTGCGAGGCGACATCGCCGCCCTCCTCGAGGCGCTGCGCCCGCTCGTCGACGACGCGGTGCGCGCCGCCCTCGTCGAGCGGGTGTACGCCGGCGGCCTCGCCGACACCCGACCGCACCTCGCCGCGCTGGCCGCCGCCGGGACCGAGCTCGGCCCCGACCCCGCCGGCTGGATGGCCCTGGAGGTCAGCGTCGAGGGGAGCATCGCCCTGCCGCTCTGGCCCCTCGCCGCGGCCCCCGCGGACGTCGTCGCGTGGCTCCTCGAGCGCGCGCCAGACCGCGCCGCGGCGACCATGTGCGGCGACCAGATCCGCGACTTCTTCGCGTCGAGCGGACACGACGCGAGCGACGACGGCCCCCCAATTACTGTCGCGCTAGCTGCCCGCGCGTTCCTCGCGTGGCGCGCGCTCGAGCACGACCGCGCGCGGCCCTTCATCGCGCTCGACGCGGGGGACGTCCACCACGCGCTGCTCGGCCGCTGGCGCGAGCTCCCCAAGGGCCGCCAGCGCGCGCACAAGGTCCCCATCCGCGACGGCTGGGCCGAGATCCTGCATCCGGGCAAGCAGCTCGGGCTGCGCCTCGACATGCGCGAGTTGCCCGAGCGGATCGTCCACGCGATCAAGGCGTGGCGCTCATGGGAGGGGCTCCGGCACTGGGCGGCGCTGCAGTGCCTCTTCACCGAGGCCGGCCGCACGGGGCGCATCCGCTGGTCGCTCGAGCGCCACCTCGACGCGCTCGGCTACTCCGACCGCTCGCGGCGCGACCACGCCCTGCGCGTGACGGTCGCCACGGAGGTCGAGGCCCTCACCCGGATGGAGATCGCGGTCTACCACCCCGATGGAACCCTCCGGCTGCGCGGCCCGGTGCTCACGGTGACCCAGCGCGGCGAGGCGCTACGCGGGGCGGAGTGGGCGCTCGAAGGGCTGGAGCTGGTCATCCACCCCGCCCTCTACGAGGGCGTCCGGCGCTCCGACGGCTCCATCGGGCGGCTCTGGGCGCCGGCCCCCGTGGAGCTCGCGAAGATCGACCACGCGCGCTTCCCGTATGCGATCGCGCTGGGGCTCATCCTGCCGATCCGCTGGCGCTGGGACACCGCCGACGGGCGCGACCGGGTGACCCTCACGGGCGAAAAGCTCCTCGACACGGCCGGAATCCCGCAGTCCACGCACGACCCGGGGCGCATGTGGAGCGCACTCACGCGCAACCTCGCCGAACTCCAGCGCGTCGACGGACTCGGGCTCGCGGAGTGGGTTTCGGGTGAGGCGCTGACCCACGCTGGGCGCTGCCACCTCTTCCCGCCGCAGTGGGTGCGTGACCGTCTCATCCACAAAATCGCGCCGGCCGAACTGCCCTCCCCGCCCCTCCTTCTGACCGGCGAAGAACTTCGCACGTGGCGCCTGGCGAAGGGCTGGACGCAGGCGCTGACCGCGCAAGCACTCGGGGTCAGCGAGCGGACCATCCGAGGGGCCGAGTCCGCCCCGGACGCCCCCCTGGGCAGGTCCATCCGAGCCGGGCTCGACCGGCAAAGAACCGGCAAAATTCCGGCAGACCCTGTTGGCGCCATCCAGCCCCGGGGGAACCGGCAAAATTCCGGCAGACCCTGCGGATGAACCGGCAAAATTCCGGCAGACCCTGCGGATGAACCGGCAAAATTCCGGCAGACCCTGCGGAAGACCCTCTCACGAAACCCCGGAGCTCCGTGGGGATTTCGCCGGCCAAAAGTCCTCTTAGAGGTATTCTCTGAGGATACCTCTGAGGTGCTCGCCCCGCCCCCGAGGGCCGGGGCGGCACCAGGTAACAGAAACGGACCAGACCAGAATCCGGAACCGGTAAAGCCCCGGAGACAGGCCAGCGACGGCTATCCGGCCTTCTTCGACGCGACGGCTCGCTCCGCGGCGAGCCTCGTGCGAGCTCTGGCGAAATGGATCGACGCGGCAGCCTCGCGCGCGTTCTTCCCGAGTGCCTCCGCCTCGACCGCGGCAGTCACGAAGGCCTTGCCGTCGTCGGAGATCGCGCCCCCGTCCGCCCGCTCCACCACGAGGCGCGCCACATACCCGGCCTCGCGCAGGAGAGCGGCGGCTTCGCCGTGAGCCTTGAACGCCAGCGAGGTCTCCCCGTCATCGCGGGGCAGGGAGAAGAACACGCGACCGTCGGCGGTCTCGGTCACCTTGGGGTCTGCCATCGGTCGCTCCTATCTATCTGGGACTACGGGCCGTCGCCGCCTTG
>Ga0073899_10001152_pt1 | contig 24208 bp, 18 predicted proteins | sample KloWWTmetaKNB5Ph_FD_88975 | JGI IMG/M metagenome (GOLD analysis project Ga0073899, IMG submission 88975) | Active sludge microbial communities from Klosterneuburg, Austria, studying microevolution and ecology of nitrifiers - Klosterneuburg... | ecosystem: Engineered > WWTP > Aerobic digester >... | reverse complement strand
TCATCGTCGACGAGTTCACCGGCCGCCTGATGACGGGCCGGCGCTGGAGCGACGGCCTGCACCAGGCCGTGGAGGCCAAGGAAGGCGTGCAGATCCAGTCCGAGAACCAGACCCTGGCCTCGGTCACCTTCCAGAACTACTTCCGCATGTACGGCAAGCTCGCCGGCATGACGGGCACGGCCGACACCGAGGCCTACGAGTTCCAGGAGATCTACGGCCTCGAGACGGTCGTGATTCCGCCGAACCGGCCGACGATCCGCAAGGACGAGCTCGACCTCGTCTACAAGACGTCGCGCGAACGCTACGAAGCCGTCGTCAAGGACATCGCCGACTGCCACCAGCGCGGCCAGCCGGTACTCGTGGGCACGACGTCGATCGAGAACTCGGAGCTCGTCTCCGGGCTGCTTGCCAAGGAGAAGCTCGCGCACCAGGTGCTCAACGCCAAGCAGCACGAGAAAGAGGCGCAGATCGTCGCGCAGGCCGGCCGGCCCGGCATGATCACGATCGCCACCAACATGGCCGGCCGCGGCACCGACATCGTGCTCGGCGGCAATGTCGAGAAGCAGGTGCAGCTGCTCGAGGCCGACGAATCGATCCCGGCCGACGACAAGGCGGCCCGCATCCGCCAGTTGCACGACGAATGGCAGGGCTTGCACGACAAGGTCAAGGCCGAGGGCGGCTTGCGCATCATCGCCACCGAACGCCACGAAAGCCGGCGCATCGACAACCAGTTGCGCGGGCGCTCAGGCCGCCAGGGCGACCCGGGTTCGTCGCGCTTCTACCTCTCGCTCGAGGATCCGCTGATGCGCATCTTCGCCGGCGACCGCGTCAAGGCCATCATGGAGCGGCTGAAGATGCCCGACGGCGAGGCGATCGAGGCCGGTATCGTGACGCGCTCGATCGAGAGCGCGCAGCGCAAGGTCGAGGCGCGCAACTTCGACGTGCGCAAGCAGCTGCTCGAGTACGACGACGTCTCCAACGACCAGCGCAAGGTCATCTACCAGCAGCGCAACGACATTCTCGAGGCCGACCTGCTGACCGAGCAGATCGGCAACCTGCGCGCCAGCGCGATGGACGACGTCGTGCGCACCTATGTCCCGGTCGACAGCGTCGAGGAGCAGTGGGACCTCGGCGGCCTGGAGAAAGTGCTGCGCGAGGAGTGGCACGTCGAGCTTGCGCTGAAGGCCGAGGTCGACAAGAGCGACTCGATCGCCGACACCGACATCGTCGAGCGCGTGCGCCAGGCCGCCGACGCGGCATTCGCCGCGAAGCTCGAGCGCGTCGGGCTCGAGCAGTTCACGCCGTTCATGCGCATGATCCTGCTGCAGTCGATCGACACGCACTGGCGCGAGCACCTCGCGGCGCTCGACTACCTGCGCCAGGGCATCCACCTGCGCGGCTATGCGCAGAAGAACCCGAAGCAGGAGTACAAGCGCGAGGCCTTCGAGCTGTTCTCGCAGCTGCTCGATGTCGTCAAGATGGACGTGACGCGCATCCTGATGACGGTGCGCATCCAGTCGCAGGAAGAAGTGGCGCAGGCCGCCGAGGCGATCGAGGAGCGTGCCGGGCACGTGAGCCACGTGACCTACACCCATCCGAACGAAGACGGCAGCGTGTCGGAGGAGGCCGACGTCGCGACACTCGCGCAGGCCGTGCCCAAGGTCGGTCGCAACGATCCGTGCCCCTGCGGCAGCGGCAAGAAGTACAAGCACTGCCACGGCCGGCTGAACTGAAGGCCGCATCGCCATGCCCGTCAACCTGAGCGCTCCCGATCCGCAGAGTCTGCACCCCGTCTCCGGCGTGCGTCTGGGCGTCGCGATGGCCGGCGTGCGCAAGGCCGACCGGCGCGACCTGACCGTGATCGAGCTCGCCGAGGGCTCGCAGGTCGCCGGCGTGTTCACGCGCAACCGCTTCTGCGCAGCGCCGGTGCAGGTGTGCCGCCGCCATCTCGCGGCCGATACGCCGGTGCGCGCCATCGTCGTCAACACCGGCAATGCGAACGCCGGCACCGGCGGCGACGGCATCGCGCGCGCGCTCGCCACCTGCGAGGCGCTGGCCGGGCGTATGGCGATCGCGCCCGAGCAGGTGCTGCCGTTCTCCACCGGAGTGATCATGGAAACGCTGCCGGTCGAGCGCATCGTCGCCGGCCTGCCGACGGCCATCGCCGATCTGTCCGAGTCGCACTGGGCCGAGGCGGCCGAGGCCATCATGACGACGGACACGCTGCCCAAGGCGGCGTCGCGCCGCGTCACGATCGGCGGGCGCACTGTGACGGTGACGGGCATCGCCAAGGGCGCCGGCATGATCCGCCCCAACATGGCGACAATGCTCGGCTTCGTCGCGACCGACGCCGTCGTCGCGCCGGCGCTGATGCAGCAGCTCGTCGCCGAGGCAGCCGACCGCTCGTTCAACCGCATCACGATCGACGGCGACACGTCGACCAACGATTCCTTCGTGCTGATCGCGACAAACCGCGCCGGCCATGCTCCGATCACGGACGCCGACTCGACCGAAGGCATGCTGCTGCGCCAGGTTCTGATCGGCGTCGCCGAGCAGCTCGCGCAGGCCATCGTGCGCGACGGCGAAGGGGCCACCAAGTTCATCACGGTGCAGATCGACGGCGGCATGACGCCCGACGAATGCCGGCTCGCGGCCTACGCGATCGCCCATTCGCCGCTCGTCAAGACGGCGTTCTTCGCCAGCGACCCGAACCTCGGGCGCATCCTCGCCGCTGTCGGCTATGCCGGCATCGACGACCTCGACCCGGGTCGCATCGATCTCTTCCTCGACGACGTGCACGTCGCGACGCACGGCGGCCGCCATCCGGCCTACCGCGAGGAAGATGGCCAGCGCGTGATGAAGCAAAGCGAGATCACGGTGCGCGTCGACTTGCATCGCGGCCCTGCGCAGGCCACGGTGTGGACCTGCGACCTGTCGCACGACTACGTCAGCATCAACGCCGACTATCGCAGCTGAAGCTCGCCGGGCTGCGGCACGAAGCGGTCGACAGCGTCGGTGATCAGGCCATCGATGCCCAGCGCGATCAGCCGTCGCGCGTCGGCGGCCTCGTTGACTGTGTAGCACAGCGCGCGCAGGCCGGCGCCGCGCGCCGCTTCGAGCGCGGCGGCATCCATCACGCAGTGGTTGGTGACGACGGCGACGCAGCCGAGCGCTCGTGCCGCGTCGAGCCAGCCCTCGTGCAGTTCATCGAGCAGCAGCGCGCGCGGCAGGTCGGGCGCCACGGCACGCGCCGCGGCCAGCGCGTCCGGCTCGAACGAGCTGAGCAGTGGCGGCACCGGCTCGCCGGCCCAGCGCCGCGCCACTTCGGCCGCGACGACGCGGCCGGTGCGCTCGGCCGTGCCCGGCGTCGGCTTGATCTCGAGGTTGAGCGCATGGCCGTTGCGCAGCATGTAGTGCGCGATCGCGGCGAGACTCGGCGGCGGCTCGCCGGCATGGGCGGCGCTGTGCCAGCCGCCGGCGTCGAGCCGCGACAGCTCGGACCACGGCAGGTCGCCGGCCGTGCCGCGCCCCGAGGTCGTGCGATCGAGCGTCGTGTCGTGCATCAGGAAGGCGATGCGGTCGGCGCTGAGCTTCACATCGCATTCGAAGGCGCGAAAGCCGTGCGCGGCGCCGACGCGAAATGCTGCCAGCGTGTTCTCGGGCGCGAGCCGGCCGGCGCCGCGGTGCGCGAACCAGAACGGGTAGGGCCAGCGCGTCATGACGGCACGCGCGCCTGCGACTCGACCTCGAACCAGTGCAGTTGCGCCGGCGGCGGCGCCAGCGCAACGGTGTCGCCGGGCTTGGGCGGTGCGAGCATGCCGTCGATGCGCGCCGTGAACGCCAGCTCGCCTAGGCGGCCGTGCACCAGCCGCTCGGCGCCGAGCATCTCGACGACGTCGACCTGCAGCGGCCAGGTCGTCTCGCCGGTCGCGTTCCACTGCGCGTGCTCGGGGCGCAGGCCGAGCACGAGCGCGCCGTCGCGCGGCGCCGGAGCGGGCAGTGCTAACGTGGAGCCGGCGACGTGGAATCGGGCCCCCTCGGCGCGGCCGGCGAGCAGGTTCATCGGCGGCGAGCCGATGAAGCCGGCGACGAACGTCGACGCGGGGCGCGCATAGACCTCCTCGGGCGTACCGATCTGCTCGAGCCGGCCGGCGTTCATCACGAGCATGCGCTGCGCCAGCGTCATCGCCTCGACCTGGTCGTGCGTGACGAACAGCGACGTGACGCCCAGTTCGGCGTGCAGTTTCTGGATCTCGAGCCGGGTCTGCGCGCGCAGCTTGGCGTCGAGGTTCGACAGCGGCTCGTCGAACAGGAACACCTGCGGCTGGCGCACGATCGCGCGGCCCATCGCGACGCGCTGGCGCTGCCCGCCCGAGAGCTGGCGCGGCTTGCGCTCGAGCAGCGCACCGAGCTCGAGGATCCTCGCCGCCTTGTCGACGCGCGTCTTGATCTCGGCGACCGGCACCTTGGCGATCTTCAGGCCGTAGGCCATGTTGTCGAACACGCTCATGTGCGGATAGAGCGCATAGTTCTGGAACACCATCGCGATGTCGCGGTCGGCTGGCTCGACGTCGTTGACGACGCGCGGGCCGATTGCGATCTGGCCCTCGGTGATCTCCTCGAGCCCGGCGACCATGCGCAGCAGCGTCGACTTGCCGCAGCCCGATGGCCCGACGATGACGATGAACTCGCCGTCGGCGATCTCTGCGCTGACGCCGTGGATCACCTGGTTCGCCTTGGCGCCGGTGCCGTAGCGTTTGACGACGTTGCGGATCGAGATCGCGGCCATGAGCGTTGCCCTATTTCTCCGTATCGACCAGGCCCTTGACGAACCACTTCTGCATCGCCATGACGACGAGCGCGGGCGGAATCATCGCGAGTATCGCCGTCGCCATCACCAGGTTCCACTCCTGCTGCGCCTCGCCGCCCGCGATCATGCGCTTGATGCCGATGACCACCGGGTACATGCTCTCGTCCGTCGTCACCAGCAGCGGCCACAGGTACTGATTCCAGCCATAGATGAACTGGATGACGAACAGCGCCGCGACCGAGGTCGCCGACAGCGGCAGCAGCACATCCTTGAAGAAGCGCATCGGGCCGGCGCCGTCGATGCGCGCAGCCTCGACCAGCTCGTCGGGCACGGTCAGGAAGAACTGGCGGAACAGGAAAGTCGCCGTGGCCGACGCGATCAGCGGCACCGTCAGCCCGGCGAAGGTGTTGAGCATGCCCAGATCGGCGACGACCTTGTAGGTCGGCGCGATGCGCACCTCCACCGGCAGCATCAGCGTCACGAAGATGGCCCAGAAGAACAGCATGCGCAGCGGGAAGCGGAAATAGACGATCGCGAATGCCGACAGCAGCGAGATCGCGATCTTGCCGATCGCGATGATGAGCGCCGACACGAGGCTGACGAACATCATGCGGCCGACGGCGGCCTTCGAGCCGTGGCCGGTGCGCGTGCCGAGCAGTGCCGTCGTGTAGTTGTCGACCAGGTGCGCGCCGGGCACGAGCGGCATCGGAGCCTGCACCACCTCCTGCGCCGTGTGCGTCGACGCGACGAACGTGATGTAGACGGGGAAGGCGACGATCGCCACGCCGATCAGCAGGATCAGGTGTGTGAGCAGGTTCAGGCCCGGTCGCCGCTCGACCATCAGTAGGTCACTTTCCTCTCGATGTAGCGGAACTGCACGACGGTCAGCGCGACGACGATCGCCATCAGCACGACGGACTGCGCCGCCGATCCGCCGAGATCGAGCGCCTTGAAGCCGTCATGGTAGACGCGGTAGACGAGGATCGAGGTGTCCTTGCCGGGCCCGCCCTGCGTCGAAGCGTCGATGATGCCGAAGGTGTCGAAGAAGGCGTAGACGACGTTGATGACGAGCAGGAAGAACGTGGTCGGCGACAGCAGCGGCAGCTGGATCGACCAGAAGCGCCGCCACGGCCGCGCGCCGTCGATCGCCGCCGCCTCGACAAGCGACTTCGGGATGCTCTGCAGCCCGGCAAGGAAGAACAGGAAGTTGTAGGAGATCTGTTTCCATACCGCTGCCATCACGATCAGTGCCATCGCATGGTCGCTGTCGAGCAGGTGGTTCCACTCGAAGCCGAGCGAGCCGAGCGCATACGAGACGAGGCCGATGCTCGGCGCGAACATGAACAGCCACAGCACGCCGGCGACCGCCGGCGCCACGGCGTAAGGCCAGATCAGCAGCGTGCGGTAGACCGTCGCGCCGCGCAGCACGCGATCGGCGAAGACGGCCAGCAGCAGCGAGACGCCGATGCCCAGCACTGCCACGAGCATCGAGAACACGGCCGTCGTGCGGAACGACGCGATGTAGGTCTCGTCGGCCCAGAGCTGCCGGAAGTTGTCGAGGCCGACCCATTCGACGGAGGTGCCGAAGGCGTCGGACTGCTGCAGCGACTGCAACAGCGCCTGGCCCGCCGGCCAGAAGAAGAACACACCGATCACCGCGACCTGCGGCGCGAGCAGCAGCCACGGCAGCCAGCCGGAGCGGAAGACGACGCGTTTCTCGGCAGCCACAGCCAAGGATTGTGAAGGGTTCGGCCTCGGCTCCCTTCCCGCCCGGCGGGGAGGGCCGGGGAGGGGTGCCGTCAGTTCGGCCGCAAGGCTAGCAAGCGCCTTAGCGCTTGTTGGCCTTCTCGAAGCGCTCGAGCTGCTCGTTGCCGCGCCGCACGATCGCGTCGAGTGCCTCCTTGGGCGACTTCTTGCCGCCCCACACCTGCTCGAGTTCCTCGTCCTCGATGGCGCGGATCTGCACGTAGTTGCCCAGGCGGATGCCGCGCGACTTGTCGGTCGTCTTGCGAATCATCTGGTTGACGGCCGTGTCGGTGCCCGGGTTCTCCTTGTAGAAGCCCGACTTCTCGGTCAGCTGGAAAGCCGCCGTCGTGATCGGCAGGTAGCCGGTGCGCTTGTGGCTCGCCGACTGCACCTCGGGACTGGACAGGTAGTTGAAGAACGTCGCCACGCCCTTGTAGTCGGCCGGCTTCTTGCCCGACATCACCCACAGACTGGCGCCGCCGATCACCGTGTTCTGCGGCGCGCCTGCGACGTCGGGGTAGTAGGGCAGGGTCGAGAGGCCGAAGGCGAACCGGGCGTTCTTCCTCACGTTGCCGTAGAAGCCCGACGACGTCGTGACCATCGCGCACTCGCCCGAGATGAAGGTCGCCTCGGGCACGTTGCCGCGCCCCTTGTAGATGAACAGGCCCTGCCGCGCCATGTTCGACAGGTTCTCGATGTGGCGCGTGTGCAGCGGCGAGTTGGCGACCATGCGCGCGTCGAGGCCGGCCAGGCCGTTGCGCCTGGTCGCCAGTTCGACGTTGTGCCAGGTCGAGAAGCTCTCGAGCTGGGTCCAGCCCTGCCAGGCCGTCGTGAACGGGCATTTGTGGCCGCTCGCCTTGAGCTTGGCTGCCGCAAGCGCCACTTCCGGCCAGGTGGCGGGCAGCTTCTCGGTGTCGAGGCCGGCGGCCTTGAAGGCGTCCTTGTTGACGTAGAAGACGGTCGTCGAGCTGTTGAACGGGAAGCTCAGCATCTGGCCGTTCGGCGCCGTGTAGTAGCCGGCGACGGCCGGGATGTAGCCGGCCGGGTCGAACTTGTAGCCGGCGTCCTTCATGACCTGGCCGACCGGCACCGTCGCGCCCTTGCTGGCCATCATCGTCGCCGTGCCGACTTCGAACACCTGCAGGATGTGCGGGGCGTTGCCGGCGCGGTAGGCCGCGATCGCCGCGGTGAACGACTCGTCGTAGCTGCCCTTGTAGGTCGGGACGACCTTGTAGTCCTTCTGGCTTGCATTGAATTCGCGCGCCAGATCGTTGACCCACTCGTTGTTGACGGCCGTCATCGAGTGCCACCACTGGATTTCGGTCTGGGCCCGGGCGGCTGGCGCCAGGCCGGCGGCGAGCAGCGCGGCGCAAAGGGCGACGGTCTTTCGTGATGCTTTCATGGCGACTCCGTGAACGGTGAACGCGGCAGTGTGTCGACGATCCGTGACAGCGGCGTTTCTGTCACGCCGGGCCGGGGCGGGCAACCGGGATAAACCCCGCGCACCCGCCGACCGCCACCGCGACCGGCCGCGCGTCATGCTGCGCTGCGCTACGATTGCCCGTTAAGCGCACACGCAGGTGCCCCTCGCGCCTGGAGCCGATGAATGCACCGCACCCCTTGACGCAGATGGCCGCCGCCGCGGCCCCGGCGGGCGACGACGCGCCGCCCCGCCTGCGCGAGATCCCCTACAACTACACCTCCTTCTCCGACCGCGAGATCGTCATCCGCCTGCTCGGCGCGCCGGCCTGGGAGGTGCTGAACCGGCTGCGCGAAGTGCGCCAGACCGGGCGCTCGGCGCGCATGCTCTACGAGGTGCTGGGCGACATCTGGGTCGTGCAGCGCAATCCCTACCTGCAGGACGACCTGCTCGACAACGCGCGGCGCCGCCAGATGCTGATCGACGCGCTGTACCACCGGCTGGGCGAGGTGGAGAAACGCCGCACGCCGGCCGCCGACGCGGCACGCGACGCGGCCGTCGGCGAACTGCTCGTCGCCGCGCGCGGCGCCGTCGAGCGCTTCGCGGCGCACTTCGACGAAATGGCCGAACTGCGCCGCCGCACGCGCCGTGTGCTCGGCCGCCGCACTGCCAAGGACAACATCAAGTTCGACGCGCTGTCGCGCGTCTCGCACGTCACCGACGCGACGGACTGGCGCGTGGAGTACCCGGCCGTCGTGCTGACGCCCGACACCGAGGCCGAGACGGCGGCGCTGGTCAAGGGCTGCATCGAACTCGGGCTGACGATCATCCCGCGCGGCGGCGGTACCGGCTACACCGGCGGCGCCGTGCCGCTGGACTGGCGCAGCGCCGTCGTCAACACCGAGAAGCTGGAGGCGATGACGGGCGTCGAGATGCGCGCGCTGCCGGGCGTCGCCGGCGAGGTGGCGACGATCTGGACTGAAGCAGGCGTCGTCACGCAGCGCGTCGCCGACGCCGCCGACCGCGCCGGCTTCGTCTTCGCCGTCGATCCGACCTCGGCCGAGGCCTCGTGCGTCGGCGGCAACGTGGCGATGAACGCGGGCGGCAAGAAGGCCGTGCTGTGGGGCACGGCGCTCGACAACCTGGCGTCGTGGCGCATGGTGACACCCGAAGCGAAGTGGCTCGAAGTCGTGCGCCTGAACCACAACCTCGGCAAGATCCACGACGTCGAGTTGGCGAGCTTCGAGCTGCGCCACTACGCCGCCGACGGCCGCACGCTCGAGCGCACCGATCGTCTCGACGTGCCGGGGCGCACCTTCCGCGGCGAGGGACTCGGCAAGGACGTCACCGACAAGTTCCTCGCCGGCTTGCCCGGCATCCAGAAGGAGGGCTGCGACGGCCTGATCACGAGCGCGCGCTGGGTCGTGCACCGCATGCCGGCGCACGTGCGCACCGTGTGCCTGGAGTTCTTCGGCAACCCGAAGGACGCCGTGCCGAGCATCGTGGAGATCAAGGACTACCTGTTCTCGCTGAGTGCTGGTCGCAAGGTCGTGCCGGGCGAGCCGGCGCCGGTGCTGCTGGCCGGACTCGAGCACCTCGACGACCGCTACCTGAAGGCGGTCGGCTACGCGACCAAGAGCAAGCGCGCCGTCGGCGGCAACGGGCTGCCGAAGATGGTGCTGATCGGCGACATCGTCGGCGACGACGCCGATGCCGTGGCCCGCGCCACGTCGGAAGTCGTGCGCATCGCCAACTCGCGCAACGGCGAGGGCTTCGTCGCCGTGTCGCCCGACGCACGCCGCAAGTTCTGGCTCGACCGCAAGCGCACGGCGGCGATCAGCCGGCACACCAACGCCTTCAAGATCAACGAAGACGTCGTGATCCCGCTGCCGCGCATGGGCGAATACACCGAGGGCATCGAGCGCATCAACATCGAGCTGAGCCTGCGCAACAAGCTCGAGCTGGTCGATGCGATCGAGGCCTTCTTCGCCGCCGGCAGCCTGCCGCTGGGCAAGGGCGACGACGCCGGCGAGATCGCGAGCGCCGAGCTGCTCGAAGACCGGGTGCAGCAGGCGCTGGCGCTGCTGCGCGAGGTGCGCGCGCTGTGGCAGTCTTGGCTCGGGCAGCTCGACGCCGTCGACGCTGCCAGCGGCCGCAGCCAATTTGCGCTGCTGCAGGACCACACGCTGCGCGCGTCGTGGAAGACGCAGATCCGGGCGCCGCTGCAGGCGCTGTTCTCCGGTGCGGCGCTGGCGCCGATCGTCGCCGCCTGCCAGCGCATTCACGACGAGGTGCTACGCGGCCGCGTCTGGGTCGCGCTGCACATGCATGCCGGCGACGGCAACGTGCACACGAACATTCCCGTCAACAGCGACAACTACGCGATGCTGCAGACGGCGCACGAAGCCGTGGCGCGCATCATGGCGCTGGCGCGCAGCCTGGGCGGCGTTATTTCGGGCGAGCATGGCATCGGCATCACCAAGCTCGAGTTCCTGTCCGACGCCGAACTCGCCGATTTCGCCGGCTACAAGCGCCGCGTAGATCCCGAGGGTCGCTTCAACAAGGGCAAGCTGCTGCGCCAGCCCGGCCTGCACGCCGACCTGACGAATGCCTACACGCCGAGCTTCGGCCTGATGGGGCACGAGTCGCTGATCATGCAGCAGAGCGACATCGGCGCCATCGCCGACAGCGTCAAGGACTGCCTGCGCTGCGGCAAGTGCAAGCCGGTGTGCGCGACGCACGTGCCGCGCGCCAACCTGCTCTACAGCCCGCGCAACAAGATCCTGGCCACCTCGCTGCTCGTCGAAGCCTTCCTCTACGAGGAGCAGACGCGCCGCGGCATCAGCGTCAAGCACTGGCAGGAGTTCGAGGACGTCGCCGACCACTGCACCGTGTGCCACAAGTGCCTGTCACCGTGCCCGGTGAAGATCGACTTCGGCGACGTGACGATGAACATGCGCAACCTGCTGCGCAAGATGGGGCGCAAGAGCTGGCGCCCCGGCAACGCGGCGGCGATGTTCTTCCTCAACGCGACGAATCCGCAGACGATCAAGGCGATGCGCGGGGCGATGGTCGGCGTGGGCTTCCGAGCCCAGCGCCTGGCCAACGACGTGCTGCGCGGCCTGGCGCGCCGGCAGACGGCCGCGCCGCCGGCGACCGTTGGGCCGGCGCCGCTCAAGGAACAGGTGATCCACTTCGTCAACAAGAAGATGCCGGGCGGCCTGCCGAACAAGACGGCGCGCGCGCTGCTCGACATCGAGGACAAGGCCTACGTGCCGATCATCCGCGACCCGAAGACGACGACGGCCGACAGCGAGGCGGTCTTCTACTTCCCGGGCTGCGGCTCGGAGCGGCTGTTCTCGCAGGTCGGCCTGGCGACGCAGGCCATGCTCTGGCACGCGGGCGTGCAGACGGTGCTGCCGCCGGGGTACCTGTGCTGCGGCTACCCGCAGCGCGGCAGCGGTCAGTACGACAAGGCCGAGAAGATGATCACCGACAACCGCGTGTTGTTCCATCGCGTCGCCAACACGCTGAACTATCTCGACATCAAGACCGTGGTGGTGAGCTGCGGTACCTGCTACGACCAGCTGCTGGGCTACAAGTTCGAGGACATCTTCCCGGGCTGCCGCATCGTCGACATCCACGAGTTCCTGCTCGACAAGGGCATCCGGCTCGAAGGCGGCGCGGGCGCCTACCTGTACCACGACCCCTGCCACACGCCGATGAAGCTGCAGGACCCGATGAAGACGGTGAAGGCGCTGCTCGGTGATGGCGTTGTGAAGAGCGAGCGCTGCTGCGGCGAGAGCGGCACGCTCGGCGTGACGCGGCCCGACATCTCGACGCAGGTGCGCTTTCGCAAGGAAGAGGAGCTGCGCAAGGGCGCCGCCGCGCTGCGCGCGGCGGGCGCAGTGCCGGCGCAGGGCGACGTGAAAATCCTGACCAGCTGCCCGAGCTGCCTGCAAGGGCTGATGCGCTACGGCAACGACCTCGACAACGGCCTGCTCGATGCCGACTACATCGTCATCGAGATGGCCCGGCATATCCTCGGCGAGGACTGGCTGCCGCAGTACGTCGCGCGGGCGAACGACGGCGGCATCGAGCGCGTGCTCGTCTGACGCGATGGCCGGCGGCGTTGCTTGCGAGCTGTGCGTCGGCGAAGGCGGAGTGCCGGTCGCGCGCGGCGCACGCTGGCGCGTCGTGCGGGTCGATGACGCCGACTTTCCCGCTTTCTACCGTGTCGTCTGGAATGCGCACGTCGCAGAGCTGTCGGACCTGACGCCGGCAGATCGCGCGCAGTGCCTGGACGCCGTGGTTGCCGCCGAGCGCGTGCTGCGCGAGCAGTTGCGGCCGACCAAGATCAACCTGGCGTCGCTCGGCAACGTGGTGCCGCACCTTCACTGGCATGTGATCGCACGCTTCGACTGGGACAGCCGGTTCCCGCAGCCGATCTGGGCGCCGCTGCAGCGCCGGCCGGACCCGCCGCCGGTGCGGCGGCTGGCCGTCGGCCTCGATGCGCTCGACGCCGCGATGCGCAGCGCGCTCGCCACCCTGGCCTGACCCTGGAGACACCGCTCCGGGGGAGGCTCCCGGGGCTAAACTGCGCTCTCGACCCCTTTGCTTCCTGCGCATCACCATGGCCGGATTGACGACCGAAACGCCCCAACCGACCGCCATCACGGTGCACCAGCAGTCGCGCGTGCTCGAAGTGGCCTTCAGCGACGGGGCCGCGTTCCGCATCCCGTTCGAACTGATGCGCGTCTATTCGCCGTCGGCCGAGGTGCAGGGTCACGGGCCGGGGCAGGAGGTGCTGCAGACCGGCAAGCGCGGGGTCGAACTGGTCGGGCTGGAGCCCGTCGGCAACTACGCGGTGCAACCCACCTTCTCCGACGGCCACGACTCGGGCATCTACTCCTGGGACTATCTCTATTACCTCGGCGCGCAGCAGGGCGAACTGTGGCAGCGCTACGAGGCGCGGCTCGCCGAGGCCGGCATCGACCGCGATGCGCCGATGCCGGTGAAGGCCGGCGGCGGCTGCGGTCACCATTGAACCGGGGGCGCGCGATGAGCGAAACGCACTTCGGCTTCCAGCGCGTCGACGAGAAGGACAAGGCGCGCCACGTGCGCGGCGTGTTCGACTCCGTCGCCTCGCGCTACGACGTGATGAACGACCTGATGTCGCTCGGGCTGCACCGGGCGTGGAAGGCCTACGCTGTGGCCGTGGCGGCGGTGCGCGAAGGCGACCGCGTGCTCGACATCGCCGGCGGCACCGGCGACCTGGCACGGGCCTTCGCCAAGCAGGCAGGGCGCAGCGGCCTCGTCGTGCACAGCGACATCAACGAAGCCATGCTGGGCCAGGGCCGTGACCGCCTGCTCGACGCCGGGCTGGTGCTGCCGACTGTCGTCTGCGACGCCGAGAAGCTGCCGTTCGGCGACGCCGCGTTCGATCTTGTCAGCGTGGCTTTCGGGTTGCGCAACATGACGCACAAGGACGCCGCGCTGGCCGAGATGCAGCGCGTGCTGCGCCCCGGCGGGCGCCTTCTCGTGCTCGAGTTCTCGAAGGTCGCCCCGGGGCTGGAAAAGGCCTACGACTGGTATTCGTTCCAGGTGCTGCCGCGCCTGGGTCGCTGGGTGGCCGGCGACGCCGACAGCTACCGCTACCTGGCCGAGTCGATCCGCATGCACCCCGACCAGGGGCAACTCAAGGCCCTGATGAAGTCGGCCGGGTTCGGGCATGTCGACGTGCACAACCTCGCCGCGGGCGTGGTGGCACTGCACGTCGGGATCAAGTGTTGAGCCGACCTTCGCCCTGAGCGGGGCGCCGCCAGTGCCTGAGGCGGATCGCTCTCGCAGCGGGGCAGCGGCATCCCGCGAGTCGGGTGAGCGAAACGCCTGTGTCGCACATTAGACTTTGTCGGTCGCTTCGGGGTTGCCCGGTCGATCGTGCGCCCGAGTCGCTGCGGGCGTTCGGTAAGCGACGACGAGCTTCAATGCGACGGGGTCACTAGGGTGCAAACATGAGAAGATTTCTTTTCCTACTGGCATGCTGGGCCATGCTGCTGGGACAGCCCGCGTGGTCGCAGGCGCCCGCAGCGGCTCCGGTTGCGGCTCAGAAGGTCGACTATGTGCTCGGCGCCGGCGACGTCATCAAGGTTACGGTGTTCCAGAGCCCCGAACTCTCGCTAGAGGCGCGCATCCCTGAGTCGGGCGTCGTCAACTATCCGCTGCTCGGGACCGTGACGCTGGGCGGCCTGACGATCAGCCAAGCCGAGAAACGCCTGGCCGACGGGTTGCTCACCGGAAAGTATCTCAAGCAGCCGCAAGTTTCCATTCTGGTGACGCAGCTGCGCGGCAGTCAGGCGTCGGTGCTCGGCCACGCCGTGCGGCCAGGACGCTATCCGCTGGAGCTGGCTGCCACGCGGCTGTCCGACCTGATGGCGCTGGCCGGTGGCGTGGCGCCCGACGGCAGCGATATCCTGACTGTCGTCGGCACCCGCGACGGTAAGCAGTTTCGCAAACAGATCGACTTTCGCACGCTGTTCCGCGGTGCGGGATCCGACCAGGATATCGTGATGCAGAACAACGATGTCGTGTATGTCGAGCGGATGCCGCAGATCTACATCTACGGCGAGGTTCAACGCCCCGGCGCGCTGCGGCTGGAGCGCGGGATGACCGTACTGCAGGCGCTGGCCGCTGGCGGCGGACTCACGCTGCGCGGGACGCAGCGCGGCATCCGTGTCCACCGCAAGGCGGCGGACGGGTCCGTGCAGGAGCTCACTCCGTCGCTGCAGGACACGCTGCAGCAGGACGACGTTGTGTTTGTTCGCGAGAGCCTTTTCTGACCAGGGTGCCGATATGACGTTCGCTCAGTTCATTTCCATCTTGAAGGGGCGTTGGCGGCTCGCCGTGACGACACTGCTGACGATGTTGCTGCTAGTGATGGGCGTCAGCCTGCTGTTGCCGAAGCAGTACAAGGCAACCGCGTCGATGATCGTCGACGTGCGGGCCAACCCGATCTCGATGGTCGGCGTCGAGAGCATGATGATTCCGTCGTTCATGGCGACACAGATGGACATCATCAAAAGCGAGCGCGTCGCGCGCCGCGTCGTCGGTATCCTCAAGCTTGCCGAAGATGTCGCGCTGCGCGAGGCGTGGACTAAGGATGCCGAGGGCCGCGGCAGCTTCGAAGCCTGGCTGGCCGAATGGGTGTCCAGAGGCCTGGATGTGAAGCCGGCGAAGGAGTCCGGTGTGATCAACATCGGCTTCAAGGCCAATGACGCGGGGTTCGCGGCGCAGGGCGCCAACGCCTATGTCCGCGCTTACACCGACACTGTGCTCGACTTGCGCGTCGATCCGGCCAAGCAGTACGCGAGCTTCTTCGAGAGCCGCGCCAAGCAGTTGAAGGACCAACTCGAAACAGCCCAAGCCAAGCTGTCCGCGTACCAAAGGCAGAAGGGCATCATCGCGACGGACGAACGTCTCGACGTCGAAACGGCGCGCATGAACGAGTTGTCGGCACAGATCGTCATGATGCAGGCGCTGTCGGCCGAGTCGGGCAGTCGCCAGACGGCGGCACGCGGGGCATCGGCCGACCAGATGCAGGACGTGCTGCTCAATCCGCTGATCGCGAGCTTGAAGACGAGCCTGTCCCAACAGGAGGCCAAGCTGCAGGAACTGAACTCCCGCCTGGGTGACAACCATCCGCAAGTGATCGAGGCCAAAGCCAACATCAACGCGCTGCGCAGCCGTGTCCAGTCCGAGACGGCCAAGGTCACGAGCGGCGTCAGCGTCACTGCGACCATCAATCGGCAGCGCGAGGCCGAAATCCGTGGCGCCTATGAGGCGCAGCGGCAGCGCGTGCTGCGCATGAAGGAGCAGCGCGACGAGGCGTCGACCATCCTGCGTGAGGTCGAGAATGCGCAGAAGGCGTATGACGCGGTCATGGTGCGGTTCAACCAGACTGCGCTCGAGCGCGAGTCCAGCCAGACGAACGTGTCGCTGCTCAGCGCTGCGACCGAGCCTGCCCATCCGTCTTCACCCAACATGCTGCTCAATGGCATCATCGGTATCATCCTCGGCACGATCGCAGCGATCGCCAGCGTCCTGATGGCTGAAGGCCGCAACCGCACAGTGCGCAGCGGCGCCGATCTGGTACAGGCGTTCGGCCTGCCGATCGTCGGCGTGCTACCGCGCCCGCACCAGCCGTGGAGCGGCCGCAGCGAGCAGCCGCTGCTCGTCAAGCGGGTGCTGGGTCAGCTTCCGAAGCCGGACTCCCGGAGGGCATGAGCATGGCGAAGTTCCGTGATTCCAGAACTGCCAAGTTCGACGCGACGAACCAGCAGGCCGCGAAGGTCAACAGCATCGATCTCCACGATCGTTCGATCGGCGACATCATCCGTGAGGCAAAGAAACTCGCGCCCGAGCAGGTCGATGCCGTCGTTGCCTACCAGCATGAGCATCGCATCCGTTTCGGCGAGGCTGCGATCGCGCTGGGGCTTGCGACCGAGCAGGACGTGCTGTCGGCGCTGTCGAAGCAGTTCCACTATCCGTACTCGCCGGAAGAGCAGCATTGCCGATTCAGCGACGAACTGGTCGTCGCCAATGAGCCGTTCTCGCAGCAGGCCGAGGCATTCCGCGCGATTCGCAGCCGGCTGATCCTGCACCGCAGCGGCGGCGACGGGTCGCGTCGTGCGGTTGCGGTGGTCAGTCCCGATTCCGGCGACGGCAAGACGTTCTTCTCGGCGAATCTCGCGGTTGCGTTGTCGCAGCTCGGCGGTCGCACGCTGCTGGTCGATGCCGACCTGCGCGGTCCGCGGCAGCACAGCGTCTTCGGCATGGTCAACACGACGGGGCTGTCCGGCGTCCTGTCCGGCCGTGCGGAGGCGAACGTCATTCAGCGCGTTGCTGACCTTCCGAGCTTGTACGTGTTGCCGGTGGGCAACGTGCCGCCTAATCCGCTGGAGCTGTTCGAGCGACCGGTGTTCGGCCTGCTGATGGACGAACTGTCGAGCAAGTTCGACTATGTAGTGGTCGATACGCCGGCTGCGGTCTACGGCGCCGATGCGAGCGTCATTGCGTCGAAATGCGGTTCCGCGCTGGTCGTCGCGCGCCGGGGCAGTTCTCATATCAGCGCTCTTGAAGATCTGCTGGCCTCTCTCGCCCAAGGCAGGACGGATGTCGTCGGCGTCGTCATGAACGAGTACTAAGACTAAGGACGCCACGCCCCCGCCGTTGCATGACATCGAGCATCGGGCAGCCTATGTGCCGGCCCGACCGATGCTCCCATTCGCGTGCTGGCCGCCGCCGCACGCATCGAGAGCCGATGCACAAGACCCAAACGACGATGAATCGAGTCCTCAGTGCGATCGTCAAGCGTCTTCCCGCCCATGCAGGCGATCGTGCAGAGGAATTCCTGCTCGGCCTGCGCAGCTTCGAGAAGCTGCAGCTGTCGCGCATGCCGGCCCTGACGATCATCTGCGACGACGGCGAACTCGCGGACCTTGGCGTCGCCTCCGTGCTAGATCGGCACGGCGTCGCGGGCGTGTTCGCCGTGTCTCCCGATTTGATCGGTCGCAACGGCTTTCTCTCCTACGCGCAGTTGCGGGCCTTGGCGGCAGCCGGCCACGAGATCGCTTTTCACGGCACAACACATGATCCGTTCACCGGCTTCGGCGGCGCAGACGCTCTTGTTCAGGCGTGCCGCGACGGCATCGAGCGACTGCAGCAGGAACAGCTCGGTGCGCCCGGTACGCTGGTCTATCCGTTCGGCAAGCACAACCGCTGGGTTCGCAAGGCTGTGGCTCCTCTGTTCGGCGTCGCCTTCACGACGTGGTTTGGTGTGAACGGCGGTCGCGTCAACCGTTACGCGATTCGCCGCGTACCGTTCGGCGCCTATACGGGCCGCTGGACGGCGACGGAGCCGGCATACCGCGGTTTGATCGAGCGATGCGCCCGCGACGGTGAGTGGTTGGCTTTGATGCTGCATCCCGCTGCCCCCGAGCACGGCGACACACACAATGCCATGCTGTCCCGGCTGATCGCCTTCGCGAAGGAATCGGGCGTAGAGGTGGGCAGTGCGAGCCGACAGTTGGCGCAAGCTGTTTCATGACATCGACACACACACAGTCCGGGCTGACCGGCCGCGCGTTGCGCGGCCTGAGTTGGAACTATCTCGGCACCGTCGGTCGTATCGCCGCCACTTTCATCAGCCAGATTGCGCTGGCGCGCCTGTTGGGGCCCGAGCAAGTAGGCCTGTTCAGCTATGCGATGCTGACGACGAACTTCCTCGCGCTGGTCGTCGAGATGGGGCTGCAGATGGCGCTGGTGCAGGTGCCCGACCTCGAAGACGACGCCATCGCGGTCGCCTGCGGGCGTCTCCTGTTTGTCAGCACGGCGACGGCGCTCGCCGTTTACGTCGCCGCCGACGCCATAGCCAGCCTGGTCTTTGCAACGCCGCAAGCCGCTCCGGTGCTTCGCGCGATGGCGCCGACGCTGGTAGTGGGCGCAGCGACGGCAGCAGTCACCGCCGTTCTCAGTCGGGACATCGAATTCAAGGTGATTCAGCTCGCCGGGCTCGGTTCGTACATCTTGGGCTATCTCGTGGTCGGCGTGGCGGCTGCCTTGCTCGGCATGGGCGTATGGAGCCTGGTGCTGGCATGGCACGTGCAAACGGTGACGGCCTGCCTGGCAATGTACTACTACAGCCCCCGTTCGTTGAAGCCCGGAAATCCGTTCCGCCGGCTCGGCGTCGCCCACTTCGGCGGTGTCGTCATGGTGACGAACATGATCAATTGGGTCATCGACAGCGGTCCCCACGTGGCGATCGGGCGCTGGCTCGGCGCCGCGTTGCTCGGCCAGTACACCATCGCCAACAATCTCGTGAAAGTACCGGCGGACCACCTCGTAAGGAACCTGCAGACCGTGCTCTTCCCGCTGGCGGCGCGTGCGCAGGACAACGACGCTGGCCTGCGTCGAGCCTATCTGACCGTGCTGGCCGGCGTCGGCGTCGTGTCGTTTCCGCTGTTCACGTTCGTCGCGCTGATGGCCGAGCCGATCGTTCTAATGCTGCTCGGCACGCACTGGCTCGAAGCGGCTGCCGTGCTGGTACCCTTGTCGATCGCCATGATCGGGCACGCCGTCGAAGCGCTGTGCGGGCCGATCCTGAGCGGTCGCGGCGAGCCCGGTGCCGAGCTGCGCGTCAAGACTGCCACGCTCATCGTCATGCTCCTCGTGCTGGCGTTCACGGCGAACTGGTCGCTGGCGGCGGTCGGCTGGGGGGTCGCGGGGGTCTACGCCTTTCGCTGGCTGTGGATGAATGCGACCGTCATGAAGCGCCTGCAGATTCCGCTGCACGCAATCGGCGTGGCGCTGCTCGGCCCGTCGATCCTGTCGGCCTTGTGTGTCGTGGCCGTTCGGCTCGTCGATGCGGCTCATGCCGCTGTGCCGCAGGCCGCCAGCCCTGTGGTGCAGGTGCTCGCGGCATCCGTCGTCGGCGTCGCGCTGATCGGCGCGGCTGTCGTCGGGGCTCCCGGCGTCGTCCTCGGCCAGCATCTGCTGGCGCTGGTGGACCGCCTCGCCAACCAGCGCCCGGGTTTCGGTCGCATTCCGGGATTCCGCCGCATCGCGGCCTTCGCTGCGCGAAGCAGGGCCTAGGGTCATGGATCTGACGCAACTGGTGATCTTCGCACTCGGGGCCTTCGTCGCCGCCGCTGTTGTCGTCGGACTGTCTTGGGGGTTTCTGCGCTCGACGGAAGACCGGACGCTGCCCGTGCTGCTGCTGCTGGCGGGCTTTTGCGCCGAGGCGGTGTTCGTCAAGCAGCCTTACGTGCAGATCGGCCTGCAGATCTATCCGAACGACGCCATCTCCGTATTCGTCGTGATGGCCGCGGCTGTGGGATTCGTGCGCCGCGCGGCGCCGATCACCGATCGGCTGTTTCTGCTGTGGATGGCATTCGGTGGCGTGATCATGTATTCGTTCCTTCTGGGCGTGATGGAGTACGGCAAAGCGGCGGGGACTGAAGTGCGGCAATTCTTCTACCTCTGGGCGGCCGGGTTGCTCGGGGTCACGGCAGGCTTCACAGAGCAGGAACTTCGCAAGATCGGCCGCTGGTGCACCGTTGCGGCGTATGCGTTCGTCGTCATTGCGGCCTATTTCCTGATCGGCGTCGAGACGGGGTTCATCAACCGTGCCGAGGTGTTCGACTATGCCGGCGGCGGCGGGATCTTCCGGCCGATCGGGTCGCACTACACCTTCTTCGTCGGAGCGGTTGGTCTGGCCCACACAATGGCTTGGTTGCGCACTACCGGCAAGACGCGCAGCGGCTGGCATGCGGCCATCATGCTGCTGTTCGTGACTGTGATGCAGCACCGGTCGGTATGGATCGCGGTGGCGTTCGGGCTGCTCTGGGTCGCATGGCTGGAGCGGCGATACCTGACACGTCGGCTGCCGCTGCTGCTCGGCTTCGTGCTGGTGTTCGGCTCGGCGGCGACGCTGGCGACTTGGCTCGGTTACCTCGACTCGCTGATCGCCCAGCTGGTCGGGTCGACAGTATCGATGTACGACAGCGGCGGCACCTTCGCGGCGCGCGTCGACGGCTGGGAAAGGCTGTTGGAGGATTGGAGCGAATCGGCGCAAACAATGATGATCGGTTTTCCGTTCGGCTACGGCTACTCGCGGCTGTACCGCGGCCAGCTCATCGAGTTCGTGGCGCACAACCACTACATCGATCTCGCGCTGCGGGTCGGCATCGTGGGCGTGGTCCTGTTCATGGTGCCGACGATCATCGCGGTGGTCGGCTGCCTGCGCGCCAAGACCGACTCGGAATTCGAGTACATGCTGATGCGCAGCTTGGCCGTCGCGTTGCTCGCGGCCTTCGTCTACTACGTGGCGTATCCGTCCTTCTACCTCCTCGGCGGGGCCACCGGCGTCGCCTTGGCGCAGCTGATCCGGCGGCGCGAGGCGGTGCTGAAGCTTCCCGCCACCGGCATGCCGTGGTTGCGCGTCGAGACGGCAACGCGCACCGGCTTCGCGGAGCGTGCCGGTGTCGGACCGCGCGCCCGCGAGCGGGTGCGCCATTGAGTCGGGGAGCCATGCCGTGTCCGACATGAGGGAGCTGCACACCGGCCGCAACGTCGGTGCCGCGGTGCGCGTCATCGCCGTGCTGACCTGCTTCAACCGCAAGGCGCTGACGCTTGCATGCCTGCGGTCGCTGAATGCGGCAGCCGCGCACGCCGGCGTCGAGCTCGGCGTCATCCTCGTCGACGACGCGAGCACCGACGGCACTGCGCAGGCCGTGCGCGGCGAGTTCCCGTTCGTAGACGTCGTCGATTCGTCCGGCAACCTGTACTGGACGCGCGGCATGCACACGGGCTTCGAGCGCGCGCTGCGGCAGTCGTGCGACTACTACCTGTGGCTGAACGACGATACGCAGCTCGTCCCCGACGGGCTGCACGCGTTGCTTGCGCAGATGGACGTGCTGCAGCGGCGCGAGGGGCCGTCCCTCATCCTGATCGGCGCGACCGCCGAGCGCTCGACGGGCAAGATCACCTACGGAGGCCGGGTCGTCGGCTCGCGGCTGAAGCCGTTCAACTACCGGCTCGTCTGGAGCGAGCGCGAGCCCGTGCCTTGCGTCGCGATGGAGGGCAACTGCGTCCTCATTCCGGCGGCGACCGCCAGGCAACTCGGCAATCTCGACCCGGTGTTCGAGCACGCCATGGGCGATACCGACTATGGTCTGCGCGCTCTGCGCGCCGGGTGCAAGCTCTACGTGGCGGCCGGCGTCGCGGGGTATTGCTCGACCAACGCGCTGCAGGGTACCTATTTCGATGCGTCGCTGCCGCTACGTCGGCGATGGAAGCTGATCGTCGGCCGCAAGGGCCTGCCCGTTCGCTCCTGGTTGCACTTCAGCCGGCGGCACGGCGGCCTCCTCTGGCCGCTGCATTTTTCCTGGCCCTACGTGAAGCTCGTGCTGACGAGCCTGCTGAACCGGCCGCGCAGGCGGCCGGTCTGAGCCGACATCGGGACTCGCGAGCGAAGCGATATGTGCGGAATATTCGGATACGTCGGCCAGATCGATGCTGCACTGGCGCAGCGCTGCCTCAACACGATGGTGCATCGCGGCCCGGACGGTTGGGGCCTGTGGCAGGGCGACGGCGTGACGCTCGGCCACCGGCGGCTGTCGATCCTCGACCTGTCGGAGGCGGGCAGACAGCCGATGTCCTATGCGGACGGCCGCTACTGGATCACGTTCAACGGCGAGATCTATAACTTCCTCGAAGTGAAGGCCGAGTTGCAGTCGCTCGGCCACGCGTTCCACAGCGAGAGCGACACCGAAGTGATCCTCGCCGCCTACGTGCAGTGGGGCGAGAGCTGTCTGCTGCGTTTCAACGGCATGTGGGCCTTCGCCATCTGGGACTCGGTCGACAAGCGGCTGTTCCTCGCGCGCGATCGCTTCGGCAAGAAGCCGCTGTTCTATGCGGAGTTGGCGAACGGCGCCATGGCGTTCGCATCGGAAATGAAGGCGCTGATGCCGCTGCTCCCGCAGGCACGGCCGAACCGCGACATGATCCGGCGCATGACCGTTCGGTCCAGCTTCTCCTACGAGGCGACCGAAGAGTGCGTCGTCTTGGGGATCCGGCGATTCCCGGCCGGTCACACCGGCCATGTCGCGGCCGGACGCGTTCGCACCCGTCGATGGTGGAACACGCTCGATCACCTCCCGAGCGTTCCGCAACGCTACGAAGAGCAGGTCGAGATGATGCGCGAGCTGTTGCTCGACGCCTGCCGCATCCGCATGCGCAGCGACGTCACGATCGGGACGGCGCTGTCCGGCGGGCTCGACTCGAGCGCCGTGTTCTCGATGCTCGCCCACATCAATGGCACGCACGCCGGCGAGGCCAGGCTGTCGAGCGACTGGCAGCATGCCTTCGTGGCGTCGTTCCCCGGCACGCCGCTGGACGAGGCGCAGTACGCACGTCGGGTCGCCGAGCACGCCGGCAGCCGGCTCGAGGTGTTGACCATCGATCCAGCCAGGCAGATCGATCAGCTCGGGCGCATGCTCTACCTATACGAGGACTTGACGATCACGAGTCCGCTGCCGTTCGTCGCGCTGTACGGGCGCATCAAGCAGGCGGGCGTCACGGTGACGCTCGACGGCCATGCCGCCGACGAGCTGTTCGGCGGCTACAGCGCCGACTGGGCGTACGCACTGATGGACGCGGGCGTCGATCGGGCGCAAGCCGGTCAGGTCCTCGACGTCTACGACGGTGGTATCCCGCTGGGCTCTCAGCAGTTCCGCAGGCCGGCGAACCGGTTCAGCTCCTATGTCCGCCGCCTGGGCAGCGTGGTGGCCAAGCATACCTTGGGGCTGCATGCGAACCTCGGCACCGAGTACACGCAGCACCCCCGCTGGAAGGAGCTCGATCACCTGAGCCGCGCGCTGTTCTGGCAGACCCACTCCTTCATCCTGCCGACGATCCTGCGCAGCTACGATCGTTACGGCATGGCGAACTCGATCGAGATCCGCATGCCGTTTCTGGATTGGCGCGTCGCGACGGCGGCTTTCGCGCTGCCGTGGACCGCGAAGATCCGCGGCGGCTACTCCAAGGCGATCGTTCGCGACGCCGCCGCGCCCTACATGCCGCACGACATCGCCTATCGCCGCACCAAGATCGGCTTCAACTCGCCGATCGTCGACTGGATGCGCGGGCCGTTGCGCAGCTACTTCATGGACATGATCGGGTCGCAGTCGTTTCGCGAGTGTGACCTGGTCGATGCACGACGCGCGCGCCGCCTCGTGGAGCATGTCGTCAACGACGACGGTGCCACGTTCAAAGCCGGCGAATCCGCGTGGTGGAGCGTCCTGCCGTACCTTTGGTCCGAGGCGATGTTCTCCGGTGCCCCGGAGTTGCGCGGCACGGCGCAGGGCGCCGGCGACACGCAGCCGCAAGCCGTGCTGGGACGCCCTTGAACAAAATGACAGGGCCGCGACCCTCGCGGATCGCGGCCCTCGAAGCGCCACGACGGCGTAGCGACGCCGTCGCGCGGCGGCGAATCACGCCGGCACGCGTGAGCAGTCGGTGCTGTCGATGTTGCTCGACCAGCCGGCGAGAGCCGATGTGACGGGCACGAAGGAGGCGGCCATGTTGATGACGTTGTTGCGCACGGTGACGCCCTCGAAGATGCCGGAGTAGTTGTAGGCCTGGATGCCGGCGGACAGGCAGTTTTTCTCGAGGAC
>Ga0073899_10001150_pt1 | contig 24248 bp, 21 predicted proteins | sample KloWWTmetaKNB5Ph_FD_88975 | JGI IMG/M metagenome (GOLD analysis project Ga0073899, IMG submission 88975) | Active sludge microbial communities from Klosterneuburg, Austria, studying microevolution and ecology of nitrifiers - Klosterneuburg... | ecosystem: Engineered > WWTP > Aerobic digester >... | reverse complement strand
GGGTCCAGTGAGTTTGCACCCGCTTCGTTGCCTGCCGGCCGCATCCGCACCTTGCGGTGCGAGCCACCTTGCCCGGGAAGGCAGGTTGGCCTGGGCGCGGAAAACGCCCTGTCTTGATGCTGGTGTGGATTATAGCCGAGCGGTCGCCGCCGTAAAGGTCCGGATTATCCGCAGTTGCCGGCGGGGCGCCTGAATCCGCCTCAGGGCTGCACGCCGTACAGCGCCTGCAGCAGCGCATGCGTCGGCACGAAGACGAACGCAACGAAAGCGAGGAAGAGCAGCGTCAGGTAGGTCGCCGGCGACAACGACGACCGGCGCGCACCGAAGCCATGGGTCCAGTTGATGTTGCGTTCAGGCGTGCTGACCGCGCGGCTCCACGGCAGCACGACCGCAGCCAGCACGACGGCGCCTGCCAGGCCCGCCCGCGCGTCGTAGCCGTACTCGCGCACCATCCACAGCAGAACGAGCGGCAACGGCACGTGAAACAGCGACAGGCCACGCAGCAATCGCGGACGCTCAGGCTCGAACATGTAATCGGTGAGGCCCGTGATGCGGCGTCGTAACGCCAGGCGCGCAACGAAATCCACGTTCCAGAGAATCTCGGGCACCAGCACGGCGACGGCCAGCACGCTCGCCAGCGCCGAACTCTGCAGCCAGAGCGCAGGCACGGCGCCGATGAACGCGATGTCGGAGAACCACAGGAAGTTGCGCCAGCTGTAGTGGCGCCACCAGATCGCGACCACGAGCAGGACGAATGCCGTGTACGCAATCTTGAACGTGAGCATGGCCCGGCACCGGCCGCGGAGGCGGCGCCGGCCACCTTAGCAGACGAAGTGCGACGAGTCGCCTGCACGGCGCGACCAAGCGACGGCAAAACGCGCGGCAGCGGAGTCAAACTCAATGCGCGGTGAATGGAAGCGCATCGATCGACACACTCAGGAGAGAACGTCATGCCAATGAACACGCAGCGGACCCGGATGCTCGTCACGATGATCGCCTGCGCGGCGACGACTGGACTCGCCACCACGGCACAGGCCGGCGACTCAGCCAGGACCAAGCCCCACTACCACAGCGTCGTGGTGCAGTACTCGGACCTCGACCTCAACGGCGTCGCCGGCAACGAGGTGCTGTATGCGCGACTGTCGGCGGCCGCAGAACGCGCCTGTGGCAACGATCCGCATGCAAGGGACTTGCAGCGTCGGATGCAGTACCGCGCGTGCTACGACAGTGCGCTGAGCCGGGCAGTCGACAAGGTCGGCAGCCGCGAACTGCAGGCGCTGCACACGATGGGCGACACGCACAACGTGGGTTGAGCGACCTGGACAGTCATCGAGGCAGGGCGGGCTCACAAGGACGCGACCCGCCCTGTCTCGAGCCGTGCCGGCGCAAATTGCCACGCCGCGCCAGGCATCGCCTCATTCGACGATACGCGCCACCGGGAACACCATCCTGAAGCCCTCGATGCGCAAGGCCGTGAGCACGCTTGCGCGCGACAGGTCCGGAAACAATTCCCGGTCGAAGCACCACCGGCGCAGCCGGCACAGGCGCAGGCTGCCCGTGGCTTCGGGCCGGTAATAGTAAGTCCTGCCATCCCGTCGTTGTGCGAGGGTACCGAGTCCGCGCGGCACCCAGGACGACCTGAACGGCAGCCGCACGCCCGTCGGCCCGGTGAACTCGAACGCGCACAACTCCCGGCCGTCGCTCGTCACGCGCCAGCGGTCGCCGTCCTTGTTGCGCGCCCAGTCGAAGTCGGCCCGGTCTTTCGGGATGCCCCAGTTGCTGCGGCCGTTGACGACGCTGTCCCAGGTCGACACGAGAATCCGACTGATGGAAGGATGGCGCGCCTCGCCGAAATCCATCGTGCCCGGAATGAAGAGCAGCTCGCGGTATGGACCGCAGGGCGCCTCGTCATAGACGACGCACATCAGCACCGCAAACGCCGATTTCACCGTAGCGCGCAGGTCGGCGGGGACGAAAGCCGTCCGTGCCGGATCGCCGACGGGCAACCGCAGCACCACCATCCACGCGTGCCCGCGCAGCGACCACGGCGCAGGACAGCGCGCCACATCAGGCGGGACTTCGTTGCACTGCGCCATCGTCTTTGCCGCGATGGATCAGCCGCTGATCACGGACGGGCTCAACGCCAGCAGTACCTGCGCGAGGTAATACAGCGGCAGCCCCCACGCTCGATTGGCAAACTCCTGGCGTACGAACCGATCACGCGCCACCGAAATGTCGGAAGCCGTGAAAGCGATTGCACCTGCGGCAACGATGGGCGGGCCGTGTGCCCCGCTGACCGCGCAGGCCAGTGCAGTCATGACACTGATGACCAGGAAATAGGCCTGCACCGGCCGACGCATGTCCGCCGGCAGGCGGGGATTGAGCCAGCGCCAGACGCCAGACAGCACCAGCGCGAGTACCCCCGCCGCGATGGCCAGCCAGGCCAGGCTGCGCGGCTGCGTCAGGAACGCACCTGCAAATGCGAGGTGCCCGGTGAGAAACGCAAACACACCGGCACGGAACACCGCGGGGCGACCCTCGGGGATCAACAGGACGTCGCCGAGCACGCAGAGACCAAGGCCGAGCAGAATCAGCCGCCCGTAGTCCGAATCGAGCGCGCCCGAAATCACGGCGACCGCCATGAAAGCCGCCGAGGCGACCGGCTTCGTCAACCACTTGCCGACCTGCGAAGCGCGCCGCTCGGCGACCAGCAGTCCGGCCACGGCTGCCATGCAGATGACGATCGATGCAGTCGTGCCCAATGCCCGCTCCCTGTCGGTGCCCTGCGCCCGCCCTGAATCGTAGCGCAGCGCTGCGGACCCGTCGTGTGAGCTGCTAGCATCGCTCCCCCGATGAGCGACCGTTCCCGCCCATTCGTCCTGCGTGCCGGCCCGCGCGCCTTGCGTCACGTGTTCGACCGCGGACTGGCCCCGGGCGACATCGAGCGCATCCCCGCGGCCGCAGGCGGACCCAAAGGCCTGGCGCTGCTGCCCCTCGACCGCCTGCTGCTGCAGCACGGTTGGCTGCCCGAAGAGCGCCCCGTGGAACTCATCGGCGCATCGGTGGGTGCGTGGCGGATGGCCGCGCTGGCGCAGGACGATCCGCTGGCCGCGCTGGACCGGGTCCAGCACGCGTATGTGCACGAACAGAGTTACAGGGCGCGCCCCACGCCAGCCGAAGTCAGCACCGTCTGCCGTCGAATCGCCACCGCCGCGCGGGGCGATGGCGACCTGCGCTGGCGACCGGGCGTGACACTAGCCATCGTGACCTCGCGTGCGCGCGGTCCGCTGCACGGTCGCGAATCGAAACTGGCGTTCGGCCGGGCCGTGCTGAGCAATGCCGTAGCGCGCTCGCGCCTGGCCGGCTACCTCGAGCGGGTCGTCTTCCATGCCGGACCCGGGCCGAGCGTATTCGACGGTGATGCGTTCGACGAATTCGGCCTGGTCCGCGTCGGTCTCGATTCGACCAATGCCGAGGACGCCTTGTTGGCGTCGGGCACCATCCCACTGCTGGCCTCTCCCGTCCGTGACATCGCCGGCGCGCCGCCCGGACTTTACTGGGACGGAGCCCTCGTCGACTACCACCTGCTGCTGCCTTATGGCCGACGGCACTGCGCGGAGCGCATCGTTTTCTATCCGCACTTCAACGACTTCGTGACGCCGGGCTGGCTCGACAAGCACCTGCCGTGGCGTCGCTCGCCTCGCGCCCATCCGTGGCTCGACGACATGTTGCTCGTCGCACCCTCACCCGAATTCCTGGCCACGCTGCCGCACGGCAAGCTGCCGGAACGGCAGGATTTCTACCGCTACGGGCCCGACCATGCAGGCAGGATCCGCGCGTGGGAAACCGCGATCGCGGAGTGCGGCAGGTTCGCCGCAGCGGTCCTCGACTGGATGGAGCGGCCGGACCCGACGTTGATCGAGCCAATCTGAGCCGGTCCCATTAGAATCGGGCCGATGCGAAGAACACAGCCCCAGACGGTCGCCCTGGCCTGCCATCCGTCCAGTCCGAGCACCGCGGTACGTGGCATCACCGCGAGCGCGCGCATCGGCGGCGCCGGCAAGCTCGCCGTGCGGTTCGTGCTCGACGCCGACATGTCGCAGGTCGTGCTGCCGAAGCTGCGTCCGGCTGCGCGCACCGACGAACTCTGGCGGCATACCTGCTTCGAAGTCTTCGTCGCACTCCCCGACAGTGATGCGTACTGCGAGCTGAATTTCTCGCCGTCGACCGAGTGGGCGATGTACGGATTCGTTGCCTATCGGCGCGCAATGACATCGATTGAAGTGCGGCGCCCGCCGCGCGTGGCGCTGCGACCCACCCAGCGCGGCCTGGTGCTCACGGCCGTGACCTACCTTGCCGACCTGCCAATGCCGCAACCCGGGTCGCCGTTGCGAGCAGGCGCCGCGGCCGTCGTCGAAGAGAAGGACGGCCGGCTGACCTACTGGGCGCTCACGCATCCCTCCGCGCTGCCCGATTTCCACCACCGGCTGGGCTTCGTGCTCCAGGTCGGCAAGCAACCGGCCGGCGCGACGGACCTGCTGCGCGAAGCCGTGCGGAACCCGGGCTCGTGAAGTTCGGCATCGACCGGTTCTGCGCCGACCCCGCTCTGCGCCAGGACCTGCGCGGTCGCCGTGTAGCGCTGCTCGCGCATCCCGCCTCGGTCACGGCCGATCTCACGCATTCGCTCGATGCGCTGGCCGCGCTCGGCGACGTGCGTCTCACGGCCGCTTGCGGCCCGCAGCACGGCCTGCGTGGCGACAAGCAGGACAACATGGTCGAGTCGCCGGACTATGACGACCCGCGGCTGGGCCTGCCGGTCTTCAGCCTCTATGGCGAAGTGCGGCGCCCCACGGACGCGATGCTCGACACGTTCGACGTCATGCTCGTCGACCTGCAGGACCTTGGCTGCCGCATCTACACCTTCATCACCACGCTGCGTTACGTGCTCGAAGCCGCGGCGCGCCGCGGCAAGAGCGTGTGGGTACTCGACCGACCCAACCCGATCGGACGTCCGGTCGAGGGCCTGAGCCTGCGGCCGGGTTGGGAAAGCTTCGTCGGCGCGGGTGAAATGCCGATGCGACACGGGCTCACGCTCGGCGAGATGGGCCGCTGGTTCATTCGCCGCCTCGGACTCGACGTGGACTACCGCGTCGTCGAAATGACGGGCTGGCAGCCGGAATCCGCGCCGGGCTGCGGCTGGCCGCTCGGCGAACGCACCTGGATCAACCCGAGCCCGAACGCGCCGAACCTCGCGATGGCGCGCTGCTATCCGGGCACCGTGCTGCTGGAAGGCACCACGCTTTCGGAGGGCCGCGGCACGACGCGCCCGCTCGAAGTGTTCGGCGCACCCGACCTCGACAGCAACGCGCTGGTCGCCGAAATGCGCCGCCTCGCACCCGAGTGGCTGGCGGGATGCCGGCTTCGTCCCTGCTGGTTCGAGCCGACGTTCCACAAGCACCAGGGACTGCTCTGCGCCGGACTGCAGACGCACGTCGACGACGGCTCGTACGAGCACGTGGCCTTCCGTCCATGGCGCCTGCAGGCACTGGCGTTCAAGGCGCTGCGCAACCTGCAACCGGGCTACGACCTGTGGCGCAACTTCCCTTACGAGTACGAAAACGACCGGCTGGCCATCGACCTGATCAACGGCAGTGAACTCCTGCGCACCTGGGTCGACGATCGCGCGGCGCTCCCCGGCGATCTCGAGGCCCTGGCGCGCGTCGACGAACTCGCGTGGAACGAGCAGCGCGCGTCCGTGCTGCTCTACCGTTGACCGCCTTGCACGGCTTCTGCGACGTCCTGGTCGTCGGGGGCGGTATCAACGGTGCCGGCATCGCGCGCGATTCGGCAGGACGCGGACTGCGCACGGTGCTCTGCGAGCAGCACGACCTGGCGTCGCACACGTCCTCCGCCAGCACCAAGCTGGTCCACGGCGGACTGCGCTACCTCGAGTACTACGACTTCGGGCTGGTGCGGAAGTCGCTGCAGGAGCGCGAGGTGGTACTCGCGTCCGCGCCGCATCTCGCGTGGCCGCTGCGTTTCGTGCTGCCGCACGACTCACACCTGCGACCGGCGTGGATGATCCGCGCCGGGCTCTTCCTGTACGACCACCTCGCGACCCGCAGGAGCCTGCCGGCGTCGAGGAAGATCGACTTGCGCACGCATCCCGCCGGGCAATCGCTCGATCCGCGTTACCGCACGGCCTTCGAGTATTCGGATGGCTGGGTGGACGATGCGCGGCTGGTCGTTGCCAATGCCGTCGATGCGTTCGAGCGCGGCGCCGAGGTGCTGACTCGCACGGCCTGCGTCAGGCTGCAGCGTGAGGGCGGGGAGTGGATCGCGGCATTGCGCGCCGCCGACGGTCGCGAACGAACCCTGCGAGCGCGGGTCGTGGTGAACGCGGCGGGACCGTGGGTCGCGGAGTTCCTCGACCACTGCACGCCGACGCCTGCCCGGCACCATCCGCGCATGATCCGCGGCAGCCACGTCGTCGTGCGCAGGATGTTCGAGCACGAATTCGCGTACATCTTCCAGGCGCCCGACGGCCGCATCGTGTTCGCCCTGCCCTACGAGGGCGGCTTCACGTTGATCGGCACGACGGAAAGCGAGTACACGGGCAACCTCGCGCATCCCGCGATCACCGCGGCCGAGCAGGCGTACCTGCTCGACATGGCCAACCGGTACTTTCAGCGCGACCTCGGCGTGAGCGATGTCGTCTGGACTTTTGCCGGTCTGCGCCCGCTGCTGGCCGCTTCCATGGACGAACCGAAAAGCGTGACGCGCGATTACGTCATCGACTTCGATCGCTCCGGACCGCCGCTGTTGTCCATGTACGGCGGCAAGCTCACCACCTACCGCAGGCTCGCGGAGCAGGTGGTCGACATGCTGACTCCGGCGCTCGGCCTTGCCTCGAAGGCGTGGACTGCGGCAACCCCGCTGCCAGGGGGCGACATGCCCGACGCCGGCTTCGGAGGATTCCTGGCGCAGATGCGTGTCCGTTACCACTGGCTCGCAGCCGCACTGCTGCACCGTTATGCACGTGCGTACGGCACGCGCATGAACCGGCTGCTCGCAGGCTGCTCGAACGTCGCGGATCTCGGCGAGGAAGTGCTGCCCGGCCTGTACGCGCAGGAGGTTCATTACCTGCGCGCCGCGGAATTTGCCCGCACCGCGCAGGACATCCTCTACCGCCGCAGCAAGCTCGGCGTGCACCTGGCCGCGGGCAGCGAGCAGGTGCTCGACGAGTGGCTTGCGCAGCACTGACGCGAGCGAGCGCCGAACGGACGGGGAATTCAGGCGGCAGCTGCGGATGCGTTCTGGCGCCCGCCGCGCAGCAGGAAGTAGCAGATCCCGAGCGCGATGATCAGCGCGCCGAGTTCGCCGGCCAGGCCCCCGAGCCGCGGATCGATCGTCTTCGGCGCGATGCCCGCCGCGACCAGAGCCGCGATGGCGACACCCGCCAGCCCTTCGCCGGCGACGAGACCCGAGGCCGCCAGGATGCCGGTGTCGCTTTCGCTGGCTGCACCCGGCGCGCGGTTGCGCTCAACCAGTGCCCGCACGCAACCGCCGACGAACAGCGGCGCCATCGTCGCGAGCGGCAGGTAGATCCCGATCGAGAATGCGAGCCCCGACACGCCGCACAGCATCGCAGCGATCGCGAGGCCGGCGCCGGTCAGCACCAGGTCCCAGGGCAGCGCTCCCGCCAGCACGCCTTCGATGATCGTCTTCATCAGCGTCGCCTGCGGCGCGGGAATTTCCTTCGAACCGAATTCGTAGGCGTTGCCGAGCAGCATTACGGTTGCCGCCACGGCCCAGCACGCGAAGGCCGCGCCGATGAGCTGGCCAAGCTGCTGCCGCGCCGGGGTGGCGCCGACCAGCCATCCGGTCTTGAGGTCCTGCGAGATGTCGCCGGCCTTGCTCGCCGCAACCGCGACGATGGTGCCGACGGTGAGCACGCCTGCGCGCGCGTCGAGGTTGACCCATCCCGCAGCGGCGAAGACCGACGCGGTGCCGAGCAACGTCACCAGCGCAATGCCGGAGGTCGGTTGCGACGAAACGCCCACGATGCCGACGATGCGGGCCGCGACCGCGACGAACAGCACGCCGAACACCCCCACTCCGCACGCGAGGATTGCCCGCTGCAGCGGTGCCATCTCGCCCGCGAACACGCCAGGCACGAGCCCCGCGATCAGCACCACGAGCGCCACCCCGCCGAACACAAAGCTGCCGGGCAGGTCCCGATCGGTCCGTGCGGTTGCGCCGTCGCCCCGTGTGTCGCTGTCCTGCATGCCGCGTGCAACGGACCTGAACGCATCCAGCATCGTCGGCAGACCCCGCAATACCGTGAGGATGCCCGCCGTGGCCACGGCACCGGCGCCGATGTAACGAACGTAGCGCGACCAGATGTCGCCGGCGTCCATGTCGACGATGAGTCGCTGCGTCTCCGGATAGAGCGGTTGCGTCATCGCCGCGCCCACCCAGGCGATGAGCGGCGTGATCACGACTGCCGAAATCAACGCACCCGCCACGCAAACCGCCGCCTGCCGGTAGCCGAGGATGTAACCCACGCCGAGCAGCGCCGGAGCGATCTCGAGCGCGAGCTCCGCTTTCGGCAACACCGGCAAGGCGAAGCCGATTTCGCCGGGCAACAGGTAGGCGAGCGAGATGACGACCTTCACCGCAGCACCCACCGCGATGCCGCGGAAGATCCATGCGCTGGCATTCGCCGCGTCGCTCGATTCGTGCGCCGTGGCGCGCAGCACTTCGGCGCAGGCCGTGCCTTCGGGGTACGGCAACTCGTCGTGCGCCTTGACGATCAACAGCCGCCGCAGCGGCACCATCGCGGCGATGCCCAGCAGCGCGCCCAGGAACGCGAGTGCCACGACCTGCAGGTACGGCGGGGTGGCGCCCCAGAGGAAGAGCGCGGGAATCGTGAAGATCGTACCCGTCGCGAGCGCCGTGGAGGCCGAAGCGACCGTCTGCGAAAGGTTGGCTTCAAGGATCGTGCCGCGCGCTCGCAACAGGCGAAAAACCGCGACGGTCATCACGGCGGCGGGGATCGACGCCGACACCGTCATGCCCACCCGCAGGCCGAGGTAGGCGTTGGCGGCGCCGAACACGATGCCGAGCACGACGCCGACGACGATGGCCTTGAGGGTGAACTCCGCGACGCCTTCGGCCTGTGTCATCGCCGGATCATCGCGTAACCCCGGCACGGGACGCAATGCGGAGCACGCTGATCTAGAATCCGGGTGGGTCTTCGCAGGTACCCCCATGCCGCAGTTCATCCTCGCGCTCGACCAGGGCACCACCAGTTCGCGGTCGATCCTGTTCGACGCCACCGGCACGCCGGTGGCGATGGCGCAGCGCGAGTTCACGCAGCACTTTCCGCGTTCCGGCTGGGTCGAGCACGATGCGGAGGAGATCTGGGCGACGCAGGCAGCGACGATCACGGAAGTGCTCGTGCGAGCGCGCGCGACGCCGGCGGACGTGGCTGCCATCGGGATCACCAACCAGCGTGAGACAACCGTGCTGTGGGACCGCGGCACCGGCCGACCGCTTGCGCCGGCCATCGTCTGGCAGGATCGACGCACGGCCGCCCTGTGCCGGCAACTGCAGGCCGACGGCCTGGAACCGGAAGTCGCCCGGCGCACCGGACTGCTGCTCGATCCGTATTTTTCGGGCACCAAGCTGGCCTGGCTGCTCGATCACGTGCCGGGGGCGCGTCAGCGCGCGGAAAGCGGCGAGATTGCCTTCGGCACGATCGACAGCTGGCTGGTGTGGAAGCTCTCGCACGGTGAGCGTCACGTGACCGACGTGTCCAATGCCAGCCGCACGCTGCTGCTCAACGTGGCGAGCGCCGAGTGGGATGATTTCATGCTCGAACGCTTGCGCATTCCGCGCGCCATGCTGCCGCAGGTCGTACCGTCGTCGCTCACGCGGAACCAACCGCTGGCGACGCTCGGCACGCACTCGGTGCCGATTGCCGGGATCGCCGGCGACCAGCAGGCGGCGCTGTTCGGCCAGGCGTGCTTCGAACCCGGCATGGCCAAGAACACCTACGGCACGGGTTGCTTCCTGCTGATGAACACCGGCACGACTCCGCTCGCCTCCGGCAATCGACTGCTGACCACCATTGCCTGGCAGACGACGGACCTGCGCTATGCGCTCGAAGGCGCCGTGTTCGTTGGCGGCGCGGTCGTGCAGTGGTTGCGGGATGGGCTTGGCATCATCGAACGTGCGGCCGACATCGAAGCGCTGGCAGCGAGCGTCCCGGATGCCGGCGGGGTCTATCTCGTGCCCGCCTTCACCGGACTGGGCAGCCCGCACTGGGATGCGTACGCGCGCGGCACGATGGTCGGGCTGTCGCGTGGAACGACACGGGCGCACATTGCCCGCGCCGCGCTGGAAGCCATCGCCTTCCAGAGCGCCGAAGTCCTGCTGGCCATGCAGCGCGACGCTCACCATCCACTGGTCGAGCTGCGCGTCGACGGCGGCGCCACCAGCAACGACCTGCTGATGCAGTTCCAGGCCGACCTGCTCGGCGTGCCGGTCGTACGGCCGCAGGTCACGGAGACGACGGCGCTGGGAGCCGCGTACCTCGCCGGATTGGGCGCAGGTTTCTGGTCGTCACCGACGGAGGTCGCAGCGAACTGGCGGGCCGAGCGGCGGTTCGAGCCGCGGATGTCGCGCGACGAAGCGAACGCCCGGTTGGCTCGCTGGGCGCAGGCCGTGGATCGATCGCGCGGCTGGCACGTCGAGAGCTAGTATCCCGACATGGGCAAGGCCATCGCATTCGCCACTCCGGTGTTCTTCCTGCTGATCGCGCTGGTCTTCGAGCACGTGGCGCTCGGCGTCTGGCCGCAGGAGTGGTGGGCGTGGGCGCTGGCCATCGTCTTTTACGACTTCTGCTATTACTGGAATCACCGGCTGGGACACGAAAGCGCGGTGTTCTGGGCCTCGCACGTCGTGCATCACCAGAGCCAGCGCTACAACCTGTCGACGGCGCTGCGGCAGACCAGCAGCGGCGCGTTCCTCGGCTGGATCTTCTACCTGCCGATGGCCATCGCCGGCGTGCCACCTGCAGTGTTCGCGGTGGCGGCGATCGTCGACCTGCTCCACCAGTACTGGATCCACACCGAGGTCATGGGCAAGCTCGGCTGGTTCGACCGCTGGTTCGCGTCGCCGTCGAACCACCGGGTGCACCACGCCGTAAACGACCGCTACATCGACCGCAACTATGGCGGCATCTTCATGGCGTGGGATCGCCTTTTCGGCACGTTCGTCGACGAGTCCGAACGCTGCGTGTACGGCACGCGCACGCCGCTCAACTCGTGGGATCCGCTGTGGGCCAACCTCGAGGTGTACGCGGACCTCGCGCGCAAGTCGATGCAATGCGAGCACTGGAGCGACCGCGTTCGCGTCTGGCTGAAGCCGCCCGGCTGGCAACCGGCCGCAGCCGATGGCACGACCTGGCACAAGCCGCATTTCGACGTGTCGCAGGTGCAGGCCTACGACCCGCCGCTGCCGCGTGCCGTGCGTGCGTTTGCCCTGGTCCAGATCACAATGGCCATCCTCGGCTCGATGCTGCTGCTCTGGTATGCCGAGGAGCTCTCGGGGCTGCCGCTGGTTGCCGGGGCCTTGGCGGTGATCGCCATGTTGTGGCTGACGGGCGCGGTCATGCAGTCGCGTCTGCGCATGAGCCCTGCGGTCGCGGTCGAGCTCACCATGGTCGGCATCGCGATCTTCGCCATCGGCGCGGCGCGCCCTGGCCTGGCTCTCACGTAGACTGAACCCGCAAGTGCCGCCAGCGTTTCTGCGCCTCCATCAGCACGAACAGCGAAACGGCGAGCGCCGGCAGCAGCAACCAGTCGCCGGCCGACGGCGGCCGCACGGCCAGCACATGTTGCAACCATGGCAGGTACATGGCCACCACATGCAAACCGAGCGCGACGCCGACACCGGCCAGCAGCACTGGATTGTTGCGCAGGGGCAGCCGCAGGACGGAAATCGTTTCGGAGCGCGCGTTGATCGCATCGACGTTCTGCATCAGGACCATCAGCAACAGCAATGCATTGCGCGCCTCGTCGATTGTCCGCCCCGCCTCCAGCAACCAGACGAAAAGGCCAAGCCCGAGTGCGGACATCCAGAGACCCGCAAGCACGCCGCGCTGGATCATCAGCCGGTTGAAGATCGGCTCGTGGCTCGGCCGCGGCGGCGCACGCAACTCGTCGCCGGTGCCGCGTTCGAACGCCAGGCCCACGTCCTGGACGCCGTTGGTCACCAGGTTCAGCCAGAGCAACTGCACCGGCAGCAAGGGCAGCGGCAGTCCTGCAAGCACGGCGAGCCCGACCGTGACCACCTCCGCGATGCCGGCGGCTGTCAGCAGGTACACGACGTTGCGGATGTTGCGATAGGCGATGCGGCCCTCTTCCACCCCCGCCACGATCGTCGTGAAATTGTCGTCACTGAGCACGAGGTCGGCCGCGTCACGCGCGACGTCGGTGCCGCTGTGACCCATGGCGACGCCGATGTTGGCGCGGCGGAGCGCCGGCGCATCGTTGACACCGTCGCCCGTCACGGCGACGAAATGCCCGACCGACTGCGCCGCTTCGACAATGGCGAGTTTCTGCTCCGGGGTGACGCGGGCAAAGACCCTGACCCTGCCGATGGCCTCGATCAGCTGCGCCGGCGACGCCTGCTGCACTTGCGAGCCCTGCATCACCTGGTCTGGACCGGCACCGATACCGAGCTCGTTGGCTATGGCCAGGGCCGTGAGCGGGTGGTCCCCGGTGACCAGGACCACGCGTATGCCGGCGTCGTGGCATTGACGCACTGCCGCGGCGGCGCCTTCGCGCAGCGGATCGATCAACCCGACCAGTGCACGGAGCTGCAGGCCGATGGGATCAAGGCACAGGCTCGCCGGGTCCGACTCCGTCGCAAACTTCCCCTCGGCGAGCGCAAGCACGCGCTGACCAAGTTGCGCCATCGCGCTGACGTCGCGCTCGTGCAACGCGCGCTGGCCGGCATCGAGCACGCACATGTCGAAGACGCGTTCGGGTGCGCCCTTGACGGCGACCCAGCCAGATCCGTCACGCCGGTGGAACGAGGCGGCGAATCGACGCTCGGGTTCATACGCGATCTGCGCGACGACGGGCCACTGCTCGAGGACGCGGTCGCGCTCGATACCGGCCTTTGCCGCGAGCACCAGCAGTGCCAGGTCGGTGGGATCACCTCGAGTCCGCCACGTTCCGTCGACGGCGCGCAACTCCGCTTCGTTGCAGGCCACCGCAATGTGCATTGCGGCGACCAGCGCGGATTCGTCCAACCTGGAGCCGCCATCGACTTGCCTGATCTCGCCGACCGGTCGATAGCCTGCGCCGGTCGCCTGCCAGCGGGTACCGTCGTCCAGCCGCAACTCCACCGCGGTGAGTTCGTTGCAGGTGAGCGTCCCGGTCTTGTCGCTGGCGATGAGCGAACAGCTGCCGAGACCTTCGACGGCGGGCAACCGGCGCACGATGGCGCCGCGACTCGCCATCCGCCGCGCCGCGATCGCCAGCGCGATGGTCACCGCCACCGGCAGACCTTCAGGAATGGCGGACACGGCGAGCGCGACGCCGAAGGTGAACATCGTGAAGACCGACTGGTCGTGGACGAGCACTGCAAAACAGCCGATCAACACTGCGGCTGACAGGACGACGATCGCCACGGCGTGACTGAATCGCTCCATGCGGACCGTCAGCGGCGGTTTGCCTGCCGCCGTGGCGGCCATCCCGCTCGCGATGCGTCCCACTTCGGTCGCAGAACCGGTGGCGACGACCACGCCTCTCGCCCGACCGCGCACGACCAGCGTGCCGGCAAATGCGCAGTTGGTGCGATCGGCAACCGGGGCGCCCTCCTCGCAGACGAGTGCAGCATCGTGCGCAACGGGTACCGATTCGCCCGTGAGCATGGACGCATCCACCTCCAGGGACTGCGCTTCGCACAGGCGCAGGTCGGCGGGCACACGGTTGCCGCTTGCGAGCACAACGATGTCGCCGCGCACGAGTTGCGACGCGTCGATTTCGCGCGTGACGGCGTCGCGCAGGACCGTTGCCCGCATGCGCAGCAGATCCCGCAGGTTCGCACTCTGCCGTTCCGCCTGCAGTTCCTGCCACGCGCCGAGCAGGGCGTTCACTACCAGCACGAAGCCGATGAATCCGGCGTCCGTCAGATGCCCGAGGCCAAGGGAAAGCACTGCTGCGGCCAGCAGGACATACACCAGCGGGCTGCGGAACTGGCGCAGGAAGATGACGCAGGGATGCGCCGTACGCGGGCCAGGCACAACGTTGGGACCGTCGCTCTGCAGGCGCGCCGCAGCCGCGGCCTCGCTCAGGCCGTGAACCGCCTCTGTCTGCAAGGCACTCATCGCCGACTCGGGCGACAAGGTGTGCCAGCCCGGCGGGGGCGGCGACCGGCGGTCGTCTGCAGTCACGGAGGGTACCGTCCATCGAGCGGACCTTGGCTCGATTGTCCGGCCGCACCAGCGCGGGCGAATCCGCGGTACTACGTAGCGGTGCGGCCGCGGGGCGACCCCGCTACACTGCCGCGTCCCGTAACGAGACCCCGCGACCCGCATGAAGAAGAGAGTCCTGAAGCCGCGCTATGACTGCGCGAAATGTCCCGGTTACTGCTGCAGCTACGCGCGCATCGCCATCAAGGATTTCGATATCGAGCGGCTGGCCCGGCATTTCGGGATCAGCAGGACCGCCGCCCGGCTGAAGTTCACTTACCGCTACCAGACGAAGGAACTCGACGAGCAGCTGCTGCGGCATCGCAAGGATCACGTCTTCAAGTCGACGTGTACGTTTTTCGACCAGGACCAGCGCCGCTGCACGGTGTACGAGGCGCGACCATCGGTCTGCCGCATCTATCCGGAAGACCGCACCTGTGGCTATTACGAGTTCCTGAGGTTCGAGCGCATCCAGCAAGGCGACGATGACTTCATTCCGTCCGCCTGAGAGCGCGCTTCAACGGAATCGATACCCGACGCTGACGCCCAGCGTTACCGCGTCCGCGGCGACCGGGCCATAGGTTCCGCGCAACAGGTTGGCGCGCTCGTCCAGGTCGCACCAGCGGACGCCGGCATTCAAGCTCACCCGTGCATTCAAGGCGAGCTCGGCGCCGAGCTCGGCCACCGGTCCGACGGCGGCATGCCGGTTGCGACGCGTCAGCATCGAAGGCGCCGTGGCGGCTTCTTCGACATAGTACTGTGCATGGTTGAGACCGGCGCCAGCGTAGGCCTGCAATGCGCCCTGGCGCACCATGGCATACCGCAGCGTGACGAGGTCCATGCCGTCCGGACGATCTTCCTGCAGCACGACATAGGCAGCACCCGCTGCGCGCTCAGGCTGCTCTGACGCGCGTCCCTTGCGTTCATGGTGCAGCCAGTCCGGAACGTCATCGCGCAGGCGCGTTCGTGCATCGTCCCACAGCGAGCCGAGCAGCCCCACGCCCTCGCGCCACCAGGCGACTTCGGCGACCGGCGGCGGCGTGGGTTGCACCGCATCGGATCGTGCCACGCTGGCCGGCGATTCGGTGCCTGCGACAGCGCCCCAGCTCAGCGCAAGGCACGCTGCAGCGGCGACCGATCGTGGAGCGAGCCGAGACGGAAGGGTCATGCGTCGGGACGTTACGCCCCGTGGTCGCCCTTGGACGCAACGCGCCAGGGTTTTTCTCGAATCTGTGACCGGGTGCTCAGCGCTCGTGCCAGCGCAACAGGTGGGCCGTCACCCTTGCACGTTCCGGCTCGTTGAAAACCTCGTGGTAGAGGCCATCGTCGAGCTTCACGACGCAGTCGCGGGCAGCCAGGCCTGGGCATACAGGTCTATGCCGCCGATGCCGGCGGCACGTTCTTGCAGGCGTAGTCGACGATTTCTCCGAACACCGTGCCACTGGGCGCATCCATCCATTTCAGGTTCTTCTCGCCGATCCGGGTCTTCTGCACCGGGTCGCCCTGCAGGTCGAGCTGTGAATAGGTCTCCATCTTGTGGTAGGCGAGACGCCGCTGCGCGCAGTCGATGCGATATTCGTTGCGCGCCGACAGGAATGACTTGCCTTTCTTCGCCGACGGCTGCGGCTCGACGAAATTCTGCTTGGTGCGCACGATCACCCAGGATGCGGGTGAAACGCCGAGCGTCGCCGGATTCGCGAACACTTCGGTGCGGTCGGACTTGGCGATGGCAACCCAGTCGGTCGCCTGCGTGACCGCAGGCGCGCTCCAGGCCGCCAGGGCAAAGAATGCCGGGGCCCATGCCTGCGTCCGGCCGGCCACGCGGGGAATCGAGTGTTGTGTGTTCATCGGTTGCTCCTCAGTACCGTTCAATCATGGGTTCGTTGCAGGCGAATTCGTCCACACCCGGCGGACCGTGTTTGACCGTCGGGCCGCCACCGCCGGCTCAGCGCGAGAAGAGCAAGGTCCGCGGCGACTCGCCGTCCTGCGGCGCGACCAGCAGCAACCGACCCGCTTGGAATGCGTACGAAGTCGTTGCGCGCATCCGGTCGAGGAAGGCTGCTTCGATCTCGTTCGCGGCGGCATCGCATGCTTTCCGCGTCACGGCGGGTTCACCCAGCTGCAGTTTGCCCGGTGCCAATTCCGCGATGGGCCCCGTGTACCGATTGCAGCCCGAGAATCCCGCCGCCTTGCCGTACTGCACCAGCGTGGTCGGCGGCAGGATGCCCGCCGACAGCGGCTGTCCGTCCATCTCGACCAGCATCCAGTCCGTGGCGGCCAGCAGGTTGATCGAAAGCCCGCCGACGGCATCGCTCGCGAGCAGCTGCAGCTTGCCGTCTTTCCAGCCGACAGCCTTGCGCGACAGCTGGGTCGGACAGCAGGACGGATCGCCGGGGCCGGGCTCGACGATGTCGAGCAGCACCTTGCCCGGTTCGTGCCAGAGCCGGAAGAGTTGCACCCGGTCGCCCAGCGGCACGACCCCGAGCGTGGCCGCCTTGCCGTCCTGCACGCTGAACACGCCGAGATGCGAGTACGTGCCCGTGCCCCCCTCGCTCGACGTAAGCAACGCAACGCCTTCCTCTGGCGGCACGCCGTCGATGTCGACGAACTGGATCGTCGAGTCCCACAGTCTCAGCGTCGGCTTCGACGCCGCACCAGCCTCCGCCGGTAGCCCTTCATAGAGACCCGCGGCCAATGTGACTGGAGTGCCGAACACTCCGGCTACCGTCGCGCCCAGCAGCTGCTCGCGCGTCGGTGCCACGGGTTTCGTCGCCTGCGTGGTCGCCGGCGTGGCGGACTCCTGCCTGGCGCAAGCGCCAAGCGCGGCCAGGACCAGGCCAATGATCACGGCACCTGTCGACGCCGCCCCCGATCGCCCGCTGATGTGTGTCATAACCGCCGATGTTGCCGCTGCGCCGGTCCCACGTAAAGCCGCACCGCGATGGCCGAGTCAGCGGCGACGCCCCAACCAGCGTTGCGCCACTTCTGCATCGCGCAGCGCGGCCCGGTGGTCTCGAGGTCGAGCACCACTAGGCGCGTCAGCGCCAGCGGTTGAGACATTGGTCTAATATGGCCAGCGTATGACGACCCAGCCCAGCGACATCGTTGTCTTCGGCGCCACGAGTTTCGTGGGCCAGATCCTCACCCGCTACCTGTTCGAGGAGTTCGGCCTCGACGGCAAGCTGCGCTGGGCTGCGGCTGGCCGGTCGCTCCCGAAACTGGAGGAGGTCCGCAGATCGCTCGGCCAAGGCGCCCACAAGCTGACGCTCCTCCAGGCCGATGCCGACGACGAAGCCTCGCTGCGCAGACTGTGCGGGAACGCCCGGGTCGTCGTGTCCACGGTGGGCCCGTACGCCTTGTACGGCGAACCGCTCGTGCGCTTGTGCGCCGCGACCGGCACCGACTACTGCGACCTCACCGGCGAGGTGCAGTGGATGCGGCGCATGATCCACAAGTACGAAAAGTCTGCGCAGACTTCGGGCGCGCGCATCGTGCACAACTGCGGGTTCGATTCGATCCCCTCCGATCTTGGCGTGCATTACCTGCAGCAGCAGGCGCGGGAACGGTTCGGCCAGCCCTGCGCCGCCGTGAAGATGCGCGTCCGCGCCATGCGCGGCGGCTTCTCTGGCGGCACCGTGGCCTCGGTGCTGAACGTGCTCAAAGAGGTCAAGGCGAATCCGGCATTGCGCAAAGAGCTCGCCGATCCCTATTCGATCTGCCCCCCGGGCAGCGGCCAGCGAGTCCGGCAGAAGAACCTGGGTTTCGCCGAATACGACCCAGACTTCGGCGCATGGATCGCACCGTTCGTCATGAGTGCCATCAATACGCGCGTGGTGCACCGGACCAACGCCCTGCTGCAACATGCCTACGGGACGGATTTCCGGTACGACGAGGCCGTATTGACCGGGCGCGGCTTACGGGGTCGCCTGACCGCCACGGCGACGAGCGTCGGCCTCGGTGCCTTCATGGTAGCCGGCTCGATCGGCGCCATGCGCTCACTGCTCGAAAAGTACGTGCTGCCGGCGCCGGGCGCAGGCCCGAGTCCTGCCGCGCAACTCAAGGGCGGCTTCGACCTGCGTTTTCATGGCCGCACCAGGCAGGACGAAGTCCTCCGCACGCGCGTCACGGGCGATCGGGATCCTGGTTACGGCTCGACCGCAAAGATGCTGGGCCAGGCGGCGGCCTGCCTCGCGAGCGACATTTCGAAAAAGCAGGTGGCAGGTGGGTTCTGGACGCCGGCGGCCCTCTTCGGCGACCGCATCGTCGAACGCCTGCAGGCCCATTCGGGCCTGACCTTCGAAGTGCTCGGCAAGTAAGCAACAAGTCAAGCGCTGCACCAGGGGGAACGACCGATGCCGACCACTGCTGATTTCCTGTTGCCTGTCCTGGCACTCGTGTCCTGGACGCTCGTGATGTGGTTCTGGCTGTATGCCACGCGGATCCCCGCGATGAAGCGCGCGGGCATCGACCCGCAGGAAGCGGCGCACCCGGGGACGTACGCTCACCGGATGCCTGAACACGCCCGGTCTGTCGCTGACAATTACAACCACCTGCACGAGCAACCCACGGTCTTCTACGCGCTGATGTTCTTCATCGTGCTGACCGGCGGGGCCACGGCAGGCACGCTGAGCCTGGCCTGGGGCTACGTCGGCAGCCGTGTCCTGCACTCGCTGGTGCAGTCCACGATCAACAAAGTGGTCGCACGCTTTGCGATCTTCGCTTTCGGCTCGCTGCTGCTGGTCTGCATGACGGTGCGGGAGTTGCTTCGCGTCCTGGGTTGACGGGTCCGGGGCCCGCCATTGGCCGACACCCGGTCTTCGAGTTCGTCTGTGCGCTGTGTCGTTTCCTGGAGAATCCTGATGCGTGGTGCGATTGCTGGCTTGATAGTGATCCTTCTGCTCGGTGTCGTCCCCGCGACGACCTGGAGCAAGGACGAGACGGCGACGGACCCGGCAGAGAAGACGCAGCCGGCCACGGACGCGAAGCCAGCCGTCCCCGCCGCCTCCGTGACGAGGCACCAGGCGATCATCGACGGCAAGACGGTCAAGTACACCGCGACCGTCGGCTGGCTCATCCTCAAGGACCCGAAGGACAACCCGATCGCGCGCTTCGGCTACACCGCCTACACGCTCGACGGGGTGAAGAACCTGACGCAGCGGCCGGTCACGTTCGCGTTCAACGGCGGCCCCGGCTCGTCGTCGATCTGGCTGCACATGGGCATCATGGGTCCACGGCGCGTGGTGGTGAACGATGGCGGCTATGCACCCCCGCCGCCCTCGCAGCTCGTCGACAACGCCTTTTCGCCGCTCGACGTCACCGACATCGTCATGATCGATCCGGTCGGGACCGGGTTCAGCAAGCCGCTTGGTGACGCCAAGCCCGCCGATTTCCACGGCGTGGACGAGGACATCTGGTCCGTCGCCCAGTTCATCAAGCGTTACGTGTCAGAGAACGGGCGCTGGGGCTCGCCCAAGTACGTGCTCGGCGAAAGCTACGGCGGGATGCGCGGCGCAGGACTCGCCTATTACCTGCAGGCGAACATGGGCATGAACCTGAACGGGCTCGTCCTCGTCTCGCCATTCCTGAACGGCGCCACGGGCATCGACGGCGAGGGCATGGACCTCGGTCAGGTCACGTACCTGCCGACGCTCGCGGCGACGGCGTGGTACCACGGGCTGGTCCCGGACAGGCCGGCCACCGTGCAGGAATACATGCGCGAAGTCGAACAGTTCGCACGCGATGAATACGCGCCGGCACTCGCCAAGGGGTACGTCATCCCGGAGGCCGAGAAGAAGGCGATGGCGGCGAAGCTGGCGCGCTACACCGGCACCAGCCCCGAGTACTGGGAGCGTGCCGACCTGCGCGTGAGCCATCCGCAGTTCCTGCAGGAGCTGAAGCGTAACGATCGCCTCATTGCCGGCCGCATCGACTCGCGCTTCGTCGGCCCCGCCATGAATCCGCTCGGCGAGGAGATGGATTACGACCCGTTCTTCCCGTCGGTCGGGCCGGCCTACACGTCGGCGTTCCTCGGTTACCTGCACGACGAACTCAAGTTCGGTCGCGACGAGGAGTACATGGTCTCCGCGTTCGACATCGACTGGAGCTGGAAGCACAAGGTGCCGGGCAAGGGGGGCTGGATGTCGCCCGTGCCGACGACCGTGCCGGATCTCGCGGCGGCCATGACGATGAACCCGGGACTGCACGTGCTGGTGCAGCAGGGCTGGTACGACCTGGCGACGCCGTTCCTCGCCACCAAGATGGATCTCGAGCACCTGAATATCACGCCCGAAGCACGCAAGCGCATCCAGCTCGAACATTACGATGCGGGCCACATGATGTACGTGCACGAGCCTTCGATGCAGAAGTTCCGCGACGACCTCGTCGGCTTCATCCGGGCGACCGACCGCCTCTGACCTGCGGCAGGAGCGGGCCCCCGACTTCCGGCAACGTCACTCGCGGTAGTGGCAACCTCGGCTCTCGGGGTTCGCCCATGCGGCCAGCGTCACGATGAGCGCGACGCGCACGGCGTTGCGCAGGCCGATCAGCTCGTCGGTCATCGCGGCCGCGCGATAGAAGCGCTCGACCTCCACTTCGAGATTGCGCAGGGCTTCGATCGCACGCAGCAACCGGCCCTTGGTGCGCACCAGGCCGACGTAGTTCCACATGATGTGCCGCAGCGAACTCATGTCCTGCGCGATGAGCGCCGGATCGGGTGCCTCCGTGCCGGTGTCCTGCCAGGGCGGAATGTCGTCGAAGTGCAGACCGTTGCCCGCGGCCAGCTGCCCCACGATGCGCTTAGCCGAGCGGTGACCCCAGACCAGGCCCTCGAGCAGCGACGTGCTCGCGAGCCGATTGGCTCCGTGCAGGCCGGAACAGGCGACCTCGCCCACCGCAAAGAGCCTTGCCACCGTGGTGGCGCCGTCGAGGTCGATCCACACCCCGCCACAGGAATAGTGCGCAGCCGGCACGACCGGCAGCGGATCGCGCGTGATGTCGATGCCGTATTCGAGACAGCTGCGATACATCTCGGGAAATTCGGCGCGGATGCGCCCGGCCGGAATGTAGCTGGCGACGTCCAGGTAGACGTTGGACACACCCTGCTGCAGCATCTCGGAGTGGATGCTGCGCGCGACGACGTCGCGTGGAGCGAGGTCCTTCCACTTCGCGTCGTAGCGGTCCATGAACGGCTGCCGCTGCTCGTCGACCAGGCGCGCGCCCGCGCCCCGCACGGCTTCGGTGATCAGGAAGCAAGGTGCGTTACGGTGATAGAACGCCGTCGGATGGAACTGGATGTATTCGGTGTTGATCACGCGCGCGCCGGCGCGGTAGGCCATGGCGAGCCCGTCGCCGCGGGAACCGGCGGGATTGGTCGTGCGCAGGAAGATCTGGCCGAGACCGCCGGTCGCCAGCACGGTGGCCCGGGCGAAACAGCGGCCGATCCTGCCCGTGCGCTGGTCGTAGACGTAGGCGCCGACGCACGAGAGCGGAGCGTACACTGCGCGCCGGTCGCGGCCCTGATGCGCGGGCGTCAGGAGATCGACGGCAGTGTGATGCGTGAGCAGCCGCACGCGTGGATGTGCGCGCAGCGCCTCGATGAGTCGGTCCTCGATGGCGCGGCCGGTAGCGTCGGTCGCGTGCACGATGCGGGCGATCGAGTGCCCGCCTTCGCGGCCGAGGGCGAGCTTGCCGTCAGGCGTGCGATCGAACGGCACGCCGAGCCTGTCGATCAGGATCGCCTGGACGAGCGACGGTCCCTCGTCAGCAAGCGTGCGAACCGCCTGTTCGTGACACAGGCCCGCACCGGCATTGACGATGTCCTGCGCCAGCGATTCGGGCGAATCATTTTCGCCGCGGAAAATGATGCCGCCCTGCGCCCAGTAGGTGTTCGACTCACCGGCGCGATCGGCGCGCGTGATCACGGTGACGTCGAGACCCGACTCCGCGAGATCGAGTGCAGCCGTGCCGCCGGCAATGCCGCAGCCGATGACCAGGACGTCGCTGCGCAGCATCTCGCTCAATCGATTTTCGGCCCGACAGCCAGCATGCGTTCGACGGCACGCAGCGCGCGCACGCGGATGTGCTCGGGCACGTCGATTTCCCAGCGCATGAACTGCAGCGAGTCGCGCGTCTGCTCGAGCGTGATCTCGTGCATGTGCGGGCAACGATGGCTGCAGAGGCGCAGCATTTCCTTGCCCGGATTGGCGGCGACGATGTTGTCGCCCATCGAGCACTCGGTGAGCAGCAGGAAGCGCCTGGCCTTCGATTTTTCGACGGCCCTCATCATGGCCGTCGTGCTGCCAGAGAAATCCGCCTTTGCCGTGACTTCCGGGCTGCATTCGGGATGCGCCAGGATCATCACGTCAGGGTACTGCTTGCGGACCACGTCGACGTCTTCGGGCGTGAACAACTCGTGCACTTCGCAGCGACCCTGCCACGCGATCATCGTGTGCTCGACCGTGGTGTCGTCGCCACCCGCCGTCAGGCCGCCCTTGCGCAGCACCGACGGCACGATGACGTGGCGACCCGTCTCGCGCGCCACGTTGCGGGCGAGGAACTCGTCGGGCAGGAAGATCACCGTGTCGGACTGCAGCGATTCGACGACCGCGGCCGCGTTGCTCGAGGTACAGCAGATGTCACACTCGGCTTTCACGTCGGCATAGGTGTTGATGTACGTGACGATCGGCACGCCGGGATAGGCTTCGCGCAACGCGCGGACGTCGGCCGCGGTGATGCTCTCGGCCAGCGAGCAGCCGCCTTTCTCCGTCGGCAGCAGCACCGTCTTGGTCGGGTTGAGTATCTTCGCCGTCTCGGCCATGAAGCGCACGCCGCAGAACACGATGACCGACTTGTCGGTCTCGGCGGCACGACGGCTGAGTTCGAGTGAATCGCCCTGGAAGTCAGGCACCGTATGGAACAACGCGGGCTCCATGTAATTGTGCCCGAGGATCACGGCGTCCCGCTCCACCTTGAGGCGGAGCACTTCGGCGGCGACCTCCGCCTTGATGAACAGTTCGGCGTCCGGCAGGACGTCCCCCAGGCTCGATTGCAGGTCGCGGTAGATATCCTGGGCGGTCTTCAAGGGCAGGCCCCATTGCGGCTGCCCGTTGCAGCCTGTGCGGCCATTCTAGCGGACCGGGGTGGTGACGGCTCGTCCCGGTCGCGGCGCGGCTGCTCCCCCGCCCCGCCTGCCGTTGTCACGCCATGCCCCCCCAGGCTCGACTGCATCCATGAAGAAAGCGGGTCTCCCGAATCCGCTCGCCGCATTGCTGGCTGGCTCCCTGCTGTCGTCGGCGCCTGCGCGCGCCACGGAGGGCCTGGCGGCGGTCCAGCTCACGGCGGGCAACGAACTCACGCCGGGCTATGGCCAGGCCCAGCCGAGTTCCGCCGCGTACTGGCTCGAGCCGCGGGCTGACATTGACGTCGTGCCGGTCGCCTGTGCCGGGCTTGGCAGGAAGGTCGTCACCCCCTACTCTTGCGGGCCTTCCCGCCACCTCGTCACAGCGTCCATGAGCACCGCCGACCGCAAACCGCTGGGCCCGTTGCCGGCCCTGATCTTCAGTTCGCGCTGGCTGCAGCTGCCGCTGTATCTCGGTCTCATCGTCGCGCAGGGTGTCTACGTCTTCCTGTTCCTCAAGGAACTGTGGCACCTGATCCACGCGGCGCCGACGCTGACCGAGCAGTCGATCATGCTGATGGTGCTGGGCCTGATCGACGTGGTGATGATCTCGAACCTGCTGGTGATGGTGATCGTCGGCGG
>Ga0073899_10001149_pt1 | contig 24282 bp, 19 predicted proteins | sample KloWWTmetaKNB5Ph_FD_88975 | JGI IMG/M metagenome (GOLD analysis project Ga0073899, IMG submission 88975) | Active sludge microbial communities from Klosterneuburg, Austria, studying microevolution and ecology of nitrifiers - Klosterneuburg... | ecosystem: Engineered > WWTP > Aerobic digester >... | reverse complement strand
GTTGATGGCGAGCTGGATGCGCTGCGCCACGTGCTTGCGGTCGAGCTCGGGGTTGCGGATCGTGCGCAGCAGCAGGCCTTCGAACAGGCTGGCGAGCACTTCCACCATGTCGGCGGTGGCCTCGGGGGTGTCGTCGTGGCCGGCGGCGCTGCGGATGGCGCGGATGGTCACCATCAGTTCGCTCCGGCAGGCTGCGTCGGCCTCGCGGACGATCCTCGCGACCTGCGGGTTGCGCGCGGCCTCGGCGACGATCTCCACCTTCAGCGCCGCACTGGCCGGGTCGAGCTGATCCAGCACGCCTTCGGCGGCGCGTTCGATCAAGGCATGGCGTACGTTGCAGGCGGCGCGCAGCTCGGCGGTCAGGGTCAGCAGGGTTTCAAGATCCTGCGCCACGATCGCGGCGATGATCGCCTCCTTGTTCTCGAAGTAGTGGTAGATATGGCCGGCGCTCATGCCCGCGATCTTCGAGATCCGTGCGATGCTGGCGCCATGAAAGCCGTGCTCGCGGAAGCACTGCGCGGCGGCGGCGAGGATCTGCTGGCGACGGGCGGTGGCGCGCGAGGCTTCGGTAGTGTGGGGCGTGGGGTCCGTGATCTGCATGCTGCTCCGGTCAGCCCTTCGCTCCCGCCGGCGATGAACCACCGGGGCGGGACGATGTCCTTAAAAATCTTGCGATGCAGCAAACCATAACATAGAATGAGCGTTCGATCTAGAATAACCATTCTAATGAGCGGGATGTCGGCCAGCGATCAACAGTCGCACGCCGGTGTCGTCGTTTCTCGCGTTCACGAGGCTCCAATGAAGACAAGCTCCCAACCCCTTTTCAGGTCCGCGGCTGCGGTGGCGCTGAGCGCCCTGGTCCTGGCCGCCTGCAGCGGAGGCAAGGAACAACAGGGCGGCGCGCCGGGCGCCGGGGCGCCGCCGCAGGCGCCGGCGGTGACCGTGATGACGGTCGCCAGCGGCAGCGTGCCGATGGTGACCGAGCTGCCCGGCCGCACCACGCCCTATCTGATCGCCGAGCTGCGCCCGCAAGTCACCGGCATCCTCACCCAGCGCGCCTTCGACGAGGGCAGCGAGGTCAAGGCCGGGCAGGTGCTCTACCGCATCGACGACGCCCCCTACCAGGCTGCCCACGACAGCGCCAAGGCGGCGCTCGCCCGTGCCGAGGCCAATGCCCAGGTCGCGCGCATCAAGGCCGAACGCCACGCCGGGCTGGTCAAGATCGACGCTGTCAGCAAGCAGGCCAACGACGACACCCAGGCCGCGCTGAAGCAGGCCCAGGCCGAGGTCGCCGCGGCGAAGGCGGCGCTCGACAAGGCGCGCATCGACCTCGACTACACCCGCCTCAAGTCGCCGATCTCCGGGCGCATCGGACGCTCGGCGGTGACGCCGGGCGCGCTGGTCACCGCCAACCAGACGCAGGCGCTCGCCACCGTGCAGCAGCTCGACCCGATCTACGTCGACCTCACCCAGTCCAGCGCCGACATGCTGCGCATGCGCGCGGAGATCGCCGCCGGCCGCATGCAGACGGGCGCCAAGGGCGAGGTGCCGGTGAAGCTGATCCTCGAGGATGGCAGCGAATACGCCGTCGAGGGCCGCCTGGCCTTGTCGGAGGTGACGGTGGACGAAGGCACCGGCAGCGTCACCCTGCGTGCGAAGTTCTCCAACGCGGACGGCGTGCTGCTGCCGGGCATGTACGTGCGCGCCCGCCTGCCGCAGGGTACGCGCAGCGACGCGATCCTGGTGCCGCACAAGGCGCTCAGCCGCGACCCGCTCGGCAACGCGCTGGTGATGGTGGTGAACGCCGAGAGCAAGGTCGAGGCGCGCCCGGTGAAGGTGGCGCAATCGCTCGGTTCGGACTGGGTGGTGACCGGCGGCCTGACGGCCGGCGAGCGCATCATCGTCGAAGGCCTGCAGAAGGCCCGCCCGGGCACGCCGGTGCAGGCGCAGGAAGCCGGGGCAGGTGCGCCGCCGGCCGCCGCGCCCAAGGCCAGCTGAGGTAGCCGACCATGGCCCGTTTCTTCATCGACCGACCCATCTTCGCGTGGGTCATCGCCATCGTCATCATGCTGGCGGGCGCCCTGTCCATCCAGCAGCTGCCGGTGTCCCAGTACCCGTCGATCGCGCCACCGGCGATCGTCATCAACGCCAAGTACCCCGGCGCCTCCGCCAAGGCGGTGGAAGACTCGGTGACGCAGATCATCGAGCAGAAGCTCACCGGCCTCGACGGCCTGCTCTACATGAAGTCGACCAGCGACGCCTACGGCAACGCTTCGACCACGCTGACCTTCTCCGCCGACACCGACCCGGACATCGCCCAGGTGCAGGTGCAGAACAAGATGCAGACCGCGCTGCCGCTGCTGCCGCAGGCCGTGCAGCAGCAGGGGGTGACGGTCGCCAAGTCGGCGATGAACTTCCTGATGGTGGTCGGCTTCGTGTCGAAGGACAACTCGATGACCGGCACCGACCTGTCCGACTTCCTGGTGTCCTCGGTGCAGGACCCGTTGTCGCGCGTCGATGGCGTGGGCGAGGTGCAGGTGTTCGGCGCGCAGTACGCGATGCGCGTGTGGATGGACCCGGCCAAGCTCACCAACTACCGCCTCACCCCGGGTGACGTGCGCACGGCGCTGATGGCGCAGAACACCCAGGTCTCGGCCGGCCAGCTCGGCGGCACGCCGGCGCTGCCCGGCCAGGGCTTCACCGCCACCATCACCGCCCAGAGCCGTCTGCAGACCGTGCAGGAGTTCGAGGACATCCTGCTGCGCAGCAGCACGCAGGGTGGCGAGGTGCGCCTGAAGGACGTGGCGCGCATCGAGATCGGCGCCGAGAACTACGGCACCGTCGCCCGCTTCAACGGCCAGCCTGCGGCCGGCGTCGGCATCCGCCTGGCCTCCGGCGCCAACGCGCTCGACACCGCGACCGCGGTGCGTGCCAGGCTCGACGAGATGAAGCGCTATTTCCCCGCGGGCGTGGAGTACGTCGTGCCCTACGACACCACGCCCTTCGTGAAGATCTCCATCCAATCGGTGGTGATGACGCTGATCGAGGCGGTGGCGCTGGTCTTCCTGGTGATGTACCTGTTCCTGCAGAACTTCCGCGCCACGCTGATCCCGACCATGGCGATCCCGGTGGTGCTGCTCGGCACCTTCGGCCTGATGGCGGCGTTCGGCTTCTCGATCAACACCCTGACCATGTTCGGCATGGTGCTGGCGATCGGCCTGCTGGTGGACGACGCCATCGTGGTGGTCGAGAACGTCGAGCGCGTGATGACCGAGGAGGGCCTGCCGCCCAAGGAAGCGACCAAGCGCTCGATGGACCAGATCACCAGCGCGCTGATCGGCATCGGCCTGGTGCTGTCGGCGGTGTTCGTGCCGATGGCCTTCTTCGGCGGCTCGACCGGCGTGATCTACCGCCAGTTCTCCATCACCATCGTGTCGGCGATGGGCCTGTCGGTGCTGGTGGCCATCGTGTTCACCCCGGCGCTGTGCGCCACCATGCTCAAGCCGGTGCAAAAGGGCCACGAACATGGCGAAGGCGGCCTGTTCGGCCGGTTCTTCCACTGGTTCAACCTCAAGTTCCACAACGGCACCCAGCGCTACGAGCGCAGCGTGGGCGGCATCCTCCAGCGCAGCGTGCGCTTCCTCGCCATCTACCTCGCCATCGTCGCGGTGCTCGGCCTGCACTTCGTGCGCATGCCGACCTCCTTCCTGCCCGAGGAAGACCAGGGCGTGATGTTCAACCAGGTCATGCTGCCCGCCGGCGCCACCCAGGAGCGCACGCTCGAGGTGCTGAAGAAGGTCGAGCACCACTTCCTCGAGAACGAAAAGGACACCGTGCGCGCGATCTTCACGGTCGCCGGCTTTTCCTTCGGCGGCAGCGGCCAGCACATGGGCATCGGCTTCGTGAACCTCAAGCACTGGGACGAGCGCAAGGCGCCGGGCAAGGACGTGAAGTCGGTGGCCGGGCGCGCGATGGGCGCGTTCGCGCAGATCCGCGAGGCGATGGTGTTCGCCTTCGTGCCGCCGGCGGTGATCGAGCTCGGCACCTCGGGCGGCTTCACCGTGCAGATGCAGGACCGCTCCGGTTTGGGTCACGAGGCCCTGCTCGCTGCGCGCAACCAGTTCCTCGGCATGGCGGCGCAGGACAAGCGCCTCGTCGGCGTGCGCCCCAACGGCCAGGAGGACATGCCGGAGCTCAAGCTCGACATCGACCACGCCAAGGCGGGGGCGCTCGGCCTGTCGGTCGCCGACATCAACGACACCTTATCCACCGCTTGGGGCGGCAGCTACATCAACGATTTCCTCGACCGCGGTCGCATCAAGAAGGTCTATCTGCAGGGCGATGCGGGCTCGCGCATGACGCCCGAGGACCTCGACAAGTGGTACGTGCGCAACAAGGCGGGCGACATGGTGCCGTTCTCGGCCTTCGCCACCGCGCACTGGACCTACGGCTCGCCGCGCCTCGAACGCTTCAACGGCCAGCCGTCGATGGAACTGCTCGGCCAGGCCGCGCCCGGGCTGTCGTCCGGCGAGGCGATGAAGGCGGTCGAGGAGATCATGGCCAGGCTTCCGCCGGGGATCGGCTACGACTGGTCGGGCACCTCCTACGAGGAACGCCGTTCGGGCTCGCAGGCGCCTGCCCTCTATGCGCTGTCGCTGCTGGTGGTGTTCCTGTGCCTGGCGGCGCTGTACGAGAGCTGGTCGGTGCCCTTTGCGGTGATGCTGGTGGTGCCGCTCGGCGTGCTCGGCGCGCTGCTCGCCGCCTCCGGACGCGGGCTGTCTAACGATGTGTACTTCCAGGTTGGCCTGCTCGCCACCATCGGCCTGTCGTCGAAGAACGCGATCCTGATCGTGGAGTTCGCCAAGGCGCAGATGGAGGAGGGCAAGGACCTGATCTCCGCCACGCTGACCGCGGTCCGCATGCGTCTGCGCCCGATCATCATGACCTCGCTCGCCTTTGGCTTCGGCGTGCTGCCGCTGGCGATCGCCACCGGCGCCGGCGCCGGCAGCCAGAACGCGATCGGCACCGGCGTGCTCGGCGGCACCATCGGCGCGACGCTGCTCGGCCTCTTCTTCGTGCCGCTGTTCTACGTCGTGATCAAGCGCATTTTCCCGGACAAGCCCAAGGGTGAGGCCGTGGCGCCGATCGCCCAGGAGGGACGTTGAGATGAAGACCCACGCAAAAGCCCTGCTCGTGCCGGATTCGGTGCCGGTGTCGAGCGTCCGTCGCGCGCGTGCAGCCACGCCGCTGCGCAGCCTGGTGGTGGCGCTCGCCGCCGCCACGCTAGGCGCCTGCTCGATGATCCCGGTGTTCGAGCGCCCCGCGGCGCCGGTGCCGGCGACCTTCCCGCAGGCGACGCCGACCGCGGCCCCGGTGGTGGCGCCCCTGGCCGACACCATCGCCTGGCGCGACTACTTCGCCGATCAGCGCCTGCGCGAGGTGATCGCGCTCGCACTCGAGAACAACCGCGACCTGCGCGTCGCCGCGCTCAACATCGAGCGCGCGCGCGCGCAGTACGGCATCCAGCAGGCGGACCTGTTCCCGTCGATCGCGGTCAGCGGCGGGCAGAGTGCGCAGCGCGTGCCGGGCGACCTGAGCATGACGGGTGACTCCAACGTCAGCCGCCAGTACTCGGCCAACCTCGGCTTCGCCAGCTACGAGCTCGATTTCTTCGGCCGCGTCCGCAGCCTCGAGGAGCAGGCGCTGCAGAACTACCTCGCGACCGAGGAGGCTCGCCGCAGCGCGCAGATCAGCCTGGTGGCCGAAGTCGCCAATGCCTGGCTTCGCCTGGCTGCAGACCGCGAACGCCTGGCGCTGGCGCACAACACCCGGCAGACCCGCCAGGCGTCGTTCGATCTCGTGCGGCGCAGCTTGGAGCTGGGGGCGGTGTCGGCGCTCGACGTGCATCAGGCCGAGACCCTGCTGCAGAGCGCGCGTGCCGATGCGGCACGTTTCGAGACGGTGGTTGCGCAGGACCGCAACGTGCTCGCGCAACTGGTCGGCGGCGGTGTCCCGGACACGCTGTTGCCGGACGGGCTCGAGCAGGCGGTTGCGACGGTGGCGGAGCTCCCCGCCGGGGTGCCCTCCGAGGTGCTCACGCGCCGTCCCGACATCGTGCAGGCCGAACGTGCCCTGCTCGCGGCCAATGCCAGCATCGGCGCTGCGCGTGCAGCCTTCTTCCCGCGCATTACGCTGACCGCCACCGCCGGCACCGCGAGCAGCACGCTCGATGGCCTGTTCGGCGGCGGCTCGGGGGCGTGGAGTTTCGTGCCGCAGTTGCGCCTGCCGATCTTCGAGGCCGGCCGCCTCCAGGCCAGCCTGGATCTCGCCGAGATCCAGCGCGACATCAACGTCGCCCAGTACGAGAAGGCGATCCAGTCGGCGTTCAGGGAAGTGGCCGACGCCCTTGCCGAGCGCGCGACCGTCGCCGAGCGCATCGACGCCCGGCGCAAGCAGGTGGCGGCGACGCAGAACAGCCTGAAGCTGTCCGACGCCCGCTACCGCGGTGGCGTCGACAGCTACCTGAGCCTGCTCGACGCCCAGCGCAGCCTCTACGCAGCCGAACTGGAGCTGATCGGCGTGCGCCTCATCGAAGCGACCAACCGCGTCGAACTCTACAAGGCGCTCGGCGGCGGCTGGCAGTGACCGCCCCTTCCCACCCACCGCGATCCGGCCGCCCGTAGGCGCGACGAGAGTCTCGACGCAGCGCCCATGTACTCGGCGGCGTCGGTTGCCATCTGCAGCGCCGTATCGCGACTCGCGTCGCTCCTACAAGAAACACCGCGCTTGCAGTGGCGCCTGTAGGAGCGACGCAAGTCGCGATCGGCGCTCGGGTTCGCGGCAGGCTTCTGATCGTCGGGTGCGCCGGCTACACTGCGGCGCCATGAACATTCCCGCGCAATCCGCCGACGTCGACCGCCGCATTCCGGTGACGCTGCTCACCGGCTTCCTCGGTGCCGGCAAGACCACGCTGCTCAACCACCTGCTGCGCCAGCCGCAGATGGAGGGCAGCGCGGTGCTGATCAACGAGTTCGGCGCCGTCGGGGTCGACCACCATCTGGTGGAGAAGGTGGACGAGAGCCTGGTCGTGCTCGACTCGGGCTGCATCTGCTGCAGCGTGCAGGGCGACCTGGTGCGCGCGCTCAAGAGCCTCTTCATGCGCGCGCTGCGGCGCGAGCTGAAGGGCCTGCGCCGGGTGCTGATCGAGACCACCGGGCTCGCCGACCCTGCGCCGGTGATCCACACCCTGATGGCCGAGCCCTTCCTGTCCGAGCGCTACCGGCTCGACGGCGTGGTGACCGCGGTCGACCTCACCCATGCGCGCGAACAGCTCGCCCACCACAACGAGGCGGTGCGCCAGGTCGCGATGGCCGACCGCGTGCTGCTGACCAAGGGCGATCTGGCCGCCGACGCGATGCGCGCCGAGGTGGGTGCGCTGGTGGCCGCGCTCAACCCCGGCGCGCGCCAGATCGAGGTAGCGGGCGGGGAGGTGGGGCCGGAGGCGGTGTTCGGCTGCGGTCTGTACGACCCCGCTGGCAAGACCCCCGACGTGGCCGCCTGGCTGGGCGAGGAGGCGGTGCGCGCCGCGCGTCGTGCGCCCGTTGCGCCGCTGTGGCGCAGGCCGGGCCGGAGCGGGGCCGGCGTTCACTCTCTCACGGCCGCGGAGCAGGAGAACTCGCGCCACACCCCCGGCGTGAGCGCCTTCGTGCTCGTCTTCGACGAGCCGCTCGACTGGTTCGGCTTCTCCGACGGGCTCGCCTTGCTGCTGCAGGTCTACGGCGGACGCATCCTGCGCATCAAGGGCCTGCTCAACGTCGCCGGCGACCCGCTGCCGCGGGTGCTGCAGTGCGTGCAGCACAGCGTCTATCCGGCGAGCAGCCTGCCGGCCTGGCCGGATTCTGCGCCCTACGACGACCGCCGCAGCCGGCTGGTGTTCATCGTGCGCGAGCTCGCCGAGGACGAGGTGATCTCCATCCTGGGCAGCTTCACCGGGCAACTGCCGCGCCGCGCGGACTGAAGGGACGAATCCGCCGCCGCCCGCGTCCGAGCTCCGGCCCCGCCGCCTGCGTCGCGGTCCCGCGGCCGGCTCGGCTTACTCAGTCGCAGCGCGCCTTGCACTCGCCGCCGCTGCAGTCCGCGGCCTCCACCACGCACTCCGACTTGGTGCGATGCACGAGGCGGTGGTCGTTCTCGTAGTCGCAGATCACTCGGGTGAGCGTCTTGACGCGCTCGACGCCCAGCTTCTGTGCCTTCGAGGCCTTGATCGAGGCCGCGTCGACGTTGCACGACAGGTAGCCGTCGAACTTGCCGCCCTCGGCCTCCCACAGTGCGACGTTCTTCACTTCCTTGTAGTTCTCGAAGCTCGCGCAGGTGAGCACGTCGCGGCCGTACAGGCGGGCGTTGTCGCTGCAGTAGCCGGTGTAGGTGTACTTGAGTTCGTCCTCGGTCGGGCAGGGCTGGACCTGGGTCGCCGTGGACAGCGTGGGGCAGGCGAGCGCTTCGGCGTGTGCGGCGGTGGCGCCGAGGCTGCCGGCGAGGACGAGGGCGAGGAGGGCGAGTCGGACCGTGGAAGTGTGCTGCATCGTCGTGTTTCCGGAAGGGTGAGTCGGGTTGCCTGTGGAGGAGTCTGAGGCCTGGCCTGCCGTTCTTACCAGAACTTCCACCACCACTTGCGCTTCTTCATCGCCTGCTCGACGTGATCGGACCACTTGCTGGCTCCGCCGGCCTCGACGAAATACGCGCCGAAGCGCTTGTCCGCCTCGTTGATGTGGCGCGTGAGCCAGACCTTGAGGAAGTGCAGGAGTTCGAAGGTGATGGTCGCCTGGCCGGAGTCGAGCTTGTCCTGCAGGGCCTGCACCTGGGCGATCAGGTCCTCGTGGTTCTGCTTGTGGGTGGCGAATTCGGGGTAATTCGACACCCGCATCAGGCTCTCCTCGACCGCAAAGTGGGTGCGGGTGTAGTCGGCGAGCTTGTCGAGGATCTGGCGCGAGGTGGTCGAGCCGTGGTGTTCCTTGATCGCGACGTGGAGCTGGTTGAGCAGCTCGACGAGCTCCTTGTGCTGCTCGTCGATCTCCTGCAGGCCGATGCTGAACTCGTCGGTCCAATGGAACAGGTCGGTACTCATGGGCGCGTCCGGTGGTGGGCGGAAGCCACAAGGCTAACGATTTTGGCTGGGTGTTTATTGATTGAGATCAATTCTCGCCCGGCTCAACCCATTTGCCATGGCGGATCGGCGCCGGATCCGTGCACAGGCGGTCGAGTCCATGCGCTTCGCCGGCGAGGTTGTTATCCTTCCGCTTCCCGACTTCGCCGACCTTTCGTCCGGACCCCGCGTGCCCACGTCATTCCCGCCGAACTCCCTGTCCCTGCGCTGGCTGGCCGAGCTCGTCCGCCGCCATGAAGAACGCCACCCGCCGCTCGACGAGGCGCGCGCGCACGCCGAGGCGCGTGCGGTCGCGGGGGGTCTCGAGGCCCGCGTGCTGCGCCGTGCGGCCGTGCTCGAAGCAGCCAGTGGCTGGCGCGAGGCGATCCGGCGCTGGCAGGGGCGCGCGCGCGTGCTGCTGGTGCTCGCCTGCGTGCTCGCCTTCGTGTTCGGCTTCGGCGCCGCCGCGGGTGCGCTCGGCGACGGCACGCGGCCGGTGAATGTGGTGTGGACCCTCGGCGGTCTGCTCGGCGTGCATCTGCTGAGCCTGCTCGTGTGGCTCGCCAGCCTGATGCTGCAGGGGCGCGTACAAGGCGGTGCCTTGCAGCACGGCGGCCTGCTCGGTCGTGCCTGGCTGGCCCTGACCGGCTGGCTCGACCGCAGCCGCGAAGCCGCCGACCTGCCGCTCGCGCTCGGCGGCCTGCTCGGCAGTGGCCGTAGTGCCGCGTGGGGCGTGGGCGCGGCCAACCACGCGCTGTGGTTCGGTGCCCTGTCGGGTGCGACCCTGGGCGTGCTGGCGCTGCTCGCCACGCGGCGCTACGGCTTCGTGTGGGAGACCACCATCCTGCCCGCAGACACCTTCGTCGCGCTGAGCGCGGCGCTTGGCGCGCTGCCCGGCATGCTCGGCTTTCCGGTGCCCGACGCCGCCACGGTACTGGCGAGCGGCGACGCCCCGATGCTGGACGAGGCCGGCCGGCGCGCCTGGGCCGGCTGGCTGGTGGGGGCGATGACGATCTACGGCGTGCTGCCGCGGCTGGCGCTCGCGCTGCTCTGCTTCGGGCTGTGGCGGCGCGCGACGCGTGCGCTTGCGCTCGACCTCGGTCGCCCCGGCTACGCCCGCCTGCGCCCCCTGCTGATGCCCGACAGCGAACGCATCGGCGTGCGCGACCCCGAGCCGGCGGCGATGCCCCACCCGCAGCGCCACGCCGCGGTCGCCCATGGCGACGGCGGAGCGGTGGCCGTGGCGCTCGAACTCGGCGACGACCTGGCGTGGCCGCATGCGCTCGCCGGCGCACACCACGCTGCGGTCGCGTCCGCCTGGGAGGACGGCGGCCGACTCGACAGCCGCGAGCAGCGCCGCAGCGTGCGTGCGCGCTTCGCCGCCCACCCGCCGGTGCGCCTGGTGGTCGCCGTCGATGCCCGCCAGACCCCGGATCGCGGTAGCCTCGGCCTCATCGCCGAACTTGCCGATCACGCGCAGGCGACCCGCATCTGGCTGGCCGGCGTCGATGCCGCGGCGGAGCAGGCCGGGCGGCTGCGCCAGTGGCGCGAGGGCCTGGCCGGGATCGGCCTGGGCGAGGCGGCGGCGCTGGCGGACGCGGGCGCCGCGTGCGGCTGGCTGGAACGGGGAGACGAGGCCCGATGAACGACATCCTGCGCGTGGCCGTGGTCGGCCACACCAACACCGGCAAGACCTCGCTGTTGCGCACGCTCGCGCGCGACGTGGGCTTCGGCGAGGTCTCCGATTCCGCCGGCACCACCCGCCACGTCGAGGGCCTGCGCCTGATGGCCGACGGGGTGCCGGCGGCGGAGCTCTTCGACACCCCGGGCATGGAGGACGCGATCGCACTGCTCGAGTACATCGACGATCTGGTCGACCCCGGCGAGCGTGTCGACGGCCCCGAGCGCGTGGCGCGCTTCCTCGCCCGCGACGAGGCCGCCGGCCGCTTCGAGCAGGAGGCCAAGGTGCTGCGCCAGATGCTGGCGAGCGACGCTGCGCTCTATGTGGTGGATGCGCGCGATCCGGTGCTGCCCAAGCACCGTGACGAACTCGAGCTGCTCGCCGCGTGCGCGCGACCGCTGCTGCCGGTACTCAACTTCATCGCCGATCCGGTGGCGCGGGCGGACGACTGGCGCGGCGCGCTCGCCCGCCTCGGTCTGCATGCGGTGGTCAGCTTCGACACCGTGGCGCCGCCGCTCGACGGCGAGCGCGAACTCTTCGACACCCTGGCGACGCTGATCCACAGCCACCGCGGCCGCCTGCAGGCCCTGATCGAGGCGCGTGCGCGCGAGGCCGCGGCGCGTCGCGAAGCCGCCCGCCGCCTGGTCGCCGAGCTGCTGGTCGAGCTCGCCGCGCGCCGTGACCGCCTCGCCGATTCCGAGGACGACGAGGCTGCGCTGCAGCGCGCGGTCGAGCGCCTGCGCGCGGACGTGCGCAGTCGCGAGCAGGCCTGCGTGGACGCGCTGCTGCGCCTGTACCGCTTCCGCGCCGACGACGCGCGCATGGCCGAGTTGCCGCTCGCCGACGGACGCTGGGACGACGACCTCTTCAACCCCGAGACCCTGCGCCAGATGGGCGTGCGCCTCGGCACCGGGGCCGCCGCGGGCGCGGCAGCCGGCGTCGGCATCGACCTGATGACCGGCGGCCTCACGCTGGGCGCCGCCGCCGCCCTCGGCGCTATCGCTGGCGGCCTGTGGCAGACCTTCGGCCACTACGGCGAGCGCCTCGCCGCCAAGCTGCGCGGCCACCGCGAGCTCACCGTGGACGACGCCATCCTGCGCATCGTCGCGCTGCGCCAGCGCAGCCTGCTGGTCGCGCTGGACGGGCGCGGCCACGCCGCGGTGAAGCCCATCGAGTTCGATGCCGGGCGCGCAGGCATGCCGATGATCGCCGACCCGGTGAGCGTGCGCTGGCGCAAGGATGCATTGCCCGAGGCGATCGGCCGCGCCCGCGCCCACCCCGAGTGGGCGGAGGCGGACGGCGGCCACAAGGACGAGGCGATCGCGGAGCTCGCGCGCTCGCTCGCCTGAGCGACGCCCGTCGAGGACGCGCGCGGCCTGCCGGCTGGAGCGCCCGGATTCCTGCGTCGCACGCCTCCAGGCGCGTGGCGCGGCGGCGAAGCCCCGCGACCGCGATGCGGTCGGGCGCGCTGCGTCAGCCCGTGCCGTCCTGGTAGCTCGACGGCGACACGCCGGCGCTGGCGAGGAATTCGCGCAGGTCCTTCACCGCCTGCTTGCCGAAGTCGCTGCCGTGGTGCGGGTGGTGCAGGTAGAACTCGCGCCGGTTCAGCACGACGCGGAAGCGCGCGCCGTGGCCGCTTTCGACCTCCGCGCCGAGGTGGCTCAGCAGCGACTCGACCTCGCGCCAGTGCAGGTTGCCGGCCGGCGGATCGCGGAAGATCGCTTCCAGGGTGTGGCGATGCTTGTTGCTCATGGCGGACTCCGGGCGAAGCGGGAATCCGCTCATGCTAGCGCAGCGAGCCTCCGGCGCGGCAACTGCGTCGCAGTCCTCCGAGCGCCAGCACCGCCAGGGCCAGCAGCGCGAGCGAGGACGGTTCCGGCACGGGAGTGAAATTGGTGGTGATCGGGGTCATGCGACCGGTAAACCGGCCATTCCCGGTGAAACCGATCTCGGTCACGAAAGCCTGCACATCGGTCGGATCCAGTCCTGCCGACGGCTCGATGCCGAGCACGCGGAACCGATCCACGCCGCCGCCCGTGAAGTCGAAGCGCTCTCCTGCGTCCAGAAAGGTTTCGAACACGAAGTCGGCGAGGTTCAGGTCGTAAAGCCAGAGTTCGAAGATTCCGTCACCGACGTTCGGCAGGGTGACGCTTGCGAACAGTGGATCCCCGCTGCCGATCTGATAGTCATAGCCGACCGCGACCACCGGATCGATCAGGATGGTCTCGCCGGCCCTCACCTCGATGTCGAAGTTGAAGTTTCCCGCACTGTCCACGCTCGGCAGGTAGATCGTCCTGTCGCCGGCGTCGTCCGTGAGCGGGGTGAACTCGAAGAAGGTGCGTGCGCGGCCCTTGATCAGGCCGGGTTCGGCGGATTCGAGGATCACCGCCACTTCGTACTTGCTCCCCTGCTCCAGGCCGCTCGGCAGCCCGGGAAGCCCGCCGTTGCTGAAGGCCTGATCCAGGGTGTAGCCGTTGCTGCCCAGCGGCAGGACGGCCTCGTGCACGAGCGTCGCCGCGGTGATGCGCCCGGGCTCCTCGGCGTCGATGCGCCGAAGCTGGATACGGATGTTGGTGATCGGCGCGGTGGTGTCCGGGACGGTCCACGACAGGGTGGGGGCGAGGCCGCCGCCGGTGATCGCGACATCTTGCAGGAAGGGCAGGTTGACGCTGCTGTCGTAGTCCGGGGCTGTGACCCACTTCGTGGTTTCGCCGCCGGGGGCGGACGGGTTCTCGATTCGCAACGCGAACGGGGTCGCGTCCCAGGCGGCGAGCTGCCCCTGTACGAAGGGATTGGCGAGATTGAAGGTCGTCGTGTAGTCGTTCTTGCCGCCGCCGCCGCCGGATTGGAGGCCGACGAACTGCAGGCGGGTATCGAGCCCAGGAGTGGAGGGGTGCGTGACGAAGATCGCGGTCTCGCCGCCGTTCGAGCTCTGATCGTAGAAGTCCGTATCCGGCGAGGGGGTCACCCTTGCGCTCACGCGCAGGCGGTCCGTACCCGCACCGGCAAAGAAGCGGCCAGCGCCGAGCCGGTCGTTGAATACCTGGACCATGTCGACACCGATGTCGAAGGGTTGCGAGGCGATGGCTGCTGCGTGGCTGCTGGAGACGGTCGCCGCGGCGGCGAGGGCGAGCAGAAATCGATAGGCTCTTGGGGCGGACATTCGTGATCTCCCGAGCTGGATGTCATCGAGGAATGCGAGGGATGTCGGTGCGTGGGCTGCAATCGAGCGCATATTCAATATAGAACGTGTTCATGAATGCTCAACGAGTTTCTGATGCACCTCGAATACCTTCGCCCGTCGACGGCGCGGCGCGGGCTTCGGTCCCCGCAGATGGACTTCGAGGCGACCGATCGCGGTCAAGGAACGTGACGGGATGTCGTTAGGTGTACCGGTCAGTCACCTTTGCGAGGCCTTAGCCATGAAAGTCACCGCGTCCAGTGTCGAGCTCCAGTCCTCGCACCGTTTCGCCCAGTCGCTGGAGACCCGTGAGCGCCTCGAAGTCTGGCGAGGCACGCGCGATTCCGGCTCCGCAGCGGAGAGCACGCAGCCCCCGGTGGTGGCGCTCTCCGCCGCGGGCCAGAACGCCCTGGCGGCCGAGAGCGCGACTGCGGCGGTGGACGCGGTCGCCGAGGAGGCGGTCGAAGACGATCCGCGCCTCGCCATGCTGATCCGCATGATCGAGTTCCTCACCGGCGAGCCGGTGCGGCGCTTCAGCATGCGCGACCTGCAGTCTGCCGACGCCGCCGAGCCTGGCTATGAGACCGGCGCAAACCCGGGTACGAGCGGCCAGGCTGGCGCACGGCGCGCCGGCTTCGGGCTCGAATACGACTTCAGTAGCCGCTTCAGCGAGACCGAGACGATTGCCTTCGGTGCCGCCGGCGTGGTGCGCACCGCGGACGGTGCCGAGATCCGTTTCGAGCTCGGCTTCGAGATGTCGCGCAGCTACACCGAGTCGGTGGCGGTCAGTGTGCGCGCCGGCGACCAGCGCCTGAAGGATCCACTGGTGCTCGACTTCGGCGGCCCCGCGGCGGCGCTCTCGGAGGTGCGCTTCGACTTCGATCTGGATAGCGACGGCACCAGGGAGAAGCTTCCGCTGGTGAGCGGCAGCGGCTTCCTCGCCTTCGACCGTAACGCCAATGGCCGCATCGACGATGGCCGCGAGCTCTTCGGACCCGCCAGCGGCGACGGCTTTTCCGAACTCGCTCGCCTCGACGACGATGCCAACGGCTGGATCGACGAGGCCGATGCCGCCTGGTCGCAGTTGCGCGTGTGGCGGCCGGATGCGGCGGGCAAGGGCAGCGTGCGGTCGCTGAGCGAGGCGGGCGTCGGCGCCCTCCACCTCGGCCGCGTGGCGACACCGTTCAGCCTGAAGGGCGCTGCGAACGACACCCGGGGTGTGATGCGCGCGAGCGGCGTCTACCTGCGCGAGGACGGTGGGGTCGGCACGCTGAGCCAGGTCGACCTGAAGGTCTGAGCGCGCAGCGGCGCGGCATCCTGCGTCGCAGCCCGACGGCCGCTCGCGACTCGCGTCGTTCCTGCAGCGCGGCTCCAGGAACGTGGTGTTTTTCGCAGGAGCGACGCGAGTCGCGATGGCGGCGGTTGGGTAGCGCTACGTTTCCCGGAGACCCGCCGCGTTCGGGGGGCGGCGCCTCAGCCCGCTTCCGCGACCGGCGCGAGCGCGGCCGCCGCACGCTCCGACGCCACCAGGATCAACTTCATCGTCGCCCGCGTGGCGCCGACGAAGAGCTTGCGCATGGTGAGCTCGTCCATTCGCCCGTCCGTCGTCTCGAAGTCGATCTCGGTAAACAGGATGCAGGGCGCCGACTGGCCCTTGAAGCGATACACCGAATCGATCAGCAGTTCGCCCTGCGAGTGCTCCGGCTCGCCGAGCAGGTCGTAGCGGCCGGTGAAGGCGCGCAGGCGGTGGGGGCCGAGGTGGTCGAGCGGGGTGAAGCGCGAATGCTCGCGGCCGCGGAAGGTCAGCAGCACGATCGCGTCGCGGCGGAAGCCCAGGCCGAGGGCGCGCGTGATCGCGCGTTTGGTGGCATCCATCAGCCCGGCTTCGTCGCGCCAGGCGAAGAGCTCCGGTTCGCTGTCGGTCACCGGGCTGCCGGCGCGCACCGGGGCGGGCAGTGGCAGGCGGGCGTTGAGGAGTGCGAGCACGTCGGCCGGGGTGCGGTAGTTGGTGTCGGCGCTCAGCCCCACCCAGCCGGGCAGCGCCACCGGCGGACGGTCGTAGAGGTTCTGCAACGGGTCTTCCAGCCACCAGGCGCGCCCCGCCGGCTTCAGCAGCGCGAGCAGGGCATCGCGCCAGGGCTCGGTGAAGTCCTGGCCCTCGTCGATGATGAGCTCGTCGAACTGCCAGGCCGGATCGGGCTGCTCGCGCACCAGGGTGGCGAAGTCCGCCTCCATGCGGCGGAAGGCGCCGGGCGCGCCGAAGGCCGGCTTGCGGCCGGCGTCGCGCACGCGGCGGTCGCAGAGCTGGTGGTAGGTGGCGATCTCGCCGCCGGCAGGCGCGATACGCGCGAAGTGGTCGGCGAGCGGACGGTTGTAGCACACGTAGAGCGGGCGCCGGCCGGCGGCGAGCGCGTCGGTGTAGGCGGCGAGCGCGAGCTGGGTCTTGCCGCTGCCGGCGGTGGCGGTCACGCGCAGGCGGTGCGGCTCGACCACGATGCGGCGCGCCCACTCGGTGAGCCCGCCCGACAGCCGGGTGGTGAGGTCTTCGACCTGGCCGATGTGCGACTGCACGTCCGGCACCAGCTCGAGCAGGTCGGCGAAGAAGCGGTGGAGGGCCTGGCGGTGCGCGGCGTCGAGCGCCGGGTCGCCCTCCTGCGGCCGCGTCAGCGCGGCGACGATCGCGGGGAGCTGGTCGCGCCGGCCGGCGTCGACGATGCGCTCGGGGTCGAGTCCGGCGGTGCCGGGCTGGCGCACGCTGTGGTCGGGGCAGTGCAGCAGCACGTCGAGCACGGGCTCGGTGCCGTCGAGCAGCGGGCGCAGGCGGGCGCGCAGGGCGTCGGCGTTGCGCGCGAGCTCGACGCTGAGCTGCGCCGCGCGGCGCCTGCCGGGGCGCAGCAGGCCGGCAGGTGTCTCGTCGAGGAAGCCGGCCTGCTGTTCGACCAGCAGCACCCGCCCGCCCGGGCCGACCACGGCGAAATCGACCTCGCCGAACACCGCCGTGCGACCCTCGGCGCGCGTCCAGTGCAGGCCGTGGTAGATCGTGGTGTCCTCGGGCAACGCGGCGGCCAGGCGTGCGAGGGTGGCGAGCTCGCGCCCGCGCGCGCCCTCCGCGGGGAGCAGGCGCCAGCCTTCGGGGTGGGTGCGGGCCATGGTGGGCCTCAGTCGATGGGCTCGAACAGGCGGGCGACGATGCGCTGGCAAGACGGGAGCTCGAAGGCCTCGGGGTTCAGGTCCGCGCAGGCCTCGGCGAAAGGACGCATCCCCTGCTGCAGATGGGCGAGCAGGGCGGGGAAGTCGTTCGTCTTTTGGATCACGCCGACGCTGCCTTCGAAGGCGCGGGTCATCAGCTCGAGCGGGGCGGAGTCCTGCGGGATGGGCGCGTCGGCGGGGTTCATGTCGAGAATGTAATGGTGTTCATCCGCTTTCACGGTTGCGGGGCGAAGTGGCCGGATCGCTTCACCCATCGGAGACCGGCGGGGTTGCGGCGGTTTGCGCACGCCGCTCACCCCCGCCCAGCGTGAGCCCGTGCTTCAGTTCCCCGCGAACACCTCGTCGATCGTCCGCGCCTCGAGCACGCGCTCGGCCCAGATCTCGAGCTGCTCGGGCGTGGACTGGGAGAGACGCCGGATGATGTCGGGGGAGAGCGGGCCGAAGCGCCGGTTCAGCAGGCGCAGGAGGACGCTTGCACTGCCTTGGGCACGACCCTTCTCGATCCCCTTCTCGATACCGATTTCGAGCCCTTGCTCCATGCCCTTCTGCAGCCCGCGCTCGATCGCGAGTCGTTCGACGCTGGTGACGTACTTCACTTTGCGTTCTCCTTCAATACTTTCAATATCTTGCCACAGTCTCTGCTCGAACTCCCTGGGTAGTCGCATCATCCAGTCGAGCACCGAAAAGAAGTCGAGGATACGTTGTCGCGTCCAGTCGCGTTCATAGAGTAGTCGCACCAGGCGGCGCTTGGCGTCGAAGCGGGCGATCGGGCTGCGGCGCGTGCGACGGGTGTAGAGGTGCGCAGCGGTGACGAGTGCGAAGGGGTTCGGGTTGCACAGCAGCGCGGCTTCGTCCGCTGCGTGGTCGACCAGCTTGGCGACCGGAAATTGCAGATTGTGCCGGCAGCCGAGGCGCTCATAGCCGAAGCGGTCGGGGCGCCAGGCCGGGTCGTCATCGGCGAGCACGGCCAGGCTGGCGACCGGACGGTCGTAGCTGTCGTAGATGCGGTAGTTATAGACGAACATCCGGCGTGCGAAGTCGGGGTCCATGCTTCCCTGGACCTCGATGTGCACACACAGCCAGTCCTCCTCGCCGGCGTGCGTGGTGACGCTGGCGAGCTTGTCGACATGGCGCCGGCCGAGCGCGGCGTCGCGTACGATCTGCTGCAGCTCCTTGTCGAGGAAGCGGTGGCCGCGCGCCCAGTCGATCTGGCGGCCGGCATCGGGGAAGTAGAAGTCGATGAACTCCGGGAAGGCGTGCTCGACGGCCTCCTTCCACGGACTGTCGTAATCGTCCTGCGCGGCGCTGGCGGGCATTGCGAGCTCCTGGGTGAGGGAGCTGGAATGCTATTTGTAAATATGACAAAAGGGAATTAAGGGCATTGGGATGCGTCCCCGAATTTTCGGAGTATCCACGATTTTCGGGGGCTGCACGCCATGGCAATGCCGGCTGGCCGCCGCCGTGCCGCCGCGCGAATCGGACTAGAATCCCCCCATGCCGCTGACCCTCGCCGCTCCCGTCCACAGCGAACTGATCATCAAGAAGAGCCGCTTCATCGGCTGCGTGCAGCCGATGAGCGACCGCGCCGGCGCGCAGACGGTCGTGGCCGCGTTGTGGGCGCAGCATCCGGGGGCGCGCCATGTGTGCTGGGCGCTGCTTGCGGGCGGGCAGTCGGCGGCGGTGGACGACGGCGAGCCGAGCGGCACCGCCGGGCGGCCGATGCTCGACGTGCTGCGCCACCAGGACCTGGAGGGCGTGCTCGCCACCGTGGTGCGCTACTTCGGCGGCGTGAAGCTGGGCGCCGGGGGCCTGGTGCGCGCCTACACGGACGCGGTGGCGCAGGCCTTGCTCGAGGCCGAGAAGGTGCCGATCGTGCGCCTGGCGACGCTGCGCTGCGTGGTGCCGTATGCGATGGAGGGGCTGCTGCGGCGCGAGCTCGACGCCGCCGGGGCGAGCCTGCTCGCGGTGGCGCACGGGCAGGCGGTGGAGCTGTGCTTCAGCCTGCCCGAGGCTGCCGCCGCAGCCCTGCGTGCGCGCCTTGCGGAGGCGGGGCAGGGCCGGATCGAGTGGATCGCGGAGGTCGAGTGAGCGTTGGGCGCCAAGGGGCGGCAGCGTCCGGGTTTGCGCGGGGGCGAGGATCGCGACTTGCGTCGCTCCTACAGGGCGCCTGGGGCGTAGGGTGTGGTCGTAGGAGCGACGCAAGTCGCGATCGAATCATCCGGAATCCTCCCCCCGGCGTATCCGGCGCATGCGCAGATCAAGCGCCGAAATCGCGACTTGCGTCGCTCCTGCCTGATCCGCCGGCGGGTCGGCCTCAGGAGAGCTGTGGCAGGGGGGCGATGGTCCAGCCGCGCGCTTCGAGTTCCGTGCGCAGATGTCGCGCGCTCTCCACTGCGCCCAGGGTGTCGCCGTGCACGCAGATGCTGTCCATCGAAGTCGGCAGCACCTTGCCGCTCTGGCTGACCACGCCGCCGGCCTCCAGCATGCGCAGCACGTGGATGACGAGCTCGTCGTGGTCGTGGATGACCGCGCCGGGCTGGCCGCGCGGCACCAGCGTGCCCTTGTCGGTGTAGGCGCGGTCGGCGAAGACCTCGCCGGCGACCCTCAGCCCGGCGCGCGCGCCGGCCGCATGGAGTTCCGACAGCACCGGGGCGAGCAGGATCAGCCCGGGGTCGATGGCCTTGACCGCGCGCGCGACCGCGTCGGCGAGCGCCGCATCCTCGCAGGCCTGGTTGTTGAGTGCGCCGTGCGGCTTGACGTGGGTGACGCGGCCGCCTTCGGCCGCGGCCATGCCGGCGAGCGCGCCGACCTGGTAGATGATCATCGCCTCGAGCTCGGCCGGCGCCATCTTCATCGGCCGGCGACCGAAGCCCTGCAGGTCGGGGTAGGCCGGGTGGGCGCCGAGGCTCACCCCCGCCGCGAGCGCCGTGCGCACGGTGTGGCGCATCACCACCGGGTCGCCGGCGTGGAAGCCGCAGGCGATGTTGGCCGAGCACACCACCTGCAGAAGGGCCTCGTCCTCGCCCATGGTCCAGGGGCCGAAGGATTCGCCGAGGTCGGCGTTGAGGTTGATCGTCTTGTTCATGGGCGGGGCTCCTTGGGGTGGGGAGATCGGGGCGTGCAGGCTGGGAGCCGGGATTGCGGCTTGCGTCGCGCCAGGGCGGGCGGCGCTTGCGCGATCAATACAGCGGTCGGTATTCGGTGCCGAGGGCATGCACGACCCCGTCGACCAGGTTCCCGGTGTACAGCGCCATCAGGTCGATGCCATCGGGCGGCAGGGCGCGGATCGAGGCGATCAGGGCGCGGGTTTCAGCCTCGGCGGCGCGCGCGAGCTGCGCGCCCTCGGCGGCGCTCACGGCGGCGAAGCGCAGGCTCTGGCCGGGGCGCAGCGCGGCGAGACGGCCGAGGTCGGCGCCGATCACGGTGGCGATCTTGGGATAGCCGCCGGCGGTCTGCGCGTCGGCGAGCAGCACGATGGGCTGGCCGGCACCGGGCACCTGGATGGAGCCGGGCACGGTGGCGTCGGAGACGATCTCGGCGGCGCCGGCGTGCTCCAGCTGCGCGCCCTCGAGGCGGATGCCCATGCGGTCGGCCTCGGGGGTGACGCGATACTCGCCGCCCACCAGGGCGTCGAGCGCGGTGGGGCTGAAGTGGTCGGCCTGCGGACCGGGCACCAGGCGGATCGGACCGCTGTCGGCCGCGGGCGGCTGGGCGAGCACGCGGTCGCTGTCCCAGGGGTCGGCGTCGGCGGAGAGCGCCAGGCGCGTGCCGGCGCCGAGCGCACGGCCATCCACGCCGCCGATGCCGGCGCGCGCATAGGTCGAGGCGCTGCCCATCACCGCCGCCGGCTCGAGGCCGACGATCGCGACCATGGCGATGCGTCCGCCCTCCATCTTGCGGATGCGCAGCTGCTCGCCGTCGGCCAGCGTCACCGAGCGCCACGGCGCGAGCTGGCGCCGGCCCTCGGTGCCTTCGACCTCGACCACCGCGTCGCCGGCCACCGCGAGCTTCACCGCGCCGCCGCTCGCGGCGACGTGCAGGCCGCCGTCGAAGCATTCGATCACCGCGGCGTCCTCGGCGCGACCGGCGAGCGCATTGGCGATGCGCATCAGGCGGCGGTCGAGCACGCCCGCCCAAGGCACGCCGATGCGGCGGTGGCCGCGGCGGCCGCCGTCCTGGATGGAGGCGAAGGCGCCGGGGGAGAGGATTTCCACTTCGGTCCGGGTGCTCATGCTGCGTTCTCCGCGGGGGTCGAGGCGCTTTCCAGCCATTGCATGGGGTCGATTTCGGCGCTGGCGAGGCCGGCCTCGATGGCGCGGCATTCCTGGGCGCTCACCGGGACGAAGCGCACGCGGTCTCCGGCCGCGAGCAGCGAGGGCGAGGTGCGGCGGGCGTCGAACAACGGCACCGGGCAGCGCCCGAGCAGGTGCCATCCGCCGGGGCTCTCCCAGGGGTAGATCGCGGTCAGGCCAGTGGCGATCGCCACGCTTCCGGCGGGCACGCGCACGCGCGGCTGGGCACGGCGTGGCAGGCGCAGCGGCGCTGGCAGGTCGCCCATGAAGGGGAAGCCGGGCAGGAAGCCGATCATGTAGACCAGGTATTCCGCTCCGCTGTGCAGCGCGACGACCTCGTCCTCGCCGATGCCGATCGCGCCCGCCACCTCGGCGAGGTCGGGGGCGGCCTCGCCCTCGTAGCACACCGGCAGGCGCCAGTGGCGGCCGTCGGTGGTGCTGCCGTGCTCGGCGGCGGCGATCAGCGGCTGCAGCGTGGCGAGCACCGCATCGCGGTCGGTGACGAGCGGGTCGAAGAACACCGTCAGCGAGCGGAAGGTGGGCATGGTCTCGATCACGCCTGGCAGTTCGCCCGCCTGCTTCCGGCGCAGCACGGCGGCGTCGAGCGCATTGACCTCGGCCAGCAGGGCAGGGTCGATGATGCTGCCGAATTCGATGGTGAGCGCGGCGTCGCCGGCGTCGAGGATGCGAAAGCTCACGGGAGGGCTCCCTGGTGATGTGCAGCGGATTTACAGCGATGAAGTGGAGGCCGCGCGCGCGGCCTGGTCGTAGCGGCCGGACAGGGTGCGCAGCAGGCGGGCGAGTTCGCCGATCTGGGCGTTGTCCTCGGGGCTGCCGGTGAAGCCGGGCATCAGGCAGGCCTCGCGTACGTCGCGGTACGCCAGGCAGATCTCGCGGCCCCGCTCGGTGACGGAGAAGAACGCCTCCTTGCCCTTCTTGACGCTCTGCACCAGGCCGAGGCCGGCGAGCTTGCGCAGCGAGTAGGAGACGACGTGGGTGTCCTCGACGTTGAGCACGAAGCAGATGTCCGCAAGGCGCTTCTCGGAGTCGCGGTGCGACACGTGGTGCAGCACCAGCACGTCGATCGGCGTCATGTCCTTGACGCCGGCGGTGGTCATGCAGCGCATCATCCAGCGTGCGAAAGCATGCCAGGCGATGATGAGGCCGAACTCCATCTCGGAAAGTTCGGGCGATTTCGGCGAGATCAGGTGCTGGGAGGACACGATGCGGCTGGCTTCTTTCATGACTGCCTCCGGGGGTGGAAAACAAGTTTTCGCGGACGTTTTGCAAAAAAAACGTGTACGTTTTGTTGACAAGATACCCACAAAATCTCTATTGTGCAATAACGGTGACTTATCGAAGACCGGTCGCCGCCCGCCAATCCGCGTTCCGGGCTTCTCGCCCTCCTCTACCAGGAGTAATCGCCATGCGCTTCCCGCGTCCCCTCGTCAAGGTGATCGCCACTTCGCTCGTAGGCCTGGGTCTGGCCGCCGTCGCCCACGCCCAGACCGCGTGGGACATGCCCACGCCCTACCCGGCCAACAACTTCCACACCGAGAACATCCAGCAGTTCGCCAAGGAGGTCGACGAGGCCACCGGCGGCAAGCTCAAGATCACCGTGCACGCCAACGGCTCGCTGTTCAAGGCCAACGAGATCAAGCGCGCGGTGCAGTCCGGGCAGGCGCAGATCGGCGAGCTGATCATCTCCGGGCTGGCCAACGAGGACGCGCTCTACGCGCTCGACACCGTGCCCTTCCTGGCCACCGGCTATGCGGATTCGAAGAAGCTTTGGCAGGCCTCGAAGGCGGCGGTCGAAGCGCGCCTGGCGAAGAACGGCCTCAAGATCCTGTACTCGGTGGCCTGGCCGCCGCAGGGCCTGTACTCCATGACCGAGCTCAAGACCATCGGCGACCTCAAGGGCATGAAGATCCGCTCCTACAGCCCGACCGTGGCGCGCATGATCGAGCTGATGGGGGGGCAGCCGGTGACCGTGCAGGCCGCCGACCTCACCCAGGCGCTGTCGACCGGCGTGGTGTCGGCCAACCTGACCTCCTCGGCCACCGGTTACGACACCAAGAGCTGGGAAAACCTGAGCCACTACTACGACATCCAGGCCTGGCTGCCGAAGAACATCGTGTTCGTGTCGAAGAAGGCCTTCGACGCGCTAGACCAGCCGTCGCGCGATGCCCTGCTGAAGGCCGCCGCCGCGGCCGAGGAGCGCGGCTGGAAGGTGTCGGAAGAGAAGACCGCCTGGTACATCGACCAGCTCAAGGCCAACAAGATGAAGGTCCAGCCCGCGCCGGAGGCGCTGCAGGCCGAGCTGCTCAAGGTCGGCGAGAAGATGACCGCCGAGTGGGTCGAGAAGGCCGGTCCGGACGGCCAGGCCATCCTCGACGCCTACCGCAAGCTGAAGTGACCGGCGGATGCCGCATCGGCCCCGCCGTGGCGGGGCCTTCTTGTTCAGGAGATCGCCCATGAGAGCGTTCCTCGATTCCTTGTACCGCCTGTCCGGGGCGCTCGCCGCGGTCGGCATGGTGGCCACGCTGGTGCTGGTCGCGACCGGCGTCTTCACGCGCCCGCTCGGCATCTACCTGCCCGGCACCGACGACTACGCCGGCTACGCGATGGCGGCCTGCGGCTTCCTCGCGCTGGCCTACACCTTCAAGCACGGCGAGCACATCCGCGTGAGCCTGCTGCTCGAGCGCGTCGGCCCGCGCATGCGCGCGGCGCTGGAGTTGTTCTCGCTCGTGGCGGGCTCTGCGGTGGCGGCGATGCT
>Ga0073899_10001148_pt1 | contig 24286 bp, 21 predicted proteins | sample KloWWTmetaKNB5Ph_FD_88975 | JGI IMG/M metagenome (GOLD analysis project Ga0073899, IMG submission 88975) | Active sludge microbial communities from Klosterneuburg, Austria, studying microevolution and ecology of nitrifiers - Klosterneuburg... | ecosystem: Engineered > WWTP > Aerobic digester >... | reverse complement strand
GGCTTGGCTTTGGCTTGGCTTTGGCTTGGCCGGGGGCACACGCGCTGGCCTGGGAGCGGCGCTTGTGTGTGCAGGGACCGCGTGCGACAGTGGGCTGGCGTCGATGCCTCGAGTCCATCTCGGTCCGTTGCTCTCGCTGCTGCTGGCAGGCCTCGCGCCGGGCTGTGGCGCGCATTTTCACCGGCCGCACGACGCGGCGACCTCGGAGCAGGCGCAGGGCGAGCTGAAGGGCGCGCGGCTGACGGAGGGCTTCGGGCCCGAGCTCGAGCAGGCGGGCAAGATGCTGGCGGAGGAGCTGGAGGTCGCGAGGAGCTGGGCCCAGAAGGGCCGCGACCGCGACCTGCTCGACGTGCTCTCGGCGAAGGCCGCCGACGAGTCCGACCCCGACACGGAGATCCTGCTGCACTCGAGCTGCCGCGGTCGCTTCAAGGGCGACGGCTGGCCGACCCTGTGCAACAAGTTGACCCGCCGGATCGCCGCGCTCGGCGGCTTGACCCTGCCGCTCGGCCCCGCGGCCCCGGCCGAGCCGATCAAGCCCACGCCCGGGCGCGCCCGCAAGGACCTGGCCGCGCGCGCGCCCGTCGGCCCCGACGCCCTTACCAGCCTGCTCGTCGCGCTTCGCGGACAGCTCCGCGTGTGGCGCGGGCCAGACAGCGACGAGGCCCGCCTCGCCAAGAGTGGCACTGATTTCGTGATGCAGGCGCGCGCGGCGGGGCTGTCCTCGGGGACAGCCCCGAGCCCGCGCTGCCCGGGTCCGCCGGGCTCATCGGCCGTGCGCGCGGTCCCCGAGCTCGCCGCCGCGGCCGAGCGCGCCCGCGGCCTGTGCATGGACCGCCGGCGCAACCTCGAGGCGCTGCAGCGGGCGCTGTGTGCCGGCGCCGCGGGCTGCGACGGCGGTCGCCTCGGGGCCCAGGCCGCCGGCGCCCTCGCGGTGCACGACACCCTGGCCGCATACGACCTCGAGCTGGCGCGCCGGGTCGACGCTTACGCGGCGGCGCGACGGCCCTGCGAGGCGGCGGCCCGGTCGACCGCGGTCGAAGCGAGCGGGCCTTCAGGACAGCTGAACGGGACGGCGCCGGGACCGAGCGGACCCGCGACCTGCGACGCGAAGCAGGTGCGGCGGGCCTTCGCCGCGCTCGCCGAGATCCCCGTACCATCCCAGCTCGAGGCCCGCGCGTACGGGGTGCTGGCTCGCGAGGGGCGGGCGCTGCAGCTCGGCGAGCAGCTGGCCGCGCTCGACCGCCTGATCGAGGCCCGCGAGGACGCGCTCGTCCGGCGCCCGCCGTCGACGCCGGCGGGCGCGCGACCCGGAGCGATGGTCTCGACGGCGCTGGCCGAGGCGCTGCACGCGACGATCGACGGCATCGCCGATGTCGAGCGGGTGGTCGATGCCTTCGAGATGTCGGTGCTGACGCTGATCCGCGAGACGCTGCGGGTCGAGCACGCCGCGCTCCGGACGATGATCGGCCACGCCGAGCGGCGCCGGCGGATCGAGCTGGCCAAGCTGACGGCCCAGCTCGAGGAGTACACGCTGCTGCTCGCCGCCTACGTCGACCTTCAAAGGCTCGAGCGCGCCGGCTGCAGCCAGCGACCGCTCCTCGACGCCCAGGGGGCCGAGGGCTGCCGCGACGAGCTCACCCGCCTGCTGCTGGCGTACAGCAACGCCTGGACCCTCGGCCGCGCCGGCCAGGCGCAGGCCGACGTGCTCGACCTGGGCGTCCACCACGAGGCCAGCATCGACCGCTCGCGCGCGGCGATGGCGGTGCGCGAGGTCTACCTGATTGCCGGCGTCGCCGAGCTGACGCGCTTCAACCAGGGCGGCATGAAGCCCGAGGCGCTGGCGCAGCTGATCCTCACCGCGGTCGGCTTCGGCGTGGTCGCCGGCGGAGTGTACTGACATGACCTTTCGGACATATGCGTCGATCGTCGTCGCCGCCGCCGGGCTCAGCGGCGCCGCCCCGGGCTGCGCGACCAAAGCGATGCGCGAGCAGGCCGCGGCCCTGGCGGACGCGGGCGACCGACTCGAGTCCGAGGCCGCGGCCTTCGCCGCCGCCCGCACCGCGGTGGTCCAGCTGCGCCAGCGCGGCCTGGTGCAGCGGCGCCAGGAGGTCGCGGAGCAGGGCCAGTACAACGTGCGCACGGTGGCGCAATGGAGGGTCGCCGGCAGCGAGGATCGGGCCCGTCGCCTGGCGCTGTTCGAGGCGGTCGTCGGGGCGAGCGAGGCGATGTACGAGGTCCGCGATCAGGGCCTGTTGTGGGAGGAGAGCGTGCTCTACAGCCAGTCGGCCCTGGCGATCGACCGCGCGGCGCTGCATCGCTTCGTGCGCCAGCTGGCGGCGCTGTCGCGGCCGAGCCGCTTCATCGAGGGCGTTCGATTCTATGCGAGCTACGGCGCGCAGGTGGCGGCCCAGGTCGACGCCGGACTGGAGGACGTCAAGGCCGGGATCGCGGCGGCGCAGGCAGCCGCGAGCGAGCGACCCGAGGCCGAGCCGGGCGGTCCGTCACCAGCGCCCGGGCCGGGCGGGCCGGGCGGGCTCGCCCCGGCTCCGACGGATCCCCGGCCGCCGGGCACGGAGCCGCCGAGCGGCCCCGATGGCTTGAGCCCCGGCCGCCGCCGGATCGGCGACGCGAGCGATGACCACTAGGCAGGAGGTAGGCAATGGCGAGGAAGCATGAACCACGACCTGTCGTCGACGACATCGGCGGGGCGATCGACCGGCTCGCGGAGGCCGGGCAGATGCTGCGTCAGCGCCTCGATGCGATCGATCCGATCGAGCACGCCGCCCGCTGGGCCGGCGTCAACGATGAGATCCGCGCCCTCGACGATCGCATCGGCTGGCTACGCGACGAGCAGCAGCGGGTCGCGCTCGCGGGGACCGAGCTGGTCCCGCTCGACACCACGGAGCTCGACGGCCTGCGCAGCGCGGTCACCGAGCTCGCCGATCTGGTTCGCGCGGCCGGTCGTGTCGCGCTGGTGATCGAGGCGGCGGCGCGGGTCGCCGACGCGACTGGCGTGGCGATCGCTCGCATGCGCAAGCCGGCGCGCGCCTAGCTGTCAGCCGCTCGCACGGGCGCGCGATCGAGCCGAACGCGGGGCGATGTCGGGGGACCGGGAGTATGCTGCTGCAAGCATGGAGGCCGAGTCGTCGCCGCTGTCGTGCCCGGCCTGTGGCCGTGAGACGGTGATCGTCGAGGCGCCGCGGGGCAGCGCCTGTCTGCCGTTCCCGCCGATCGAGCCGCTGCGCTGTCCCGAGTGCGGCAACACGGGGACGCGGCTGCGGCTGCGCGAGCGGACGATCGTGCAGTGGGCCCGGAAGAGGTGACAAGCGGGCGTGGGCGGGCGATCCTGCGAGGCATGTCGTCCAGCGAACGAAGGCGGTGGGTCGCAGGTGCGTCGGTCCTGGTGGTCGCGGTCGCGGCCGGCTGCGCCGCGGCGCCAGGGGCCGGAGCGGAGGACTCGGATGCGGCCGGGACCAGCGGTGCGACCACGGCTGCGGCCGACGCGAGCACGACCGCGAGCACCCCCGGGACGGCTGCGAGCACGAGCGCACCGACGACCGGCAGCGGTCCGGACCTGCCGCCCGCGCGGCTGTGCAACGGCGATGCGGCGCTGTGCGAGCGTCGCTTCGACGAGGTCGCCTTTCCCTGCACGCACAACGCCTTCGCCGCGCTCGACGATGGCTTCATCCAGCTCAACGCCAATCAGAACCACGGCGTCGTCCGGCAGCTCGAGGACGGGGTGCGCTGCATGATGCTCGACGTCACGGACGACGCGGGCGAGACGGTGCTGTGTCACGGGCCCTGCACCTTCGGCCGCCTCGACCACCTCGAGCTGTTGCTCGAGGTCGCGGCCTTCCTCGACGCGCACCCCGACGAGGTGCTGACCTTCATTTATCAGGACGACGTCACTGCCGATCGCGTCGTCGCAGATCTCGAGGACAGCGGACTGGCCGCCCGGGTGTACACGCACACCGCCGGCGATCCGTGGCCGACGCTCGCGGAGATGATCGACGCCGACACACGGTTGCTGGTGACCGTCGAGAGCGGCGGGCCGCCGCCCGCCTGGTATCACCACGTCTGGGACCTCACCTGGGATACGCCGTACTTGTTCCACAGCGTCGAAGAGTTCAGCTGCGCGCTCAATCGCGGGACGCTGGGCAACGACCTGTTTCTCATCAACCACTGGATCAGCAGCGTGATCGACACGCCGTCGGAGATGGACGCGAAGCTCGTCAATGTCTTCGACGTGCTGTATGGGCGCGCATCACAGTGTCAAAAGGAGGTCGGGCAGCTGCCCAACTTCCTCGCCGTCGACTTCTATGATCGCGGCGACCTGATCGCGGCGGTCCGGGCGCTCAACGGGCTGCCCTGAGGTCGCGGACGCGCTCGAGCCGGTGGCTCATGCGATTGCCGGTCGCTACTCGCTATCCTCGTCGGGCGTGCCGGCGTCGACTTCTTCGAGCGCCTTCGGGTTCGCGCCCTCCTGGGCGATCTGCTGGTAGAGCTCCTCGCGGTAGACAGGCAGGCCCTGCGGCGCCGAGATGCCGAGTCGAACCTGACGGCCGCGGATCTCGCGGACGACGATCTCGATGTGGTCACCGATGCGGATCTTCTGGCCGACTTTTCTCGTTAGCGTCAACATCAGGCCCCTCCGTGGCAGTACGGGTGCATAGGCGAGGGTGGCGGACGAGCCAGCGCTCGCGCCCAATAGCTATTGGGGAAGATCGCAAAATCTGCAAGGCCTAAATTCGCCGCGAACCGGCGCTCGTCGTGCCTGTTTGTTTCCGCTCACCGCTGCATACGGCGCGGCGGCGCGCCCCTTGGTGTTCACCTGTACTTCGGGGCAGGTTGCTCGGGCGCGGCCACCGCTGCAGCGCTCACTCGCGACACAGCGCCTGCTCGCGCCTGCGCTCGTCGTCGGCCTCGGTGAGTCGCGCGAGGTCGCAGTGCAGCGTGGGGATGAAGGGGTTGACGCGCAGCGCCCGGAGCAGCGCGGCGCGGGCCGCAGGGCGGTCGCCGGTCTGCAGCAGAGCCCGGCCCTCGGCCGCGGCGACGTTGGCCTGCTCGGGGTCGTCGAGGCCCGCGAGGCGCAGCAGCGGCACGGCGCGTTGGGCCTGTCCCAGCTGCAGGTAGAGCTCGCCGAGGCGGCGCGCGAGCTTCGGGTCGGCCGCGACTCGCGGCTCGGCGGCGCGGGCCTTCTCGTACTGGCGCGCGGCGGGTCCGAGCTGGCCGCGCAGCGTCAAGAGCACGCCGAGGCGCGCGTGCTGGCGGGCCTTGCCGCCGCCGAGGTGAGAGAAGATATCGCCGAGCAGCGAGGGGTCGGCGGGCTCGTCCTCGGCCGCCTTGGCCGGGTCGACGAACTGCAGCTTGCGCAGCGAGGCGGGGCCGGTCTTGCCGGCGGTGCGCGAGCGCAGGGTGGTCTTCCAGTGTTCGTAGAACGCCTCGAAGCTGCCGCCCCAGGCGCTGGCGAGCGCGTCCTCTGCGGCCGCACCGGCGGCGACCTGGTCGAGGAGGAGGCCGAGGCCCGGGCGGCCCCGGGCCTCGCGCAGCAGCTCGAGCATGGTCTGGACCTGGGCGTAGGCGAGGGCGGCGCGCTCCTGCGAGGGGAGCATGGCGAGCGATGGGTACATCTCGGCGAAGCTGACGAGGTCGTCGCGGGCGATGCCGCGGGCGAGCAGCTTGCGTGGGACTGGCTCGAGCGGCAGCGGAGTGGGGCTGCGCCAGCGGGTCTCGAGCAGCTTCGCGAGCCCCTCTTGCAGCCAGACGGGGGCGTGGTTGCGGGTGCGGAGGGTGACGAGGTAATGCACGTACTCGTGCACGGCGGTGTCGAGCCAGCCATAGCCCTGGAGCAGCACCCGCGGGCTGATCATGATGATGCGGCGGTACTTGGTGATGCCGACGGTGCCGGTGGTGTAGACGTTGTCGAGCGTGAGCGGCGAGACCAGCGCGAGTTTGGCGGGGTCGTCGAGGATCTCGAAGCGGACCGGGTGCTGGGGGAGCACGCCGATCTCGTCGCCCAGCGCGGCGCGGGCGTCCGCCATCGCGGCGAACAGGTAGGGGGCGAGGAGCGCGTCGCGGGCGTCGGCGAAGACGACCTCGACGTGGCCGTCGGGGCTGCGCTGGCGCGTCGCCGGGCCGAGCGCTCGTTGTTCGCCGCGCGCGAGGCCGAGGTAGTGCTGGGCCTCGTGGCTGATCGCGCTGGCGGCCGGGAGCTGGCCCGCGGTCAGGGCCCCGCTCAGCAGCGCCTCGGCGGCCGGGTACTCGGCGCGAAACAGGGCCAGCACGCCGGCCTTGACGTCACGCACCGATCCGGCAGGCATGGCCGCGACCTCGGCCGCTGCCGCGTCCAGGTCCCAGGCGTCGACGGCGGCGTTGAAGCGGGCCACCGCGGCGTCGAGGGCCTCGGGCGTCAGGGCCTCGGGCGTCGGGGCATCCGCAGGCGTAGCTGGCACCGCGGTGCCCAGCGGCGCGGTGTGGCCCGGTCCAGCGATCAGGAGCAGGCCGGCGCCGAGCAGTGCGTGCAGCGGGCCGAGACGAGCTGTCCTGAAGGACATGTAGCGGAGACACGTCATCGCAGCAGCTCCTCGTAGTAGCGCTCGACCTCTTGATCGAAACCGGCGGGGGCGCCTTCCTTCATCGCATCCATCAGCTCGTCACGCAGCGAGCGGTCGCGCTCGGTCTCGGTGCTGCTTGGCTGATGCGCCGAGGCGCCGCTGGGCGGAGAGCTCTCGCGCATGCTGTCGAGCGCGCGTTGAAGCGCCCCGATCACGTCGCTCTGGGCGTCGATCGCCGGGCCCCCGCGGCGCTCGCCGAGGGCGCTGTCGCTGCCCTGCATGCCCTCGAGCGCGGCGCGCATCGCCTGCTTGCCGGGCTCGGGCAGGGCCTCGCCGCCGGCGCCCTCCATCAGCTGCAGGGCTCGCCCGCGCAGGGCCGCCTGGCGCTGCTGTGAGGCCTGGAAATGGGCGAGCTGCTCCGGGCCGAGGCCGGCTTCGGGGGCCGGCAACTCGCCGCCCAGCAGTTCCTGGACGCGCTGCGCCTGGCTGCTGGCGCGCTCGAGGCTCCGACGCTCGGCCGAATTCTCGCCTGCCCCGGCGACGGCGCGCAGCAGGGCCTGAGCGGCGCGCAGGGCCGCCTCGAAGCTCTGCAGCGCGCGGGCGGGGTCGGCGGCGGACTCACCCTCGAGTTGTTGCAGCTGCTCGCGGGCGTCCTCGAGGGCGCGGCGAGCGTCGCGGCCGAGCCGGGCATCGTTGATCGCGTCGAGCTCCTTGCGCAGCGCCGCGGCCTTCTGCGCGGCCTTCTTCGCGGTGGCGGGATCGAGGCGCAGGCGCTCGGCCTCGCCGCGCCACTTCTGATGCAGCGTCCGTGTGTCGCTGCGCAGGCCGACTTCTTCGTCTTGAATGCGGCTGAGCTCGCGCATCATCTCCATGCGCGCACGCTCCTTCGGGCTGAGCGGGACGTCGTCCGGGCGAGCGTCGGCGAGTCGCTGCTGTACGCTGTCCCGGAGGTTGCGCAGCTCGTCGAGGGCGTCGCGGGCCTGATCGAGCGCGCCATCGACGTCGCCGCGACGCAGCTGCTCGCCGACGTCCTGGTTGCGCATGCGGGCCTCGAGCGCCTGGAACGCGTCGAGGTTCAGGAACTCCTGGCCGACCTCCTTGTCGAGCTTGGCCCGCGCCTCGGAGAGGCGACGCAGGTCCTCACGGATGCGTTGCTGCAGCTGCTCGATCTCGCCGCGGACCGACTCGTCGCCGGCCTTGAGCTTCTCCAGCAGGTCGACCAGCTTCTGCTGCGAGGTCTGGAGGCGGGCGACCAGCTGCTCGATCTGGGCGACGACCTGCTCGTCGACGAGATCGTCGAGGCGGATGATCTCGTCCTCCAGCTGGGTGAGCTGCCGACGGTTGTGCGCCGCGAACCGGACCAGCAGCGCCGCGATAGGGCGCCGCGGGCCGCTGTCGGGCGGGAGCTCGGCGTGCAGCGCGGCCTCGAGGCGGTGCAGGTCCATCAGTCGCCGGTGGATAGCCGTGAGCGTGGCGACGTCGCGCGCGGGCGTCAGGGTGTCGACCGAGAGCGCGTCGATCACCCCCCGCAGCGCGGTCAGGAGCTGTTCCGACGCGGTCAGCAGCGCGCGGGCCGATCGCAGGGCGCCTTGTTCGGCGGGAGGGCGCACCGCGGGGAGGGCCCGCTCCGATGGCATGGGGGCGCTGTGCGGCAGCGGCTGGTCGAAGAGTGCCTCCAGGTCGCTGTCCGCCGGTGGCGCGGCCGCTGTCCGTTCGGGCATGTCCTCAGGGACATCTGAGCCAGGGGCGCCGAGACCAGGGTCCTCGCGGATCATGCGGCGGGCCAAGAGGTCGACCGCCCCGTCGCGCAGCGCGGCCAGGCTGCTGAGGTTCTCGGCGTGCTCGCGCTCCTCGTCGCGGATCGTGAGGCGCATGCGGGCCGAGCGGGCGGGCTTGCCGGGCGGGTCGACGAGCGGCACGAGGCCCAGGCCGGGGTCATTGTCGCGGACCTCGATCCAGTAGCTGAGCTCGTGGCGATCTCCAAATGGGACGCTCGAGAGGTCCCAGGTGTAGCGGTGCTGCCAGCTGCGTGCACCGGGCGGCGGCGGCCCGGCGTCGAGACGGATCTCCTGCTGGTCGGGGCCCTCGAACACGAGCGTGGCCTGCGCCAACCCGAAGTCGTCGCGGGCTTTGAAGCGCAGCTCGATGGCGTCACGCTCGCTCGGATCGCCCTGTGAACGGGGCAGGGGGGCGAGTTCGACCTCGGGTGAATCGTCGGGCTCGAGGTCGAGACCGAAGGGGGGGGCGGTGTCTTCGTCGGCGACCAGACGCCAGTCGCCCGAGCCGCGGACGATGAAGCTGCCGCGCCAGGTGCCGCCCGGGTCGGGGCTCAGGTCGCTGCGCTCGGGCGGTTGCGTGCCGCCGGCATCGGGGGCATCGAGGCCCACGATCGCGTGCACGCTGGTGAAGGGGCGGCGCGGCGTGAGCTCGATGTCGATGCGAGTGCCGGCGAGGACGCGAAGGTTGCCGCTGGGGTTGCGAACCGTTTGGAGAGGCCTCGCGGCGTGCTCGGGGGCTGCGAGCGTGAGCTCGAGGTTCGTCCACAGCGGCTCGGGCGGGACCGGGGGCGTGCCATCCTCCGCGGAGAAGAGGAGGGCGAGGCCATGGACGAAGTCGCTCCGACTCGACAGCAGGGCGCCGCACAGCGCGAGGAGGGCGAGGGCCAGGGCTGGTGCCCGAAGCCTCGGAGGAGGGGCCGCGAGGCCGGGGTCGCAGCCGCGCGTCTGTGCGGCGACGGCGAGAACATAAGCCGCCGCGAGGTCACGGGAGCCGGGCGCGCCGGTGAGAGTCCCGTCGCCAGGCCGGGGATGGACGGCCTGATGGAGCTCCAGGGCTCCGAGGATCTCCCAGCGGAGGGCGATGTCGGCCGCGACGAGGACGCCAAGGGAGTCTTCACGAGTGGACCGATGCGTGAGCGGTCCGTGATTTTGGGCTATGGTAAGCGCCGTCCGATGCCGCGTTCCAATCAGCCGTCGCGCCCGCCGCAGTGCTCGCAGGAGCAGCCACGCGACGGCAAAACCCCAGGCCCCCGGCAAGAGGAGCGCCAGCCAGTCACCGCGCAGGGTGGCGCCGACCACAACACCGGCGACAAGCACTCCGGCGCAACCGGCGACCAAAGCCCACAGGCCGGCGATCGCCAGCTCGCGTCGCCTGACGACGGCCGCGGTTGCCGCGAGGAAGTCGTCCAGTGGGGCCTTCACGCGCATGCGCTGAAGTCCGGTATATCCGCCGAGAGGGTCAGCGTCACCGTTTTCTCGTGGATTCCTTGCGGGGCACCCAGGCTCAAGGGCCTGAGCCTCACCTCATCTCAACCCGCGCCGTGTGCGCCCTGAATAGAGCGGGCACGCGCCCGTCGAAGGACGACTTTTAACGTGGTTTCCCCAGAAGCCGACGACCAAAGCCTGGTCGCAGCCTGTCGACTCGGCGATCGACAGGCGTTCAAGAGCCTAATGCAGCGCTACCAGCGCAAGGTCTATTCCGTGGCGTACGGGTTCCTGCGCAATCAAGACGATGCCCTTGATGTGGTCCAAGAGAGCTTTATCAAGGTGCACCGGTACCTCGGAAACTTCGAGGGCAACTCGAGCTTCTACACGTGGCTGTACCGCATCGTGACCAACCTTTGCATCGACCACATCCGCAAGAACAAGCGTCACCGTGAGCTCGAGTTCGACGATGGCTTGCGCCACGACGGCGAGGACGGCGGCATGTCCGCGCTCCCGCTCTCTAGCCTGGGCGATCCAGCGCAGGTGCTCCAGCGCCGGGAGATTCTCGATGCGGTGCAAGATGGGCTCCAGTATCTCAGCGACAAGCACCGGGCCGTCATCATCATGCGTGAGCTCCAGGGGATGTCCTACGAGGAAATGGCCCAGGCGATGAAGTGCCAGAAGGGCACGATCATGAGCCGACTGTTCCACGCCCGGCGCAACATGCAAAAGCTCCTGACCGAGCGGCTCGGGTATGTACCCAGCTCGCTCGCGGACGAGACCGGTGAAGATCGTGACGCCAGCGGCGTCGCTACACCTCAGGCGGTGCTGCCATGACGACCAGAACGATCAGCGAACAACAGCTCAGCGCTTACTTCGACGGCGAGCTGTCGCCCGCCGAGCGGGCGGAGGTCGAGCAGTGGCTCGCCCACGACGCAGCGGCGAGCGCCGGGCCTTCCGGACGGGCCGTGCTCGCCGAGCTCGGGCTGATGCGAGACGCGCTCGGCGCGAGCCTGCAGGCCGAGGCCGCCCGCGTGCCCGAGGCTCGCTTCGAGCAGATCTGGGATGAGATCGATCGGGCCCTCGATCGCGACACCGCGGCGCACCAGCCAGCGGCGCCGAGCCCGTCGCTGTGGGCCCGGGTTCTTGGGATGCTCCGGCCCGTGTGGGTGCCGGTCGCCGCGACCGCCGGGGTGGCCGCTGTGCTGATCACGGTGGTCAACGGCGGCGCGGTACCGACAGGCGCATCGGCCACGAATACCGGCGAGCTCGTCGCGTCCAAGCCCGGACCGCAGCCCGCGGTCGCTCCGGCGCCGGTCCTCGTGGCCGCCGTCGAGGCGGAGCCCACCTTCCCGGAGCCCGACATGCGCGAGGCGGAGATCGAGCGCATCGAGTTCAGCGGCAAGCAAGGCCGCATCGGGACCATCGAGGGCAAGCGTGGCGCCACAACGGTCATCTGGGTGTCTGACGAGGACGCCAGCGGCGGCGAGCGTTCGCTCTGAGTCGCTCCGGGTTTTGTAGACGTTAATGCAGGTTACGCAGCACTTGATGAGGCACACGACCATGACACCGCGGATCCTCGCTTCAGCCTTCACGGCTCTCCTCCTCCCGGCCACCGTTCTCGGTGGTCTGTCGCTCGCGTCCGCCGAGGTCCATGCCGAGGTCAAGGCGGCCGCCTGCAAGGTGACCGTCTTCCTCGCCACGAAGGACGGCGACGGCAGTATCCCCGCGGAGCTCAAGTTCCTCGATGAGCAACTGCGCGACGATCAGTTCGCGGCGTTCAAGGGCTTTCGCCTGCTCGAGGCCAAGACCCTCAAGCTCGGGCTCGCCAAGCCCTCGGTCGCGGCGCTGCAGTCCGGCTTCCAGCTGCGGCTTAGCCTCCTCGGTGAGGAGGAGACCAAGCTCAAACTGCACGCCAATCTGATGGCACCTGGGCGTGACAAGCCACTGGTCGACACCGCCTACAAGATCGACAATAATGGTCTGTTGCTGGTCGGCGGCATGCGGCACCTCGATGGCAAGGTGTTCTTCGCCATCCAGTGCCGCGGCGAGACCTGAACCAGGCGCCAGACAACGCCGCGAGTGAAGGCCCGGGACAGTGCCCCCGGGCTTTTTTGCGTCGCGTATCCGGGCGTCGCGGGCGCGAGGGCGCTCTTGACCGGCGATTTGCGGGAGGCGGCTCGCGGCGTTACTCTGTGCCGCCGTTTCGCCGCGCAGGCCAAGCCAGCGTCTCATGTCGACCCCTGCCTCTCCAGCGAGAACGCGAAGCCGCTGGCGCCTCGCCCTGATCCTCTTTTTCGGGACGTTGCTGGCCGCGGGCGGCATCGTGGCCAGCTACCCGGTGTGGGCCGACTCCTTCGTGCAGGCCAAGGTGATCGAACGCGTGGAGCGCCTGACTGGCGGCAGCGTCACGATGGAGGGCTTCGAGCTCGAGTACAGCTCGGTGACGATGCGGGGCGTCGTCCTTACGATCGACTCGGAGACGTCGATCCGACTCGACCGCGTCGACGTGGAGATCAACCGTGAGCTGTTGTGGTCCGGCAAGGTGATCATCACCTCGGTCGAGGCCACCGGCGGTGCGCTCCGCGGCGACGTCGAGGTGTTCAAGGCGCGCCTGGCCGAGGCCCGGGCGCGGTCGAAGAGCCCCGAGGGGGGCGGAAGTGGAAGGGTCCGGGTCATGCCGGACCGGGCTGCGGCCCGTGACATCGCGCTCGACCTCAGTCACCCGGTCGGCGAGCACATGGCCCACTTGCTCGCGCGCGCCGACGTCGACGTGAGGTTGGTTGAGGGCCAGGCGACGTTGACTCTTGGCCAGGTGGAGGCCTCGCTCGGCGAGCGGGCGCTGCGAGCCACCCGCGTGTCGACGACGGTAACGCGAGTGCCCGGCCAGCTCGCGTTCGCGCTCGAATTCCCGATGAGCGTGCAGGTCGAGGGCGCCGCGACGGCCCTGACCCCGCAGATCGCTATGGCCGACGTCTCGGGCAGTGTGCGCATCGCCGACGCCAAATTCAGCGAGGTGGGGGTCGACCTGGCTGGCGGCTTCTCGGACGAGCCGCGCAGCGAGGCCGCTGAGGATCCCACTGCGTCGGAGGACAGCCCGCCGCTGTGGACGCTCAAGGGGAGCGCTGCGCGTGATCTGTCCTCCGGGACCATCGAGCTGACGATGGCTGCCTTCAAGCTCGGGAGGATCCCCGCGGTGCTCGCCCAGCTGCCGGTGGTTCGCTCGGAGGACGCGACGATCGGCGGTGAGCTGAAGGTCGCCTTCGCCGGAGGTAAGGCGCTGGTGGAGGGTGACGTTGCGCTTGCCGGTTTGAACATCGACCACCCGTTGTTGGCTCGCCAGCCGGTGCTGGGCCTCGGCTTCGCCTTCGACTTCAGCGCGGAGATCGATCCGGCCCAGCGGCGAGTGACGATCCCAGCGGCGACCCTGCGGCGCGGCGGCGTCGAGGTCGATATCGATGGCGAGTTCGTGCACCCCGAGGACCCGGCGCTGCGAAAGTATCGCCTGCATCTCGCGGTGCCAAAGGTCGCCTGTCAGGAGGTCATCAAGGCGATCCCTGCCGAGCTCGCGCCGAGCATGGTGGGCTTCGAGCTCAAGGGGGACTTCGAGCTCGACCTGCAGGCCGACATCGACTTCTCCGATCTCGAGAAGCTCGCACTCACGGGGCGGATCGAGAAGGACAAGTGCAAGGCGATGAAGACGCCGGCGCTGGTCTCGGCGAGCCGATTGAACGGGGCCTTCATGCACCGCGTGACCATGCGCGACGGATCGCAACGGACGGTCGATCTGAGCGAGGGCTCCGACAGCTTCACGGCGCTCGACCAGATCTCGCCGTACATGATTGCTGCGGTGATGACCACCGAGGACGGCGGCTTCTGGAAGCACAAGGGCTTCATCACCTCGCAGTTTCAGGCCGCCCTCAAGCGCAACCTCGAGGCGGGGAGGATCCGCCTCGGCGCATCGACCATCACCATGCAGATGGTCAAGAACGTACTTCTGTCGCACGAGCGCACGCTTTCGCGCAAGCTGCAGGAGCTGTTCTTGACCTGGTACGTCGAGCAGTCGCTGAGCAAGCAGCGCATCATGGAGATCTATCTCAACGTGATCGAGTTTGGTCCGGGCATCTATGGGGTCACGCGCGGCGCATCGCACTACTTTGGCAAGACGCCCGCAGAGCTCACGCCGCCCGAGGCCGCCTACCTCGCGCTGATGCTCCCGAGCCCGGTGCGCCGCCACGTGAACTACTGCGAGGGCGGCCTGACCCCGGTGTTCCAGGCCAAGATGAAGCGCTTGTTGGGGATCATGCAGAGCCGCGGGCGCCTCGATCCGGAGACCTACGAGGTTTGGAAGGACGGCGTCATCGCCTTCGACCCGACCGACCTGCCCTCCAAGAAGGAATGCCTCGCGGAGATCCAGCGGCTGCTCGCGGCCTCGGAGCAGCAGCGTTCGCTCTCGGGCCTGCTCGACGACAGCGGCCTCGATGACGACGCCTTGCCGTTGACCGCCGACGAGGTCGTTGACGTGGCGCGCGGCAGTAAGAAGAAGGGTAAGGCCGCGGGTGGCTTTGACGCGGCGGCGCTCGAGGCCCTCGGCGGCGACGACCCCTTCCTGCAGGCGGGCGAGGACCGATGAACGCCCGCATCGTCGGTCTCGGCGTGGCGTGTGCCCTGTCTCTTGGGGCAGCCAGCGCGCGGGCGCAGGAGGTCCTGGTCGAGGCCGACGCCAGCCCCCGCGAGCCGGAGTTTCGCGGACGCAAGGTGCACGGTGACATTCGCTTCGGGGCCGGCTTCGGCTTCATCGTAGAGGACCCGATGGCCAGCCTCGAGCCCTCGCTCGGCCTCGATTTTCGCGACATCGCGCCGGTCGAGGTGCGGATCGGCGGGCCGGTGCGGCTACGGATCTACGACCGCGATCCAGAGCAGGGCCCGGTGCTGCGGGGCACCGATTGGGACGAGGCCGGCGACTTCCTGGCGATCCTCCAGCAGCTCTCTTACAACGGTGACTACGTGTTCGGTCAGCAGGGCCGGGCGATGATCGACCTGCGGGTTGGCAACCTCGGGCGCGTGCACGTCGGGCATGGCAGCCTGGTCCATGGCTACGCGAACAGCCTGGACCTCGATCGTCGGCGCACGGGCATCGACCTCGACGCGCGGGTCGAGGGCGCGCTGCTCCAGCAGCCTGCGGGCGCCGAGCTGGCCTTCGTCGTCGGCGACCTCGCCGGCCAGCAGATCTTCGGCACGCGGGTGGGCGCCGACTGGGCCGGTGCGGGCCTCGGCTTCTCGGTGTTCGGCGACCCACTGGCTCCGCGCGCGCTGCAGGCCGGGACCGGCAACGGTGTGCTGGTCGACGGCCGCAATCGCCTGGTCGGTGTGGGGGACCGGGGAGCGACGGCGCTCGGCCTCGACTTCAGCTACTGGTGGACCGACCGCTGGCGTTATCTGGTGGTGCCGTACCTCGACTTGAACTTCATGCCGGGCCTCGGCAAGGGCATGCACCTCGGCGTCGACACCGAGTTCACGCTTGGACGGCGCCGGGCCGTCCGCCTCGGGGTTGTTGGCGAGCTGACGGTCGGCGACCGCGGCTACGATCCGACCTACTTCGACGTGTTCTACACGGCGCAGCGGATGCAAGGGACCTTCGTGGCGTACCCCGGGGACCTGCCGCCAGGCTTCGCCACCGACGCGTTGACGAAGTACGGCTTCGTTCAACAGAGCGATCTCGGCGGCGCGGGCGGCTACGGGGCGCTGCGCTTCTCGCACGAGGAGGGCGCGTTCGTGGAGATGGGTTATCGCTATCGTCCGGGTCCGCTCGGGCACACCTGGGAGACGCGGGTCGGCGTGGATCTCGAGGTCGTGCAGCTCTCCGTGCTGGCGGCGCACAAGGGCGCGCTGGGCTTCAACATCGTCGAGCCGGCGGGGACGCTGGCCCGCCTCGACCTCAACGTACCGATCAACCCCTACCTCGACGTCACCGCCCAGGGCGGCTGGCAGCCGGTGGTGCGGCGCGCGCCGGGAGAGAGCGCCGCGGCCCGGCAGCCGTCCTCCGGCTTCGTCGGCGGGGGCGGCCTCATCCTGCTCGGCATCGCCGGACGCTTCGGCTGGTGACCCTTATGCCAGGAACGATCGGACAGGTCCCCGAAGACAGCCGACCGCCGCTGCGTGGGCTGATGGACACCGCCGAGTTCGCCGCGGTGATCGAGACGCGCGGCGCCGAGGACGTCGCGGCCCGGCTCGCGCCATTCTTGACGGAGGCCCGCCGCGCGCGCATCGAGGCGGTGCTGCGCGCCCGGGTCACGTCGTTGCAGATCGCCATCGAGGACCCGCAGGACCCGCACAACGCGGCCGCGGTGGTCCGCACGGCCGAGGCGCTCGGGGCCGGGGCCGTGCACGTGATCGGCGGGCGAGCGAGCGGCCTGCTCTCCCGCCGTGTCACACGCGGGACATTTTACTGGGCGGATATTCGCCACCACGCCGACTGGGACGATTTTCGCGCGGACCTGCCCGTGGGAATGCAGCTGGCGGGCGCCTGCGTCGAGCCTGGGACCGTGGAGCTCGCCGCCGTCCCTGCCGATCGCCCGCTTTGCTTGCTGTTCGGCAACGAGCAGGCGGGCTTGTCGGCGCGGGCGCGGGCGGCCTGCACGCTGCACTTTCGCATCCCGATGACGGGGATGGCCGAGAGCCTGAACCTCTCGGTCGCGGCGGGGATCGCAATGTACGCGCTGATCGAGCGGCGACGGGCGCTGCTGCGTGGTTCAGGCGACCTCCCGGACCGCGAACTGGCCGGGCAGCGCGCGCGCTGGTACGCCAAGGCCATCGATCCGCGGCTGGTCCGACGCGCGCTCGAGATCGAGGGTGTGGGGACCCAGGAAGAGAGCTCATCATGACCGCACGACGCTGGCGCAAGATCCTCGGCTGGACGGCGGGCCTGGGCCTGACCGGTCTGGCCCTCGGTGTGGGTGGGATCGCCGGGGTGTTCTGGTACTACGGCCGCAACATCGAGCACGTCGATGTCGCCGCGATCCGCGACTATCGCCCGCCGCAGGTGACCCGCATCGTCGCGCGTGACGGCACGGTGCTCGGCGAGATCTTCAGCGAGCGGCGCTCGCTGATCCGCTTCGACGACATCCCGACCCACGTGGTCAACGCCTTCCTCGCCGCCGAGGACGCCGACTTCTACAACCACGAGGGCATGGACTACTTCGGCATGGTCCGCGCGGCGCTCAGCAACATCGAGGCCGGGGAGCTGCGCCAGGGCGCGTCGACGATCACCCAGCAGGTGGTGAAGAACTTCCTGCTCTCGTCGGAGCGGACCTTCGAGCGCAAGATCCAGGAGCTGCTGCTGGCGCGCCGCCTCGAGCAGGCGCTGTCGAAGCACGAGATCCTCGAGCTCTATCTCAACGAGATCTTCCTCGGGCACGCGCGCTACGGGATCGAGGAGGCGAGTCTTTTTTACTTCGGCAAGGGCGTCCGTGAGATCAACATCGGCCAGGCGGCCGTGCTCGCCGGTCTGCCGAAGGCGCCGGGCAAGGTCACGCCGATCAAGGACCCGACCCGCAGCAAGGATCGTCAGGTCTATGTGCTGCGCCAGATGGTCGCCCATGGCTTCGCCCAGCCGCAAGACGTCGAGGCGGCGATCGCCGCCCCGCTCGAGTTGAACCCGGATCCGGAGGCGTCGACCACCCACGCCGGAGCGCAGGAGTTCGTCGACGCCGCGCGCGAGTTCCTGGTCGTTAAGTACGGTGCCGAGCGCCTCGATCGTCTCGGCGCCACGGTGGTGACGACGGTCGACCTGGGCGTGCAGGAGCAGGCGCGGGCCGGGTTGCTCGAGGGCCTGGTCGCCCTCGATCATCGCCAAGGCTATGGCCACAAGATCAAGCCGGTCAAGCCCAAGGAGCAGGCGAAGGTGCTGGAGAAGGGGAAGGTGCCGCTGGCGATCGGGGCGATCGTCCCGGTGGTGATCCAGGCGCGCGACCCGGCGCGCGGGCTGGCGGCGGACTGCTTCGCCGCGAAGGCCGGAGACAGCGAGCTGCTGGTGCGCGTGCGCGAGGGCGGCCGCTACGACGACCCCAAGCTGAGCCACGACGAGCAGTTCCCTGTCGGTGGCGTGACGATGGTGACGCTCAGCGCGCTGCCCGGGTCGCCGGAGGCCAAGGAGGGCGGCGCGCCGGAGGGCTGGGCGCTCGGGACGATCGGCTCGGGTCCGCAGGCGGCGGTCGTCGTCGCGGAGGCGAAGACCGGCGAGATCGTGGCGATGATCGGCGGCGACAGCTACCGTCGCGGCGACTTCAACCGCGTGCTCGCGGCCAGGCGACAGCCGGGATCCTCGTTCAAGCCGTTCATCTATGGCGCCGCGCTGGCGAGCGAGAGGATCACTGCGGCGACGTTGATCAGCGACTCGCCCGAGATCTACGAGAAGTGGCGGCCGACCAACTTCGAGGCGGACGTGTACCGCGGCGACATCCGTCTGCGGGTCGCGCTGACCTTCTCGGTCAACACGATCGCGATCAAGCTGCTCGACACGGTCGGCTTCGAGGCGGCCCACGCCTTCGCCCGCGCGGCGGGGATCCAGGGGCCGCTGATCGAGAACCTCGCGCTGGCGCTCGGCGTCAGCGAGCTGACGCCGCGCGACCTGCTCGCAGGCTACCTGACGCTGGCTCGCAGCGGCTCGTACCTCGAGCCGACCTTCATCCGCTCGATCACCGTGCCTGGCGAGGGCAGCTGGACGCCCGAGCGCGCGCCGCAGCAGACCCTGCGCGACGACATCGTCTTCGTGTTGACCTCGATGATGACGAGCGTGGTCCAGGAGGGCACCGGGCAGGGGGCTCGCGCGCTCAAGCGGCCGGTCGCTGGCAAGACCGGGACCTCGGCCGAGCACCGCGACGCGTGGTTCGCCGGCTTCACGCCGGACCACGTCGCGGTCGCGTGGGTCGGCTTCGACACGCCGAAGAAGCTCGGCAAGGGCGAGACCGGTGGACGCGCGGCGCTGCCGATCTGGCTGGCGACGATGAAGGCCGCCAGCGGTGCACTGCCGGTCCGCGGCTTCGTGCCGCCGGCCTCGGTGCAGGTGCGCACGATCGACAAGCGCACCGGCCTGCTGGCGCCGACCGAGGTGGCGCAAGCGGACGGCACGATGGGCCCGCCGCGGCCCGAGGATGTGATGGAGGAGTACTTTGTCGCCGGGACCGAGCCCGTCGACGTCGCCGAGCCGGCCGCGCTGCCGGCCGGGGACGCGCTGCTCGACCTTTATGGCGATGGTGACGAGAGCATCCCCTCGAACCAGCCCGCGGCGGCGCCCCCTGACGCGATCGACCCGGTGCCGCCGCCGGCCTCGCCGCCGCCGGTCTCGCCGGCCCCGAGCCCGCGTGGGGGCTTGCCGAGCGTCACCGACGATCCCTGAGGGAGGGTCGGAGGCGAGCGAGGAGCGCCGCTGACGGATCGTCGCGGCGGCGGATCGGCCTTCCGGTCGGCGCCGGCGGTGCTAGTCTAGGCGCCATGGCTCAGCACAAGGTCGTGGATCTCGTGATCCAGCACGGCTCGGTGCAGATCGTGCAGCGCAGCGCCTCGATGGTGCCCGCGCAGCGCGGGGGCGTGGACCTGCGGGGCTGGCTGGTGGCGACGCCGGGTACCTGGCTGGGCATGATCGGCATCGGCGCGGCGTCGGCCGGGATGGGCATGGCGCTGTCGGTCCTCGGGACCCGGGTGTTGACCCTGATGTTCGCCAACTCGATGCTGTCCGCGGGTCTGTGCCTGCTGCTGTTGGGCGTGCTCAAGCGGGCCTGGACCCGGCAGGTGCCGGGCCCGGTGCCGGCGCCAGCGGCTCCGCCCGTCGACGCGAAGCTGCTGGCCGAGCGAGCTCGGCGCGTACGGGCGATCCTGGCCCGTCCGAGCGCGGCCTCGGAGCTCTTCACCTTCGAGCAGTTGGTCAAGGAGTCGCGCTGGACGCAGGCGGCGATGCTCTCGACCTTGCTGCACATGAAGGATCGCGGCGAGGTCGTGGAGGACCTCAACCTCGACACTGGCGAGTGGGTCTACTCGCTGGCCGACGAGCCGAATGCGGGCGGTGGCGCCTCGCTGATGCTCGCGGAGCGCACGGCCCAGGCCTCACCTTCGGAGCGACAGGGATGAAGGACAAGAACACAGCAGCGGTCCTCGCGTTTTTCTTCGGCGGAGTCGGAGCCCACAAGTTCTACCTCGGGCAGACGGGCGCCGGCATCGTGTACCTCGCGTTCGCGTGGACCCTGATCCCGTTCTTCATCGCCTTCGTCGAGTTCATCGTCCTCGCGCTGATGGATCGCGACGAGTTCAACCGCCGCTTCAACGGCAGTCACACGCTGGGCGCGAGCCCCGTGATCGTGAACATGTTGCCGCCGGGTCCAGGTTATTACCCGCAGCACCAGCCGCCGGGTCCGGGCATGTACCCGCAGCAGGGTTATCCGCAGCCGGGCATGTACCCGCAGCAGGGTTACCCGCAGCCGGGCATGTATCCGCAGCCGGGCGTGTACCCGGGGCACCCGCCGGCGAACGGTTACCCCTACCCGCCGGGCACCGGGCCCTACCCGCAGGGGCCGATGCACCCGCCGACCCAGGTCGACATCGTCGCGCGGCTGGAGAAGCTCAACGAGCTGCGGATCGCCGGGCTGCTGACCGACGACGAGTTCGCCCAGCAGAAGGCGCGGGTCCTCGACCAGCTGTGAGTGGCCGGGGCGACGGCTCATGGTGTTGTGGCTCGTCTATATCGTGTTCGCGCTGATGCTCGGGATCTCGATGCGACGGCCGTTGGGGGCGCTGGTCGAGGCTGGGCGCCAGCGATCGAACCTGCGCCGCGAGATGAAGGCGCTCGCCGAGGCGGTCGCGCCCGAGGCGATGCCGCACCTGAGTCGGACCCTGAGCCGCATGCTCGAGGACACGCGGATGCTGCGGATCGCGCTGGTCGAGCCGATCCAGGCGGCGCGGGCCTGGCACTCCGCGGACGGCAGCCCGTTGCTGGCCCACGTCGACGTCGGCGACGGCTCGGACCTCGATCGCTGCGACGAGGTGGATGTCGCGCTGGTCAACGCCCGGCGCGCGGTGTGGGACTGGGTGCGTACCGTCGAGGCGCTGCCGGAGGATGACCAGCGGACCCTCGAGGGCCTCGGCCTCACGACTGGCCTGGCGCGCGACCTGCTGGCCGGGCGCAGCGCCTTCCAGCGGACCAGCCGCGCGCCCAGGCGCGAGCTCGAGCGGATCGAGCAGCAACTGCAGCCGCTGCTCGCCTCGCTCGAGCGCTTCGAGACCGGGCTGCGGCAGGCGACGGGGACGGCGATCTATCGCTGAGCCGCCGTTACAGGCTGACCATTCGCGCAGGTCTCGAAGGACATGTCCCTGGGGTCAGCCACCCCAGTAGACGACGCCGAATTGCAGCACGTTGGTGACCGGGAGGTCGCCGCGGAACGAGCCGAGCAGGGCCTGATAGCCGATGCTGAGGCCGAAGCCGTGGAACAGCCGGCGCGGGCGGGCGGGGTTCGACATCAGGCCCATGTTGAGGGCCAGGCGCGGGCCGTGGGGGGCGCGCACACCGTCGCTCTGGGCGACGCCGTCGGTGACGCGCCGGGTCGGGCCGACGAGGAAGTCATAGCCGACGCGGAGGTCGAGGAAGCCCCGCTGCAGCAGGGCGAGGCGGCCGAGCGAGAGGGTGGGTCCGCCGCCGAGCAAGGCGACGGTCTGGGTGCGTTGGCCGTCGGCGACGCGGTCCAGGCTGCCGACCTGGGCGACGAGGGTGAGGGCGTAGCCGAATTTATTGAAGCTCTGGCCGAGGTCCGCCGAGAGCAGGCCGAGGCGCCCGGAGACGGTGTTGTCGACGCTGCCGGCGACGGCGTAGGCGGCCCGCACGACCACGTTGAAGCGGCCGGGATTACTTCCGGGGCGGTACAGGCCGCGGTACATCGCCGCGATCGCCTCGTCCTCTTCGGCGGCCGATTCGGCCTCGGTGGGGACGGTCGCGGTGGGGCGGGTGCTCGGGTGCTGGTTCACCGAGGGTCCGAGGAGCTGCTCGGCCAGCCCCGGCGCGGCGGGCTGGGCCGGCTCCGGGACGAGCACGCTTCCGGGATCGCCTCCGACCGGGGCCGAAGTTTCGGCTGCGGGTGGGGATGGGGTGGCATCGGCGGTGTCGGCCGGGGCGAGGGGGGCGCTTGTGAGGGTGGGGGCCGGTGTCGCCGTGGTCGGGGCGGTGCTGGGCGCGCCGATGGGGCGCTGCACGGGGGGCGTCGTGGCGGATGCGGGGGCTGTGGACGCGGGAGCTGTGGACGCGGGAGCTTGTGCGGGCGTGGAAGCCGCGCGAGATCCGCTCGGCACCAGCGCGAGGGCGAACATCAGACCGCGTAAACCGAGCTCATGCATGGAGATACCGGACGCACGGGCGGCTCGTGGGGCGTACCGGAGCGGGGCAAACATGCGGCACAGGCTACCCGGCAGCGCGGGCCCGAGCGAGGCATTTCGTTGCGCTCGCCCGCACATGTCGGTCACAATGCGGCCCGGCGTGGGGCCCGCCCCACGGGGCGCATCGGGTCGAACCCGAGCTCCAGGCCAGGCCGCCCCGAATCGGCGCGCGGTCCTTCATCCCCCCTGCATTTTGGAGACCCCGTTCATGCCATCTGTTCGCACTTTTCGAGCCGTGACCTCGACGTTGCTCACCTCGTTGACCCTGGCCGCGGGGCTGCAATTGGCCGCTTGTGGTCCGACCGTGTTCGAGGACGCGACGACGCTCACCGTCGTCGGCGACCCGCCGCCGCCGCCCCCGAAGCCCAAGGTGGTGATCGCCAAGCCCAAGCGCGTCGAGGTCCAGGACAACCGGATCGTGATCAACGAGAAGATCCAGTTCGACTTCAACAAGGCGACGATCAAGCCCGAGTCGGACAGCTTGATGCAGGAGATCATCAACGTCATCAAGGAGAACCCCCACATCAAGAAGCTGGCGATCGAGGGGCACACCTCCAGCGAGGGCTCCGACAAGTACAACCTCAAGCTCTCCGATAAGCGCGCCAAGGCGGTCATGGACTACCTGGTGAAGAAGGGCGAGCTAGCGAAGGAGATGTTCACGGCCAAGGGCTTCGGCGAGGGCAAGCCGATCGCCGAGGAGTCGACGGAGGAGGGCAAGGAGAAGAACCGCCGCGTCGAGTTCAACATCACCGAGCAAGACGTGACCCGCAAGAAGGTCTCGATCGACCCGGAGTCCGGCGAGAAGACGGTGGTCGAGGAGAAGACCAAGACCGTCGGCGCGGCCGTAGCGAAGTGAAGGAGCACCCAGCCATGCGAACCAGCACCATCTTCAGCCTCCTGTTCCTCGCCGCATCCACCGTGGTGCCCGGCTGCACCTGCGTCGCGCGCGACGCCGAGACCTACAAGGCCGACACGCGCAACGTGCTCGAGACCCGCAACCGGACGATCAAGGACTGCTACGACGTGGCCTTGACGACCGACCCCAAGCTCGACGGCGTCGTCGTGGTCAAGTTCAAGGTCGAGAAGAAGACCGGCAAGATCATCGACACCGCCGTCGACCCCGCGCGCACGAAGGCGCCCGAGTCGCTCAGCAAGTGCATCGTCGAGGCCGTCGACGGCCTCACCCTCGACCCGGTCGACCAGCGCGACGGCATGGCCACCTTCAGCTGGACCTTCAAGGCCAACGAGCCCAAGCCCGCCGAAGAGTCGGCCTCCTGAGCCCGCCTCATTGCTCGTCCGCGTCGCCCGTCCGGGTCACGCGGACGTTTGCATGCGCACGCGTCCGCGGTTAGCCTGCCGACGCATGCGAAGCACCCTCGAGCAGGTCTTCGACGTCCCGGCGGAGCGCCTGTGGGCGCTGTACTTCTTCGATGAGGCGCACGGACGGGCCCTCAGCGAGCACCTGGGCCTGCGCGTGCTCGACGACCAGCTGCAGCACGAGGGCGCGGGTCCGCGGCTGATCGTGCGGCGTCAGCTGCGGGTCGTGAGCCAGCGCGAGCTGCCTCCGGTGTTGCGGCGGCTGGTCAGCGGCGCCCTGGTGATGCAGGAGACCGGCGAGTTCAACGCGGAGCGCCGGCGCTACAGCGTTCGGATCGAGCTGCCGCTGGTCGGCGGTCTCGTCGAGTGCGGCAGCGACTTCACCTGGGACAACCTCCCCGGCGGACAGATGCGACGCCTGTGGGAGGGCTGTTGTACTGCGAAGGTCCCGCTGGTCGGCGCCCGGATCGAGCGCGCCATCCTCGGCGAGCTCGCGGCGACCATCGCACGCAGCCACGCCTTTACCAGCCGCTGGCTGCGCGACCACCCGGAGGCCCCGGTGGTGGCCGGCGTCGCCGAGGCTGCGCCGGACCACGGGGCTCTCAAGGCGCTCTAGTCGCCGAACACGAGCCGGCGGGCGAAGCGGCTGTCGACGAGCCTGGCAGCGGTGTCGACGAGCCTGGTGACCAGCTCGTTTTGGGACGGATCGCCCGCGAGCGCGCGGATCCGTCCGAGCAGGCCGGTGTACACCTCGATGAGGCTGCTGCGGGCCTGCGACAGCATGTCGGAGGCGGCGTC
>Ga0073899_10001147_pt1 | contig 24287 bp, 16 predicted proteins | sample KloWWTmetaKNB5Ph_FD_88975 | JGI IMG/M metagenome (GOLD analysis project Ga0073899, IMG submission 88975) | Active sludge microbial communities from Klosterneuburg, Austria, studying microevolution and ecology of nitrifiers - Klosterneuburg... | ecosystem: Engineered > WWTP > Aerobic digester >... | reverse complement strand
GGTCCCGAACAGCGCAGGAATCCACGACGACCCGACAAACACCGGCGCGGTGTAGCCAAACCAATGCTGGATCATTCCCGACCAGACCACGGCCGGAACCGTCAGCAACAGCGTGATCCAGAACCGGTCACGGAACATCGCCACGCTATGGCCCGCGTGGCGGTCATGCGCGCCGTGGTCTCGGTGGCGCTCACCAGAATGCGCCGAGCGAGACGCGCCCGTGGCCACAGCCTGAGGCGACGCGGGTGAATGGTGATGCTTGTGCTCGTCCATGGTGCCCTCGCCGAATGACCAACCGCTCGAGCGTCACGGATGGGCTCGACCGTTTGCTATTGCCGGGTTCGACTGGGGCGAACGCAACGACGTCGCCCCAGTCGGTGGGACTCATTTCGCCGCAGTGGCCAGTTCGACGCTGTCGTGCTGACCCGCCTTGCCGTCAATGACGGTTGCCTCGGCATAGTGCTCGTCGACGATCGCATCGATGCGCACCTTGCCGATCACCTCGCGCTTGAACCGACCGATGCCTTTTGGCCCGGAGCGCACGCGGGAATGATGCACGACGTCCAGTTCCTGGCCGACACTCGCGCCGTCTGCCTTGCCGATGCACACCACGATCGTCGAGTCCTGAACCTCAAGGATCTGGCCGCGCATGAAGACGCTGTGCCCGATCGAAGGCGAGTCGCCAGCGAAAGCCGCACCGGACGCCAGCAAGCCTACGAGCAGTAGTGAACCGAGTGTCTGGCGAATCATCGGGCGGCGTGTTTCATTGGTAGAGATTGAACGGAACATGGGATTCTCCCTGAGTGAGTGGTTGGGCCAATTCCTCCGGAGGATTGGCCTTGCTTGCGAGAACGTCCCGGTGCCGTATCTGGCCCCGGGAGATCCGGAAACTGGTTGGCGAGAGTCAGACGTTGGGCGAGTGTTCGCGCTAGTGCTCATGGCGGTGGTCGTGGGCCGGCTTCGCTGCTTCGTCGGAATCGCCGGGCGCCGCTTCGGCCATCGGATCGTCGATCGGTTCGAACGACGAACGGACGGCACCGTCTGCAGGACGATCGACCTGGTCCATGCCGGACACGGTCGCCGCGTCGTGCGGCGTGCTTTCACCGCCGCCATGATCGTGTCCGCCACTTGTGCTCACGAGTTCGTCATAGCGCGCCTTGGTCATGCGCGGAAACTGCTGCAACAAGGCAACCATGCCCCAGATGTAGCGGTCGTCCATGCTCTTGCCCCAGGCGGGCATGCCGCTCATCTTGATGCCGTGCTTGATGACCCAGAAGGCTTCGCGCGGGTCCGCGGCGCCGAGCTCCGACCAGGTCGGTGGTGTCGGGTACAGCCCGAGGCTGAGTTCGGTGTCCGGAGTGCCCGGGCGCAGATGGCAGGCGACGCACATCGCGTCGTAGTTTCCTGCGCCAGCACGGATCAGGGCATCGTCGTTGAGCGGTGGCACGGTGATATCGGCGGCACGGGTGCTGATCGAGCGACCGCGCACCGTTTCCATCAAGCGGTAGGTGATCGTCCAATGCGGATCATCGGCCGCAGTGTTGTACACCCCGAGTCCGATGAACGCCGTGGCGCCAACGACCACCACTGTGAGCGTCAGCAGCGGGACTTTGAATCGTTTCATGATGGGCTCCCAGATGCGAGATCCAGTGAACACGCCAGCGCGATGGCGAATCATGCAGCCATGGCGTTGCCGCTTGCGGCGCCGCTGCGCTCCGGAGGCAAGTCGGCGCGACTCGCGCCTGTCTTCGCGGCTACCGCCGACGTGGCGAGGAGAACTGCGCGGGAGTCAAACGGAGGGCGGTCGAAACGGTGGCATCGACGGCAGTGCTTTCGAATGCTCGGCCAACACCGCAGCCGGCGCGAGAGCGGCGAACAGCGGGAGTTGTGGCAGGACGGCAAGCACCAGTGCAGGCGGGAGTACACAGCCGCATGAGCAGGACGTTCCGTCGCAGCACGCCCCGGCGTCCTCCGGATTGGCGGCGGTGGGATCCCCGGGCGGGTGTATCCCCGCCGGCATCTGCGCATGATCCATGTCGTGCGTGTAGTGCGTGTCGTGCACCCGGATCGTGGCATCGGTGACTGCCGTGCGCGCGCCATGCGACGCTGGGTGTCCAGGGTCGTGGATCATGTCCGCCATTGCCAACGGCGCCCCCACTGCATTGATGAGCAGCGTTGCGGCCAGCAAGATTCGGAGGATTCGCAGGCACATGGCAGGGGAAGGCTGCGCCTGCTTCGCGGAAATTGCAACGGGTCTGGCGATGCCGGCGGCATCAAAGTGGCGCTACTTGCCGTCACCGGGCATGCATCTGCACCAGCGGTGCGCCGCCTGCGCGTGGCGATGCCCCGTAGCTGAACGGCGGGCGGCGAGTGTGTGCGGGCACCGTTCGGTTTTCCGCGGCGCTGTCGTTGCGGTCGGTGACGGTACAAACTGGCGCCGGATGCGGAGCGGACCATGAGCGGTTTGGGTATGCGTTTGGGGCTGGTGCTGGCGTGCTCGGCGACGGCGGCCGCTGCGGCCACGATCAACGTCAATCACTTCGGCGACGAGTTCGGCGAGAACGCGGCGCAGTGCACGCTGCGCGAAGCGGTGCAGGCGGCCAACGGCGACGCGGCCTTCGGCGGCTGCACTGCCGGCTCCGGGTCGGACCTGATCCTGATCCCGAGCGGCATGGGCGTGATCCTCTCGCGCACGGGTCGCGACGAGGACGCCAATTCATCGGGCGACCTCGACATCAGTTCGACGCTGGAAATCCGTACCGCGGTCGCGAACAACCGTGCGGCGATCAACGCCAATGGCATCGACCGCGTGCTCGACGTGCGCCCGGCGGCGTTGTTGCAGATGTCGCGCATCACGCTCGCCAACGGCGACCCGACGGTGTTTCCGAATCCGCGTGGCGGCGGCTTGCTGCGACTCGGCAGCGCCACGCTGATCGGTGCCGAACTGGAGTTCCTCTCGGGCTACGCCGACTACGGCGGTGCGATCGAGCAGAGTGCCGGCACCATCGCCATCAACCAGGCGCTGTTCCACCGCAACCGGGCTGCGCTCGATGGCGGCGCGATCCGCGTCAATGCCGCTGGCGATCTCACCCTGCGCTCCAGCACGCTGGCGCAGAACGCCGCCGGCCAGAACGGCGGCGCGATCGCGTTGACCAGCGCCGACGCGGTGCTGCTGAACAACCTGACCGTTTCCGACAACGTCGCGGCTACCGGCGGCAGCGGTGCGGCCGGCGGATTGTTCGTTGCCGCTGCGACCAGCATCGGCGTGCATAACAGCGTCATCGCCGGCAACGCATCGCACGCCAGCGTGAACACGGCCTGCTTCGGCGAACTGGGTACGGTCGCCTACAGCCTGGTCGAGAGTGCTTCCACCAGTGTCGGTGCGCCCTGCCATATCAGTACCGCTTCGGCTTTGGTCACCGGCCCGGCGTTGCTGCTGCCGCTCGCCGACTACGGCGGCGCACTGCTGTCGATGCACCCGTCGTTCGACTCGCCCTTGCGCGACGCCGGCAACACCGGCGCCGGCGTCAACTGCCATGCGCTCGACCAGCGCGGCGAGACGCGAACCGGCGCTTGTGACGTCGGCGCGATCGAGTTCTCGCAAGTGTTCACGGTGAACACCAGCAGCGACACGCCCGATGCCAATATCGGCGACGGCAACTGCGCCGCGTTGGTCAGCGGCCTGTGCACGCTGCGCGCCGCGGTGCAGGAAGCCAACGCACTGAACGGTCGCCAGACCATCCTCGCGCCGGGCCTGTACACCATCACCAACACCGGCGGCGGCGACGATATCGGCGCCACCGGCGATCTGGACATCAACGACGAGCTGAACCTGTTCGGCTCGGTGGCTGGCGCGAGCCGCATCGACGGCAACGCCCAGGACCGCGTGCTCGATATCCGTGCCGATGCGGCGATCGCGCACCTGCGTCTGCAGAACGGCGCGCCGGCCGCGGCCAACGGCGGCGCGGTGCAGGTCAGCGGCGGGCTTGGCAACGTCGCCACGCTGATCGGCGTGCGACTCAACGCCAACATGGCGGTGCACGGCGGCGGCATTGCGGTGGACAACGCGCGCGCCGAACTGTTCGCGAGCCTGGCCGACGGCAATGTGATCAGCGGGCGCGGCGGCGGTGCCTACCTGACCGGCGCAGGAGCGACGCTGTCGCTGCTCGACAGCGCGCTGACCGACAACCGCGCCGACGGCGATGGCGGCGGTGCCCATGTCGCCAGCGGCGCGCTCGATCTGCAGTACGCGACCATCGCCCGCAACTACAGCGTCAACGGCTTCGGCGGCGGGCTGCATGCGGCGGCCGGCAACGTGCCGACGGTGAATCGCAGCATCGTTGCCGACAACACGCATGGCGCAATGCCGGTTTCCGACGACTGCAACGGCAGCTTCAGCGGCGACCGCAACCTGATCGGCAACGACAGCGCCTGCCTCGGCATGGGCGCGAACTCGCAGCTCAACGTGCCGGCCGGACTGACGCCGGTGCTCGTGGGCGGCGCCGTGCATGGCGTACCGATGCCCGGACTCGCGGTCGGCAGCCTTGCCCATGGCGCCGAGCTTGGCGAGTGCCCGCGCGTGGACGGTCGAGAACTGCTGCAGGACGGACTCGGCCGCCCGCGTCCGACGATCATCTCCGGCGGCCGCCGTTGCTCCACCGGCGCCGTGCAGGAGACCGATCGCTTGTTCGCCGATGGGTTCGAATGATTCCTACTCGAACCCGTCCGCAAACAGCACGCTGGCCCAGTTGCCGATCGGGGTGAACAGCGGGCCGACTTTCTTGCAGACCATCGAGTCCTGGGTGCCGGCGCCTTCGTTGGTGCGGTCGCGGACGCCGGCGCGGTAGTACAGGACCACATCGGTGCCTTCGCCGGCGACGCCATCGAGGTCCTGGCCGTTGGCGAGGTTGCCGTCGATCATGGCGCAGTCGCCGAGGCTGTTGTCGGCACGGTCGCTGTATTCGCCGGCGTTGTAGACGGTGCCGATCAGGTCGCGCAGGTGGAAGCCGCGCCCTGACTGGTTGGTCGGGGTGATGTAGTCAGCGTCTGCCGGGTTGAGTTCGAAGCCACGCGCGGTCACGGTGTCGAGCACCTGCCAGCGGCGTTCGCTGGCGCAGGCGGGCGAGGTCGCGGTGTCGCAGCGCAGGGTTGCGAATTCGCTGCTGCGGGTGACGCCGTCCTCGCGGATCACGTCATTGGCGGCGCCGTCGATGTCGAAGTCGAGCCGCCAGTAGTTGTGGTGCCAGTGCGTGGTGCTGTTGTTGGTGCCGTTGGAGTTGCCGAAGCCGAACTCGGGTTCGAAGGAGCCGTCGGCATGGAAGCGGAAGCGTGACGAATACAGGTACCAGGCGGCGCTGTACTGGGTGCTGATCTCGACGTAGCTGCCGAAGTCCTCGACCGCGACGCCGGTCTGGCAGCTGCCGGTGGGGTTGCCGTCGCTGCCATTGGTGACCAGGCTGAACGGGCAGGTGCCATAGGAGGCGATCGGGTCCTTGGAGCGGTCGCAGCTGCTGGTGGTGCTGCGCGAAAAAGCCGGGTGGGTCGCCGACCAGCGCAGCAGTTGGCTATCGGTGTCCTTCCAGTCGCGGTAGCAGGTGCTGCTGGTGTATTCGGCGAACAGGATCGGTGCGTGCGCGCGCTTCAGTGCCAGATGCCCGCGGTAGTAGACGTTGCGCAACTCCATGCCGGAGCCGCGCGGCCCCGAGCTGAGCCCGGGCGGCAGGTAGCACAGTTCCCACAGCGGCTCGGAGGCCGGCCACGACAGCAGGGTTTCGTTGACGCCGCAGGTCGGGCTGGCGGCGTGGCCCGGTGCCGACACCGACAGCAGTGCGGCGACGGTGAGGAAGATCGCGCGGTCGATACGGGGAATCGGATTCATTGCCGGGCTGCCTTCTGGTTGACTTCGGCGATTCCGCCGAGTTCGGGGTCGTAGTCGGGATCGACGACGCGGCCACGCTGCAGGTCGACGATGGCGTGCGCGACCTTGTAGCGACCGCTGTCGCGCGAAACGATGACGTGGATGCAGCGCGATCCGAGATCGCAGTGCGCATCGCCCGGTTCGCGCTGGCTGAAGCCGCCGTAGATGTCGCTGTCGTCGGTGAAGCGCGCGTTGATCGCGGCATCCTGGCGCAGCAACGCGACCGCGTAGGCGAGTTCGGCAGCGGTCGCGTTCAAGGTCAGCGCCGGCAGCAGGCGATCGCTGATCAGGCTGCCGTCGGGCGCGGTCTGGCGTTCGCGCGCGACCGCGGCGGTGTAGTCCCACAGGTAGGCGACGTGCATGCGCTGTTCGCGACCGTCGCCGAGTTTCACCTCGTCGTCGTATTCGCGCACCAGTACGGCGTCGTGGCCGTCGGGCAGCTGCAGCGTCGCGATGTGGTCAAGCGTCGGACTGCGCAGCGCTGTGTTGCCGCCGGCACAGGCGGCGAGCACGAGTGCGGCAAGCGCGGTGGAATACCGGAAGGTGAGTGTCATGGCAGCTCAGCGGGTGGGAGAGGAAAGGGCCGTGGTGGTGACCATGGCCAGCGGTGGCGAGCGGCCGAGCGCGGGATCGAGCCACAGGTCGTAGAGGAACTGGCCGCGCGACTTCGCACCCGGGCCAACGCTCCAGCTGCGCCCGCACATTGCGTTCTCGCTCGGCTGCGCGTTCTCCACCGCCTGGTTGCGCAGGAACTTGATGTAGTCGCGGCTCGCGGTCTGGTAGCGCAGCGTGGCCGTCACTTGCAGCGGTCGCGGCGTTCCCGGTGGCAGCGGCACGCTGTAGGCGGTGTCGTCGTAGTGCACCAGCTGGCCGGAGCCGGGCGCGGTCTCGGCATAGCTGTGGCCCACCGGGCGCAGGTCTTCGCCGTTCGGGTCGAGCGCGGTGCGCGGCGTGAAGCCGGCGGGCGGAATGCGATTGTCCTTGGCGACGCAGTTGTTCAGCACGAAGTGGAACTGCTTGCGACCGAGCCCGTCTTCGGTGCGGCAGATGCCGGCGCCGGCGTCCCAGATGCCTTGCAGCACTTCGTACACTTTCGGCGTCGGTGTCGGCGCCAGCGTGCCGGTGGCGGCGTCGAAGGCGCCGTTCTCGTACACCGTCGCGCCGTTGCCGTCGAGCACGCGCAACTGCAACCACATGCGCCGACCTTCGCCGTAGCCGGTCGGCAACTTGTGGCCGGCGCGGTTGGTCACCCGCACCTGTGCCTGCAGCGTGGTGGCCTCCGCGGCCAGCGGTTGCAGCGTCAGCGCAATGTCGGCGCTGCGCTGGGTGAGCATCTCCTCGGCGAGGCCGATGGCGCGGCTGATGGCATTGCTGCGACCGGTGGCGCTGCCGTAGAGCTGGTCGATGACACGCAGCATCCAGGTGTTGCCGCCGACGAATTCGTGCACCGGCAGTTCGCCGCTGCGCGAACCCGCCGGGTTCTGCATGCAGGCGCGCGCCGTGGCATCGCTGCTGCTGCGCATGTGGCAGTCCTGACAGCTCTCGACCTGCACGATGCCGGTGCCGGCGCGGGTTTCATCCTCGAAGGAATCGACCAGGAAGCGGTCGCCATAGCGGCTTTGCTTCCACTCGCTGTAGGTGCGCTCGGCCGGGAATGCGCGGCCGCTGTCGCTGCCGTCGAGCAGGATGTGGCTGCGCGCCGGCACGCCGCCGACCAGCGGCGAGGACACATCGTGGCAACTGCCGCAGTGCGAACTGTCGCTGATGAAGCTGGAAAACTCCCAGCCGTGCGGCGGCTGCAGGCTGCTGCCGGGCGCGTAGCGATACGGGCCCTTGCGGCAGGGGCCGTAGTAGCCGTTGCACTCCAGGCTGTCGTCGAGCCAAACGTTGCCGCTGCCAGCGGGCGCCAGCTGGCCGGCGGGCCCGGTCGGCGTCATGCGGTGGCAGTTGTGGCAGGTGATGCCGGAGTAGTCGTTGTTGGCGTTGTCGTAGTCGTCGTGGTCGCCGGTGAGCAGACAACCGTTGCTGCCGTTGACCAGATCATTGGGCGGCGCCAGTCCGGTCTTGCGTACGCGTCCGCCATACCAGCCCTGCGAGGTATGGCAGCGCAGGCAGAAGTCGCCGACCCCGGGAAGGTCGCGATTGGCGACATCGAGCGCGGCCCAGAACAGCGGGTCGCGGGTCGAATGCGACATCATCGAACCGCCCCAGGAATCGTGCGGCATGAAGCCCGGCCCCGGCGCGCCAAAGGTGCCGTGGCAGGACGCGCAGGATTCGACATCCTCCAGTGGCACCGCCAGCCCCGGCTGCGTGCCATGCGCGGTGAAGTCCTGGGCGCAGGCCTGGCCCGCGACGAACGCGGCCAGCAGCGCCACGGCGTGGATGGCTCGTGACATGCGGACGGACCCAAGAATGCAGCCGCGGACAATACGCCACCGCGCAACAATGGTCGTGAAGAAGGTCTTCACGCAAATCCGGTGGTGCGCCCCCGCTGGGCTGCAAAAAAACACCCCGGCACGAGGCCGGGGTGCGGGATAGGGCATTACCGGTTCGGCATCAGAAGGTGACCGACCACTGGTTGATGTAGCCGATATCGCCGGCGGCGTTGTCGTTGACGCGCAACTTCCAGATGCCGTTCAGCGCTTCGGTTCCGAGATTCAGCGTGACCGTCTTGATCACGTTGTCGGTACTGGAGCCGGTGCGGTTGTGGATGTTGTACAGCGAGCCATCGGGCGCGACCAGGTCGACCTTCAGGTCGCCCTGGTAGGTATGCACGATGTTCACCGAGACCGAGGCATTCGTCGGTGCGTTGCCGCTACGACCGCTGACGGTGATTGGCGAGTCGACCGTGGTGTTGTCGCGGATCTGGTAGTCGGCGGTGTTGCTGTAGGTCTGGCGCGGACCGGTGATGGTGTAGCTGCCGGTCAGCGATGCGCCGGAGAACGTCGCGTAGGCCTTGACGCGCACGTACCAGGTGCCGGGCATGGCGGTCGGCATGTTGCAGGTCTCGGCATTCGTCGAACCTTCCGACTTGCAGTCGTAGACGGTGTCGGTCGGTGCCGAGCCGAACCTGACGAACAGGTCGGCATCACCGCTGCCGCCGGCCAGCACGAACTTCAGTCCGGTCGAATCGGACGGCACGACCATGGTGAAGTTCAGCGAGGTGCCGATCGCCGCGCCGAGTCCGGTCTTGGCGACGCCGTTCTGCAACACCGTGTTCGTGGTGCCGACGGTGACGGAGGACGACTTGCTGTTCGTCGCACCGCCATTGTCGGTCACGGTCAGAGTCACGTTGTAGGTGCCTGCGGCCGCATAGGTCTTGCTCGGGTTCGTCGCCGTGCTCGTGGTGCCGTCACCGAAGTTCCAGCTGCGCGACGCGATCGTGCCGTCGCTGTCGGTACTGCTGTCGGTGAAGCTCGCGACCAGGCCGCTCGTGGTGACCGAGAAATTCGCGGTCGGAGCGGCATTGCTCGGCGTGCCGGTATCGCCATTCGGCACTGTGCCGCCAAAGAACGAACTGACCTGCGGCCAGATCAGCGAGAACTTGGCGCCCGAGTTGTTGCAACCGCCGAAGTGGTGCAGCGCGATCGCCTTGTTCGTCGAACGTGCGACCACTGGCGAACCCGAAGAACCTTGTTTGGTGTCGCAGGTGTAACCGGCGTCGGTGCCGGCGGCATTGCCGGTCTGGTTCGCGTTGTCGACCTTGCAGCGCGCGCCGCCGTCGACCGTGGTCGCGATCTCCTTCATGCGCCCGCCCGGATGCTGCGGAATGTAGATCTCCTGGTTCGTCGTCGGCGCGCTGATATCAAGTCCGAGGTAGCCGAAGCTCGCGATCGACGCGAGGTTGTTGACCGAGAACAGGGTGTAGTCGAGCGTCGCATCCGTCTTCAGCATGGTGTTGCCGGTGACCTTGGTCACGGTCGCGCCGGTGCTGCTGGCACAAGTCGCACGCTGGTAGTTGAACCACACTTCCGAAGCCTGTGCTTCCGACGTCGTCGTGAAGCAATGGTTGTTCGTGAACAGGTGGTTGCTTGCGCCAACGCGCCAGGTAGTGCACGAGCCGCCGCTGCCAAGAATCAACTTGCCGACCGGACGCGCACGATCGAATGCGGTGGCGTCCGATGACGAGAAACACGCCGCTGCCTGCTTGTTGTCGACGCCGCAGATCGACTTCGGGCCAGCGCCGATCGCCAACAGTCCTTCTGCCGCGAGTGCGGGCTTCAGCTCTTCCGGAAATCCTTCGAGGATTCGGCTGACGCGGATGCCGTGCGCTGCGGTCCAGCGCTCCTGCGGCGTGCCGACGATGCGCAGCTTGGCGACATCGCCGTGGATCGACATTGCGGCAAAACTGTGAATGCCGTTCTGGCCGATCTTGGCGTCAAAGGTGTAAGCGTCGCGTTGCTCGTTGCCATAACGATAGACCTCGCTGCCGTCGCGATTGAACACTTCGACGGCCATGCCCTTGGGCAGGTTGAAGTAATCGAAATGCACCTTGATGAACGAGGCGTCGGGTGCCGAGATCTCGAATTCACGGCGCGCGATGCGCTTGCCGAATCCGACTTCCAGATCGAACTCACTGAAGTCCGCGACGCGGTCGATCCCGCTGCGCATTTCGGGCGCGGGTGCATCGGCGGCAAAGGTCACGGGGCCGATCGCCATCAAGGCGGCGGCAAGCGAGGCAGACAACAGCAGTTGCGCGTGAAGCTTCATCAATTTCTCCCCAGAGATTTGGCGTGGTCCTGCAATGAACCGCGACGCTCTGCTGCCGCCGTTCCGCGGCGCGGTCGGCGATCTTTTTCGGAGACTCGAGTGAAGACGCGCCCATTTCTGCGACGCATCGCCCCCCTGCACGGCAGCGCCGGAAGCTAGGCGCGTCGTTACAGACTGTCAATCGTGCGGCGCAGCAAGAAAAGGCCGGGGGCCAGGTTGAGCGGTGCGCACCGGTGCGGCTTACTCGAAGCCGTCGGCGAACAGGGGTCCGTCGTTGTCGATGATGTTCACCGTGAGCGTGGTGATCGCGCCTGGCTGGATCAGCGAGTAGCCCGCGAGCGTCAGCGTGAATTGCTCGGTGGGTTCGACCGAGGTGTCATCGGTGATCGTGAGCGTGGCCGCGGAACTGCCCGCGGTGCCGTCGAGCCAGGCGTGGAACAGGCCATCCAGCGGTGCGCTGAAGTCGCTTCCGTTCATCGCGCTGCCATTGGTCGGTACGGCATGGACATCGGCATCGAAGGCCTGACCGAAGCGGCGGAACACCTCGATGTTTACGTTGCCGGCGGCTTCGTCGATGTTCATCGTCGCGGTTGCGAACTCGGCGAAGCCGTAGCCCGACTGCAGTTCGCCGATGTCCTTGCGCCGGTTGTTGTCGGTCACGGCCAGTGCCCAGTTGTATTCGAGGAAGGCGGACTGGTCCAAAGCGATGCGCATCGCGCCGGAAGCGTGCTGCGATAGCTCGGGATTGGCGACGGTGGGCACCGTCAGTACCGCGAATGGCGCGCCCGAGAGGAAGTAGCGCCGATAGAGCGTCTGCGTCAGCACATTGGGCGACGGATCGGAGTCGACGCCGAACATCAGGCCGCTGTCGTCGCGAATGAAGCTCACCGGCTCGGTCAGCAATGCGCCCGGCAACAGGCCGTTGGTGATTTCACTGATCAGCCCGCTGCTGCGGTTCCACAGGAACAGGTTGGCGTTGTCGGGATCGGTGTACTGCGTCGCCGCGGAATAGAACGCCAGCCACTGGCCATCGCGGGAGAAGTCGAGGGGCCGCGCAAGATCACTGGTCTGCGTCGTGGGCTGCGCGATCCGCGTAAGGCTGCTGGTGGACACCTGATACTGGAAAAGATCGACGCGGCCATTGCTGTCGCCGGCCACCAGATTGTCGGCAGCGTGGGCAAACACGATGGATTCGCCATCGGCGGAAATGTACGGGCGGTCGTAGGGCGCGTCGTTGGCCTGCGTGCCGTTGTTGCGCACGCTGATGCGGCGGAGGCCGGTGTTGACGTCCCAAAGGAAGACATCCGGCAGGTTGTTGGTGTCGCCGGCGACCAGATCATCGGCAGAGGACTGGAACACGACGCGGCTACCCGAAGCATTGCTCGCCAGCGCCTGATTGCTGCCGGCGCCGTTTGCGGCGACCGCGCCGAGCGTGTTGCGCGTGATCAGATCGACCGCACCGCTCTGCTGGTCGCGACGGAAGATCTGCGTCCAGTTGACCGGCGCATCGGGCACGTCCGGATGCAGGTTGGTGCCGTCGCTTTCAAAGAACACATAGCGGCCATCGCCGGAAATCCCCGCCATGCGGCAACTGCCATCGGTGTTGTCGCCGGCGGCGTTGCGGCACGCGGAACCGGCCTCGCCGTTGAAACGGTCGACCAGGTAAGCGTGCAACTGATTGCGCATCGCGAACTCGGGAAAGGACTCGGCGTCGAGTTGGGGCGTCTGCGCCAACACCACGAGGGTGCGGCCGGCATCGTCGATGTCGAGCAGGCGCGAGTCGGCGGCGAGCACGGTGGACGGAATCCCGCTCGCAGGCTGGCCCTCGCGCGTGATGCTCACCGTCGGGCCGGTCGTGATCGTTGCCCGGTACACGTCATTGCGCGCGTTGCTATCGCCGACGACGAGGTCGGTGGAGCGCTCGCTGGCGATGAAACAGGCGCTGGTGCCGAGCAGGTCGGTGTCGACCTGGGAGACGCTGCCGATGCTGTTGGTGATCTGCAGCATCGCGTCATTGTTCAAGTTCTTGCGCCACAACTGCGGACGGTTGCCACCGCGGTAACTGATCAGCCAGGCGAACTGGCCGTCGCCGGAGATGGCGCCGTCGATCGTGGCTTCCGGGATCTGTGCGGCGGTTTCGTCGAGCGACGCGCGGCGGGTATTGCCGTTGCCGATGTTGTGGCGGAACACGTCGCGCTGGGCGTTGCTGTCCGTCAGGGTGCTGTCCAGATTGGTCGCGAGTGAGGAGAACAAAACGTAGGCACCGTCGTCGGAGACGTCCGCGAGTTCGCTGGCGCCGTTCGCCTGGTTGCCGTTGCTGCGCTTGCTGACGCGGGTCGTGGTGGCGGCAGTGATGTTGCGCACGAAGACATCGCTTGCACCATTGGTGTCGCTGGCGACGAGGTCGGACTCGTTGCTGTCGAAGGCGATCAGGTTGCCGCTGCCGTCCATGGCGATGCGGTTGACGTCGCCGTCGGCACTGACGCTGCCGAGATCGACGCTGATCAGCACCGTCGTGCCCGTCTGCGCGTCGAAGCGGAATACGTCGCTGTCGCCATCGGCTTCGCCCGGCACGATCAAGCTGGTGCTGCTGGCATAAGCGATGTAGCGGCCGTCGTTGCTGATCGTCAGTCCGGCGTCGCTTCCGGGTGCTGCGGCTGCGGTCGCGGCGACGATGATGACATTGCCATTGGTCCTGTTGAGCCGGTAGATCCGGTCCCATTGCGCGCCCGAAGTCGCGGTGAAGTCCAACCCGAGACGGAACGCGACGAATTGGCCGTCCGCGCTCACCGCCAGGTCCAGCGTATCCAGCGGCGACTCGCTGCCGGTTTCGCCACGCGAGGCGCGACTGAGCGCGGCGCCAGTATCGAGAAAGGCATCGACGCGGCCGTTCTGGTCAGTGACAGTGAGATTGGTCGCTCCGGACAGGAAACCGATGATCGCGGCATCGTCGCTGATGGTGCAGCGCGACGCTGCCGCATTGGCCTGGGTGCCCAGGATCGAAGGATCTTCCACCGCCACCGCGTGGCGCACTTCGTAGCCATGCGCCAGGTTTGCGCACAACAAGATCACGAGCCATCCGTGACGTGACCGCATGCTTCGACTCCAAGGCTGGGAACCAGCGCCGGAGGGTGCGCCCGATTCAGCAAGGATGCCAGTGCACAGGGCTGGAATCGATGCGCAGGACGCAGGGGTCGGGGGCCACCTGTGGCACTGCGCGCAACGCGGAGACGTCGACGCCTTGCGCGCTGAGCATCGCGACGAGCGACTGATAACGTGCCGCGTCCATCGTCGGTTCGCGGCCGAACACCCAGGCCAGTTTGCGGTCTGGTGTCGTCAAGGCGGCGCCCTGGTAGTCGTCGTCGACATGCACGACGGCGAGTTCGCTCGCGAACGGCCACACGAACTGCACCTTCCAGCGCGCACCGCCGCTGCCGGGGATCACGCGCGAGACCCCGCGCCAGCGCCGGTCTTCTTCGCCGAAGACTTTCTTGAACACGAAGTCGTTGTCGATGCGGCCGTCAGGACGCAGGCGGTATTCGTCGCGCGTGGCGACCTTTCCGTTTTCGAATAAGTAGGGCACGTTTGCGATTACGTGCCAGGTGCCCATGAAGCGCGGCAGGTCGATGTCCACCGCCGCTTCCAGCGGCGCGCGCTCGCGTTCGCCACGGCTGGCGCAGGAAGCGAGGAGGAAGGCGGCAAGTACGGTGAGGCGGCGCATATTCATGGGGTGTCTCCTTCGACAGATGTTGGTTGCGCGGCCTCGCCCTGTGCGGCCAGGAACGCGTGCAGTTGCTCGGCGTCCGCCGTGGTCTTCCGCGTCGTCGCAAATGCGTGTTCCGGATCGCGTTCGCGGTCCAGCCAGATGCCGCCGTCCGCGGCGATTGGCGGACGCGTGCTGCCGAGCCAGAGCGCAGTATCCGCGGCTTCATCGGCGCTGCGCAGGAAGCGGCGCAAGGTGGCGCGGAACCACGGCAGGGCAGTCTGCACGCCGGGCGTATCGACCCAGCCCGGATGCATGACGTAGGCGCGTGGCTGGCCTTGCCAACGCCGATTCCAGGCGCGCGTCAGCTCCACCTGGGCACGCTTGTGCATGGCGTAGGCGGCCATGCCGTCGTGATCCTTGGCCAGCGTGACCATCATCTCGGACAGGCGCAGCGGCGAACCGTACATGCCGCCGGAACTCATGTTGATCACCGCGGCGTGATCATTGAATCGCCCACACGCGTGCAGGCCTTCGGTGAGCACGAACTGGCTGAGCAGATTGGTGACGAACGAGGATTCGAAGCCCTCCGGCGTGCGCTCGAAGCGATCGAGCAGCAGACCGACGTTGTTGACCAACACGTCGATGCGCTCGCCGCGTGCGGTCAAATCCTGCACCAGCCGCCGGGTGTCGGCCACGCTGGAAAAGTCCACGCGCAGCGGCTGCATCCGTTCCGATCCGCCCGCGCTGCGGACCAGTTCGCCGAGTTTCTCGGGGCTGCGCGCCGCCGCCAGCACGCGCGCGCCGCGCGCATGGGCCTCGCGTGCGATGGCGGCACCGATGCCGCCGCTGGCGCCGGTGACAAGCCAGGTCTGGCCATCGAGTCGTTGCGGATACGCCGACCAATGCCGCTGCCTTCGCCGCAGGCCGATGCGGCTGAAGCGGAGGAAGAAGCGCGCGTAGAAGAACAGGCTGGCGAGGGCTCGGAGCATCGGCCTGGGGCGACCATTGATTTCTGGGCGGCGCACGCTACGCGGCGCCATGTGTGCGGCGCGCGATGAAGCCTTGCGTGGCGATGTCAACCCGTTCGGGACGAACGGGCCGGCTATTCGAAACCGTCGCGCAGCAGCAACGGGCGATACTCGATGGCGCCGAGATCTGGCGCGGAACCGAACGTGCGGGGCAGGGCGAAGGTGCCGAGTGCGAGCAGCGTGTTGCGTTCGACCGCGCTGTCGGTGGCATTGCTGACGTAGATGTCGACCGACCAGTTGTCGCGCACGTGGTTGTCGCGCACCGCGTGGTGGCGGCCGTAGAGGCCGATGCCTTCGCCAAAGTTTTCGAAGATCCGGTTGCCCGTCACCACGTCGCCGTCATCGCTGAGGTTCACCGCCGACGGCCAGCCGCCCCCTTCGACGGGCGGGTTGTTGACCTGCACGTTGCGCCAGACGCGGTTGCCGACGAAGCGGATGCGCACCGCGCCGTTGCCCGGATACAGCGCGCCGCGCACGCCGTGGTGGATCCAGCAGTCCTCGATGGTGATGTCCTGCCCGCCCCAGATGGAGAACGTGGTGCGCCGCGCGTTGCGGAACTCGAGTCCGCGGAAGATGTAGTGGCTGCCGCCGACGCGCACGAAGTTGCTGTCCGGCGCCATGCCGCTGGCATCGAACACCGGACGCGAACCGTCCGCCGGCTCGACCACGATCGGCATGCCGGAAGTTCCCGCAGCATTGGCGTCGATCGGCGCCGTCTCGACATAGGTCCCGCCGTGTACGCGCACCACATCGCCGGGATCGGCACGGTCCAGGGCCTCGCGCAGGCTGGCCAGCGGCGCAGCCGGGGTGCCGTCGCCGCTGTCGCTGCCATCGCTGCGCACGTGCCAGTCGCGCGCCAGCACGGGTGCGGCGCAGAGCAGCAGGCAGAGGCCGGCGAGCAGCGCTCGATACACGTTCATCGGCCGAGTGTAACGGTTCGCAAACTCGAACCAGACCTCGGAATTGCCCGCCAAGTCCGTTCGCGTTCGCGAACTCGCGCCAATCGCGTCTATTAAAATCAATGACTTGGCGATGGCACGCGGATTGCGGAATCCAGTCGTCCTCACCGGAGAACGTCCATGAACCTTCGCATCACCGATCGCCGCAAGCCGTTCCTCGGCCTGGCTCTGCTGTTCGCCAGCGCCGCCGCGCAGAGCGCACCGATCATCGTCGATACCGCCAATGACAACGCTACCGCTGGCGATGGCCAGTGCACCCTGCGCGAAGCCATCGGCAACGCCAACTGGGATTACGAATTCACCCAAGGCGATTGCGAGTCCGGCGTGGCGGGCATGGATACGATCCAGATCCAGGCCGGATTGCCCACCATCGTGCTCAATGGCACGCCGCTGGAACTGCTGAAGTCGATGGCGATCATCGGCCCGGCGGCGGGGCAGGCGATCAGCGGCAACGCGGCCAGTCGCGTGATCGAGACCGCCGGTTATTACGACCCGGCCGGTATGCACGAATACCGCCTGGAGAACCTGAGCATCTACGACGGGCGGACGACCGGCAACTCGGACGAATACGGAATGTACTGCCAGCACCGGGGAGCGGGCATATGCATCGAAAGCCACGGCGTCAATGTGACGCGGCGACTGGTGCTGCGCAACGTGCATGTGCACGACAACATCACGCTGGGCCAGCTCAGCAACGGCGCCGGGTTGTACGCGCGGGTCGAGGAACTCGACATCGCCGACAGCATCTTTGAGGACAACGAGGCAGCGGCGGGCACGGGTGGCGCGATTTATGTCGAGAGCGGCGGCGGTCGCGCGCGCCTCAACAACGTGTACATCGCCGGCAACAAGGCGGGTGGCACCGCGGGTGTCGGCGGCCTGCACGCTCGGTGGCTGGCCTCGCTGATCATCAATCGCACGACGTTCTATGGAAATCAGGCGATCGGGACGGGCATCCAGGCGCTGTCGCTGGAGCGGGTGGGTTACGCGCAGGTCAGCGCCAGCCATTTCCCCGTGAACATGAGTCTCGATACCGGCGCGAACCTGACGAACAACGGTTTTGCCGTGGGCGCTTCCGGGCTGGCGGGTCAATCGTCGGTTCTGGTGATGAGCAACAGCTGGATCGACCAGGGCCTCGGCTGCGGGCTGCTGCTGAACACCGTGGATGCGTACCTCAGCGGCAGCACCATCTCGCGCAACCATTGCGAGACGCCAGGCGCTGGCATGCGTGTCATCGATGCCACGGTCGACGCGACCGCGAGCAGCCTGATCGACAACGTGAGTCCGTTTGCCTCGGTCGTTGTCGACAGTGGGCGGCTCACGCTGCAGTCGAGCACGATCGTCGGCAACCAGGCCACCACCTTGGGCGAAGCGGGTGGCGTGCGCCTCGATGACGGCGTGCTGATCCTGCGTAGCACCATCCTCGCTGGCAACGCCGGCATGGAAGGCAGCTTCGAGCGCGTCGGAGCCGGCGCGCGTATCGATGCGACCACCAGCCAATTCAGCGATGGTCCGGGGGAAATCAACGGCACCAGCAGCGGCAATCTGTTTCAGGGCACGACCAACGTGGGGGCCTTCGGCGACTACGGCTGCGCGGCCAAGGCCGGCGACACGGTGGTCGGACCAGATCGTTGCGTGCAGATGCGGGCACTGTCCGCGAACAGCCCGGCGATCGACCAGGGCCAGGCGCACGGTGCGGCGTATGACCAGCGCGGCGTCGGCTTCGCGCGCGTCGAGGGTGTCGCCGCCGATATCGGCGCCTACGAGTACCAGGCACCGCAGATCAGCATCGAGGCCGTGGATGCATCCAAGGTCGAAGGCAACAGCGGCACCACGGCATTTTCGTTCCGCCTGCGTCGCAACGGCGACACCCGCGCCGAAAGCTGGGCGGCCTGGAACATCCAGGGGCACGGCACCAATCCGGCCGATTCCGGCGACTTCCCGGCCAGCACCTGGATCGGCGGCACCGCTTACTTCGCCGTGGGCACGACCGAGACCACGTTCAACGTGTACGTCAACGGCGACACCGCCGCCGAGCCCAGCGAGGGCTTCCGGATCGCACTCGGCGCGCTGACCAATGGCGCGATGGGCAGCGCCTCCACTGCCACCGGCCAGATCATCAACGACGATTCGTTCTTCCCGAGCGCGGTGTTGTCGTTGACGCGGCTTGAGGGCGACCGCAACGAAGGCCAGTACTTCAGCACCAAGCACCGCTTTCGCGTCACCCGCGCGCAGGTGACCACCGGTACCTGCTCGTTCCAGCTGGAAGTGCTCGCCGGCAGCGGGCCGTTTGTTCCCGACGCAGCGGACTTCGTGGGCTGGACCCCGGGCGTTCCCATGACCTACGTGATGCTGTCGGGTGCCACGCAGTGGGACATCGACGTCGACGTCGCAGGTGATTCCGCGCTCGAGTTCGACGAAACCTTCGAACTGCGCCTGCAGAACGCCAGCGGCTGCGGCATCGAAGCGAACGCGAACCAGGTCAGTTCGACCGTCCTCAATGACGACAGTTCGCTGTGGATCGAGGCCGTCACCGCCTCGGCGCCGGAAGGCCATGCCGGCAGCACGCCGTTCAGCATGATGCTGCGTCGTGGCAGCAGCGACCTGCACCCGGCGACGGTGACCTGGACCGTCTCCGGCACCGGCGCAAACCCTGCCAGTGCCGCGGACTTCAGCGGCGGCGTCTTCCCCTCGGGCACCACGACCTTCGCTGCCGGACAGTCCGAGATGCTGATGGTGATCAGCGTCGCCGGCGACGCCAGCAACGAACCCGACGAAGGTTTCCGCGTCACGCTGTCGAACCCGAGCGGCGGCGACATCTACCCGACCGATCACGTCGACGCCACCATCGTCAACGACGACGCCGTCGGCGCCAACGAGATCTTCAAGAACTCGTTCGAGTAGCGCCAGTCAGCGCCCCGCAGTCGCCGCCTGCAGTTCACGCAGGCGCGCGACTTCGGTGCTGTCGGCGGCGAAGTTGGCTTCGATCAGCGCTTGCGCGGCCTTGGCTTGTTGCCGGGCCGCGGTGGCATCACCGGTTGCGAGTAGCCACTCGGCGCGGGTGAGTTGCCATTAGGCCTCCAACGCTGCCGACCTCGTCACCACGGCCTGGAAAGCCGGGTCGCTCGTGAAGCGCTTGAAAATCCTGAGATCGCTCCTGGCATGGCGATCCCGCTCGGTTCACACCATCCGGATTCTCCGGAGAGTTGCGTCCTCGGATAACCGGTCAGTTGGGCGTCTCCCTTCGAGCGAGGCGTTCCTTCTCGTCCGCGAGCCACGTGCGCAGCTGCTCTTCGGGCGGCAAGCGCGTCAGGTAACGTGAGACAAAAATCTGGTTGTCGAGTGTTCCCGTTGCGTAGTGGACTTCCTCGGCGTCCTTGTCGGCGCACAGGACGATGCCAATCGGGTCGGACTCGTCGTCGAGCGCCACGTTGTCGCGGAGGTAGCTCAGGTAGAAGTTCATCTGCCCCGCGTCCTCGTGGCCGAAGCTGCCGATCTTGAGATCGACTGCAATCAAGCAGCGCAGGCGCCGATGGAAGAAGAGCAAGTCGATGAAGTGGTGGCGGCCGCCCACGGTGATGCGGTACTGGCGACCGAGAAAGGCAAAGTCGCCACCCAGTTCGAGCAAGAAGGCCTGGAGATGGTCGATCAGCGAGGCCTCGAGATCAGCTTCCAAATAGGTTTCGCGCTCGGACAGGCCGAGAAACTCGAGCACATAGGGATCGCGGACGATCGCTGCGGGCGTGTCCAGCATGCGCCCTTGTTCCGCGAGCGCAAGCACCGCCGCCTTGTCACGCGACAGGCCGACGCGCTCGAAGAGCATCGACTCGCGTTGGCGCTTCAGCTCGCGCACGCTCCAGCGCTGGGCGAGTGCCTGCACCTCATAGAAGGCGCGTGCCAGCGGCTCTTGAACGCGAGACAACTCCAACAGGTGGGAGAACGAGAGCTCCTGGCGCAACCTTGCCTGCCATGCATCGTCTTGCCAAGGCAGCGGCTCCGAGCGTGCGGGCAGCGCAGGAACCAAATCGGCAGACGGTGCCTGCCGAATCAACTCCGGCAGTGGCGGCAGAATTTCGCCAGACGCCGTCTGGCGAATTCCAAGCCGTGGCCAGGTGAGCGCCAACTGCCTGCAATTCTTGAGATTGCTCGCACCGAGACCGGTGACGCCACGGCGCTTGAACTCCGCAACGAGCGCATCGAGCAGACCCTCGCCGTATGCGGCCCGGTCGGCACCGTCCTGCTCAAAGGCAACGATCCAAACCCCGATCAGCCAGCTTCGCAGCGTGAGCATCTCGTCGACCGATCGCGCGGCGGCAGCGCGGGCTCGCCCGTGCAGCGTCGCCAGTTCGTCGACGAGTCGATCAAAGCTCGACCAAGGTCGAAGCACGCTGCGGTTCGAGAACGTGTGGTGATCGGGCATGGCGTGCTCTGGTTTGCTCGCGACGCGCGGGTGCGCGCGGGACGATGGACCGGTCGTTCCCGCCATCGCAGGCGTGGCGCGATGGTAGCCGAGCGCTCGCTGCGCGGGAGGGTGCGGGCTGGGGATGGGGGCGTCCGGTGCGGTGTCGTGCTGGGGTGTGTATCGGCCGCCGCGATCAGCGTCCCGCAGTCGCCGCCTGCAGTTCACGCAGGCGCGCGACTTCGGTGCTGTCGGCGGCGAAGTTGGCTTCGATCTGCCCCTGCGCGGCCATGGTTTGTTGTGCGGCCGCGGCGGCATCGCCGCTGGCCAGCAGCCACTCGGCGCGGGTGAGTTGCCATACGGCGTAGCGCGCGTGCTCGGGGCCAAGGCTGGCGGCGAGGATGGTTCCGGCGCGCTCGACCAGCGGTCCGGCCTCCGCGGCGCGGCCGAGGCGGATCAGGTTGCGCGCCTGGTTGTTGAGCGCGATGCCGAGGTGCGAATGCTCGCTGCCGAGGCTCGCTTCGAGCCCATGCACTGCGGCCGCATGCAGCGGTTCGGCGGCGGCGTGCTGGCCGAGCAGGCTGAGCACGTTGGCCAGGTTGTTGGCGGTGAGCGCGGTGTCCATCGACGCGGCGCCGAGCATGCGCCGGTTGATGTCGTAGGCGCGCTGCGTGATCTCGGCCGATTCGCGCAGGCGGGCATCGCCGCCGCGGCGCTGCAGGAGCGCGCCGAGGTTGCTGAGCGCGATCGCGAGTCCGGGACTGTCTTCGCCCCAGATGCGTTCGGTCAGCGTGACGATGGCGCGGCGTTCCTGTTCCGAGCGCTCCAGGTCGCCGGCTTGGGCGCGCGCCACCGCGAGGTCGGAAAGGGTGTCCAGCGTGCGCAGGTCCTGCTCGCCGTAATGCATGCGCGCGGTGTCGTGCGCCGCCGACAGGTGCGTGACCGCGGCATTGGCATCGCCGCTGCCGAGCACGACACGGCCGAGCTGGCGCTGCAGGCGATGGCGCAGCTCCGGGTCCTGGGCCTTGGCGACCAGCGGTTCGGCTTCGGCCAGCAGCGCGCGCGCAAGCGTCAGGTCCTCGGTGTATTCGCCGATCTCGGCGCGCACCAGCAGCGCGTCGGAACGGTCGGCCGCAGCGCTCGCCGGCAGTGTCGCGAGTGCGGCGTCCGCAAGCTTGGTGGCAGCGTCGAAATCCTCGCCATTCATCAGCGCCTGCGCCTGCGCCAGCTTGAGGCGCGTGCGCTCGGCGTCGTCGCCGGCCAACTCGGCGGCAGTGGCGAAGGACTGCGCGGAATCCGCGAACAGTTCCAGCCGCGACTGCACTTCGCCCAAGGTCCGCAACACGCGCACGCGCACCGCGGGCGTGATCGCGCGCTGGCCGATGTCCGTGGCGGCGCCGCGCAGCAGATCGCGGGCGCTGATGCTGCCGCCCGGATGCGCGTACGGATCGGCGGCGCTGAAGGTGTCGAGCAGCAGGCCGGTGACCTGGTCGGCGGTGTCGCGCTCGCGCCGCGTCTCCGCGAGTTGCGCGACCAGTCGCCAGACCAGCACCGCGCTGACCGCGGCGAACACCAGCACTGCAGCCGAGAGCAGTGCATGCCGTCGCACGAAGCAGCTGAAGGCGTAGAACCCGCCCTGACCTGCGGCCAGCACCGGCTGGTGCGCGAGGAAGCGGTCGAGATCGTCGGCCAGCGCGTCGGCACCGGCGTAGCGCCGGTCGCGGTCGCGCGCCAGCGCCCGGTCGAGGATCGCCTGCAATTCGCGCGTGCGGGCGCCGCCGAGGCCCGGGCGTGCAAACGCCGGACAGCCGTCCGCTTCGTCCTCCACACGCTGTCGCGCTGAAGCCAGCGGCACCAGGCTGTCGGCGGCCCAGGGCCGGAAGCGCCGGTCGGTGATCGCCTCGAACAGCAGCACGCCGAGCGAGAACACGTCGCTGCGGGTGTCGATGTCGGCTTGCCCGAATTGCTCCGGGCTCATGTAGCCCGGGGTGCCGGCGGCTTCGTGGCGACCCTCGCCGATCGAATGCGCGATGCCGAAGTCGATCAGCTTGGCGAACGGTCGGCCATCGACTTCGGCCACCATCAGGTTGGAGGGCTTGAGGTCGCAGTGCAGCACGCCCTTGGCATGTGCGTGCGCGACTGCGCGGCAGGCGTCGCGCAGCAGCAGCAGGCGCTGATCGAGCGTGGCCGCCGGGCGCTGGCACCAAGGGTCGAAGCGTTCGCCAATGACGTATTCCATGACGAAGTAGAGATCGCCCTCGGGGGTGGCGCCGGCGTCGAAGATCTGGGCGATGCCGGGATGGCCCATGCGCGCCAGCGACTGGCGCTCGATCTCGAAGCGCATCCGGTATTCGGGCGAGAAGCGACCGATGGTCATCACCTTGATCGCCACCTGGCGACGCACCGGTTCCATCTGCTCGGCGAGATGGACGGTGCCCATGCCGCCGCTTCCGATCGCTTGCAGGATGCGGTAACGACCGAAACGCGTGCCTGCGCCAGGCGCGGCCGCAGCCTCGCGCTCGGCACCGGCGAGCGTGCGCGTGAGCGCGATCAGGTCGGTGCGGTCGTTGTGATCGGCAAGCGCTGCCGTGGCTTCAAGGTCGGTGGGCGCCACGCCGTGTCCTCGCGAGTGGGGGCCGATCTTGCCATGCCAACGCGGCGCCTTGGGTTCGCGAACGCGAACCGCAGTGGTTGGCAGCGCCTTCCCGGTTCGTGCTGGCGAACGACCGCGCTCGGGTGCACCGCGTAACGCATTGAATGCAAACGCATGTGTGGGTGGCACGACAGCTGCATTCCCGGCTTGTCCTGCATTCGTGACTACGCCATGACCCAGATCTCGCAGCCCAGCGAACCCGCCCGAACCAGGGCCGCAGCGCCCGATGCCACGCCGGCGGGCAACCGCTACGTCTTGTCGCTGGCGGCGCTGCATCGCGAGGCCGAAGCGGGGCTGGTGGTGATCGAGTCGGCGGCCTCGGCCTGGACTGCCCGTCACGGACCACCGCGTTCCGGCGCCGACAGCACACCGCTGTGCTCCTGGGATTTCGTGCAGCCCGCCGGCCAGTACCTCGGCAGCTGCCGTTTCCTGTTGCGCGAAGGCGTACACGAGATCGGGCGCGCGGCGGAGTGCAGCCTGCGTCTCGACTGTCCCGGCATCTCGCGTCGGCATGTGCGCATCCAGGTGCTGCCGACGCGGGGGGTGCTGGTGCGCGACCTCGGCTCGACCAATGGCACCCGCGTCGATGGCGAGCTGATTGTTGAGGCGGCGGTGGACGGGCTGGTCGTGCTCGATCTCGGCCCGCTGCGCATGTTGCTGCGTCCGGACGGCGAGCCATGAACCCCGACTTCCATTCATCCAGGAGATTCCCCATGTCGCGAACCCATCCGCTCCTGTGCGCGTTGCTGGTGCTTGCCACGCTCGTGCTTGCGATTTCGTCGTTGCCATCGGCAGCGGCGCCGGTCCTGCGCTTCGACCGCGTCGAGGTCGCCGGCACGCCGATGCAACTGCCACGCGGCTGGTCGCGCCAACAGGACGAGTACGGCCTGATCGTGACCGAGAACCGCAACGACGACG
>Ga0073899_10001145_pt1 | contig 24288 bp, 22 predicted proteins | sample KloWWTmetaKNB5Ph_FD_88975 | JGI IMG/M metagenome (GOLD analysis project Ga0073899, IMG submission 88975) | Active sludge microbial communities from Klosterneuburg, Austria, studying microevolution and ecology of nitrifiers - Klosterneuburg... | ecosystem: Engineered > WWTP > Aerobic digester >... | reverse complement strand
GGGGGGGGGAGGGGACGGGGGCGGAAGGCGGGGGCGGGGCGGGGGGCGGGATCGGGGTCGGGATCGGGATCGGGATGGGGATCGGGATCGGGATCGGAGGCGGGCACGGGCCCGGAGGACGCGGTCGCGGTGCCGATCACCGACGAGCTCGACCTGCACCACTTCCAGCCGCGCGAGATCGGATCGCTGGTGCCGGAGTACCTCGAGGCGGCGCAGGCGGCGGGGTTCGCGCGGGTGCGCGTCGTCCACGGCAAGGGCACCGGCGTGCTGCGCGAGCGGGTGCACGCGATCCTGCGGCGCCATCCGGCGGTGGCGTCGTTCGCGCTGGCCGACGAGCGACGCGGCGGCTGGGGCGCGACGGTGGTCGAGCTGCGCCCGCGCGGATGATCAGCGACGGAGCGTCTCGAGGCGCGCCTGGCAGCGCTCGCGCAGCGGCGCGCCGACCTCGGCGGCCAGCAGCTGCTGGTAGTGGGCGGCGGCGCGGCCCGGGCGGTGCACGGCCTCGAGCCCGCGGCCGAACGCGTAGGTCCACCACGGCACGAGCCACGGCTCGACCCGGCGGCGCACCGCGCGCAGCGTGGCCAGCAGCCGCAGCGGCGCCCGCGTCGCGAGCCACTCGACGGCGTCGTCCTCGGTGATCAGCGCGGCGCCGCCGGCGAGCAGCGCGTCGACGCAGCGCGTCCCGAGGCGATCGGCGACGCCGGCCCGCTCGGCCAGGCGCACGGCCTGCAGCAGCGTCGCGCGGGGCACGTCGTCGCTGGCCTCGAGGATCGGCAGCAGCGGCGCGATCAGCGACGGCCGCTGCTGCACCTCGGGCAGCGGCAGCACCAGCGACAGCACGAGCCCCGTCAGCGGCAGCGGCGCGAACGCGGCGCGCAGGTGATCGAGCAGGTCGTCGTGGCCGACGGTCCCGAGCTGCTTCCGGAACGTCGACGCGTCGGCGAGGAACCGGTAGGCGCCGGTGAGGTCGCGCGGGCCGTCGTCGTACCAGCGCCCGGTCGCGAGCGGCCGGATCTCGCCGCGCGGGACCACCACCGCGTTCATGCGGCGGGCCAGCTCGGCGACGAACGCCGCGACGTCCGCCGTCGTGCCGAGCCGGCCGTGGCTGTAGCAGTTGAACGTGACGATGCCGCCGGCGTCGGTCAGGCCGATCAGGCAGCGCGCCACGACGCGGCCATCGTCGTCGCGGCCGTAGATGACGCGCTTGTTCACGTCGGCGGCGTTCATGACCGCGGCGAAGTAGTTCACGGCCCCGGGCGACAGGCACGTGCCGTAGTGCTCGCCCATCCGCAGGATCTCCAGCGGATCGTCCTCGAGCACGAGCGTCAGGCGGCCGACGCCGGTCCCGGACACCCGGGGGCCGATGCCGTCGAGCCAGGGCCCGAGGTCGACGCCGCGCGCGGCGGCGCGGGCCAGCCAGCGCCGGTTCCACGGCCGCTCGCGCAGGTCCCACGGCGGCGGCCCCGCGCGCGCCACCAGCAGCTCGCGCCCGAGCCGACGGATGTCGCCGTCGAGGTCGACCAGGCCGGCCAGCGCCTTGCGGTAGCGCGGGTCGAACAGCCACGGCGGCGCCGCGGTCGCGAGCTCGAAGCCGTCAGCGATCACCGCGTCCACCGCGGCGGCCAGCGCCGCCTGCCAGCGATCGAAGCGGGTGGTCGCGATCGCCAGCTCGAGCCGGGCCGCCAGCCGCGCGATCCGCGCCGGCGTCGGCGTCGGTGGCGTCGCCAGCCGCGCCCGCAGGTTGGCCGCGCGGCGCGCCAGCCGCTCGCCGCCGTGGCCGGCCGCGAGCCGCGCGTCGATCGCCGCCAGCTCCCGGCGGGTGGCGTCGGCCGGCGGGAAGGTCTCGGCGAGGATCGCCGCCGCGGTCGCTCCGGCGGCGAGGGCGTCGAGCACCGCCAGCGCCGGCCGCAGCGCAGGCGGGTAGTGATCGTGCGCGGCGGTCGCGCTGGCGCGCGGCAGCGGCGGCGCCGCGGGCACCGGCAGCCGCCACGCCTTCGCCAGCGTCAGGCGCGTCGCGGCGTGCGTCAGGCGGGCGCGATCGTCAGCGATCACCAGCGCGCGCACGAGGTCGACGCCCGCGGCGCCGAGCGCGGCGTTCAGCGCGGCGACCGCCGCCACCAGGTCCTCGTCGCCGTGGCGCGCCAGCGCGGTCGCCACGGCGGTGAACGTGTCGAGCGTCGGACCCAGCGCCAGCGCGACGGTGACGCCCTCCTCCCACGGCAGCCCGACCGCCGCGCGCAGCACCGCCAGCCGCGCCAGCGCGCTCTCGACGTCGCCGGTCGCGGCCACGACCTCGGCCAGGCGACCGACGGCGTCGACGTCCTCGCGATCCTCGAGCAGCAGCCGCGCCATCACCTGCCCCAGCCGGGCCGCCTGCGCGCGCGCCGGCAGCCGACGCGCCGGGTCGTGCAAGTACGGCCGCGCCAGCGCGTCGCGCCACAGCCGCGGCCAGCCATCGACGCCGAGCACGCCGAGCGCGCCCTCGACCACCGCGATCAGCCACCGCGCCCGCGGCGCGTCGACGGCCTCGTCGTGCAGGCCGATCAGCGCCTCGGCGGGCAGCGTGACCGCGCCGCCGTCCGGCAACCGGGCGACCAGCGCGATCAGCTCGTCGTACAGCGGCTCGGCGAGCAGCGCGCCCACCTCGCGCGGCGGCAACGGCCGGGGCGCGGCGGCGGCGACCCGGCTGACCCGCGCGCGCAGCGTGCGCACCTCGTCCCACGACAGCGGGCGCGCGCGCTCGAGCCGCTCGCGCACCGGCGCCAGGTCGGCCCAGGTCGCGGCCCACGCCGCGGCGCACGCGTCGAGCCGCAGCGCCGCCAGCGCCCGCAGCGCGCGGCGGCGCTCGACCTCGGGGCGCGCCTCGAGCGCCGTCGCCCACGCCAGCACGATCGGCCCGAGGCGCTCGCTCGGCAGCGCGATCGATCGCGTCGCTTCGGTCCCGGCCAGCCGGGCGCCGCACGCGTTGAACACGTCGCGCGCCTCGGTCGGCGCCTCGTGCACCGCCGCGGTGCCCAGCACCGCCACCAGCGGATCGACCAGCCGGTCGCCGTCGCGCTCGGCCAGCCGCCGCAGCGCCAACGTCACCGCGATCGGATCCGCGACGTGGCGCGCCAGCTCGGCCAGCGCCGCGCGGTGGCGATCGAGCCAGCGCAGGTCGACCGCCAGCGCCGCCGGCGCGGCAGCCCGCGCCCAGCCCAGCGCGCCGATCGTCGCGGCCAGCGCCGGCGCGGCCTCGGCCAGCGCGGACGCGCGCCGCGCCAGCGCCGCCGGGTGGCTCGCGGGCCACCACGGCAGCCCGCGCTCGCCGTCGTGGATCGCGCGCTTGGCCACCGCCAGCGCCGCCTCGACCCCGGCCTGCCACGCCGCGACGTCGCCGACGACCTCGGGCAGCGCCGCGCGGTGCTCGCCGAGCAGGCGCTTGAGCGCGCGCGTGCCGGTGGCCAGCGCCGCGCGATCGACCGCGTGCGGCGCGCCGGTCGCCGGATCGCGGAACGTCACCGCGGTCGCGGTCGCGGCGATCGGCTGGCCGCCGAGCCACGGCAGCCCGGCGGCGATCAGCAGGCGCGCGCGGCCGGCGCGGGCGCCGTGGCTGGTGCCGCGCGCGCGCCGCGGTGGCGCGTCGGCCGAGGCGCGATCGCGCGGGCTCATCGCCGACGATGGTAGCCTTAACCTCGGGCCCCCGGCCGGGTCCATCCGGCCATGACTCGCCTGACCTGGGGATCGCTGGTGATCGCGGCGCTGGCCGCCTGCAGCGGCGGCGGCGGCCAGCCGCCCGACGCCGCCCCTGACGCGCCGGCGGCGACCGACGCCGGCGTCGACGCCGGGCCGACGATCGTCGACACCGCCGCGGTCTACCTCGACGATTGCCAGGCCTTCAACCGGCGGTGCGAAGGCGCCGACGCCGCCGATCCACATTGCGGCGCGTGCCAGTACCGCGCGCGCTTCCGCGGCGATCAGTGCACCGCCGCCGCGCCCTGCGACGAGCTGTTCCTGTACTGGTCGGCCTTCGACTGCGACACGCCCGCGCTGATCGACGCCACCACCGCGCTGCTCGCGGCCTACCCACGCACGATCATCCTGTGCGCCCAGCCGATCTACCCCGGCGAGGTCTTGCCGACGTCGCTCGGCGCCCCCGAGCGCGACGACCGCGTGGTCACCGCCGCGCTGACGCGGCTGCGCCCGGGCGGCGACCTCGGCGTGTGGTCCGGCGCCGACCTGCTCCTCGGTGGCTGCAGCATGGGCGCGACGCGCTACCCGGTGGTCGCGGCCCGCTACGCCGAGGACGCCGGCTGGCTCGGCACCCGCAAGAACGCGGCGTGCATGAGCGACGGCGTGGTCGACCTGCGCGCCCAGGACGCGTTCATCGGCGCCGGCACCGGCCCGAGCTGCGCCACCCGACACCGGCGGGTCGCCCACGCCTACACCCGCGCCGCGCCGACCGCGGGCCACGCGTGCGACGCGAGCGCCGGCGGCCAGTGCGCGTGCGACCCGGCCCACGCGACGCTCACCTACCCCGGCGATTGCGCCGACGGCGACTGCGTCGAGTTCGACTCGATCGTCACCCGCGACGCCGCCGGGCCGCGCTTCGCGGCGGGCGTCAGCGCCGCCAGCTTCGCGGTGCCGCACTGGAAGCTGGTCACCGAGGGCGAGCGCTGGCAGGCCGACCTGGCCAACCGCTGCGAGCGCGACGTGGTGCCGGCGGGCCCGTTCACCGACCTCTGCACGCTGCTCGACGCCGCCCCCGCCCACGACTGCACGGTCGTCCACGCCCCCGACGCGCCGCACTGCGGCTACTACAACGCCAACCTCGGCGGGCTGTGCCTCGACTGGTTCGCCGCGCTGCCGTGACGCGCTGAGTTCCTGGAGGGCGTGTCGCCACGCCCTCCCCCGTCGGGTCATGCCCCGACGGGGCCCCCCTCCCAAGACGCGAAACGCCTGGCGCAAGGGTCGGTGCTCGGCCGAAAGACTTACAAGCTCTGACGTCATCCGACGAACGGCGAGCGGACCGCCGGCGCCACCGCCGCGAACCCGACCGCGACCGCCAGCTCGACCGCCGCCGCCGCGACCGCCAGCGAGTCGGCGGCCAGCTCGCCCTCGCCCATCTCGAGCGCCAGGCCGAGCACCACCGCGATCGCGGCCGCGACGCCCAGCACCGCCAGGCCGCTGCCGCCGCTGGCGGCCACCGCCAGCGCCGCGATCACCGCGCACGCGGCGACCAGCTCGACGGCCGACACCCCGCGCAGCACGAACGAGCGCCCGCGCGGCGCCGGCGCGACGTCGCCCAGCCGCTGCAGCGCCACCGCGGCCAGCCGCCCGGCGCCGGCCGGCACGATCACCGCGGCCCACCACAACGCCGGCGCGGTCGACCACAGCGCCACCACCCGCAACAGCAGCGTGCCGCCGGTGGCCAGCGGCGCCCACCGCGTGCCCAGCCAGCGATCGAACGCGCCGGCCATGCCGCGCTCGATCACCGCCGCGCCGAACAGCACCGCCGCGACGATCGCCACCACGCCGGCGATCGCCGGGGCCACGCCGATCGCCAGCATGCCGCGCCCGCACAGCCACGCGGCGACGCCGACCGCGACGCCGGCGACCACGACGATCAGCCCGGGCCACGGCGCGGCGCGCGGCTCGCCGCCCGGCCACGCCGACACCTGCGCCAGCTGCGCTCGGACGCCGGCCAGGACCTCGCTCGCGGACACGCCTCCGTATACCGCGATCGCGATCGGCCGTGGTGACGCACCTCACCGGCCCCCGCGCGGCGCTGGTCGCCCCGGGGCGGGTCCGGTACGCTCGGCCGATGCACGCGCGCGCGCTCCTCGTCGCGGTGACCGCCACCGCGCTGGCCTGTGGCGGCAGCGGCGGCGCCGGCCCCGACGGCGGGCCGGACGACGGCGACGCCGGGGTCGACGGCGCGGTCACCCCGGCCGGCCAGGCGGTGTTCGCGCCCGACGTGCTGCACGCGATCGAGCTGACCGTCGACGCGCAGCACCTGGCGACGCTCGACGACGATAGCGCCACCGTGCGGGTGCCCGCGACGATCTCGTTCGACGGCGCGGTGATCGCGCAGGTCGGGCTGCGCAAGAAGGGCGCGTCGAGCCGGCGGCCGCTGGCCGGCAAGTCGGGCTTCACCGTCAAGTTCAACGAGTACGTGCCCGGCCAGAAGCTCGACGGGCTGAAGAAGCTGACCATCGACAACGCGATCGAGGATCCGTCGCTGCTCACCGGCCACCTGTCGTACGAGGTGTACCGGCGCGCCGGCCTGCCGGCGCCGCGCACCGCCCACGCGACGCTCACCTTCAATGGCGTCGACAAGGGGCTGTTCGTGATCGAGGAGCCGACCAACGACGACTACCTCGCGGCGCACTTCGGCGACGGCACCGGCAACGTCTACGAGGGCCCGTGGGACTTCCCCAAGGGCGCCGCCGCCGCCGAGCTGCGCGACGAGGTCGTCGACGGCCGGTCGCGCGCCGACCTCGAGGCGCTGACCGCGGTGGTGATGGACACGCCCGACGCGCAGCTCGAGGCCGCGCTGGCGCCGCTGCTCGACCTCGATCGCTTCCTCACCAACTACGCCGTCGAGATGGTCGCGGCGCTGTGGGACAACTACGCGATCGTCGCGTGGAACTTCTACCTGTACCACCCGCCCGGCGGGCGGTTCGTGCTGCTCACCCACGGCGTCAACTGGCCGTACTGGCACGCCGACATGGACCCGTTCGACATCCACACCGATCCCTGGGGCACCGGCGGCAGCGCGCCGCCCGGCTATCTGTGCAATCGCGTCGACCGCGTCCCGGCGCTGGCCGCCCGCTTCCGCGCCGAGCTGGTGCGCGTCGCGCGCGACGCCTGGGACGTGCCGACCTTGCAGGCGCGCATCGATCGCGCGGTGGCGACGATGCACGCGCGGCCGCTGACCGGCGCGTCGCTCGAGAACCTCGGCCGCTTCGACGCCGCGGTGGCCGAGGCCCGCGCGTTCGTCACCGCGCGCAAGGCGTACCTGACGACGCGGCTCGGGCTGTAGCTACGGCGCGGGGATCAGCTCGACCGCGGGATCGGCGGCCAGCCCGCGCCAGGTCGCGCCGGCGTCGGCGCACTGCAGCGCCTCGTCGAGGAACGCGGTGGTCGCGGCCAGGAGCCGCGGGTTGGTCTCGGCGATCGGCGCGGCGTCACCGCCGCAGCCGTCGCGGCCCAGCGTGTCGAGCACCGGCGGCACCGCGACGCCGTGGGCCTTGGCGATGGCCAGCGCGCCGCCGCGGTCCGCGCCCACGGCGCACAGATCGCTGAACGCCAGGTGGCCGGCGCCGCGCAGCCCGACGAAGCGCTTGCGCGGATCGGGCGCGTCGCGCGCGGCGTCGCGCTTGGGCGCGTACGGCACGACGCCGTCGCGATCGCCCGCGACCACCAGCAGCGGCACCTCGGGCGCGGCGGCGCCGGCCCCCGCCAGCGACACCATCGCCGCGACGCCGGGCGCCTCGGTGGCGGTGCCCATCAGCATCGCGCCCAGCGAGTGCCCGACCAGCGCCACCCGCGGCGCGAGCTGCGGCCGCACGAACGCCAGCGGGTCGGCGCCCGGCGGCGCAGCGACGATCGCGCGCACCACCTCGGTCGGCACGCCGAACGGGAACTCCATCGTGCCGCCGCCCAGCGTCTCGTACAGGCCGACGCCCGGCAGGTCGGGCGCGACGACCACGTAGCCGCGGCTGGCCCAGTGGGTGGTGAGCGTGACGCTCTGCGCGCGGAAGCTGGCCGCGCCGTGCAGGAACACGATCACCGGCAGCGGCCCCAGCGTGTCGTCGACCGGCAGGTCGCGCGCGCAGGCGCACGGCAGCCACGCGTTGTCGGCGTCGGGGATCTTGGCCGCCTCGGCGGGCGGCATGCGCTCGCGCAGGTCGTACTGCGCCGGCGCCACGCCGACCTCGCTGCCCGGCCGCGCCGGGTACCAGACCTCCAGCGTCACGCCGTTCAGCTCGACGGTGCGCGCGCCGACCGGGCGATCGCCGCGCCGATCGCGCGGCGCGTCCGCGGCCCCCGGCCAGCGCGCGCCGTCGCAGCCGAGGTGGGTCGCGGCGACCGGCGGCGCGGGGGGTGCGGGCGTCGTCGTCGGCGGCGCGGCGGGGCGGGCGCGCGGCGAGGCGCACGCCGCGAGGACGAGCGCGAACGCGATTCGCGGTGACAGCATGCGCGCAGGGTACGCCCCGTCGCCTGTCCCCTGCTAGGCTGCGCGCGTGACCGCCTGGACTCCCGAATCGTGGCAAGCCAAGACCGTCGCGCAGTCGGTGCGCTACCCCGACCCCGCGGCGCTGGCGCGCGTGCTCACCGAGATGCGGCAGCTGCCGCCGCTGGTGACGTCGTGGGAGGTCGAGGGCCTGCGCACCCAGCTCGCCGCCGCCGCGCGCGGCGAGGCGTTCGTGCTGCAGGGCGGCGACTGCGCCGAGAGCTTCGACGACTGCCGCTCGGAGTCGATCTCGGCCAAGCTGAAGATCCTGATGCAGATGAGCCTGGTGCTGGTCCACGGCACCCGGCGCCCCGTCGTGCGCATCGGCCGCATCGCCGGCCAGTACGCCAAGCCGCGCTCGGCCGACCTCGAGACCAAGGACGGCGTCAGCCTGCCGTCGTACCGCGGCGACAGCGTCAACCGCGAGCCGTTCACCGAGGAGGATCGCACGCCGGATCCCGTGCTGCTGTTGCGCGGCTACGAGCGCGCCGCCTTGACGCTCAACTTCGTGCGCGCGCTGGCCGACGGCGGCTTCGCCGACCTGCACCACCCCGAGTACTGGGACATCTCGTTCGCCCACGGCGCGCGCCACGTCGACGAGTACCACCGCATCGTCGATCAGATCCGCGAGGGCATCTCGTTCGTCACCGCGGTCACCGGCATCGACGCCACGCCGCTCAAGCGGGTCGACTTCTACACCAGCCACGAGGCGCTGGCGCTGCCCTACGACGCGGCCCAGACCCGCACCGTGCCGCGCCGCCCCGGCTGGTACAACCTGTCGACCCACATGCCGTGGATCGGCATGCGCACCGCCGCCGTCGATGGCGGCCACGTCGAGTACCACCGCGGCATCGAGAACCCGCTGGGCATCAAGATCGGCCCGGCGATGACCCGCGAGTGGCTGACCGAGCTGCTGGCCGTGCTCGACCCCGCCCACAAGCCCGGCCGGATCACGCTGATCCACCGCATGGGCGCCGGCAAGGTCGAGACCTACCTGCCCGCGCTGGTCGAGGCGGTGCGCGCCACCGGCCGCACGGTGCTGTGGATGTGCGACCCGATGCACGGCAACACCGAGACCACGCCGCAGGGCGTGAAGACCCGGCGCTTCGACAAGATCCTGTCGGAGATCGAGGACAGCTTCCGCCTGCACCACCAGCTCGGCGGCCACCTCGGCGGCGTGCACTTCGAGATGACCGGCGAGGACGTCACCGAGTGCATCGGCGGCGCCCGCGGCCTGGCCGAGATCGATCTCGAGCGCGCGTACAAGTCGCGGGTCGACCCGCGGCTCAACTACGAGCAGGCGCTGGAGCTGGCGCTCTTGGTGGCGCGCCACCTGCGGAGGCCGGCGTGACGCTGCCGCGCTGGGTGCGCTACTACGGCGACGCGGTCGTCGTGCCGGTGGCGCTGGTGCTGGTGTACGTGACGTTCTCCCTCACCTCCAACGCCAAGGGCACGGCGCAGGTGCTGGCCGCGGCGTTCATGTTCATCGCGCTCGCGATGTGGCTGGGCTTCCGCCGGCTGCGGGTCCACGCCGCCGCCGCGCGCTACGCCGGCATCGGCGAGCCCGAGCCGCTCCTGGCGCTGGCCGACGAGGAGCTGGCGCGGCGCTGGCTGACCGCGGGCACGATGTCGCTGCAGATCTACCGCGCGATGGCGTTCAACCAGCTGGGGCGCCCCGAGGACGCGCTGCAGGCGCTGAAGGCCTCGGGCGTGACGCCGGGCAAGCGCAAGTCGCGCAACTGGCAGCTCCTGTGGGGCGCCGCCGACATCGAGGCCCGGACCCGGCTCGGCGACGCCGCCGCCGCGCGCGCCACCCTCGAGCGGGCCGTCAAGCCGTTCACGATGCTACTGCCCGGCCGCGGCATCGAGCTGATCGCCGCCGAGTGCGAGGCCCGGGTGCTGCTGGCCGAGGGCGACGCCGCCGGCGCCAAGGCGCTGGTCGCGCCGCACCTGAAGGACATCCGGCTGGGGCCGGGCGCGCGCGCCCAGCTCTACGCCATCCTCGCGGCGTGCGAGGCCAAGCTCGGCGACGACGCGGCGGCGGCCGCCGCCAAGGCCAAGGCCCTCGAGCTGGCGCCGCAGTGCGCGGTGCTGTCATGAGCCGCACGATCGTCATCGGCGCCGGCTACACCGGCGGGCGGCTGGTCGCGGCGCTCACCGCGCGCGGCGACGACGTGGTCGCGACCCGCCGCCGCGCCGCCCTCGACGTGTGTGGCGTCGACCTGACGCTGCCCTCGACCTTGGCCGATCTGTTCATGGCCGGCGATCGCGTGATCGTGACGTCGCCGCCGATCGACGAGCGCGGCAGCGGCGAGCGCGCGCTGGTCGCCGCCGCGGATCGCGCCGACGTCGCGCGGATCGTCTACGTCTCGACCACCGGCGTCTATGCGCCGGCGGCCGGCGCGTGGGTCGACGAGGACTTCGCGATCGCGCCGACCACCGCCGCCGGCCGGGCCCGGGTCGCCGCCGAGGCCGCGATCGGCGCCGCCCGCGCGTCGACGGTGGTGGTGCGCGCCCCCGGCATCTACGGCCCCGGCCGCGGCGTGGTGGCCCGGCTGCGCGCTGGCAGCTACCGGGTGATCGGCGATGGCGCCACCGCGGTCAGCCGGATCCACGTCGACGATCTGGTGGCCGCGCTCCTGGCCTGCGCCGACGCCGCCGCGCCGGCCCGGGTCTACAACGTCGCCGACGACGATCCCTGCCCCTCGGCCGAGCTGGCCGACGCCGCCGCCGCCGCGCTCGATCTGCCGCCGCCGCCGCGGGTGCCGCTGGCCGCGGTCGATCCCGAGACCGCCGGCATGCTCACCGCCGACCGCCGCATCACCGCCGCGCGCCTCAAGCGCGACCTCGGCTGGGCCCCGCGCTACCCGAGCTGGCGCACCGCCCTGGCCGCCGGCCTGTCGTGGTGCTGAGACCTCGAACCGGGCTTTCGCAAAGGCGCGGCTGACCGGCCGCCCGGGTTTTTCGCTGGCGATCGCCCTGGATTTCGACTACATCGGACGACGGTCATGACGATGATCATGTCGGAACGGTCCGCGTCGGTGCCTGGCTCGTCCCGGCCGCCGACCTCGCCCAGCCCCGCCGCGGCTCGTCCGGAAGCCGGACCGATCGAGGACGTCGACGTCCGGCCGTACATCCGGCGCGACCCGTGGCACCGCAAGCTGGCCCGCCGCGCGATCACGATGCCGCTCTTGCACGTGGCGGTGCTGGTGTGGTGGGGCGTCGCGCCGGTCGTGGTGCCGGTCCTGGCGATCGTCGATCTGCTGCGGCGCCGGCCGCTCTTGCTGGCGCGCTTCTACCTGTGCATCGGCACGATCATCTTCGGCCAGCTGTGGGGCGCGTGGCTCCTGTTCAGCATCTGGCTGGCCAGCGGCGGCGGGCTGGCGTGGCGGCGCTGCAACCGCTGGTCGCTCACCGCCGAGGCCTACTGGGCCGACTGGAACGCGCGGGTGATGGCCGCCATCTACGGCATCACCTACGACATCGAGGGCACCGAGGTGCTGCGCGACGGCCCGTCGATCCTGCTGATGCGCCACGCGTCGACCAACGACACGATCCTGCCGATCGGCCTGGCCAGCCACGGCCACGACGTGCGGCTGCGGATCGTGCTCAAGGCCGAGCTGCTGTGGGCGCCGATCGTCGACGCGATCGGCCACCGCATCCCGTTCGCGTTCATCCGCCGCGGCTCGGGCGACGCGACCAAGGAGCTCGACGTGGTGCGCGCCGCGACGCCGGCCCTGCACCAGCGCGAGGCGATCATGATCTTCCCCGAGGGCACGCGGTTCTCGCCCGAGCGGCGCGCGCAGATCATCGGCAAGCTGCGCGACAAGGATCCCGCCGCGGCCGCCGAGGCCGAGGCGCTGACCCACGTGCTGCCGTTCCGCACCGGCGGCACGCTGGCGCTGATGGAGGGCGCGCCCGACGCGGCGCTGGTGTTCTGCGCCCACACCGGCTACGAGGCCAGCGCGCGCCTCGACGACTTCGTCGCCGGCGGCCTGTACCGCGCGACGGTCAAGGTCAAGATGTGGCGGGTGGCGGCGGCCGACGTGCCGACCGACCCCGACGCGCGGGTCGCGTTCCTCCACGCCGAGTGGCGCAAGGTCAACGCCTGGGTCGCCCAGCACCAGCGCGTCGCGCAGCGCAATTGAGCCTTGGCGGCGCTGCGCCGGGCGTGGTTTCGCCTGGACATCCGATGTGCTCAGAACATGATTCTGAGCATGGAACGAATCATCTCGGTGACCGACCTGGTGCGCCACGCGGCGCGCATCGCCCAGGACGTCGAGACCGGGACGATCTATCGCATCACCCGCGGTGGGCGCGGCAGCATGGTGCTGGTCGACGAAGAGTACTTCGAAGGATGGATGGCCGCGCTTGACGAGATGCGCCGCCCCGGCTGGCAGACCGCCTGGAGCGACGGCAGCCGCGACATCGCCGCCGGCCGCGGCCGGGACCTCGACGCGGTCGCGAAGGAGCTTGGCCTTGAAGGTAGTGCTCACCGCCGCGGCGGAGAACCAGCTGCGCGCGCTCCCCGTCCCAGCCGCGCGCAGGGTCGTGCGGTCGCTGCGCTAGCTCCAGGTCGCGCCCCGAAGCGGCCGCGCGTATCCCGATGACTCGCCATTCCGCGGCGCGTACTACAAGGTCGTCGTCGTGCGCGCGCGCCGCTGGTCGTATCGGATCAGCTATGAGGTCCGCGGCGACGCGCTGTGGATCCGCTCGATCCACCCGTCCTGGTATCCGCTGACCCACCCCGAGCTCGCCGCGTTGCCGCCCGACGACGAGTGATCCCGCCGCCGGTCAGCGCACGGCGAGGCGCAGCACGCCCTGCTCGCGCGGGCTGTTGCCGACCATCGCGACCAGCAGCGCGTCGCCCTTCGGCGACCAGGCGATCGACTCGGGGTAGCCGGCCGTGTCGAGCGACGCCGCGCGGGTGCCGTCGAGCGCGAACACCTCGACCTTGCGGTCGTCCTGCAGCACGCGATCGGTCGCGCGGTAGTTGTTCCAGGCGATCGCGATCTCGCGGCCGCCGGGCCGCACCCGCAGCTCGCGCACCTGGCCGGGGATCGACCAGGTCCAGGCCGGCTGCCAGCCGGCGTCGCGATCGAGGATCACCACGTCGGTGCGATCCATATCGACGTAGCTGGTCGCGACGAGGTAGCGATCGCCGGCCCAGGCCAGCGCCTGCACGTCGGTGACGCCGAGCGTGGCGGTCGCCGGCGGCGCGTCGCCCGCGGCCGGCCACACCGACAGCGCGCGGCCATCGACCGCGGCCACCGCGGTCGCCGAGGCCGCCACGTGGAACCGGCGGCCGCCGTGCTCCAGCAGGACGCGCTCGGCGGGTCGCTCGGAGTCGAACGTGAGCCGCACCAGCGCGCCGGCCGCGCTGCCCGCGGTGCCGCGCTCGCGATCGCACAGGCACGTGCTGGGCGAGTCGGCGCCGTCGATGATCGCGACGTGCCCGTCGGGGCTGATCGCCGAGGCCTTGGGGCTGCCGAACCGCCCGTAGCGGTTGGCCCAGCTCCAGCCGTCGAACCGCGCGGTGCCGTCGGCGGCCAGCACCCGCGCCCCGGCGATCCAGCCGCCGTCGGGCAGCGGCGCCAGCGCGCCGTCGGTGCCGCCCACCATCACCGGCATCCGGCCGACCTCGCGCGCGCCGTCGTAGATGACCAGCTCGCGATCGACCGCGCCGATCCACCGCTTGCCGTCGTGGGCGAACGCCACCGGGACCGCCAGGCGGTCGTAGCGAGCGACCTGCTTGAGGCCGCGGACCGGGCGAGGGGACGAGCCTTCCCGCGGAGTTGCGCTCGCGGCCGGGGCCCCACCGTCGCTCCCACACCCGACGACCAGCACCGCGACCGCGATCCATGACGCCTTCATCGTCGTCGATCAACGCACCAGCCGGCGTGCGGGTTTACCGGGCGGCCACAACTCGCCCGTTGACAGCGACCGATCGAATCCGTAGATGAGACGTTCGAGGTCCGTCATGCCGCGCCCGCTCGCCATCATCGCCACGCTCCACCCGCGCCACGCGGGGCCGGCGGCGTGCGCGCGCGAGCTGCCGCGGCTGGGCCTCTTGATCGCGGCCTGGGCGTTCACGCCCGCCGCTGGCTAACCCGCGGCCGATCGTCCGTCGATCGCGTCCGCGGGGGATCGCCTGCCACCGCCGCACCCGCCGGGTGCGCGCCGCCGTGCGTCCGCGCGACGCACGCCCTCTTCCCTCGGACCGCGCCCGCGGTCCGCCTCGGTATCGCCATGCCCAGAATCCCACTCGACCGCATCCGCAACCTCGGCATCATCGCCCACGTCGATGCCGGCAAGACCACGCTCACCGAGCGCGTCCTGCTCTACACCGGCCGCATCCACGCCGCCGGCGAGGTCCACGATGGCACCGCCCACACCGACTCGCACCCGCTCGAGCAGGCCAAGGGCATCACCATCCTGGCCGCCGCCGTCACCTGCGACTGGCGCGACCACCGCGTCCACCTGATCGACACGCCCGGCCACGTCGACTTCACCATCGAGGTCGAGCGGTCGCTGCGCGTCCTCGACGGCGCGGTGGTCGTGCTCGACGGCGTCGCCGGCGTCGAGCCGCAGACCGAGACGGTGTGGCGGCAGGCCGATCGCCACCGCGTGCCGCGCCTGGTGTTCGTGAACAAGCTCGACCGCGCGGGCGCCGACCCGGCGCGCTGCCTGGCCGAGCTGCGCACGCGCCTGGGCGCCACCCCGGTGGCGATCACCTGGCCGACCTACGCCGGCGACGCGCTCACCGGCGTCGTCGATCTGATCGCGCTCACCCACCTGGCCTACGACGGCACCGCCACCCCGCCGGTGGTGACGCCGCTCGATCCGGCCGCGCTCTCTGACAACCTGCGCAGCTACCGCGAGCGCCTGCTCGAGGTGGCCGCCGATCACGACGACGCCATCCTGGCCGCCGTGCTCGACGGTCGCCCGGTCGACGCCGCGGCGATCCGCGCCGCGCTGCGGGCGGCGACCCTGGCCGGTCACGCGGTCCCGGTCGCGTGCGGCTCGGCCTACCGCTACGTCGGGCTCGAGCCCTTGCTCGACGCCGTCGTCGACCTGCTGCCGGCGCCGAGCGATCGGCCGCCGGTGGTGGGTGAGGACGGCGCGACCCGCGCCGCCGATCGCGCCGCGCCGCTGGCGGCGCTGGCGTTCAAGGTCGCGTTCGACGACCACGGCCAGACCACGTTCGTGCGCGTGTACAGCGGCGTGCTCGCCAAGGGCATGGCGGTGCGCACCGCGCGCGCGGGTCGCACCGTGCGCGTCGGCCGGCTGGTCCAGCTGGTCGCCGAGCGGCGGATCGAGGTCGATCGCCTCGAGGCCGGCGAGATCGGCGCGGTGCTGGCGACGCCGCTGACCGGCGGCGACACGCTCAGCGATCCGGCGCGGCCGATCACGCTCGAGGCGATCACCGCCCCGGCGCCGATCGTCCACGTCGCGATCGAGCCGTCGACCCGCGACGACCGCGAGCGGCTCCCGCTCGCGCTGCAGCGGATGATCGCGGCCGATCCGTCGCTGCGGGTCACGACCGACGCCGACACCGGGCAGACCTTGCTGGCCGGCATGGGCCAGCTCCACCTCGACATCGCGGTGGAGCGCCTGGCCGGCGAGCACGGCGTGGCTGTGGCCAGCGGCCGCCCGCGGGTCGCGTACCGGTCGACGCTCGCCGGCGCGGCGACGCACACCCACCGCCACGTCAAGCAGAGCGGCGGCCCCGGGCAGTTCGCGGTCGTGACGATCGCGATCGCGCCGGCGCCGCGCGACGCGGGCCTGGTCTTCACCGATCAGACCCGCGGCGGCGTGGTGCCGCGGCCGTTCGCGGCGGCGGTCGAGCGCGGCGTGCGCGACGCGATGGCCGACGGCCTGTGCGGCGGCCACCCGGTGGTCGACGTCACGGTCGCGTTGCTCGACGGCGAGACCCACGCCAAGGACTCGAGCGAGCTCGCGTTCCAGGTGGCCGGGCGCGCGGCGTTCCACGCCGCCGCCGCCGCCGCGCAGCCGATCGTGCTCGAGCCGGTCATGCGGCTCGAGGTCACCTGCGCCGACGGCGACGTCGGCGCGGTGGTCGGCGACGTCGGCCGGCGCCGCGGCGCCGTGCTCGGCCTCGACGTGCGCGGCGACGCGCGCGTGGTGCGCGCCGAGCTGCCGCTGGCGGAGTCGTTCGGGTACGCGGGCGCGCTGTCGGCGCTGACCCACGGCCGCGGCCGGTTCGTGCTCGAGCCCGCCGGCTACGCGCCGGTGCCGCCGGGCGCGCGGCTCCACGCCGCGTAGCTGCCTCCGTCCTTCCGGGCGCACGTCCTCGCGGCGTGCGCCCGGCGCATTTTCGGTCGACGAGCGCCGGCGGCGGTCAGCGAAACGGGGCCGCGCCGCGCCGCGGTTGCGCCGCCGCGTCGTCGAGCCGGCCCGGGCGCGTCACCAGCTGGACCAGCCGCCGCACCGCGCCGGCCACGTGGGCCGGCTCGACGGCCGCGGCGCGCTGGACGATCGTCGCGCGCCCGCGCGCCACCTGCAGCGCGAACAGCGGCGGCGGGATGGTCGGCGCGCGGTCGGCGATCAGATCCGCGCAGAAGCCACGGCGCGTGCCCTCATCGACCGGCCACGGCGGCTCGGCCAGCAGCCGCGCGGCCTGGTACGGATCGCTGGTCTCGAGCCGCCAGCAGCCGTCGGCGACCGGGCGCGCGCCCGGCAGCTCGCCGGCCAGGAGCGTCGCCCCGCCGAGGCCGGCCTCGAGCCGCAGCCGCCCCAGCGTCGGGGCGTCGGCCGTGAAGCGCCAGCCCGGCCGCGCGGTCGCCGCGACCACCACGTCGACGCCGTCGCGGGTCACGACCAGCGCGTCCCCCTGCACCCGTGCGCCGAGCATCTCGGCGAGCTGCGCCATCGCGACCACGCCCTACGATAGCCGTCCGCGCGCCGCGGGCAACAGCGACGGCCCGCCGCGAGTACCCCAGCGCGCCCCCGCGGTACGAGGCGCGGTCGTGCGAAGATCGCGGCGATGATCAAACACCTGACCAGCCTGGCGCTGGCGATGACCCTGGTGGCGGCGGCGGGCTGCGGCGGTTCGCAGAAGTCCGGGGGCGGCGGCGCCGCCGCGTCCAAGCAGTCGTGCGCGACCGCGGCGGCCAACGCCGGCGTGCAGGTCCGCGCGATCGCCGCGGGCTCCCCCGACCCGGGCGACGCCGCGAAGATGGAAGGGGCCGCCGCGACGCTCGAGCGCGTCATGGCCGAGCGCTGCGCCGCCGATGCGTGGTCGGCGGCGGCCATCGACTGCATCGCCACCGCCACCGCCCAGACGATGGAGACCTGCGACCAGTCGCTGACCCAGGAGCAGCGCGACGCGGTCGGCCAGCAGATGGAGCGCGAGATGGGCGGCGGCGACAGCGGCGCCGACGACGCCGGCGCGACCGGCGATCCCTGCGGCGGCGGCGAGTAGCGCCACGCGCGGGCCGGCCGTGCGACGATGGCCGGGATGATGAAGCACCTGGCCAGCCTCGGGCTGGCGATGGCAACGGTGGCGGCGGTGGGCTGCGGCGGTTCGCAGAAGTCGAGCAGCGCGGGCGCCGCGACGCCGTCGTGCGCGTCCGCGGCCGCCAACGCCGGCGCCCAGCTCCGCGCCGTGGCCGCCGCCTCGGGCGAGGCCGGCGCGGCGGAAGAGGCCGAGCAGGCCGCGCCGCTGCTCGAGAAGGTCCTGGCCGAGCGCTGCGCCGCCGACGGCTGGTCGGCGGAGCTGATCGACTGCATCGCGACCGCCGACGAGGCGTCGATGGAGTCGTGCAAGGCCAAGATGACCGACGCCCAGCTCGAGGCCATCGGCGCGCAGATGGCGCGCGAGGGCGGCGCGCCCGACGCCGCGCCGGCCCCGCCGCCGCCGCCCGACGATCCCTGCGGCGGCGGCGAGTAGCCCACGCGCCGACGCGGGCCTGCGACGATCTGTCATCGCCGTTGTCGCGATGACCGCGCGCCACCGTCGACGATCCGGCAGACGCTTCGCGTCCGCGTACGGTCCTTGCGCAGTCCTGCGCCAGGTTTGACGGCCGCGCGGCCAGAACGCGGCGTGCGCACGCAGCTCCGGCAGGCTCGCGTCTTGCAGCCGCTCGGACCGGCTCCATGGCTCAACGGTAGCGTCGCGTCTTGCCGTACATCCTCGGGCTGCTGGTTCTGCTGGCAGCCGTGGCGATGGCGCGACGAGGCTGGAGCTTCTACGGGCTGTCCCTCGAGGATCGGGTCGAGCACCCCGACTTCCGCAAGCTGCGGCCGAGCGGGAGCATCGGCATGGGCTACGGCTTCGTCGCCGCCGGCCTGGTGATCCTCAACCTGTCGTACCTGGTGCGGCGGCTGATCGCCGGCAGCAACCGGCTGGGCTCGATGCGGGTGTGGCTCGATCTGCACGTGTTCACCGGCCTGATGGCGGCGACGCTGGTGGTGTTTCACTCGGCGCTGCAGCTGCGCACGCCGATCGCCAAGACCAGCGCGGCCAGCCTCGCGGTCGTCGTCCTCACCGGCCTGATCGGGCGCTTCCTCTACGCGCTGACGCCGCCTGACGCCAGCCGGCTGCGGCTGGCGCTCGATCGCCTCGAGGGCGCCGCGCCGGGCGCCCGGCTGCAGGCGACCGCGATCCTCGACGGGCTGCCCGCGCCGCGCCTGCCCGCCAACGCGTCGCTGGTGCGCAGCCTGATCTCCGTCCCGCGCTGGCGCAAGGTGGCGGCGCTGCGGGCCAGCGCGCTGCGCGTGCTCGAGCCGCCCCGCGCCGAGGCCACGCCCGAGGTGCGCGCGGCGTGGCGCGAGCTGCACAAGGCCTCGACCGCCGAGGCCCGCGCCAGCGGCATGGCGGCGCTGTTGCGCAGCTGGCGTGGCCTGCACCGCTTCTTCGCGCTGTTGATGCTGATCGCCGTCGGCGTCCACGCCGGCATCGCCTGGCACTACGGCTACCGCTGGATCTTCTGATGCCCCGCCTGCTGGTCACCCTCGTCGTGTGCGCGCTGGTCGCGATGACCGCCGACCGCGCCGAGGCGCAGCTGCTGTCGCCGGGGCCGCTGTCGACGGCCCACGCCAGCATCGACGGCGACGACCACTGCGACGAGTGCCACCAGTCGGGCAAGCAGGTGGTCGCCAGCCGGTGCCTGGCGTGTCACCAGGATCTGCGCGCGCGCCTCGACGCCGGCGCCGGCCTCCACGGCAAGCAGTACAAGGGGCAGGCCTGCGAGAACTGCCACGTCGAGCACATCGGCCGCAAGGCCAAGCTGGTGCGGTGGCCGGGGGGCGCGCCCGACAAGCTCGACCACGACCTCACCGGGTGGCCGCTGACCGGCAAGCACGAGCCGGTGGGCTGCGCGAAGTGCCACACCAAGCAGAGCCCGCTCGGCAAGACCCAGTACGTCGGCACCAAGGCGACCTGCGCGAGCTGCCACAAGGACCCGCACGCCAACCGCTTCGGCAGCGACTGCAAGAAGTGCCACGACGATCGCGCCTGGGGCGACTTCGCCAAGGACAAGTTCGATCACGCGCAGGCGCGCTACCCGCTGACCGGCAAGCACGCGCCGGTGGCGTGCGAGAAGTGCCACGGCACGCCGGCCAAGTGGACCGGCGTCGCGTTCGGCGCCTGCGACGACTGCCACGACGATCCGCACGCCGGCGAGTTCAAGCCCAAGGCCTGCGCGGCGTGCCACCAGACCTCGGGCTGGGAGAGCGCGTCGGACCTGATGCGCGATCAACACCCGTGGCTGTCCTTGCGCAACGGCCACGCCCGGGTCGGCTGCAAGCAGTGCCACGACCGCGGCAACGACAAGCCGCCGAGCAAGGGCAAGGCCTGCGTCGACTGCCACAAGGCGGTCCACGAGGCGCCGTTCGGCAACCGCTGCGACGGTTGCCACAAGGCGATCAAGTGGCTCGGGCTGCCCGAGCAGATCGGCAAGGACGCGCACCCGAAGACCGCGTACCCGCTCGAGGGCAAGCACCAGCAGGTGCGCTGCGCGAGCTGCCACCCCAAGGCCAAGCCGGCGTCGGCGCGCTACCGCCAGCTCACGTTCGATCGCTGCGCCGCCTGCCACGCCGATCGCCACGCCGGCGAGTTCGCGACGCGCGCGGCCGGCGAGTGCGCGGCCTGCCACACCGTCGGCGGCTTCGCCCCGACCACGTTCGGCCCGCCCCAGCACGCCACCACCGCGTTCGTCCTCGACGGGCGCCACGCGGCGACGCCGTGCGCCGGCTGCCACACCGCGGCGCGGCCGCGGCTCGACTGGCGGCAGCCCAAGCGCGCGTGCGCCGAGTGCCACGCCAACCCGCACGGCGATCAGTTCGCCAAGGAGCTGGCCGCCGGCGGGTGCGCGAGCTGCCACGCGACCGACGACTGGCACCAGCCGCGCATCGATCACGCGACGTGGCCGCTCACCGGCAAGCACGCCACCACCGCGTGCGCGCGCTGCCACGGCGAGACCAAGGGCGCCGAGGCCGCGGCGTTCCGCGGCGTGCCGCGCACCTGCGACGGTTGCCACGACGACGTCCACGGCGGCCAGTTCCGCCTGAGCCCGCCGGTGCGGCTGTGCGAGGACTGCCACACCACCGCGCGGTTCACGTTGCCCGGCTTCGACCACGCGGCGATGACGACCTACCGCCTCGAGGGCAAGCACGCCGCGGTGGCGTGCGCGAGGTGCCACCTGCCGAGCGAGCTGCGCAACGGCGTGGCCGCGACCCGCTACCGGCTCGGCTACCGCGCGTGCAAGGACTGCCACGCCAACCCACACCGCGAGGACGCGCGATGATGGCGCGGCTCACCGTCGTGCTGGCGCTCGCGATCGCGACCGCGATCGCCGTGGCCGCGCCGCCGACCGCGACGCCGCCGACGCCACCACCGGCCGCGCCCGCCGCGCCCGCCGCGCACGCCGCGCACGGCGGCCTGGTCGACGAACTCGACTGCTCGGCGTGCCACACCCCCGACGGCTGGGCGATGAGCGCGGGCGGCGGTCAGGGCTTCGACCACGACCGCACCGGCTTCCCGCTGCGCGGCGCCCACGCCCAGCGGCCGTGCGCGAGCTGCCACCAGGGCCAGGGCACGCCGCCGTCGACCTGCGAGGGCTGCCACCGCGATCCGCACCAGCGCCGCGTCGCCGGCGCCTGCGTCGAGTGCCACACCGCGACGGCGTGGAGCGACACCGACGCGCTGGCCCGCCACCGCCGCACCCGCATGCCGCTGACCGGGCGGCACGCGATCATCGACTGCGTCGCGTGCCACACCCGCGGCGAGCGCAGCTGGAGCGGCGTGCCGACCGACTGCTACGCGTGCCACGCCGCCGACTACCGCGACCCCGCGACCCACCCCGACCACGACGGCGATCCCGCCGATCCGACGATCGCGCGGCTGCCGCGCACCTGCGGCCAGTGCCACCGCACCAGCGGCTGGAAGCCGGCGGTGTTCGACCCGACGATGCTGCCGTCGTCGATCGCCGCCCGCGCCGCGCAGCGCCACGACGCGTCGTTCGCGCTGTCGACCGGCCCGCACCAGGGCGCCGACTGCGCGAGCTGCCACGTCGATCGGCAGCGGCCGCGGCGCGTGCGCTGCGACGGCTGCCACGCCGCCGACACGCTGCGCGCGCAGCACCCCACCGCCGCGATCACCAGCCGGCGGGCCGCCGCGTGCCTGGCGTGCCACCCGCGCGGGAGGGCGCGGTGAGGGCGGCCCCGCTGATCGCCGCGCTCGCGCTGGCCGCGGCGTCGGCCGCCGCGCAGGCCGCGCCGATCGCGGTCACCGTGGTCGACACCGCCGGCGACGTCGCCTACGTGACGCCCGGGCGCGACGCCGGCCTCGCGCCCGGCGTGACCGTGCGCTTCGGCGATCGCGCGCTGGTGGTGGTCGACGCCACCGCCGGCACCGCGGTGGTGGCGCTGGCCGGCGCGCCGCTGGCCGTCGGGGCGACCGGCGCGGCCGACGTGACGCCGGGCGCCGCCGCCGCCGCGGTGGCGCGCATGCCGACGCCGCGCCCGCTCGACGGCTGGCGCGCGCAGTGGCCCGACGCCACGCGCCCCGCCGACGCGCAGCACCCGGCGGCGGTGCCGCTGGGCAGCGGCGGCCCGGTCGGGCGGCTGCACGCCGCGCTGACGCTGCACGGCGCGGCCGCGCTGGCCGGCGCGCCGACCGCCAGCGCCGACCTGCGCGCGCGGGTGTCGTACCAGCTCCGCACCGATCGCCCGCTCAGCGTCGACGTCGACCTCAGCGGCCGCGGCTCGCTCGACGGCCACGCCGGCGCCCGCACGCCGGTGTGGGTCCACCGCGCGCAGCTGCGCTACGGCGACGCCTACGATCCGCGGCTGGCGGTGGGCCGGCTCGCGTGGGCGGCGTCGGGCGTCGGCATGCTCGACGGCGTGCGCGGCATGGCCCGCGTCGGCGCGTTCGAGCTCGCCGGCTTCGGCGGCCTGGTGCCCGATCCGCTCGACGGCCGCCCCGACACCGGCGCGACCCGGTTCGGCGCCGAGGCCAGCTACGACGCGCCGGCCGCGCCGTGGCAGCCGCGGCTGGTGCTGACGCTGGCGGGCTCGACCTGGAGCGGCCAGCTCGACGAGCGGCGCGCGGCCATCACCGCCGAGGCCAGCCGCGGCGCGGTCACCGCCTCGGCGTGGGCCGACGCCCAGGCGTTCGCCGCCGCCAACCCGTGGGGCGCCGCCGCGGTCGAGCTCACCGGCGCCGGCGCCGCGCTCGACTGGCAGCGCCGCGGCCAGCGCGCGTCCTTCGATGTGGCGATGGCCCGCCCCGAGCGCAGCCTGCGCCTCGAGGCGGCGCTCCCCGCCGGCTGGCTGTGCTGGCGACGCGCGGGCGACGTCGCCGCCGACCCCGCCGCCGAGCCGTGCGCCGGCGACGACACCACCATCGGCGCCGCGGCCTCGGCCGGGCTCACCCGCGGGCCCTGGCGCGTCGACGCCAGCCTGCGCGCCAGCCGCACCACCACCGCGACCGCCTTCGACGACGTCGCCGCGGTCGCGCTCGGCGAGTACCAGCTGCGCCCGGGCCTGCGCCTCCTGGCCGGCGCCAGCGGCGGCCGCGCGGCGTTCCTCGACTGGTACGCGGTCGAGGGCGGCGTCGGCCTCGATCGCGGCCGGCGCTGGGACGCCACGCTGCGCTACCGCCCGGAGCTGATCGCGTACGTCGGCGCGCTCGATCGCTTCGTCAGCCACGCGCTCGCGCTCGACGGCCGCTACCACGTCAACCGCGCGCTCGACGTCGCCGTCGCCGCCTCGGCCACCACCGGCGAGGATCGCGACGCGCTGGCCGTGCTCACCACCGTCGCCTGGAGGCCGGCGCCATGACGCTCACCCGCGCGCTCGCCCTGTTCGCGTCGCTGGCGCTCGCGGCCGGCTGCCTGCGCGATCACGATCCGGCGCTGGTCCAGACCGGCGGCAACGACTGCTACACCTGCCACCACAGCAACTACGTCGCGACCACCGCGCCGCCGCACACCAGCGAGCCGACGCGCTACCACCGCGCCTGCGGCGACTGCCACAAGACCAGCGCCTGGCAGCCGGCGCTCGAGGGCCCGCACGCCGGGCGCTTCCCGCGCGGCGGCGACCACAGCGGCGTCGCCTGCCTCGAGTGCCACGACCCCGACCGCGGCCCCAGCGCCGACGGCGCCAACACGATCTGCGCGCTGTGCCACACCAGCGCCCACCACCGCGACCCGGCGAACCCCAGCGGGTGCCTGCAGTGCCACCGCGACGGAGGTGATTGACGTGCGCACCCTCGCCCTCGTCCTGCTCGCCGCGCTGACGGCCGCCTGCGGCCTCGAGCGCCACGCCAACACCGACAGCATCGCCGACAACGACTGCTACGCGTGCCACCGCGCCAACTACGAGCAGGCCAGCGATCCGGTCCACGTCGGCGTCATGCCCACCACCTGCCGCGACTGCCACTCGCAGATCGCGTGGCGCCCGGCCGGCCCGCACCCCGACGCCGACTTCCCGATCCGCACCGGGCCCCACGCCGCGGTCGACTGCGGCGCCTGCCACAAGGCCGCGCTCGGCGCGCCGACCGACGGCGCCAACACCGACTGCTTGACCTGCCACACCCAGGCCGC
>Ga0073899_10001142_pt1 | contig 24328 bp, 24 predicted proteins | sample KloWWTmetaKNB5Ph_FD_88975 | JGI IMG/M metagenome (GOLD analysis project Ga0073899, IMG submission 88975) | Active sludge microbial communities from Klosterneuburg, Austria, studying microevolution and ecology of nitrifiers - Klosterneuburg... | ecosystem: Engineered > WWTP > Aerobic digester >... | reverse complement strand
CTCTGCCTCTCAGCGACTGTTTGAAAAGTAACCACGAAGTACGCAAAGCGGCGCAAAGCGGCGCAAAGCGGCGCAAAGCGGCGCAAAGCGGCGCAAAGCGGCGCAAAGAAACACCTGGAAGCCGTCTCTGCGATTCTCCTCTTCGCGCCCCTTGTGGCTTCGTGGTGGGACTTTTCAAACAGCCTCTCAGCAGCTCTGCGTCAAAGCTGTTTTCAAGCCAGCCCATCGATGACGCTGCCCAGGATGTCCACGATCTGATCCACCTCGTCCGCATTGATGACCAGCGGCGGCGCAAAGGCCATCGTGGCGCCGACGTTGCGCGAGCGCAGCCCGCGCGCCATACAGGCGTTGTAGACTTCCAGCGCCTTGGCCGGGTCGGCTTCACGCGTTTCTTTGTCCTTGACAATCTCGACGCCGCAGAGCAGACCGCGCCCGCGCACTTCGCCGACGATGTTGAAGTCGAGCAGCCTGGCAAAACCTGTGCGCAAACGCTCGCCCATGCGCTGGCTGTTCTCCAGCAGATGCTCGCGCTCGATGATCTCGATATTCTTAAGACCAACCGCACACGCCGCAGCATGGCCGGAGTAGGTGTAACCGTGCATCCAGGTGTCTTCGGGCGGCGCACTGTCGATCACTTCACGGATGGCGTCGGAGATCTGGATGCCGCCAAGCTGGAGATAGCCGCTGGTGACGCCTTTGGCAAAAGACATGATGTCGGGACGCAAGTCCCAGTGCTGCTGGCCGAACCACAACCCCGTGCGCCCAAAGCCACAGATCACCTCGTCGGCGATCAACAACACGTCATATTTGTCGCAAATGGCGCGCACCAGCGGGAAGTAGTCGTCCGGCGGCACGATGACGCCGCCGACGCCCTGGATCGGTTCGGCGATAAAGGCGGCGACCGTCTCCGGCCCCTGGCGCAGAATTTCTTCTTCCAGCGCGCGCGCGGCAGCCTGACCGACCGTCTCGCCGGGCTGGATATCGCCGGTGTAGCGGTAAGGATTGGGCGCGGGGATGTGCGAAAAACCAGGCGACAACGGGCCAAACATAGTGTGATAGCGCGGGATGCCGGTGGCGGCGGTGGCGGCGACCGTAATGCCGTGATAGGCGGCCTGGCGCGAGATAATTTTGAACTTATCCTTCCTGCCCAGCCGATACCAATAATAACGCACGGTTTTGAAGGCCGAATCGTTCGCCTCCGAGCCGCCCGACGTAAAAAAGGTGGTGTTGAGCGTCGGATGCGCCATGCCGGCCATGCGGTGGGCAAGCTCGGCGGCCGGCGGCGTGGTCATGCCCACGAAGTTGGAGGTAAACGCAATTTTGCGCATTTGCTGGGCGGCGACCTCCGGCAACTCCTGATTGCCGTAGCCAATGTTGACATTCCAGAGGCCCCCCATGCCGTCAAGCACGGTGCGACCGTCGGTCGTGTGCAGCCAGACGCCCTCCGCACGGTCGACGACAAGGGGATCCGCGTGCTGTTTTGGATGGTGCAGAGGATGAAGTTGTTGCTTGTCGTGTTCGACCACAGTGGCGTGGTCTAGAATTAGATCAACCATGATCTTCTCGTTCCTTTGTAGTAATTGCCATTCGCGATGGTTAGACTGTAACTGATTATACCAGTATTCGTTGCGTGAGAGAGATTTCGAGGCGCGGTTATCGTTCGGTAGAATGAGCAAAGATGTTGTCAGGCAAACTTTGGGGAACAGATACCATGCATTTTGATTTTGCGATCGTGGGAGGTGGCATTGTCGGGCTGGCGACGGCGCTGGCGTTACTCGAAACCGGCGTTCGTTCGCTGGTTGTGCTCGAAGCAGAGGGAAAGGTCGCCGCCCATCAAACCGGCCATAACAGCGGCGTGATCCATGCCGGCGTCTACTATCGCCCCGGCTCACTCAAAGCAAAGTTATGCGCCGAAGGGCGCGAGGCGCTCTATGCCTTTTGCGAGGCCGAAGGGATCGCCTATGAACGCTGCGGCAAGCTGATCGTCGCCACCAACGAAGCCGAGCGGGCGCGGCTGGCGGCGTTGGCCGAGCGCGCCTGGGCGAACGGCCTGACGCCCAACCCATTGTCGGGCAGCGAACTGCGCGATTATGAGCCGCACGTGCGGGGCGTCGCCGGCTTGTGGGTGGCGGAGACCGGCATTGTCGACTACAACGAAGTGGCGGCCGCGTATGCACGCCGCATCCGCACCTTGGGCGGTGAATTGCGCACCGGTTGGCGGCTAGGGGCAGTGCGTCGCCAACCCGAACACCTGCTGCTCGCGGCCACGACTGACGAAGAAATTACGTGCAACCACCTGATCACCTGCGCCGGGTTGCAGGCCGACCGCGTGGCGCGGCTGTGTGGCGTCGAGCCAGGGGTGCGCATCGTGCCCTTCCGCGGCGAGTATTACGAACTGACGCCGGGTGCGCGTTCGCTTGTGCGCAACCTGATCTACCCCGTACCCAATCCAAACTTTCCTTTTTTGGGCGTACATTTTACACGCAAGATCGACGGCGCGATCGAGGCGGGGCCCAATGCGGTGCTGGCTTTCCAGCGTGAGGGGTATCGCAAGACCAGCCTTTCCGTGCGCGATCTCTTCGATACGTTCAGTTACGGCGGCTTCTGGAAGCTGGCCGCGCGATACTGGCAGACAGGAATCGGTGAGATCTACCGCTCGGCCAGCAAATATGCGTTCTGGCGCGCGCTGTGCGCGCTGACGCCGGAGCTTGAGGTGCAGGATCTGCGTCCGGCCGGCGCCGGAGTACGCGCGCAGGCATTGACGCCCGACGGCAAGCTGGTGGACGATTTTCACATCGTGGATGCCTACCGGATGACGCACGTACTCAACGCGCCGTCACCCGCGGCGACCGCATCGCTGAGCATCGGGCGACACATTGCTCGGCAGGCGATGAAGAATTCCTGACGTAGGGTTTACACGAATTCAAAGTGCTCGCCCGGCTGCAAGATGCGCACGTCCGTCTGTGGCGCCATCCGCAGCATAAACTCGCGAAAAAGCAGTGGCGGATCGACGAGAAACGTTTTGGTGAGGCGGTGGACGGCCAGCGGATAGAGCGTGCCCCAATGAATGGGGATGGCGACCTGCGGCGCAATGAGTTGGCCCGCCTGCGCCGCGCGGTATGGATCCATGTGCCCGATGCCCAAAGTCGGCCCCCATCCCCACACCGGCAGCAAGCTGACATCGACGCTGCCCGCCATCTCCGCCATCTCCGGGAAGAGATCCGTGTCGCCCGCAAAATAGGTGCGAAATTTGTCCTGGCCGACGATAAAGCCGAGGCACTGGGCAATGGGGCCAAGCGGGCCGCGCGCGCCGCTGTGCAACGCCTTAGTTGCCGTGATCGGAAGCCCGTTCACGCGGGTGCGCTCGCCGACGCGCAATTCTTCGACGTTGGTGAAGCCATGGCGCCGCAGCAGCGCGGCCGCGCCGACCGGCACGATCAGGCGCACGGTGCGCCCCAACTTGCGCAGCGAGGGCAGGTCGAGATGGTCGTAGTGCAGGTGAGAGATCAGCACAGCATCCAGTTTTTCCTGCCATTGCGCCAGTAAGGGGGAACGCCGCCGGCGCAGGTGAATGATGCGCGAGCGCAGGATGGGGTCAGTCAACACGCGCACTCCATTCACCTCGATCAGCACTGTGGCGTGGCCCACGTAGGTGATCCGATGCGACGTGATTTCACTCATATACAGCAACTTTCATCAACACAGCGACGCCGTTCAGCATTGCTTACATCTGACGCAGAGTCGCAGAGTAAGTGCAGAGAAAACTCCCTGTTGCTTTACTTGATTTTCTCTGCGCACCTTTGCATCGCTGCGGCTCTGCGCCAAAATGGGCATTCCTCAGGCTAGCACTCAATCATACAGAATACGCGGGCGTCGCTGCGGCTTCTCGCCGACCGTGCGCATCATGCGGATGGACATGACCAACCCAGCCAAGATCGAAAAGACAAAGATCAGAAACGCAATCGACGACAGCTCCAGGCCGAGGAATACCCCGTTCATGCTGGTGGCAAAACCGGCCCCGATGATCATCCCCAGCAGAATGATGCCGACGGCAAGTCGTTGCGCCGCAACGTTGAAAATATCCAGACGCTGGTTCAAATCGTCAGTATTGACTTCGACTTCGAACTTACCTTTTTCATACTGGTTGATCCATTGCATCGTCGCCTGCTGCAAATCGGGGATGCGTCGCACGAGCTCTTTCGTGGAGCGCATCAATTGCGTCTGCACGGTCGTCTTGACATTTTCTATTTTGAATTGTTCTGCCAGGAACCCCTGAATCATGGAAAACGCTTCGCGCGTGATATCGAGCCAATAGTCGAGCGTATGCACAATAGCCTCGGCTTGGATCAGCGTCTTGAGCGCCATCGTCAGTTCACTGCCCAGACGCAACCCATTGCTTGCCAACACCTCAAAGACGGCGTTGAGCACTGCCGACAGCGAGCCTGCCTCTTCGGGATAGCGCATGTAACGCACCACCGTGCGGTCGATATCTTCACGAAACTGTGCGACGTGCACATCGTGGAACGGCGTGCACAGCCGTAATAGCGTCTCCGCTATTTCATAGGCATCCAGCCCGTTGAGCACCCAGATCAGGTCGGCCAGGTTGATGCGCTGCTGCTGGTTGAGCATTCCCATCATCCCCATGTCAAGGAAGATAACTTTGCCCGTCTCAAGGCTGACCAGAATGTTGCCGGGATGTGCGTCCCCATGGAAGTAGCCGTCAAAGATGAGTTGCTTGATCATCACGCGCAGGAAGGTGCGCGCCAGGCGCTCGGGATCGTGTCCGGCCGCGGCGATCTTCTCCACATTGATGATCTTGACGCCTTCAACATAGCTCATTGTCAGGACATTCGCCGTGGTGTATTCACGATACATGGTCGGGATCTCCACCTCCGCGAAAGACGACATGGTGTCCGCCAGTTGCCGGGCGTTGAAGGCTTCGTTGCGGTAATCCAGTTCTTTGACCAGATTATTGGCAAACTCGCCAAAGATGCCGAGGATGTCATTTTCACGCATCCACTCGACGCGCGCGGCAATGGTCTGTAGCACATCATTCAGCACCTGGAGATCGGCCTTGATTTTGGGCACAATGTTGGGGCGTTGCACCTTGACCACCACGTCGGCGCCGTCGTGGAGTTTCGCCCGGTGCACCTGCGCCGTAGACGCGGCGGCAAACGGCTCGACGGCAAACTCGGCGTACAATTCATGGATGGGCTTGCCCAGCGCCTTCTCGACCAGCGCCACGGCCTCCTGGCCAGGAAAAGGCGGGACGTTGCTTTGCAGCTTGTTAAACTCGACCTGCCAGTCGTCGGGCAAAGCTTCGGCGCGGCTGGAGATCATCTGGCCGAACTTGACGAAGGTGGGGCCCAGCTCTTGCAGCATCACGCGCACCTGCGCCGGCGTGCTCAAGCCGGAGATCGTCGTCCGGGCGTCGCCATAGATGTGCTTGCCCACCCACTGGCGCACGGGTGCGACAAAGGGCAGGCGATCCAGCCCGATTTCAAGCAGATAGCGATAAATCAAATCATAGACCTGCTGGAAACGTAGATTTGCGATCAGTTGGTTGCTGCGGTTTCCAGAGAGCCGGACCAAAAAACTCCACAACCGAGGCTGTTCGTCGGCATCCCTGAGAAAGGGTCGATTGACGCCAAGCAATGCGTCGAGCAGCGCCAGGACAATGCCGATCACAAGGCCGCCGAAAAGCAAGGTAAACACGTTGGCGACCTGCCAATTGCCCAACCACGCCAAGACCGCCAGCAACATGGCATTGATGACAACCACAAAGAGACCAAACGAGCGGATGATCAGGCGCCCGGTGAAGAGTACGAGCACGGGCCGCAAAAACACATTGAGCAGTCCAAACACCAGACCGGTGAGCAGAAAACGCACGATCCCAAATACACCATCATCGCGAAAACCGGGCAACACCCACAGCGCAAGTTGCACGGCTAGGGCATAGATCAAAATGTGAAAGCCGACAATAATCACGGTCGTAAGGCGATTCGCGCGCGCCGGCGAGGTCTCAGTGGTTTTCGCGATGGAGTTGTGAACTGTCATTGAGCATGTGCCTCGTAAAATGAAGTGGCGCAGATATGCAAAGCGGAGGGTTGAAAGCGCAATCATACATCATGCGTTTACACCGTCAGAATTGGGTGATTCAGATGGTGACGTAAACGCAGCGCTCCCTTTGTGTTTTCTGCGCGCCGTAGGCAAGAAATGCAAAGGGCGGGATAGAACCCGCCCTTTGGTAAACCTCATATCGTTCGTCGGAGGACTTGCCGGCGTCTTACTTCAGGCGGAAAGCCATGATGATGGTAAAGATGCCACCAACGACGGCGAAGATGCCGATCACCCACGGCAGCACAGCAGCGTAGCCAAGCGGGTGGCCCAGCAACATGATGCCAATGATGATCGAGATGACGCCCATAATGCCCGGGCCCCAACCGGCGCCCTGGAAGGATTCAATCAATCCGAAGATGCCCATGATGATGCCCTGGATGGCGAGCACCACGACGGCGGCAAGGCCGAACGCCACCACCGCGCCGTCCCCGATGTTCGACACCAGGAACCAGCCGGCCACAATGCCGATGACGCCAGATATCAACTCCCACACCCAATTGCTGCGGTCGGTGAAGATGCGCACGATCGACAGCACACCGGTGATCAACCACAGCAAACCAATGTAGAAGACCAGAATCGACGCGGTCTGCAGCGGGTTGGTCAGCAAGAAAATACCGATGAGAAGCGTTGCGATGCCTTGAATCAGGACTAGCCACCACTGAATTTGTGGCTTTTCCTGCGTTGCGACTGCTGTCATAATTTCACTCCCTTTTCAATTCCTTGTTAGATGAATACAGAAATCTCATTTTGCACTTGTCATACAGGTAAACATTTCTATCTACCAGATGTAGTATAGTGCAATCAAGATGGTTGTACAAGGCTGAATTCCGCCATAATACAGTCACATACGCTCGCGGCATGGAAAGCGTTGTCTTGATGGTTGTGTGTGGAACTGAAAACGGCTACAGTTCGTCAAGCTGATGACGCTGAGCGTAGGATCGGTTATGATTGTGTCGGGTCACAGCACTTCGCACGAACAATCGCGCAGACAGTTGAAAGCACTTCGACGACGAGAGAGGAAAAATCAAGATGAACACAGGGGATGGTCGTCCGTCCAATCGCCGATGGGCGCGCGTGGCGGTTTTTGGCGGGGGCGCCATCGTGCTCCTGCTGATTGGCTATGTGATCGGCGCTACGCTCTTTCCTGTGGCAGAGCCGCCCGCCTCGGTGGCGCAGGTTTCTCCTCAGGCTGAACGCACGCTGGTTGCCACCTTCACGCCGTCGCCCGCGCCACCCACCGCCACCGCGGTGATCGCACCGACGGAGCCGCCGCCCGCGCCCACCGCCACCACTGCACCTCCTACCCTGACGCCCATTTTGATCGTCGTCACGGCGCAAGCTTCGCCGACGCCGGTCAATACGTGGACGCCGCCGCCAACAGCTACACCTGTCCCGCCAACGAACGCGCCTGACGCGTCAGGCGACGCGTCGACTTCGACGCCCACCTGGACGCCTACGTTGATCGCTACGCCGACGTGGACGCCTGTCCTTACACCAACCTGGACGCCAATCCCGACCTCAACCTGGACTGCCACACCCACGTGGACGCCGACGCTGCTGCCGACGCCGACGGAGACGCCCACCGCAACCGCCACGGCAACGCCGACGGAGACTGCCACGCTGCTGCCAACGCCGACGGAGACCGCCACCGCAACCGCCACAACAACGGATACGGCAACGCCAACGGCGACGGAGACACCCACCGGAACCGCCACGGCAACGCCAACGGGGACTGTCACGCTGCTGCCGACGCCGACGGCAACCGCCACCGCAACCGCTACGGCGACGCTGCCACCGGCAGCAACTGCCACCGGCACGCATACACCTTCACCCACGGCCACTGAGACAGCCACGGCCACTGAGACAGCCACGGCCACAATTGCGCCTATTGTGATCTCTACGGCAACGGAGATCGCTATCGTGGAGGTCACACCGACTGAGACAGTCACACCGACGGCAACGGTTGCACCGACCGCGGCCTGGCAATTCGACGTCGAGCCGCCGACCGTCGCCTATCTCAACCAGACCTACACCTACACCGTGACCTTTGCGCCGGTGGAGGCGACGGAGACCAGCGACAGCGAGATGGATGCACCGTCTGCCGAAGAGACTGTCACGCCGCCGGTTGAAGAGGAAAGCGCCGCACAAGAAGAACCCACAGCAGAGCCGGACGCAGAAGTCACGGAAGCGGCGACGCCTGAAGCAACTCCTGCGGAGGGCGCGGAGGAAGCGGTCGCGTCTGAAAGCACAGGCGATGAGACGCCCACAGAGGAAGCGCCTGCAGAGGAAGCGCTTGCAGTGCAGGACATCATTGAATCGCTGCCCTTCGTCATCGCTGCCCAGGGTGCTTTGACGGTTGAGACCACGCTGCGCCCCACCTGGCTGGCGCTGACGACGACAGAAAACGGCGATGTGCTCCTGACCGGGACGCCGCAGGAGACAGACGAAGGCGAGCACCCGGTCGAGTTGATCGCCACCGATGCCGCCGGCGTTGTGATCACCCAAAGCTACACCATCACCGTGGAACTCGATCCCAACCCGTTCCGCGTTGAAGGCTTGCAGTTTGTCACGGACGAAGACACGCTGCTCGAAGGCGTCCTGACCGCCGAGCACGCCGAAGGCGACGCGCTGTTGTTTGGCATTGCGCGCGAGCCGGAGCACGGCGCGATCACCGCCATCGACGAAGCAAGCGGCGCCTTTACCTACGAGCCACTGTCCGACTTTTACGGCGAAGATGAGTTCACGATTCACATCAGCGACTCACTCCAACGTGAGATTACAGCGTCCGTGGCGATCACGGTGAACCCCATCAACGACGCTCCCCGCATCGAGATGGAAGACACCTACACGGTCACGGTTGGCGACACTGTGGATCTGCCTGTGATCGTAACCGACGTGGAAGGCGACCCGGTCACGATTACGGTGGAGTCACTACCACTCGATCTGGTTTATTTTGATCTCGGCAGTGTTGAGCTTGAGACTCCTGAACTTGACAGTCTTGAGAGTGACGCTCTTAAACTCGGCGGCGTCATTTCCGGCACGGTTGCGCTCGATGCCGCGGAGAACAGTCCGTATCCAGTGCTGATAACCGCCAGCGATGGGGAAGAATCCTCGTCACAACGGTCAATTACCTGGGTCGTCGAGCCGATGCCGACCGAAGAGGAAGCTAACGTCGAGACTGACGAAGGCGTGGCAGAAGAGGAAACGCCAGGCGCCGACCAGGCGCCAACCGAAGAAGCTGCTGCACAACCATCGTCGCTGACTGAGATCGTTACGCTGGCGGCAGATGCAGCTACACGCGTCCTGCCCGGCAGCGCTGCCTTCAGCGTCTATGCCTGGCAGACGCCGGTCGATGTTGGCGATTGTCCGAACGTCGCTGCGGTGCTGACGCCTGCCTCACTCAGCGCCGACGCCAGCCTGCTCGACGACGCGGCGGTGAGCAACCTTGCCGACGCTCCCTCGCTTGGCTTTGATGTGGCGTTGGCAGCCGGCGACTATGCTTTGCTGGTTTGCGGCTGCGCGCCCACCTACGCCGATGCCGAGCGGGTGAGTTTCCCTGTCTCCAATCAGGCGTTATTCGCGGGCATCGACGGCGTCACGCTGCTAGCCGATGACGGGACGCCGGTTCCGCTTTCCGGGTTCGCCGCCGCGCCAGGGTTCACCTGGCAGGCGCTGCTGGATGATGCAGCCAGTTCCCCGGCGCTCCTCAGCGTGGCGGAGGACGGCCTCCACAGCGTCGATCTGTGGATGGCTGACGATGGCGTGCTCGTGAGCGCTGTCGCCGTTGTGCCCACCGCCAAGCTGGACGAACTTGCGGCCACAGTGGGGCAAGTGTGCGCCAGCAATGAGTGAGTCATGGTAAAAAAGAGGGAGGATGCCGTTTGGCATCCTCCCTCTTTTTTATGCAATTTTTCACAACGCTGCTATTCAGCGCAGACGGCGAAACCCACCGCGATCCATCACCGCGGTCATCCCGATCAAGAAGGCCGCAAATGCCGGCACCAGCGGATCGGTGTGAATCCCGACCCCCTCCATGATCCCAAATGTGAGCAAGGCAACGACGCCGAGCATGAGCAATGTGTTGCTGAAAAGTTCTTTTGGCATGTTCGATCCACCTAACCAATCAGATTTCCTGACTTGATTGTAGGCCGTCCACTGCCGATGCCCAAATTATCAGACCGGCGATTCTGTCTGGAGGCAGACAGGATCCAGACGCTCTGCTGCCGTCCGTTGGTAAACCGTAGAGAAAGCGTAAGATTTCTTATCCGCTCAAGCGAGCGTCGATCCCTGCATGGCGACAGATGGGTGCGCTTCGCTGATCTTGACCGCGTCTTTACGCGCCAGCGCCGCGGCAGCCAGCAAAACCAGCACGATCCAGATGGTGCTCGTGACCGCCAGATGCACCAATTGCAGCCAGACCGGGGCCTTGAGCGCCACGTTGAGCGAGCCGAGCAGCAACTGCATCACATACAGCCCGATGATCAGACGGCCAAATTGTTGCGTGGCGCGGCCTGGCCGGCGCCGCATTGCCATCCAGGCCGCCAGCCCGACCAGCGCACCGACGATAAACGCAATGATCGGGTGCAGGATGCGCAGTTCGACCAGCGTCGCCACCAGCGTGTTCTCAGTGGGCGAAATGCCGCCCGTCAGCACGAGCGTGTCGCCCAGCGCCGTGATCGCGCCGCTCATGCCCAACACCAACATGCCGGCAAAGGCGGAGAGCAATGTCCAGCCGACCGCGCCTTGCCTGCGCAGTTGCAGCGGCTGACCGCCTTGTCCCCACCAGGCGGTCAGCGTCAGCGCGGCGAGTAACAAGAACGTGTTGACCAGATGGCCGGCCATCCAGATCGCGCGCCCCACCGAGACATTGAAGGCGACATATTCCAATAATACCAGCGCCGCGCCGATCAAAGCCTCCAACACCATAAAGAACATCGAAAACGCCGCGCCCTTGCGCACGATATGGCCTTTGGGATAAGCGCGAAACGCCCAGACGAGCAACGCCACCACGGCCAGCAGCGCCAACCCACTGGTGATACGGTGTGAAAATTCGATGATCGTCTCGATTCGCTCCGGGCGCGGGATCACTTCTCCTTGACAAAGTGGCCAATTATCGCCGCAGCCTGCGCCGGAGCCGGTCGCACGCACGAACGCACCCCAGACAATCACAAGCACATTTGCTGCCACCACACCCCAGGCAAACTGTGCAAAACGTCGGTTCCCTATCATGGTTTGACCTGATCCTTTTCAGCCTCGCGTCTAATAATTTCGTGCATTCTATCACAATCGCAGCGCGCGCCGTACATGCGCTGCTGGAAATGTGGAACACACGTCGGCAAAGTACATCTGCTAAACGTCTACTATAAGAATTTACTTATGAATGCAATAAGGAAGAGGGCAGACTTTCTCTAGAGGCAAACAGGTGTAAAGTGATGACCGTCTATGCAGCTTTGGTTCAAAGCGCCAGTCACTTTAGAATGGTACAGTTTGCAAGACGCTACAACTCGTTCAATTGATTCGGCCAAGATGGAGAGTATTCTATGCGGAGCACAATCACTTTACTGCGTCGTTATCTCGCACTGACGCTTGTCGGCGCCGGGCTGGTCTTTGCCGTCGGCGGCTGTGCTGGCAGCACAGCCGCAACCATATCCCAACCGGCGCAAGCCGCAGCCGCCCAGGCGCCGACCAAAATCAACACCAGGATCACGCCTGCCGACTATCAGGCGCAATTCGGCGCTGGCGCCGAGCACCTGCTGCTCGACGTGCGCACGCCGGAGGAATTCGCCGGCGGCCACATTCCTGGCGCGGTCAACATCTCGGTGGAGCAACTTGCACAGCGCTTAAACGAAGTCCCGCAAGACAAACCGGTCGTCCTCTATTGCCGCAGCGGCAACCGCAGCAACCAGGCAGCGCAGATTCTCGATCGTGCGGGCTATCCGCAGATCTACGACCTGGGTGGGATTGGAACGTGGGCGCAACAGGGGTATCCTGTTGAATAAAGCGTGCTATTCCAGGGAGATGCTATGTCTTATCGCGCCATTTTGCCCATTCTGCTGATCTTATTGTTGGCAGCCGCGTGCACTGCGCCCGCAGCGGCGCCGGTGGGTCAGCCTGCTGGCGCTCCTGCCGTCGACCGTGATTACAGCAGCACGCGCACGGGTGACAATGGCATCTTGCGCGCCACGTACACGAGCGAGCTAGACTCATTTGCCCTCAACGAACTCCATGCCTGGACGTTGCACGTCGAAACCACGGAAGGCGCGCCGGTGGAAAATGCTATCATCACGGTGAGCGGCGGCATGCCTGAACACAACCACGGCATGCCCACCCAGCCTCAGGTGACGGAGGAGTTGGGCGGCGGCGACTATCGCGTGGAGGGAATACAGTTTCAGATGGGCGGCTGGTGGACGGTCACCTTCACCATCAACGCCGGCGGGGTGCAGGACAGCGTCATGTTCAATCTGCAACTGGAGTAGGCGTCCATGGCGAAACTACATCGCGGCACGCTGCATCGCCAGGTTTGGCTGTGGTCGGGTGCGCTGCTGCTCGCGCTGGCTGTGCTGGCTGCCTGCACGCTGACGCCGATCGCCGATACGCGCGTGTGGCAGGAGGACGAGTTGCGCGAGTTGCGCACCTTGTCGCTGGATGCACTCAAGCCGCTGCCGCCCGATCCCTCCAACGCGGTCGCCGATAACCCGGCCGCGGCGGCGTTGGGCGAGCGCATCTTCTTCGATGCCCGCTTCAGCGGCAACGGCGCCGTCTCCTGTGCTTCCTGCCATGCGCCTGAGCGTCACTTCACAGACGGGCGTCCCTTTGGCGTGGGCATGGGTGTGATCCCGCTCAACGCAATGACGCTGGTCGGCGCGTCGTACAGCCCGTGGCAAACCTGGAACGGCAAGGCCGACAGCCAGTGGGCGCAGGTGCTGCACCCGCTGGAGCATCCGCTGGAACACGGCGGCAACCGCACGCTGTACGCCCATCTGCTCGCCGAGCACTACGCCGGCGACTATACCGCGCTCTTCGGCCCACTGCCCGACCTGGCGGACGCCACGCGATTCCCACGCAACGCCGGCCCGGTGGATGATATCGCGGCCAGCCTTGCCTGGGAGCAGATGTCCTTCGCCGACCAAAATGCGATCAACCGCGTCTTTGCCAACCTGGGCAAGACGCTGGCTGCCTACGAGCGGACGTTGCTGCCCCAGCCAGCGCGCTTCGACCGCTACGTCGCCTCGCTCGACGCCAACGGTCGGCCTCAGGGCGAATCGCTCCTGAGCGACGACGAGATCGCGGGGTTGCGCATCTTCATCGGCAAGGGCAAGTGTACAAATTGTCACAACGGGCCGCGCTTCACCAACGACGCGTTTCACAACACTGCGATTCCCGGCGCGCCTGACGTTCCGCTGCAACGCGGCCGCATCGACGGCATTGCGCGCGTCCAATCCGACATCTTCAACTGTCTGGGGCCGTACAGTGACGCGGCGCCGGAGGCGTGCACCGGGTTGCGCTTTATGGTCACAACAGGCGACACGTTGCTGGGCGGCATGAAGACGCCTACGCTGCGCAACGTCGCCGAAACCGGGACCTATATGCACACAGGCCAATTCGCCACCCTGGCCGCCGTGATCGAGCATTACAACAGCGGTGGCTTCGCCCTCCAGGGGCACAACGAGTTGGAGCCGCTGAACCTCACCGCGCAGGAAGCAACGCAGCTTGAGGCATTCTTGCGCACCCTGACTGAAATCCCCTGATGAAAGAAGCGTCGGGCAGGTGGCGCGTCAGCCAACACCTTATTCGTTCTCGAAGCCAATCTCAAACATGCTTTCCAGGTCGTGGCGCGAGAAGACCTTGAACGCGATCAGCGTCTCCGAGTCCACGATGCCATCAACCTGGAGCATCTCGCTGGTGACAAGGTCGGCCAGCGTGTTGTTGTCGCGCACACGCAGGATCGCGACCAGATCATAGGCGCCCGCCACCGAAAAGACCTCGGAGATGCCGTCGATGCCGGCCAAGGTCTCGGCTACGGCGTTGATCATGTTGCGCTTGCATTTGAGCAAAACCACTGCAGAAACCATTCTTCTCTCCTACTGATGATTGGCGAAATCAGCCGCAATAGCACGCGGATGACGCGGATTGGACGGAGCAAAGCGGATCATGCAATTCAGCGCATAAAGACGCAGCAGGAATGGAAAATCAGCGGACATCCGCCCGATCCGCGTCATCCGCGTGCTATTTTTATGTGACTGCCGTCCGCCGATTTTCATAACGAGCGTAAAGGCGTGCTTCCACGGCGCAGCGCAGGCGTTCGGCGGCGCGATACAGATCGATAAAGGTCGTGTAGAGCGGCGCCATGCCCAACCGAATGGTATCAGGTGCGCGAAAATCGGGCAACACGTTGAGTTCGTGAATCAGCGCCTGGTTGATGCGCCAGGCCTCTGCGTGCCTCAGCGACACGTGCGAGCTGCGCCACGCCGACCGCCGCGGGGAGTTGAGCGTGTAGCCGAGCGGCGCCAGCATCGTTTCCCACAGGCTGATAAAGTACTCCGTTTGCTGCACGGACTTGGCGCGCAGCGCGGCCATGCCCGCGTCAAGCAGCAGATCGACGCCCGGCTCGATCAACGCCAGCGAGAGCACCGGCGGCGTGCCCGTCAAGAAATGGCGCATACCCGGCTCCGCGACATAAGTCAGGTCGAAGTCGAACGGCGCGTGCTGACCCATCCAGCCGCTGATCGGGTTCTGGATCAGCGGCTGCAGGTCGCGGCGCACGTAGAGAAACGCGGGCGCGCCCGGCCCACCGTTGATATACTTGTACGTGCAGCCGATCGCCAGATCCGCGCCGGCGCCGGCCAGGTCGACCGGAACGCTGCCCGCCGAGTGGCTGAGATCCCACAGCACCAGCGCGCCGGACGCGTGCACCGCGGCCGTAATCGCGGCCATATCGTAGACATAGCCGCTTTTGAAGACCGTGTGCGAGAGGACGACCAGCGCCACGTCGTCGTCGAGCCGCGCCAACAGCGCATCGACCGGCCCGTGCACGCCATCCACGGAGGGAATGATTTCGAGTTGATGGCTCGCATTCAGCGTCTCGATGACGCCTTGCAGCACATAGAGGTCAGACGGAAAATTGAGGTCGTCGGTCAGGATGCGCGTGCGCCCGCGCTGCTGTTGGAGCGCGGCGACCGCCAGCTTGAAGAGGTTGACCGAGGTCGCATCGGCGATCACGACCTCCTCCGGCGCGGCGCCTACGAGTTGCGCCAGCTTGCCACCGATACGTGCGGGCAGCGTAAACCAGCCTTCGTTCCAGCTACGGATCAGGCGCTCTCCCCACTGCCGCGTGACCAGCTCGTGCGCCAACGCCTCGCTGGCCAGCGGCAAACGTCCCAGCGAATTGCCATCCAGGTAGATCAGGTCTGGTTCGGGGAAGGCAAAGCGTTGGCGAAAATGCGCCAGGGGATCGGCTGCATCTAATGCACGCGCCTGCTCGCTGCTGAATGTTGCTTCCATCGATGTTGTCCTACCTTAAAAATAGCTTTGACGCAGAGTCGCAGAGAGGCAGAGACCCGCCGAGAAAAGCGATTTTCATCGCTCGTTGACTTGAAAATGGGCTCAAGATTGCGCTGTGGTAGACTATCTCAGGAGTCTTAGCTTTGTCCAATTTCTCGTGTCTACGATGAGGCGTTCATGATTATTGAGTTGAACGGAGTTCGCCCTGCGGTTGCAGAAGATGCGTATATTGCGCCGACTGCCGTCCTGATTGGCAATGTGACGGTCAAGTCTGGCGCCAACATCTGGTTTGGCGCGGTGTTGCGTGGCGACACGGGCGCCATCGTCGTCGGGGCGCGCACCAGTGTGCAGGATAATGTGGTGGTGCATGTCAACGAACGTCACGACACGCTGATCGGCGACGATGTGCTGATCGGGCATGGCGCTGTGTTGGAAGGCTGCACCATCGGCGACAGCGTGCTGGTGGGGATGGGAGCGGTTTTGCTCAGCGGCGCCACAGTCGGCAAGGGCGCCTTGATCGCGGCGGGGGCCGTGGTGCGCGAGAACAGCCGCATCCCAGAGACGGTCTTGGTGGCAGGCGTGCCCGCGGCGGTGCGCGGGTCGCTCAGCGCATCGCAAAGCGACCGGCTGGGCGAGGGGCCGGCGCATTATCAGCAGATGGCTGAACTCTACAGGACGCACGCCAGCGTCGTGCAGGCATAGACCGATGGATTTGGTGCGTGCTCAACAGAAAAGCCGAGCTTTTTGGAAAAGCTCGGCTTTTTAGACCCATGTCACGCTGATAGCGTGACCTACAATTTAACGCAGATAACCCACTTGGGGCTGCGTTTACTTCTTCTCAACCAGCGCAAGCGCCGTGTTTGCCTTCACCAGACGCTGTTCAAGTTGCTCGATGTCGCCAAAAAAAGCGCGAGTGTACGTCTTGCCGTCGTAGTCACCGGTGTAGAGCCAGCGTTTGGTGTAATTCATGTAAACAAGCATACCGGTGTTGACATCGTGACAGGTGTTGCCCTGATAGACCGTGGTCCAGCCGGCGCCTTCTTCGATCTCGACCGTATGCGGGCCAGAGCAATAGACCTCGACGCCTTCCTTGTCGTCAAGCGGAAACACGCCCACGGCATCGCCGGGCTTGGCGCCCAGCCAGTAGCCGTACAGGAAGTTCTGCTCCGCCTCGCCGGTGCGCTCTTTGCCGTTGGTCTGATCGACATCGAACGTCCAGGCGTCGGTGGAGAAACAAGCGTCGTCCCAGGTCACGGTGTGCTCTACGGGCAGGAAGCCACTGCTGGCCTGACGATTGACGAGCGCTTTCACCTCGGCGTCGCATTGCTTGATCTGGCAACGATCCGAGTCACACGTCCAGTTCACCGACCACGTGGCAGCCAGGTCAGGGCTGAGCAGGAGTTCATCGCGCGTAGGCGCGGCAACGACCGGGGCATCCCCTTCGCCCGCTACGCGCACCAATTCCGCCGCCACCCAGCCATCTTTGGCGGATTTGCCCTCGACGTTGGTGATGCCGGTGACATTTGTAGCGACCTGATACCATTTGCCATCTTCGCTGCGACCCAGCACGTCGAAAGTCAAGCCCGGGTTGGCCTTGGCGACGATATCGAACGACGTGCCCGGCCCGCTGCGTAGATTGGCGCGCACCTGGCTTGCAATGACGATGCGAAGTTGCTCATCGGAGGCGGGTGTAGCGGTTGGGGTCGGCAGGGGGGACTTTGTTTCATCGACAGGCGCCTGATAGGCGTCCAGCGGCTCGATGACGGTGTTGACTGAGGGGGGCAACGCGGCGTCGGTGAGTGGTGCAGCAGCCGGTAGATTGGCTGCCGCTGCTGCACAGCCGCCGGCAACCATAGCGGTCATGATCAACAGCGCCAAAATGACGGCCAATCGACTTTTCAGAACCAGCCGTTCTCCCTTGAAGCAGGGCGAACTGTCAAACAATTTTCCATTCATAAGCCATTTCTCGAACCTAAACTAACTGACGGAAACAGGCACAACGGCCATTATAGCATCAGCAATGACGCGGAAAGAAACAACAAGGCTCGGCAATTACTGCAGTGTCACACGCATCACAATGTCACGCGCATTACAGTGTCACGCGCACTACAGTGTCACGCGCACTACAGCGTCACGCGCACTACAGCGTCACGCGCACTACAGCGTCACGAGCACCGTCTCCAGCAAGCCCATGTCGTCGAGACCTTCATAGGCGTAGGCGCGCACCAGATGATTTGGATCATTCAACAACGCATAGAGCACGCCGGCTGCCTTCATCGTGGCGATTTTGCGCAGCGCGCCCGCGGCGCGCGTGCGGGCGCCCTCGTGCGTCTGCTGAAAAAGGATGCTGGCGAGCGGCTGCACCGCATCGTCGCCACACATGGCGAGCGCCTCAGCCGCCACCTGGCGCACCATGCCGTCATCGTCTTTCAGACACTCCGCCGCACGGTCGAGCTGCGCCGTGACCGCGGCCGGACCGCGCTGATGCAGGTGCGCCAGCGTCAAGAGCGCGGCCGCGCGTACGCTGCTGTCAACGTCGGCAAGCCGATCGGCCACAGCGGGGACGGTGCGCGCTGCGCCACAGAGCGCAAGCCCGCGCAACGCCCACCACCGCCGATCGAGGCTTGGCGACGCCAGCAGCGCCAGCAAGGCAACTTCATCATCTGCAGTGAGTTGAAACGCAAGTTGCTCGGCGCGCTCGTCGACGTCGGCGTCCACAGCGGCAAGGAATGTTGTCATGCGTGTGTTGTCATTCATGGCTCGTACACACCGATCTCGTCAAAGGTGACAGTGATGCTTTCATCCCCTGTGGCCAGCGCGCCAACGCCTAGACGCGAGGCAACCGCGGGCGCGACTGGAATCTCGACCAACGGTGCGCCGTTGCCGAGAAAGCGCAATGTCGCCCCATTGTCTTCCAATGTCAATTGATTGGACGCGCCGGCCTGGTTGAGCGCCGCCAATGCGGTCGGCGCGCGGAGCTCTGTGGCGACGCCTGCCTGATACCGCACCACGCTGAAGCGCCCCTGTCCATCGATCAAAAACAGGTAGAAATTGTCGTCATCCGCAAAGCGCCCGATGAGACCGGCTGCCGCGTCCGGTGTGTCCGCCTCGATTGTGGCGTGGGCGTCGATCACAAGCGTGGCCGCGTCGTCAATGGTGAACCGGCTCCAGGCCAGATAACCCGGCCACGTATCCAGCCGGTAGACGCCTTCGTCCGGCAGCACAGTAGCCGCGGCTTGACCGGGGAGAGCGAAAGAGCGCAGCACCCCTTGATCGGTTTTGAACGTATCGTGGAAATGCACGACCGAAGCCGGGTAAGGAGGGGCTGACGGCTGATCAGCGACGCGCCCGACAACGACGGCCAGCTCGTCCCAGGTGGTGGCCGGGTCGAGCGCGCGCGCCGCCACCAGCAGACTGACCGCAACCATGAGGATCACCAGACAGAAAACCAGCCACCACGCTGACAGTCGCACGCCGGCATAGGGCGGTCTTTGCACGGTGTCAGGCGCGGTGGGACGATGCGCAGAGAGACCGATCGAGGTGCGCTTGCTGGCTTGCACTTCGGCGTCAGTTTGATAGGCGCTCGCGGATTGCGTGACGTTATTCTGCGTGACGTTACTCTGCGTGGCGTTGCTCTGCGTGGCGTTGCTCTGCGTGGCGTTGCTCGCTGCCATACAACCTCTTGCTTAGATCAAAGGATTTCTAGGCGTGTGCTGACCTTGCTGAAGCTGCTCCATATCGGCGTCCACCATGATACGGACAAGCTGGCGAAAGTCAACCGCCGGCTCCCAGCCTAATTTTTCACTGGCCTTGCTGGGGTCGCCCACCAGCAGATCCACCTCGGCGGGCCGGTAGTAGCGCGGATCCTGCACAACATAACGCTGCCAGTCCAGGTCGAGATAGCCGAACGCTTCCTCGACAAACTCCTGGACACTGTGCGTCTCGCCGGTCGCAACGACATAGTCGTCGGGCGCTTCCTGCTGGAGCATCAGCCACATGGCGCGCACGTAGTCGCCGGCAAAGCCCCAATCGCGCCGTGATTCGAGATTACCGAGCCGCAATTCATCGGCCAGCCCCAGCTTGATGCGTGCGGCGGTGTGGGTGATCTTGTGAGTTACAAACTCCAGCCCGCGACGCGGGCTTTCGTGGTTGAAAAGAATGCCCGAACAGCCAAAGATGTTGTAACTCTCGCGGTAGTTGACCGTGATCCAATGACCGTACACCTTGGCGACGCCGTAGGGGCTGCGCGGGTAAAAAGGGGTTGTCTCACGCTGAGGCACCTCGACCACCTTGCCAAACATCTCGCTGCTGGACGCCTGGTAAAAGCGGATCTTCGGGTCGACGATGCGGACGGCTTCCAGCACACGCGTGACGCCTAGTGCGGTGAATTCTCCGGTCAGCACAGGCTGGGTAAAACTCGTCGGCACAAAGCTTTGCGCGGCAAGATTGTACACTTCTTCCGGGTGATATTCATGCAAGATGCCGATCAGGCTCATCTGGTCAAGCAAATCACCCTGGATAACCTCGATCTTGTCCTGAATATCCTTAATGCGGTCGAAGTTGATGGTGCTGGTGCGACGCACCATGCCGACGACTGTGTAGCCTTTTTCCAGTAGAAACTCGGCCAGATAACTGCCATCTTGTCCGGTGACTCCGGTAATCAATGCGGTTGGCATAAAGGTAGTAACTCCTGAATCAATTTTGAAAATGGCGAGGGGCGAGTTGCAAGGAGCGAATGATCGCCTGCGTCGCCTCGTTCCTCACATGGAAATGTGCAAAAATAGCCGCAACCCTGTCGGGCTGATAAATACCGTAGGTCGGGCTAGTAGCCCGACGTGGCGAGTCAACCACTCGTGTTTTAATCGTTGCCACAATTCTGTCGGGCTGGTAGCCCGACCTACAATGCGACAGCGGTCGTTGCCACAACCTTGTCGGGCTGGTAGCCCGACCTACCAACAGGGTTATCAGCGGAGCTGGCGCCGCCACCCTTCTAGCAGATCGTGCAACGTGGCGCGCAGGTCGATGGCGGGCTGCCAGCCGGTGGCGTGCACCAGGCGCTGATTATCGCAAAAGGAGCGCGGCACGTCGCTGGGGCGCAGCCGCGCCGGGTCGACCTCTACGGTAATTTGCGCCGGCGTCAACTCCAGCAATGTTTCGAGCAGCCAGCGAATCGAGCGCGGCGCGCCAGAGCCGATATTGTAGCAGAGACCCGCCTCGCCGTGCTGCACCAGCATCCAGTACGCGCGCACCACGTCGCGCACATCGGTGAAATCGCGCTCCGCGCTCAGGTTGCCCACGCGCACCACCGGCTCGCGCTGCCCACGCTCGATCTCGACGATCTGGCGGGCAAAGGCGCTGGCGGCGAAGTCGTCCGCCTGTCCTGGCCCCAGATGGTTGAAGCTGCGCGCGCGGATGGTCGGCAATTGATGGCCGTTGAAATATTGCAACGCCATCATGTCTTGTGTGATCTTGCTCACCCCGTAAGGCGAATTCGGACGAAAGGGCGTTTCTTCGTCGATCGGCAGGTCAGCCGGCTCGACCAGGCCATAGATTTCGTTGGAGGAAACCACCAGGGTGCGGCAAGTCGGCTGCCAGCGGCGCAACGCCTCCAGCAAGTTGAGTTGGCACTGAATATTGAGTTCGTAGGTCGTCCAGGGCTGTTGCCAGCTTCCCCCTACATCGCTCCAGGCGGCCAGATGCAACGCATAGTCGGGGCGCACCGCCTCAACCACTTCGCTCACCCACAGGGCGTTGCGCAGATCGCCGCGATGCAAAGCAAGCTGGCCGGCAAGATGCGCAATGCGGCGGTCGTGTCGATGCACCACCCCATGCAATTCCACCTCTGGTTCGCGCACCAACAGCTCGGCGAGGTGGCTGCCGGCAAAACCGGCGATCCCGGTCAACAGGACGCGCATAAGTGATCTCGCTCCACGTAATCACAAATCGGACATTTGTTAGCGGTTGCAGTATAGACGAAAGCGCATTCCTCCCCAAGTAGGCCGCACGCAAATGCTTTGCTGACAATGCGCAAATTTTTCGATAACACGGCGCAAGCGCCCTTCTAACACAAGCCGAGTAAAGTTGTAACCATTGAATGCAAACAGACAGGTTGAAAAAACCAACTTCAGATTTTCAGAAACAAGGAGAGATTCAGATGCGCACCAATCCTTACAATCAGATGGTTCGTGACTTTGTTGAGATGGCCGATGCCGTAAATCGCCGCATGAGCACTGCGCCCTACGACTACGCTCGCAATGGCGGACATGACGGCGAAGGCGCGCCCGCGTCACGCACGCTGCGCCTGCCGATCGACGCCTACGCCACCGAGGATGCCTTTGTGCTGAACGCCTATGTGCCTGGCGTCAACCCGGAGCATGTCGAGATCACTTTCGAGGGTGAGGAACTTACGATTCGCGGCAATTTCGAGCCACAGCCAGAAGGCGTCGATTTCCTCAAGCGTGAGCTTTATCACGGCGCGTTCGAGCGCCGAGTCACCTTCAACGTGCCGGTGAACGCCGACGCCATTGAAGCGACGTACGACAACGGTGTGTTAATCCTGCGCGTGCCCAAGGCTGAGGAAATCAAACCCAAGCAGATCAAGGTGCAGGTCAAGTAAGCTATTTCAGAGCAATGGGGCTTTGAGCCAGTAATCTGGTTTGCAATGGGCTGGACTCATCAATGGGAGTCCAGCCCATCTTTTTTAAGGTCCCTGTCCCTGTTCATGCCATGTTCATGCCATTGTCACTGCTCATACCATGGTGGCGGTGTCGCTCGGTAAACCATCGATACTAACCCGATTCTTGTTCCACTGATACTCTGCTATACCCGGAGAGCCTGTTTTCTCGGCCCAGTCCACCAATGCCGGTCGCGGCCCTGCGTACGCATAGAACGGCACGCCAAACCCACAGGAAGTTTGCAGCGACTCCACCGCCAGCACGACGATCTGGCGCTCGCCAGGCAGGTCAGGGAACAAGGCGTGCATCTCTGCCCAGGCCCCGTCACGCGGGAAGATCAAGCGGCCGCGGCCGTAGAGACGGAGGATGCGCGGGTTGGCTTCAAAGCTGCACACCATGATCGTCAACCGGCCGTCCGCTTTGAGATGCGCGGCTGTCTCGTTGCCGCTGCCTGTAAGGTCGAGATAAGCAACTGTGCGCTCGTCGAGCACGCGCAATGTGTCCATCCCTTTGGGCGAGAGGTTGACTCGGCTTTCGGCTGTAGCGGAAGCAGTGAAAAAGAGGTGCTGCGCTTCGATGAACGTGCGCAGTTCAGGTGTAATCGATTCGTAGAATTTGGCCATGATCTCTCCTTGGCGATAAGGTGACAAAGTGGTGAGTGTAAAGCAGGACAACCTCATGTTTGATGATAGAATGCATTGCCAATCTTCAATAAACACTGAGGAATAGACAAATCATGCAATGGTTGAACGAGCCACATCAATGGCAGCATAGCGACGACGCCATCCGCATCGCGGTGGATGCCGGCACTGACTTCTGGCGCAAGACGCATTACGGCTTCATTCGCGATAACGGCCACGTTTACTATCAGACAGCGAGCGGTGACTTCAGCGTCGAAGTCAAGGTGACCGGCGCCTATCGCGACCTCTACGACCAGGCCGGGCTGATGGTGCGCATCGACGACGCGCACTGGATCAAAACCGGCATCGAGTTTGTCCACGGCATACAGTATGTCAGCGCGGTGGTGACCAACGATTTCTCCGATTGGTCAGTCGCGCCGCTGCAGAACCCGCCTTCCCTCTGGCTGCGATTGGTGCGCAAAGCCGAAGCCGTCGAGATCTTTTACTCGCTTGACCGCGCCAATTACACGCTGCTGCGCATCGCCTATCTGCTGCCCAGCGCAGCAGCCAGGGTCGGCGTGATGTGCGCCGCGCCCGACGGTCAGGGCTTCGAGGTGGTGTTTGAAGAGTTTGCCGTCCATTCTATCGACTCTATCGACGCGCAGGGAGAAGCGTAATGGCGCGCAAGCGTGCGCCGGCGGGAACCTGCGCATTTTGTGGCCGTGAAGTCGCGGCCGCCGGCATCACCAAACATTTGACGACTTGTGCGGCGCGCCAGAGTGTCGTCGAGAAGGCCGAGGCCGGCAAACGGAAATCGCAGCCGCTCTACCACCTGGTCGTGCGCGACACGGTGGATGGAACTTACTGGCTCCACCTGGAGGCGCCCGCGGCCACGACGCTCCAGGAGCTTGACCTCTACCTGCGTGCGATCTGGGTCGATTGTTGCGGCCACATGAGCCATTTTGTCTTTGGCACGACGCGCTATCAGGAACTGATCGACGGCTTCTTTGCGCTTGGCGACCAGAAGAACATCACGACCCCCATCGGCGAGGTGTTTCGTCCCGGCCTCAAAGGGAAGTATGAATACGACTTTGGGACGCCGACCGAACTCAAGGTCGAAGTCGTGGAGATGCGAGAAGGCAAGCCGCTGACGACAAAGCCGGTCGTCCTGCTGGCGCGCAATCTCATGCCGGCGTATGTCTGCACCGAGTGTGGCGAGCCGGCGACGCATATCTGCTTGCAGTGTTATTACGAACAGGGTGAACCGGGCTGCTATTTGTGCGCGGATCATGCCAAACGCCACGACTGCACGCTCTACGGCGGCCCCAAAAAGCGCTTCAACTCGCCGCGCACCGGGCGCTGCAAATACAACGGCCCGGCCAATCCGCCGTATTGAGAGTTGCGAGTTGCGAG
>Ga0073899_10001141_pt1 | contig 24336 bp, 20 predicted proteins | sample KloWWTmetaKNB5Ph_FD_88975 | JGI IMG/M metagenome (GOLD analysis project Ga0073899, IMG submission 88975) | Active sludge microbial communities from Klosterneuburg, Austria, studying microevolution and ecology of nitrifiers - Klosterneuburg... | ecosystem: Engineered > WWTP > Aerobic digester >... | reverse complement strand
TAGATGGTGCAGAGCGCGGCCAGCTCCTTGGCGAAGGCTTCGTCGTTCTTCTCTTCTTCGGCGTGAAAACGCAGGTTCTCGAGCAGCACGACCTGGCCGTCACGCAGGTCTTGGACGACCTTCTTCGCGGCCTCGCCGACGCAGTCGTCGGGAACGAACACCTCGAAGCCGGTGAGCTCGGCCAACCGTGCCCCCACCGGCTCCATGCCGAACTCGGGCGTGGGCTTGCCCTTCGGCCGGCCCAGGTGGCTGGCCAAGATCACCTTGGCGCCGGCCTCGACCGCGTGCTTCACCGTCGGAAGCGCCGCGCGGATCCGCTCGTCGTCGGTGATGGCGCGCGTCTTCTTGTCGAGCGGGACGTTGAAGTCGACCCGGATGAAGACCTTCTGCCCGGCGAGCTCGAGCTCGTCGATGCAGCGGATGCCGTCGAGCATGCCCATGGCGATCAGCCCTTCTTGGCCATCAGCCGCATGAGGTCGACCATGCGGCACGAGAAGCCCCACTCGTTGTCGTACCACGAGAAGATCTTCGCGAACTTGTCGCCCATGGTCAGGGTCTGCGTGGCGTCGAACGAGCTCGAGAACGGGTTGCCGATGAAGTCGCCCGAGACCAGCTCTTCATCGACGTATTGCAGCACGCCCTTCAGCGGCCCGCTCTCGGCGGCGGCCTTCATCGCGCCGTTGATCGCGTCGACCGTCGCCGCCTTCTCGGTGATGATGGTCAGATCGACCATCGAGACGTCGACCGTGGGCACGCGGATGGCGGTGCCGTGGCACTTGCCCTTCAGCGCCGGGATCACCTCGGCGATGGCCTTCGCGGCGCCGGTGCTGGTCGGCACCATGTTGACGGCGGCGGCGCGCGCGCGGCGCAGGTCGCCCTTGCGGTGCGGCAGGTCGAGCAGGTTCTGGTCGTTGGTGTAGCTGTGAATCGTCGTCATGAACGCGTTCACGATGCCGAAGTTGTCGAGCATGACCTTGGCCACCGGTGCCAGGCAGTTGGTGGTGCACGAGCCGTTCGACACGATCTGGTGCTTGGCTGGGTCGTAGAGGTCGTGGTTCACCCCCATCACGATGGTCAGGTCGTGGTTCTTGGCCGGGGCGCTGATCATCACCTTCTTGGCGCCGGCTTCGATGTGGGCAACGGCCTTGTTCTTGTCGGTGAACAGGCCGGTGCACTCGAGCACGATGTCCACGCCGAGGCTCTTCCACGGCAGCTCTTTCGGGTCCTTGATGGCCGAGACGGCGATGTCCTTGCCGCCGACGGTGATGCCGGTGTCTTTGTGACCCACGGGAGCCGCGTCGAACGTGCGGTGGATCGAGTCGTATTTGAGCAGGTGCGCCAGCGTCTTGGTGTCGACCAGATCGTTGATGGCCACCACCTCCACGTCGCCGACCTTCTGCTCCACCAGCGCGCGCAGAACACAGCGGCCGATGCGGCCGAATCCGTTGATCGCGATCTTCGTTGCCATGGTCGTCTCCTGCCTCGCGGGGGTGCCGCGGCCTTCGCCCGCGCGCGCGGGCGGCTGATTCGAAGCGGTGCGAGCGCCACGGGCGTTCGCGGGGCCCGGAACCTAGCGATGAGGGGAGGGCCGGTCAAGGACACCCCCGCCAGCGGGCAAACCCCCGCCGACGCGCGGGTTTTTGCCTGGTCGGGTCAGCCCCGGAAGGCGGACTTCACGTCCTGGTTCACCAGCACGACGATGGCCCAGATGCCGAGGGGCAGCCCCAGCACGCAGCACGGCGAGGTGCAGGGCAGGGCGGCAACCACCGCCGCCGCCATCGAGAGCGAATAGCTCTCGAGCTTCTTCATCTTGAGCGCGCCGAAGATCACCAGGCCGCTGAGCAGCAGCCAGATCACGTTGAACACCAGGCCCACGACGCCGCTGAACAGGCTGCCCATGCCGGCGGAATCGCCGCTGGCCGCGGAAAAGGCGCCGATGCCGGTGCCCAGCAGGTTCATCACGATGCTGAACAGCTGGTAGAAGATGCCGATCACGGCCACGACCAACAGGCCGATGGCCGGCGCGCCGACCATGCTCTCGGCCTTGCCCGGCATGCCGCCGCCGGGAGGGCCGCCGAAGCCGCCGCCTGGCGGACTGAAACCGCCACCGGGCGGCGGGCCGTAGCCACCGGGGGCCCCGTAGCCGCCAGGGGGACCAGGGGGAGGGCCAGGGGGACCGCCGAAGCCGCCGGGAGGGGGATAGCCTTGCATCGCGGCTACCGCACTCGGCCTACCGGCAGAAGTCAACCCCGCCCCCGGGAACAAGCCCGAGGATTCGGCCGTTGTGGCGCGAAGAGGTGCGAATGAGCCGCGTCGACGTCGTCATTCTGGGTGCGGTCATCGTGGTGATGGGGTGCGCGACCACGCCCAAAGAAGAAGCCCAACCGGTGTCGCGGCTCTCCCGGCCCGAGCGCCCCATCGTTCAGCCGCGGGTCCATGTGGTCACGCTCGACGCGCGTACCCCCGCCCGAGCGCTCGGCTCGGAGCTGGCCGCGCGGGCCACCGAGCTGGGGGTCGCGGGCCCCACGGCGTTCGTCTGGGGGGACGTGTCGCCCGCGCCCAGCGGCGCGCGTCGGATCGAGATCCGCGCCGGCAACACGTCGGTGCAAGGGTTCTTGATCCCCAGCGCTCACGAGGTGGACATGGGCCAACTCGCACCGGGCATCCACAACGTGGTGATGGTTGGCTGCGACGACCGGGGCTTGTACGGCAGCCACCCCTCGGGGCCCGGACGCCACCGCATCGAGTTCGGTGCTGCGGACGGCGAGCTCGAGCGCGAGGCTCGGGAGATCTTCGGGTTCGTCAGCCTCATGCCCGGCGACGTGTCCGAGGGCGTGACTTCCGGGCAGGTGCTCTCACTGCTGAAAGAGCTGCCGTCCCGGGTGCGCTACGCGGTCATGGCCTTGCCCGGCTGAACCCATCTTCGTTGCCGTGGCTCCACCCTGGTGGAGTCCAGCATGCCCCCTGATTACACCCTCACCCGTGAAGCCCCCCACTTGAGCCAGGGCCAGGCCCTCGAGCGCGTGAAGGCGCTGCTCGCCGAAGAGGGGTTCGGTGTTTTGACCACCATCGACGTTGCCGCCACGCTGAAGGCAAAGCTGGGGGTCGAGCGAGAGCCGTACGTGATCCTCGGTGCCTGCAACCCCCCGCTGGCCCATCGCGCCCTCGAGGCCGAGCCCGCCGTCGGCGTGCTCTTGCCCTGCAACGTGGACGTGTATCAGCTCGGCGGGCGCACCATCGTCCAGGCCGTCAACCCCCGCAAGCAGTTCGAGCTGGTCTCGAATCCCGGGGTCGCCCCGATTGCGGAAGAGGTGGCGCAGAAGCTGGAGCGCGTGCTCGAAAAGCTGTGATCAGCCCGTGGTTCCGGGCTGCGAAGCGTTGACGTTCCACACGAAGCTGTCGAGCAGCACCACCGAGTCGTACCACTGATCGCCGGTGTCCCAGATCACGAAGCGGATCTCGATGGTCTCGCCGGGCTTCACGTTGCCCGAGACGTTCAACCAACCCGTGCCGCCGCCGGCCATGTTGCTGCTGCCGCACCAGCCGGGGTCGTTCAGGAACTGAGAGGGCGGGTTCAGGATGTCCATGCCCGTGCCCACGAGCTCGCTGGTGCTGGTGCAGGTGTTCGTGGTCCCAGCGACCGAGCCGCCGCCGCAGCCCGTGGGTCCGTTCTTGCACGCCTTGAACAGACCGGTGTTCCCGAACGCCAGGTTCACGCCCACCGGATAGACCGAGCCGCCCGCGGGCGGCGGATCGTAGAACGCCAGGTTCTTGTCGCCGGGGTTCGCGATCTCGCCGGGGCCCGGAACGAAGGTCGAGTCGAGCAGGGTCAGGAAGAAGTCGTTGAACGCGCTGCACACCCACTCCGGGTACTCCGACGAGTAGAAGTAGCTCTTGAGCGAGAACGACTTGGCGTTGGTCGGCACGCGCACCCGAAGCTTGAGCATGATCGGGTCGTGCGCGGTGGTGCCACCCTGGGGATCGGGGCACCCGGGTGCGTTGGGGAAGTTGCCGCCGTTGGCGGTGAGCCAGTCGTTGGGGACGCCGCTGGTGATGCCGTTGTTCTGGCCGCCCTGGAAGGCAGCCCAGGCCGGATTGGCGTTGTTCGGTGCCGCCTGAGCGGCGGCCCGCCCCGTGGAGAGCACCGCCAGGGTCTGCCCCAGCTTGGGCGCGACGTTGTTGCCGAAACCGGTGCGGATCGAGCGCGCGTTGGCGTTCGGCGACCCGGTTCCCCCGGCCAGCGAGAAGGTGCCGTTGATCACGCCCCACTTCTTCTGGTTCAGCGGCGGCGACTCGGTGGTCGTCTGGCAGAGGTCGATGGCCTTGGCGTAGTCCATCCCGTTGGCCGAGCTGCTGGCCAGCCCCGTGTCACACCCGGTGAGCGTGTTGTCCGTGGAGCCGTCGCAGTCGTCGTCGACGCCGTTGCCGGCGAACTCGAAGGCCCCGGGGTTCACCAGCTTCGGAGCGCTGCACTGCGACGGGGTCTCGCAGCAGTCCCCGTTGCACTTGGTCCAGCCGTCGCCGTCGGTGTCGGCCACGTCGTCGGCGGTGCCGGTGCAGTCCTCGTCGATGCCGTTGGCGCAGATCTCGTCCGAGGGCACCACCTGGTTGAGGCATGGGCCCCAGGCCAGACCGCTGGAGTCGCAGGTCTGCGAACCGGCCTTGCAGGCGCCCTTGCCCTGCGTGCCGGTCGGGCCGGTGTAGCAGGCCTGGGTCGCGCCCGGCGCGCAGGCGCAGTTCGCCACGATGGCGGTGTTCACCTCGCAGCCGTCGAGCGCGTTCTTGTTGCAGTCGAGGAAGCCCGCGGCGCACGCGCCCATGCCGCACGTGCCGTTGGTGCAGGTGGCCGCGGCGTTGAGCGGCGTGGGGCAAACCGTGCCACAAGTGCCGCAGTCGTTCAGATCCGTCTTCAGATCGTGACAGCTCGCACCGCAGCACGTCTCGGCAGCGTTCACGCACGGCTGGGTGGTCGAGCACCCCTGTGCGCAGGCGTTCTTCACGCAGATCTTGCCCGACCCGCAGTCGGTGTCGGCCAGGCACTCGACGCACTTGTTGGTCGCGCTGTCGCACTTCGTGGTGCTGCCGCTGCAGTCGGTGCCGTCGGTGCAGCCCGCGGCGCAGCCGTTGTTCTTGGTGCAATACTGCCCGGTGGGGCACTTGTCGTTCGCGGGCGTGCACTCGACGCACTGGCTGTTCGCCGTGTCGCACACCGGGGTCGGCGCCACGCAGTCCCCGTCGGCCTTGCAGCCGCCGCTGCCGCCCGTGCCGCCGCTGCCCGCCGCCCCGCCCGCGCCGGCGGCGCCGCCGCTGCTCGCTCCTCCGGTGGTGCCACCCGCGCCGCCGCTGGCGCTGCTGCCGCCGCTGCCGCCCGTGCCGCCGCTGCCGCCACCGTCGCCGGTGTTGGTGCCGCCGGCGCCGGATGCGCTGCCGTCGGCTCCGGCCGCGCAACCCCACGCGACGAGTCCGGTCGCTGCTGAGCCCAAAACGAACAAAGCGATCTTCAAGCGCATCTCGATCAACTCCGACACGATCTTACCCCGGCGCTTTCGCTTTCGCCGGACCTCGGGGTGCACTTTGGTAGGCGAGTGTGGGCGGGCTACCGACAAGAAATCCGGGCGGCCTGCAGGACTTCGCTCTGGCGGTGTCTGCGTTCCGAGAACAGGACGAGCACCGCGGGGCCCGCGGCGTGCAGCACGAGCGCGCCCACCGGATCGGGCGTGGCGGCGATTTCGACCACGGGGCCCTCGGCGGTGAGCGATGCTGCCAGGGCCTGCGCGCGCACGCGCCGCCCGTTCTCGCGATCGCCTTCGACCCACGCCAGCAGCCAGCGCCCGCCCGGAAGCGGAGCGAGGGCAGGCCGATCCCGCGATGCGTCGCCGCCGAAACGCCGCGTGCTCGCGGGGAGCTCTCCCAGCTGTGCGCTGGCGAGCTCGATGCTCCACGGCGCGTCGGCGGGCTGCCGCGCGGCGTAAGCCACCACCACGCGCTCGGCGGCCACCGCCAGCGTGGGCTCGGCGATCACGCCCGATGCGACCGACAGGAGGCCGAGCTCGCTCTTCTTCCGACCGTGGGCGTCGAGCCAGCCGAATCGCACGACTCCGCGGTCGTCGTCGCCGCGCCGGAACGCCACCGCGAGGTTGTCGTCCGGCGCCCTCACGACCGCCGGCCGCGAGATGATCTCTCGGGCCTGCCCGGGCCAGAGGGTGCTCTGGGCCCCGTCGATGCCGATCCGCGTGAAGCCCGCCGGGGTCATCCCGAGTGAGAAGCCGTCGGCGTCCGGAACGCTGCGGGTGAATCGGTCCAGCGTGAATGCGCCGGCGCGCGACGGGACCACCCCCGCCACGTGGCGGGCGTCCGCCAAGAGCTCGCTCTTTTCGACCTTCAGCGGATCGATCGCGAGCGTCAGGCCGATGCCGGTCTTTTCCGTCGCGGTGACGCCGATCGCGACGCGCTGATCGGGCAGGGTCGCCGCGTGCAGCGAGGGCACCCACGCGACGCGCGGCGCGATCTCGACCGGCGGCGCGCCGAGCGCGCAGCCCTCGGCCGTGGCCGGGCTCGGGGTGGCTGGAAGGCCCAGCTTCGGGGCGCCCGCGCGTTGCAGCGCTCGGGCGGGCGCGTCGGCCGCGGCCGACACGACGATGCCCGCGGCGGCCACGGCTCCGATCAGGCCGAACATCGCGCCGACCAGCATCGGCGTACGCAGGCCGGGCCGCTTCACCGGTGGCGGCACGGTGTGCGTGGTTCCGCCCAGCGGCAGCGAGGGCGGGACCGGTCGGAGGGGCGGCGGAGCCGCGCGCACCAACTGGTAGAGTGGCTGGGTCAGCTCTTCGCAGGTGGCGTCGGGGTCGATCATCGGCGACGTGGGCACCGCCGCCGATTCCGGCAGCGTGGGGGGGCCTTCGGCTTCGGCGTCGAGCAGCCGCTCCGCCAGCGCGTCGCTGAGCAGCACCCACTCCGACCAGCCCTGGCGCCACACCGGGTTCTTCGCGGGGACGCTTCCGGCCACGAACGCGCGCATCAGCTCCTGCGCGGAGCCGCTGTGCAGCGTCCCGTCGGCGCCCACCCAACTGAAGTCGGTCGTGTCGCTCATGATCCGAGGTGTCCGGTCTCGGGGCCGGGAGCTTTCATGCTTTTCGTACGAAATGTCCACGCTCCTCTGCAAGCTGGCGGTTTTTCGGCGATCGGCCTCGCGGCCGGAGGCGGCGTGGTACGTTCTCGCACGCATGATCCGGTGGGTGGCGCTGCTCGGGATGCTCAGCGCGTGCGGTGGCGTCGCAGCCCCGCGGGCGAGAGCACCGAAGCCGCTGCCTGCGGCGCCGGCTCCGGCGGCCGTCGAGCCCGTCGATCTCTCGCCGGTGCCCGAGCCGAACGACCTGGTGCTGGTGGCGCGCGTGAAGCGCGACGCGGTCGCGCGCTTGCCGCTCGACGCCGAGCTCGGCGCCGCGGCCGCGTCGCCGCTCTCGGTGCTGGCCCCGGCCCTCGCAGACGCACTGGGCGATCTGGTGTCGCCCGACGCCGTCGAGCTCGCGGTGGCGCTCGAGGCCCCGGAGGTGATCGTGCTGCGGGGCGCAGACGTCGCGTGGTCGCTGCCGCTCACGGCGTTTCGCCCTGCCCACGAGGCGCTGCGCGCGCACCCGCGTGTCACCATCGAGCGTCGCCGGCCGGGTGTCGTCGCCATCTCGGACGACGCCGGCTTGCAGTGCACGCTGGCCGCGTCGGCGGGCCCCGCGCCCGCGCGCCTGATCTGCGCCCGGCGCCGCGCCACCCTGGACGTCCTCGGGCCGTATCTTGCCCGCGGCCTTCCCCTTCGGGACCTCGGCACCGAGCCGTTGGTGGTCGAAGCGTGGCCAGCGCGCTTCGCGGGCGCCCATCGGCAGGCGCTGCACCAGGCGGCGCGTTTCGTGGCGCCCCGGACCGGTCGCGGGCTGGACGCGGCGCTGGCGGTCTTGGCCGACGACGCCGTCGATTTCCTGGCCGACAGCGCGCGAGTGCGGCTCTCCGCGCGGGAGCGCGGCGGCGGCCTCGAGCTCGAGCTGGCCGCGGAGCTGTCCGAGCAGAGCGCCTGGCTGTCACGGACGCTGTCGTCGTTGCCTGCCCGCTCACCCGGGCTCGACCAGCTGTGGGCGCGGCTGCCCACGGACACCCAGGCCGCGTGGTTCTTCGGCGCCGCCGCGCCCGCCCGCACCGACGAAGCCCGCGCCGCGTTCTCGGCCTTCCTCGCGCAAGAGGTCGGCCCCGGCGTGCCTTCGGCGACCCTGGCCTTGGTGGCCAAGACGTTCATCCAGCGCGCCCCGCACCTGCACGCCCACGGTGACGGCCACGGTCGCGACGCCCGCCGGGCGCTCTCTACCGGGCGCGCGCTCTGGGAGCACACCCGCTCGACCTACGGCTGGCACCTGTTCGGCTTCGACGAACCGCTGCGCACCACGTTGCCCGAGCTCGACCGCGGGATGCGTGACTACAACGCCGGACCGCTCCGCACGCTGGCCTATCGCGCCCTCCCGCGGCTGTGCCAAGGCCTGGGACCCATCAAGAAGAAGCCCGCTCCGCGCACGTTGCCCGCGGGCAGCTGGGTGTACGAGCTGCCGCTGCCGGGGAAGTTCTTCGACGCCTGCGTCGCGGGGCGAACGCCCGCGCCCGCGCCCGCGCCCAGCGACGCCTTGGTGGTGGTCGCCATCCCGGTTGGCGAGCGCACCTTCATCGGTCTGGGGCTGGGCGAGCGCGAGATGGTCGAACGCATGCGGGCGGTCGCCGAGCCGCGCGCCGCCGGGCCGAAGATCGAAGATCCGAACGCGCGCCTCGGCGGGTTCTTCAGCGGGGCGGGGCTCGGCGGTCTGATGCGCTTCGTCACCATGCGCGAGCACTGGGCGTGGACGCGGTCGCGCCTGGGCTCGCTGCCGAACCGCGGGGCCACGCCCGCCAGCTTCTCGCTGGCCGTCGACGCAGCAAAGCCGGGGCGCGCGGTCCTGAAGGTCGAGCTGCCCGCTGGCCTGCTCGCCGATCTTCAGGCCACGAACGATCCGAGCCGGCGAAACCGCTGGTAGCGGTCCGCGGTGAGCTCGTCCGGCGACAGCCCGTCGAGTGAGACCAGCGCCTCCCACAGCGCGCGATCCAGCCGGCGGGCTGCGTCGTCGTGGTCCTGATGCGCGCCGCCTGGGGGCTCGTCGACGATCGCGTCCACGCAGCCGAGCTCGAGCAGATCCGGCGCGGTGATCTTGAGGCGCTCGGCGGCCCGGGGCGCCAGCGAGCCGTCCTTCCACAAGATGGCCGCGCAGCCTTCGGGGCTGATCACCGAGTAGTAGCTGAACTCGAGGATCAGCACGCGGTTGCCGATGCCCAGCGCCAGCGCCCCGCCCGAGCCGCCTTCGCCGATCACGGTGGTCACCACCGGCACGCCGATGCTCGCCATCACCTCGATGGCGTGGGCGATGGCCTCGGCCTGGCCGCGCTCTTCTGCCTCGATGCCCGGGAAGGCGCCGGGCGTGTCCACGAAGGCCAGCACCGGCAGCCGGAAGCGATCTGCCAGCTCGTACAGCCGGGTGGCCTTGCGATACCCCTCGGGGTTGGGCATGCCGAAGTTGCGCACCATGTTCTCTTTGGTGCTGCGCCCTTTCTGGTGGCCGATCACCACCACGCTGCGATCGTGATAGCGCGCGAGCCCGCCCACCAGCGAGGCGTCTTCGGCGAAGCAGCGATCTCCCGACAGCTCGATGAAGTCGTCGAACAGCCGCGCGAAGTAGTCGAGCGTGTAGGGCCGGTTCGGATGCCGCGACAGCTGCACCTTCTGCATCGGCTCGAGCTTCGAGAACATCTCGCGCGCCAGCTTGGCCGCCTTCTCTTCGAGCCGTTTGAGCTCTGGGGCAAGGCGCGCGTCGGCGTGGGCCAGCTCGCGCAGCTCGCGCACTCGGCCCACCAGCTCGACCACTGGTTTTTCGAAAGCGAGCACGTGGGCCATGGGCAGGGGCGCGGAGAGTCGCAGACGGAAGGGTCGAATGCCAAGGGGGTCGCGTGCCCAACAGGTCAGACCAGCCGCCAACGCGCTGCATCAGCCCGGAGAAATGGCCGCTACTTCAGCGCGTGCTCGACGGCGTCGCGCAGCGCTGCCTCGTCTTGGTTCTCGCCGCCGACCCAGCGCACCACGCCGTCTCGCCCGGTCACGAAGGTGGCGGGCATCTCGCGGACGCGGAACCGGCCCGACAGCACCTGGCCGGCGTCGTGGATCACCGGGAAGGTCAGCCCGTGGCGCTGCACGAGCTGGGCGGCGGTCGAGGCGCGCTCGTCTTCCGAGATGCCGATGAACGCCACCTCGGGGTGCTCGCTGGCCAGCGCCTGTGCCGCCGGCAAGGTCTTGGTGCACGGCGCGCAGTATTCGGCGAAGAACTTCACCACCACCACCTTGCCGGCCAGGGCCTTGGTGTCCACCGCGGCGCCCGCCAGCGTGCGCCGCGTGAAGCTGGGCAGCGGCTTGCCCGCCAGCGGGCTGGGCGCCGAGGCGGGCAGGGCGCGCGCGCCGCCGCACCCCGAGAGCGCAAGGCCAAGAGCCACGGAGCAGAGCGTGCGTCTCATCCGACCGAGGCCGGAACCTGCACGGCCGCTGCGCGCCCCAGGATGTTGAACACGCGGAACGGCTTGCCCTTGCCCTTGAGCTGCGCGGGCGGAAGCTCTTCGTACTCGAACTTCTCGCTGAGGCGCGCCAAGGTCTGCTCGCTCACGATGATCTGGCCCGCCGCGGCGATGCCGCACAGGCGCGCGCTGGTGTTGGCCACGTCGCCGATCACCGTGTACGAGAGCGCGCGCGAGCTGCCGATGTATCCGGCGACCAGCGGCCCGGTGTGGATGCCGATGCCGATGCCCAGGGGCGGCAAGCTGTGGCTGACGCGGCTGCGGTTGAAGGCCCCCAGGACCTCCATCTGCTCGATGGCACACGCCACCGAGCGCGTCGGGTCGTCGGGGTGCACCACCGGCGCGCCCCACAGCGCCATGATGCCGTCGCCCATGAACTTGTCGAGCGTGCCCTCGTATTTGAACAAGACCTCGACCATCTGCTCGAAGTACTCGTTCAGCATCTCGACGATCAGCTCTGGCTGTGCGCCCTCGCTCATGCGGGTGAAGCCCCGGATGTCGGAGTTGAACACCGTGCACTCGGGCACCAGCGCCCCGCCCTTGGTGACCTCGAGCTCGCCCGAGAGCACGCGCTGCGCGATGTTCGGCGAGAGCAAGCGGCTGAAGCGCTCACGATTGACGATCTCTTGCTCGATCTGCTTACCCAGGATGTTGATCTCGATGAACATCGCGGCTTGGGCCGCGATGGCCGTCACGATCTCCATGTCCTTGGGCTGAAACTGCGCCAGCGTCTCGCTGTCGAGCCACATCACGCCCAAGATCTCGTCGTTGTGGAGCAGCGGGGCCACGATCGCCGAGCTGATCCGGTTCAGGATCATGCTCTTGCCCTTCGACGCGGCAAAATCCATGGCGGCGTCGTGGGTCAGCACCGTCGCGCGCTCTTTGATCACGTGGTTCATGATCGTGGACGACACGCTGATCGGCGAGTCGGTGCCGTCCCGCCGCAGGCTGGCGCCGGGGCGCAGCTCACCCGAAGCGTCCCGCAAGAAGATCACTCCGCGATCGGCGCGGACGAACTTGAAGATCGTGAGCAAGATCTTGTTGAGCAGGACCCTGAGGTCGCGCTCCATCGCGATCTCGCGCGAGAGCTCGTGCGAGAGGCGCAACCGTTCGTAGTCCGCCTGCAGCTGGGCGGTGTTCCCGGTGAGCTGGTCGTACGGCAGAAACCCCTTCTGGGTCGCGGCGATCTGGGTGCCAATGGCGCGCGACTGGTCGTTCATGTCCACGCGCGTCGCATTCAGCGGCGCGAGCACGTGGGCCTCGGGGTCGTCCAGGGTGGGGGTGCGGTTGTAAGGCTGGTACTGAGCCGGCGAGGTCACGCTCTGCGGACCCGGGATCGAGAGCGGGACTTGAGGCACCTGCGGCAGCATCCCCGGCGATGCCGGGGTGGTCGCCGGGATGGCGCTCATCGGCACCGGCCGCTGGTGCGACGCGGGTGGGACGCTGGGCATCTGGGCCGGCGCCGCGGGCTGCCAGGCCGGCGGCGGGGCAGCAGCCATCGGGGGCACGCCGGGGGCGCCGGGCGTGGCGGGCGCGGGCGACCACACCGGCGGCGCCAGCGGCTTGCCCGACCCGTCGTCGAAGCGTGCGCGCGTGCTGCCGAGCGCAATGTCGTCGCCATGGCGCAGCATCTGCTCGCCGCCCACGGTCACGCGTTCGCCGTTGATGTACGTCCCGTTCAGGCTGCCCAGGTCGCGGAGCACGTACTCGTTGCCGCGCCGCTCGACGATGCAGTGCTCTTTCGACACGATCTTGTCGAGCAGCTGGATGGTGTTGCTGGGGTGGCGGCCGAGCGAATTGAACGCGCGCAGCTCGACCACCTGTTGGCCTTCCGGCGTGGCAAGAAGCAAGCGCGGCATATTCGACGCTGAAGGCTACCGTCCTCGTCCCGCGGCGACAAGAGAGCGCAAAGATTCCCGAGTTTTGCTCGCTCGGAGACCGCCCTTCCCCGCGGGCTCGGGCCTGGTACTCTGCAAGGTGCCGTGAGTTTGCACATCCTTGCCATCGATCAGGGGACGACCGGCTCGACCGCGCTGGTGATGGATCTCCACGGGCGCACGCTCGGTCGCGCCAACCGCGAGTTCACCCAGCACTTTCCCTCGCCTGGCTGGGTCGAGCACGAGCCCGACGAGATCTGGCAGAGCGTGGTGGGCGCGGTGACCGACGCCCTGTCTGCAGCGGCGGTCGCCGGCGACCAGATCGGCGCCATCGGCATCACCAACCAGCGCGAGACCGTGGTCGTGTGGGAGAAGGCTTCCGGTCGCCCCATTCACCGCGCCATCGTCTGGCAAGACCGGCGCACCGCCGAGCGGTGCGCGGCGTTGAAGCAGGGGGGGCACGAGGCCCGAGTGCGCGCGACCACCGGGCTGGTGCTCGATCCGTACTTCTCCGGGACGAAGGTCGAGTGGGTGCTCGACAACGTCGCGGGCGCCCGTGCCCGCGCCGAGCAGGGCGCGCTGTCGTTCGGGACCATCGATTCGTTCTTGGTGCAGCGGCTCGCCGGCGGCACCGAGGCGCCCCACGTGATCGAAGTTTCGAATGCCTCGCGCACGCTGCTCATGGATCTCGAAAAGCGCTGCTGGGACCCGGGGATGTGCGACCTGCTCCACGTGCCCGCGGCCATGCTCCCCAAGATCGTGCCGTCCGCCGGCCCGATCGCGCGCACCCGCGGCCTGCCGTGTCTTCCCGATGGGATCGTGATCGCCGGCATGGCGGGCGACCAACAGGCGGCTCTCTTCGGTCAGGCGTGCTTCGGGCACGGCGAGGCCAAGTGCACCTACGGCACCGGCGCTTTCGTGCTGGTGAACGCCGGGGCCCGCCCGGCTGCCAGCCACTCTGGCCTGCTCTCGACCATGGGTTGGCAGATCGGCGACGAGGTGGTTTACGCCCTCGAAGGCAGCTCTTTCATCGCGGGCGCCGCCGTTCAGTGGCTGCGCGACGGTCTCGGCCTCATAGCTTCTGCAAGAGAAGTGGAAACGCTGGCCCGTTCGGTCGAATCGAGCGAGGGCGTCAGCTTCGTGCCGGCGCTCTCGGGGCTCGGAGCCCCGCATTGGGACCCCGGCGCCCGGGGGCTGATCTGCGGGCTGACCCGGGGCACCACCAAGGCGCACCTGGCGCGCGCCACGCTGGAAGGCATCGCGCTCAGCGTCAACGATCTGCTCGGCGCCATGGCCGACGATCTGGGCCGGCCCCTGGCTCGCATGCGGGTCGACGGCGGGGCCGCCGCCAACGACCTCTTGATGCAGTTCCAGAGCGACGTGGGAAAGCTGGTCATCGAGCGTCCGAGCGAGCTCGAGTCCACCGCGCGCGGGGCGGCCATGCTGGCCGGCCTGGGCGCTGGGCTGTTCCGCGACCGCAATGAGGCGAGCCAAATGATCTCGGTCGACCGGGCGTTTCAGCCAAGCATGGCTGAAGCCGAGCGAGCCGGGCGGCTCACCCAATGGCGCGACGCGGTGCGTCGGGCACGCAGCTCATGAGGGCGGAAGAAACCAAGCTGGCAGCTGATTCGAGGGACGATGTCGAACGAGAATGACGAAAGGCCGATGCGCGAGGTCCCGATCGATTGGGAGGCGCTCGAAGACGCGTTCGAGAACAACGCGCCCGAGGTGCACAGCTATCTGCACCTTTCCACCGGCGAGGTGCTGAGGGTCGTGGACGGCATCGCCGACCCCGAGATGCACACCCGCATCGCTTCGGATTCGGTCTACTTGCGCATCGAGCCGGTCAGCTCACGCGAGCAATACCGCTGGATGGAGCGCTACATCCCCATGGTGGACGAGCCCGACCTCCGGGGGCGTTTGACCCAGGCGATCGACGGCAAAGGGGCCTTCCGACGGTTCAAGGACGTGTTGATGTCGCACGGCCCCGAGCGCGAGCGCTGGTTCGCGTTCCGCAGCGAGCGCCTGCGCGTCTTCATGGAGGCATGGCTGGCGGCTCACGCCCTCACCCCGGTGGCGCGGCCGGCGGCGGCGCCGGTGGTCGAGCCCCCGCAAGACAGCGCACCCATCTCTCAAGATCAGCTCAGCGGTCGCCGCGGGCGCAGCGCCGATGCCCTGCGCCGGCAAGTGCGCGAGGTCACCGACACGCTGGGCATCCGGGATCTCGACAAGGTGCTGGCCTTCGCCGAGTTCGTGAAGGCGCGCCGCGCCGCCCGCACCTTCGGCCACCGCCGCGACGGGCGGGCCGAGGGCGAAGCCCCCCTCGAGTCGTCGCCCGAGGGGTCGCCCGACGACGACGAGCCCGAGCCTTCGTCGTCCGTTCCGAACACCCTGGCGCGATGACCTCGAGGCTCGCCGCACTTCTCGTCGTGCTGTCGGTGGTGGGCACCGCCCGTGCGGAGCGCATCGCGGTCGATCGGGCCGTGGTGCGGTTCAGTGCTCCCGAGACGGGCGGCGTGCGCACACCGCGGTTCATCTTCGAGCGCACGCTGGCCTTCCAGGCCCGGGTCGAGGCGCTGGCCGATCCGGACCGCGCGCAGGCCCGCGACGGCCGGCCGTACCGCGAGCGTCACGTCCGCGCTGCCCTCGAACGCCACGTGGCCGAGACGCTGCTCTCGAGCCTGCGCATCGACCCCGAGCCCACCGAGCGCGAGCTTGGCCGTCAGACCGACGCCGCGCGCCGCATGTTCTTCGCGCGGGCGGGCGGCGCGCTGGCCGTGGAGCAGGCGGCCAGCGCCGAGGGCATCGACAGTCGAGAGCTCACCAGCATCTTGCGCCGCCAGGCGCGGTCCAGCCTGTACCTCGATCGGATGGTGGCGCCCATGCTCACGCCCAGCGAGGCCGAGCTCAGGAACATCCACCGCTCGGCACAGACCCCGTTCCGCGATCGCGAGTTCGACGAGATCGAGCCGGCGCTGCGCCGGTGGTACGTGGGCAAGCGCCTCTCGTCGGCCCTCGCTGCTTTCTTCCAGAACGCGCGCTCGCGGGTGAGCATCACCGTGCTTTCGCCGCCGTGACGCCGATCCTGGTCTTCGAGGGCGTCGGCAAGCGCTACGGTGACAAGACCGCTTTGTCCGGCGTCTCGTTCGAGGTGCAGGCGGGCGAGGTGTTCGGTCTCTTGGGCCCCAACGGGGCGGGCAAGACCACGTGCATCCGCATCTTGATGGACATCGTGCGGGCCGACAGCGGCACGATGCGCGTGTTCGGGGCGCCGCTCGGTCGCGACCACGACTTCCGGCTCGCCTACCTGCCGGAAGAGCGGGGCCTCTACACCAAGCAGCGCGTGATCGACGTGATGGTCTACTTCGGCAAGCTCAAGGGCCTGAGCGCGGCCGAAGCGCGGGCCCGGGCGCGCACCTGGCTCGAGCGCATCGGGCTCTCGAGCGTCGAGAACCACCAGGTCGAGCGGCTCAGCAAGGGCATGAGCCAGAAGGTGCAAATTGCAGCCACGCTGCTGTCCGAGCCCGAGCTGTGCGTGCTCGACGAGCCGTTCTCGGGGCTCGACCCGGTCAACACCGCCCTGGTGCGCGACCTGATTGGCGAGATCCGCGCGTCGGGCCGGACGACCATCTTGTCGACCCATCAGATGAGCATGGTCGAGACGCTGTGCGATCGTGTGGCCCTTCTCTCCGAGGGGCGGCGCGTGGTCTACGGCCCCATCGACGAAGTGCGACGTCGCTACAGCGCGGCCGAGCTCCGGATCACCATCGAGGGCGAGTTGCCCGAGCTGCCCGGCGTCGAGAGCGTGACCTGCGAGCGGCCGGGCACGCACCGTGTGGTGCTGGCCGCCGACACCGACCCGCAGCGGGTGCTCGCGAGCCTGATCGATGCCGGCGTGCCGGTGCTGCGCTACGAGCGCGTGCTGGCCCCGATGGAAGACATCTTCATCCGCGTGGTCCAGCACGGAGAGGACCGCGGGTGATGCGCTGGCGCACGGTCCGCACCGTCACCTGGTTCGAGCTCACGTCCACGGTGCGGCGGCTCGGCTACCTGATCGTGACGCTGGGCATGCCCGTGTTCGCGCTGCTGTATGCCGGCCTGGCGCTGATTCCGGCCAAGCTCGCCAAAGAGCAAGAGAGTGCTCCGCGGATCTACGGTGTGGTGGACCAAGCCGCGCTGCTCGGGCTCGGCGACGGCGAGGTGATCGTGGTCCGCTCGGCGGGCTTCCGTTGCTTCGGCGACGAGGCCCGGGCGCGTCGCGCGCTGACCGACGAGCGGGCGATCCGCAGCTACTTCGTGGTCACGCCCGACTACCTGGCCAGCGGCCGGGTGCTGGCGCACACCGGGCCCGCCAGCGGGCTCGGGCCGTGGGAGGGGCGTGCCGAGCTGAGCGAGCTCTTGCGCACGCGCCTCTTGGGCACGCGGGTCGAGCCGAAGGTCGCGGCTCGCCTGCTCGAGCCCATCGCGGGGCGCGAGACCTTTCGTGTCGGCGGCGACGGTCAGGTCGAGGCAGAAGGCTCCGACGCATTCATCGGCCGGCTGGTCTTGCCCATCGGGTTCGTCTTCTTGCTGTTCACCTCGATCTTGATGAGCGGCAGCTACTTGATCCAAGCCACCGCCACCGAGAAAGAGAACAAGGTGGTCGAGGTGCTGCTGTCGAGCGCGACCGCCGACGAGATCATGACCGGCAAGCTGCTGGGGCTGGGCGGCGCGGGCCTCTTGCAGGTGCTGATCTGGCTGACCATGACCCTGGGGGTTCGCTTCGGGTTCGCACAGCTGGTGCTGCCGCTCGACGTGCAGATCGCCTGGCAAGCGGTGGCCATCGCGCCGGTGCTGTTCATCACGGCCTATGCCTTCCTCGGCAGCTTGATGCTGGGCACTGGGTCGTTCGGCGGCAACGTGCGCGAGAGCCAGCAGCTCGGCATGTTCTGGGCGTTTCTGGCCACGTTGCCCCTGATGTTCGTCCCGCTCTTGCTCACCGACCCCCACGGGGTGGTCGCCCACGTGCTGACCTGGATCCCGTTCTCGGCGCCAGCCACCCTGGTGCTGCGCTTGTCGCTCGACCCCGATGGCATGTCGGTGTGGGAGGTGGCTGGCTCGCTCGCGGTGCTGGTGCTCTCGACCTGGGCCGCGGTGCGCCTGGCGTCGCGGCTGTTTCGCGTGGGGCTCTTGCTCACCGGCGCTCGCCCCAGCCTGCGAGAGATCTGGCGACAGGCCAAGGGCGCGCCCTAGCTCGCGGTCACTCGAACGCAAGGGCGCGGATCGGGTCGATGCGTGCCGCCCGCAGCGCCGGCGCGACGCCCGCGAGAAGCCCGGTCACCAGCGCGGCGCCCAGCGCCGAGCCGATGGCCCAGGGCTGGAGCGCGATGTCCCACTCACCGAGCCAGCGCCCGAGACCCGCGCCCACGACCGCGGCGAGCAAGGCGCCGGCGGCGACGCCGACGAGCCCGCCGGTGGTGGCCAGGGCCGCCGCTTCGAGCAAGAACTGGGCGACGATGCTGCCCCGGGTCGCGCCCAGGGCGCGGCGCAGACCAATCTCCCGCGTCCGTTCGGTCACGGCGACCAGCATCACGTTGGCGACGTTGATGCCCCCGACGAACAGCGAGAGCACCCCGGTGCCGATCAGCAGCAGGCGCACCACCGCCAAGATGGTGCGCTCTTCCGAGCGTTTGGCCGGGTCGTCGACCTCGAAGTTCCGCACGCCGAGGTGGCGGCGCAAGAGCAGGCCGTCCGCGGCGCTTCGGAGCTCGCTCACCGGTCGCCCGGCGCTGCGCGCGAACAGCCGCGACACGCCACCACCGGTCGAGAGCGTCGCGGCGAAGGTGGTCTCGGGCACCAGCACCTTGCGATTCCAGATGTTCGTGCCGTCGGTCGAGCCGAGCATGGGTTTTTCGGCCAGCACACCGACCACGGTCCAGACCTCGCCGTCGATCTCGATCGACACGCCGTGGTCGAGCCTCTGGCCCGGGAAGAGCTTGTCGGCGACCTCTCGGCCCACGACCGCGATCCGGCGGCGCTGGCGGAGATCGACCTCGTCGAAGAAACGACCTTCGGCCAGGCGCAGCCGATAGAGCTCGGGCGCGCGGGTCGACGCGCTGACCAGCGTGATGCGCCGCGAGCGCTCGCCGCGGCTCTTGCCGATCGCCGCGGGGCCCAGCAAGAACGCCCGGGTCTGGCGGCTCGATTCGCTGCCGACCCACGCCCCACCCAGGGCCTCGGACGACGCCAGCTCGGCGCCGTCCCAGCGCGAGAGCGGGCGAGTGGTCCGGTGGCGCACCGCGGCCGGGGGGGCTTGGGGCGACACGCTGATCAGAGCCGCGTCGGTCGCGCGCTGGTTGGTGCGCACCAGCGCCCCTTCACCGCCTTGCACCAGCGCCGCGATGAACACCACCGACCCCGACCCGATCACGATCCCCAGCAGGGTCAACGCGATGCGTGCTCGATGGGCCGCGAGCACTCGCAGCTCGCGGAGCCTGTCCCCGGGGCTCATGAGCGAATCGCCTTCACCGGATCGAGCCTTGCGGCACGCCGCGCGGGCGCCCAGCCGAACACTGCCCCGATCCCCAGGGCAGAGGCCACCGCCAGCCCCACCGACAACCACGAGATGACCGGGACCCAACCGGGCAGCGCACGCTGGATCAAGAGCGCCGAGCCGGCCGCGACCCCCACGCCCGCCGCGGAGCCCGCCACGCCGCCCACCCCCGACAAGGTCAGGGCCTCGGTGGCGAACTGCGCCGCGATGTCCGCCGGGCGCGCGCCCAGAGCCTTGCGCACGCCGATCTCGCGCACGCGCTCGGTCACGCTCACCAGCAGCATGTTCATCACGCCCACGCCGCCGATCACCAGCGACACTGCCGCCACCAGCGCCACGATTGCCTCCAAGATGGCGAACAGCGCGTCGAACCGGGCCATCACGCTCGAGAAGTCGTAGATGGTGAAATCGTCGATGCCATGGTGGCGCTCGCCCAGCCGGGCGTTCACCACCCGCTTCACGTGCTCGTTGGCGTCGGGGTGCCGGGTCTTGGCCAAGATCATCGCGGCCGAGCGCGCTTCTGGCAGCACGTCGGCCCCGGTCTCGTGGGGCACGACCACCAGGTCGGTCCACTCGAAGCCAAAGCGCAGCCCGAAGCGGTCGTTGTCGGCAAACACGCCGATCACGCGGCAGCGCAGGCTGCCCGCGGTGAGCCAGTGCCCCAAGGCCGAGCCGCGCCAGAGCCGCTGGGCCGTGCGGTGGCCCACCACGCACACCGCGGCCCGCCCCAGGTTCTCGGTCTCGTCGAACGCGCGCCCCTCGGCCACGCGCATGCGAAACAAGGAGAAGAACGCTGCGTCGGCGGCCACCAGATCGGTGCTGGCATCGAGCCCTTCGTCCGAGACCACCTCGTGCCGGCCGAGCGTCGCCAGCAGACTGGCGCCGTCGAGCTCGGCAATGTCGCCGAGGGCCCGGTCGCGATCGACCCGGGTGAGCCCCAGGTCGTAGCTCTGCGCGCGCGTCTCGGCGCGCTCGGGTCGCTTGGGCACGAACATCAACAGGCGGGCGCCGCCCATCTCTTCGATGCTCTTCTCGAGCGAAGCGAACCCGCTCTCGGCCAGCGAGGTCATGCTCACGATGCCGAAGCACCCGATGCCGATGCTCACCAACGTGAGCGCCGAGCGGACCGCGTGCTGTCGCAGCGAGCGCAGCGCAACCCAGAGCAGTACGCCGATCATGGCTCACATCTTGGTTTCGTTGGCGGCCGCCGAGGCCGGCTCGACCAGCACGCGGTCTCCCACCTCGAGGCCGGCGGTGATCTCGACCTCGCGATCGTTGCGTGCGCCGAGGGTGACCTCCACTTCCTTCCGGACAGGCCCCTTCGGCCCGTCGACGATGCGCGTCACCCGGTGCTTGCCCGCGTTGCTGCGCACGGCCTCGATCGGCAGCGCGATGACCTGGGGCCGCTTTTCGACGTCGACCCGCACCTCGGCGCTCATCCCGGGCCGGATGCCACCGTCGGCATCGGCGAGCAGCGCCTCGATCGGGAAGACGTCCACGTCCTTCCCCTGGCGTTTGACGCTGGCCGGCGCGATCCGCGTCACCTTGGCCGCGTAGGTCTTGCCTGGCAGCGCATCGACCTCGACGCGCACCGGCATGCCCAGCGCGACCCGCGCTACGTCGATCTGGTTCAGATCGACCTTCACCAGCAGGCGCGAGAGATCCGCGATGGTGAGCAACGGCTTGCCATCGACCGCCGCCTCGACCCCCGGGGTCACGGTCTCGCCCGGCTCGATTCCGCGGTGGATCACCGTACCGGCGATCGGCGCGTGGAGCCGGGTGTAGCTCAGGCGGTCGCGGGCGGCGGCCAGCGCCACCCGGCTTGCCGCCACCGCCCAGCGCTTCTCGTCGGCCTCGCCCTCGGAGAGCTCGCGCGCCGCCTGCGAGGTGACCCCCTGCCGCACGCCCTCTTCGGCGCGACGCTGCCGGGCCTCGGCGAACCCCAGGCTGCTCTTCTGGCGCGCGACCTCGGTCAGGGTGCGGGCCACCTCGCGCCGATGATCCACGGCGTCGAGCCGCAAGAGCAGCGCACCGGCTGCCACGCGATCGCCCTCTTCGACCAGCACCTCGCTGACCACGCCGGCGACCTTCGACTTGAGCTCGACCTGGCGCTCGGGCTCGACCCGACCCACTTCGACGATCTCGAGGCTCAGATCGCGGCGTACTGCAGTGATCACTCGCTGCTCGTCGATCGGCTCGCCCGAAGCGCGCTTCGCGCCGAAGGTGGCGGCCGCTGCACCCACCACCACCAGCACGCCCACCAGCCAGGGCCAGCGACGCGGCTTGCGCTTCGCACTCACGAGACCGCCCCCAGCCCCGTGGTGGTGATGGCATAGTGGCCGGAAGGCCGAGCGCGGTCGTCGCTTCCGATCGTGCCGTCTGCCACCGTGATGACGCGGGGCGCTTCGGCGGCCACCCGTGGATCGTGGGTCACCAGCACCACGGTCATGCCGGCGTGGTGCAGGTCGTGGAAGAGCGCCAAGATCTCCCGGGCGGTGCGCGAGTCCAGAGCGCCCGTGGGCTCGTCTGCCAGGAGCATCAGCGGGCGATTGACGATCGCCCGGGCAATGGCCACGCGCTGTTGCTGGCCCCCCGAAAGCTCGTTCGGCAGGTGCCCCACGCGGTCGCCCAGGCCGACCTGCTCCAGCGCCTGCCGCGCGCGGTCCCGACGCTCGCGGCGCGGCACGCGGGCGTAGATCAGCGGCAGCTCGACGTTGGCCAGCGCCGTCTCGCGGGGCAAGAGCTGGAAGCTCTGGAACACGAAGCCCAGCTTCTGGTTGCGGAGCTGCGCCAGCTCGGCGTCGTCCAGGGACTCGACCGGCTCGCCGTCCAGCCAGTACCGCCCGCCCGTCGGCCGGTCGAGGGTTCCGATCAGGTTCAAGAGCGTGGATTTGCCCGAGCCGGACGAGCCGACGATGGCGCACAGCTCACCCCGGGCGATCTCCAGGTCGACGCCCGAGAGGGCGATGACCTCGACGGCGTGGGTGGCGTAGACGCGGGTCACCGCCTGCAGGGCCACGAGTGGCGCGTGAGGGTCGAGCATGCCGAGCCGATTCGCCGGTCCGGGAACGCTTATTTCACCGCGTCGGGTCAAAAAGGTTCCCCACCGCATTCGACCCGAACATGGGTGGTTCTACCGGCCCCATCCGACCAGTAGGCCATCGCCGCCGGTGCGATAGTATCGGTGGACGGAGCGGCATGAGGTTGCCAGGGACACCCGCGGGAGGCGAAGGCGAGGGGGCAGACGCCGCTCTGCTCGTGGCGCTATCCGAGTGCCTCACCTCTTTCCTCGAGAACGGCGACCACGGCGCATCGCTGAAGTACCTGCTCAGACACGTGCTCGAGCGGACCGAGAGCGAGTATGGCTTCATCGGGGCGTGGATCGCCGGCCGCGCGCTGCGCGTGCTGGCCCACGAGGGCATCGTCTGGGACGCGGTCGAGAATCGCGCGTTCTACGAGGCGGCGATCCAGCGCTATCGCGAGCAGGGGTACCTGGACTTCGACCGCTTCGGTAACCTGTTCGGCGAGGTGCTGCGCACGCGGCGCACTGTGATCAGCAACGACCGCGAGCACGACCCGCGATCCGGCGGCATCCCGCCAGGCCACCCGCCGCTCACCACCTTCCTCGGCGTCCCGATCTTGCGCGGCACCGAGATCGTCGGCGTGATCGGCGTCGCCAATCGCAAAGGCGGATACACCGGGGCGGAAGAGCGCGCCATTCAGGCGCTGGTGCGCCAGGCCGCGGTGCTGTGCGACAGCTATCTTCAGCGGCGGCGTGCCGCCGAGCTCGAAGAGCACTTCCGTCAGGCGCAGAAGCTCGAGAGCATCGGGCGCTTGGCCGGCGGCGTGGCGCACGACTTCAACAACCTCTTGACGGCCATCTTGAGCGGTGTCGAGTTCATAGAGGGGGCGGGCGACGACGCCAAGGCACGCACCGCCGATCTGGCCGACATCCGCGTGGCGGCCGAGCGGGCGCGGGACCTGACGCAGCAGCTGCTCGCCTTCGCGCGCCGCCAGGTGCTCGAGCCGCGCGTGCTCGAGATCAACACCGTGGTGGCGTCTGCGCAGCGGCTCTTGCGCCGGCTGTTGCCCGAAGACGTCACGGTAGAGACGGCGCTGGCGCCGAGCCCCTGGCTGACCAGCGCCGATCCGAGCCAGCTCGAGCAGGTGCTGGTCAACCTGGCGCTCAACGCCCGGGACGCCATGCCCGGCGGCGGCACCCTCCGCATCGCGACCGACAACGTGACGGTCGATGCGGCGGACGCCGAGCGCCACGTCGGGGTCGACCCCGGCGACTACGTGGTGCTGTCGGTGCTCGATTCGGGCGAGGGCATGTCGAAAGAGGTGGTGGCCCACGTGTTCGAGCCGTTCTTCACCACCAAGTCCGTCGGCAAGGGCACCGGCCTCGGGCTCGCCATGGTCCACGGCGTGGTCCACCAGAGCGGAGGTCACATCCGCGTCGAGAGCGAGCTGGGCCGCGGCACAACGTTCCACATCTACCTGCCGCGCGCGACCGGCACCGTCGACGTGGTGCCTGCCGAACCGCGCAGCGCGCGGCGCGGGCACGAGCGCGTGCTGTTGGTCGAAGACGAGGCCGCGGTGCGGGCGGTGACCGCACGCGCGCTGCGGGGCGCGGGCTACGGCGTGTCCGAGGCGGCGAGCCCGGCCGAGGCGCTGGCGCTCCTCGACGGCGCGCCCGAGCTCGACCTGCTGGTCGCGGATCTGGTGATGCCCGGCGGGTCCGGGGTGCAAGTGGCCGAGGCGTTCCTGGTGAGGAACCCACGCCTGCGCGTGCTCTACGTCTCGGGGCACGCTCGACAGGTGCTCGACACCGCGACCGGCGTCGGGCCGAGCCCCGAGTTCCTGCCCAAGCCGTACACGCCGTCGGTGCTGCTGGAAAAGGTGCGCGCCGTGCTCGACGCGAGCTGATAAGCTCGCCCGCTCATGCTCACAGCGATTCGCCCCGTTCCGCGCACGGGCGTCATCTACGTGATGGCGGAAGCGCAGCGTCACGGCTACTCGCAAGACGACCCCGAGTGGTGCAACCTGGGCCAGGGCATGCCCGAGACCGGGCAGCTCGAGGGGGCGCCGCCCCGGGTCAGCCACGTCGAGATCGACGTGGCCGATCAGGAATACGCTCCGGTCGCCGGGCTGTGGGAGCTGCGCGAGGCGGTCGCCGGTCTGTACAACCAGCTCTATCGCCGCGGCCTGCCCTCGCAGTACAGCGCCGAGAACGTGGCCATCTGCGGCGGCGGGCGCCTGGCGCTGGCGCGCGCCGCGACCGCGCTCGGCGAGGTCAACCTC
>Ga0073899_10001139_pt1 | contig 24376 bp, 24 predicted proteins | sample KloWWTmetaKNB5Ph_FD_88975 | JGI IMG/M metagenome (GOLD analysis project Ga0073899, IMG submission 88975) | Active sludge microbial communities from Klosterneuburg, Austria, studying microevolution and ecology of nitrifiers - Klosterneuburg... | ecosystem: Engineered > WWTP > Aerobic digester >... | reverse complement strand
TGCGCCGGCAGTGAGCACGAGGTGGCCGATCCCGGTGCGGCCTCGATAGATCCGGCCGTCACGCGATCGGGTGCCTTCGGGGTAGATCCCAAAGCAGTGGCCTTCGGCGAGCACCTGCAACGCAGTTTCGAGTGATTGCATCGCTGCTTTGGTGTCGTCGCGGTCGACGGGCAGCATGCCGAGTCCTTCGAACCATGCCTTTGAGAGCGCGCCTTTGACGCCGGGGGAGTCGAAGTAGTCGGACTTGGCTAAGAAGACGACCTTGCGCGGCACCAGCACGGGTATGACGACGCTGTCGACGAAGCTGAGGTGGTTGCTCGCGAAGATCACTGGGCCCGTAAGCGGGATGTTGTCGAGCCCGCGCACAGTGGGACGCCACAACAGTTTCGCTAGTGGTGGCACAACCGAATGCATGGCCTCATAAAGCACGGGGGACAGTGTGCCCTAGCCAGAGCCTTGAGCGCGTTGAGGCTCGAGATGTGGCCGCTTGGCGAACAAGTTGCGAAGTTCCCCCGACGAGCGCCACTCGATAGGGGTATCGTCCGAATTGTGACCGGGTGCAAAGCATGTGTGGTGTTTGACAAGTCGCTGACTAACTACGACTTCGGTCATGAACATCCCATGAATCCCCTCCGTGTTGATTTCACGATGAGCTTGGCGACCCAGCTCGGAGTGGTCGGGGAGGGTGGGCTGGCCACCGTCGCAGCGCCGGGCGGCACCGACGCGGATTTGTTGACGGTGCACACGCCCGAGATGGTCGAAGCAGTCCACCGCGCCAGCATGGATCCCAGCCTGAGATTGCCCGAGTTTGGTCTGGGCACTGACGACAACCCGACGTTTGCTGGCATGCACTTCGCCTCGCGCCACATCGTGGGGGCCAGCATCGAGGCTGCGCGACAAGTGTGGACCGGACAGGTTGATCACGCCGCCAACGTTTCCGGCGGGCTGCACCACTCCATGCCCAACTCCGCCAGCGGCTTTTGTGTGTACAACGACATTGCGGTGGCCATCAAGTGGCTGCTGGCCAATGGTGCGCAACGGATTGCGTACGTCGACCTCGACGTACATCACGGTGACGGCGTGGAACGGATCTTCTACAACGACCCGAGGGTGCTGACGATCAGTTTGCACGAGACGGGCCAAATGCTGTTCCCAGGCACCGGGTTCCCTCACGACCATGGCGGCCCAGATGCACCCGGCAGCGCGGTCAACGTGGCGTTGCCGCCAGGAACGGCCGACACCGGGTGGCTGCGGGCATTCCACGCGATCGTTCCGCCGCTGCTTCGTGAGTTCAAACCCGATGTCATCGTGTCCCAGCAAGGTTGCGACTCTCACGCGAAGGATCCACTGGCTCACCTGATGGTCAGTGTTGATGGCCAGCGTGCGGCCTATTTGGCGATGCACGACTTGGCTCACGAAGTGAGCAACGGCAAGTGGGTGGCACTCGGAGGTGGCGGCTACGCAATCGTCGAGGTTGTCCCGCGCGCATGGACTCACCTGCTGGCGGCAGTTGCGGGTCGGCCGCTGGATGCGGAGACCGAAACTCCCTCGGCATGGCGTGAAGAAGTCTTTGAGCGTGTTCGGGTGATGGGTCCCATGCAGATGACCGATGGTCGTGCGCCCTCGTGGCGCGATTGGGCTGAGGGCTACAACCCAGATACCTGGCTAGATCGTGCCGTCAATGCCACGCGGGAAGAGGTTTTCCCATTCCACGGGCTCGATCCCGCGCCGTAATTGGACCAACATCAAGGCGACACGCCGGGATTTTGAGAAAAAAGTCCGATTCTGAGAATTTACCCCTTCCCCACCAGTCACATTGACCCCTATTCTCACTTCAGCAGCACGTGAAGTCTCCAGTGGGGAAGCTGGGGAGCGTGCCTAGAAAGTGGTGCGTCATGAGCAACCTCACAGGTGATATCTCGGAGGTGAAGTTCCTGACTGTGGCTGAAGTGGCCGCGGTCATGCGAGTTTCCAAGATGACCGTTTACAGGTTCGTGCACTCTGGCCAACTGGCCGCAGTGCGCGTGGGTCGGTCGTTCCGAGTCAGCGAAGAAGAAGTAAACAAGTACATCGAAAAGAGCTTCTTCCAGGCTGGCTAGTGCGCCGTACTAGCAACAGACCTAGCAACGTCATCGCAAAGGGCCAGGGGAACCCCGGCCCTTTGCGGCGTTTTAGATCACATCACGGACGCCTTGGCTTGGCCCGATTGGGAGAGTCGCGCTCTGGCCAGATAGGCTGACACGTCGCATCAAGGCATCCTTGAGCGCCCTGATTTGCAGTTCAATCATTTCGAAAGGTCCACTCGTGGGTTCAGTTATTAAGAAGCGTCGCAAGCGCATGGCCAAGAAGAAGCACCGCAAGTTGCTGAAGAAGACTCGCGTTGCGCGTCGTCGGCTCGGCAAGTGACGCTCTGACCCACAACTAGATCTATGGGGCGTGTCGCACTCGTAACTGGGGTCTCAATGGACCTCGGACGCAAGTTCGCGCGCCAACTCGCAGACGACCCCGGTATCGATCGTGTTATCGGGGTCGATGTGTTGCCACCGCGCGCTGACCTGGGCAAGGCCCAGTTTGTGCGCGCTGACATCCGCAACCCCGTGATTGCCAAGGTGATCGCTCGCGAGAAGGTCGACACAGTCGTCCACATGAGCGTGATCGCCAGCCCGGGTCCTGCTGGTGGGCGCACGTCGATGAAAGAACTCAATGTCATCGGCACCATGCAACTTCTGGCCGCCTGCCAAGGCGCGCAATCGCTCGAACACCTCGTGGTGAAGTCGAGCACCAGTTTCTATGGGGCCTCCTCAAAGGACCCGGCGATGTTCACCGAGTCGATGGGGCCAAAACGGCATGCCTCGACGGGTTTCACCAAAGACGTCTACGAAGTCGAGAGCTACGTCCGCGGATTCATGCGTCGCCGCCCAGACGTGAGCGTCACGATGATTCGGGCCGCAAACCACCTCGGCCCCTCGGTCACGAGCGTTTTGTCGTCGTACTTCCGCTTGGCAGTGATCCCCACGGTTTTGGGGTTCGACGCCCGCATGCAGTTCTTGCACGAGAGCGACCTGCTTGAGGTGCTTCGACGCGTTTCACTTGACCCGGTGCCAGGCACGTTCAACGTGGCCGGTGATGGCGTCTTGATGCTTTCTCAGGCGATTCGTCGTCTGGGCAAGCCGTCGGTGCCGGTGCCAGGGTTTGCTGTCGGCAGCCTCGGTTCGGTGCTCAAGCGCGCCGGACTCTCAGACTTCTCCTCCGAACAGGTCAACTTCTTAACTTACGGTCGCGGCGTCGACACCACCCGCATGCGTGAAGTGCTGGGCTTCGAACCTAGGTACGACACGGCAGCAACGTTCGCTGACTTCGCGACCTCACTGGGTTCGGGCCTGCTCTCCGAGGCGCGCATCTCGGCAGCTGAATCCCTGGTGACGCAAACGTTGGGAGTACGCCGTGGCTGACGCCGAAGTGATTCCACTTGGCACCCGCGGTGCCCCTGGGCGTGGCACCGGGCGAGCAAAGCCCTCGGCCTCGTCGAGGAGCCTGGCCGCAGGAGCGACGAAGCCCGCGCCGGCTGCTCGCAAGAAGCCAAAGCCTCAAGTGGCTCCGAAACCTAAGCGCGCCACCACGCCGCCAGCCGCCGCCGCTGCACCGCCAGATGCTCCCGGGATTCCCGCCGAAGAGTGGGCTGAGGCCACCGTTGAGGCAGCCAAAGAGTTGTTTGGACCCTCGTGGGAGCGCGGTTTCGCTGAGTTCTTGGCTTATCTGCGCCGACGCCTGACTGGCGACTACGTGGTGGACGAGTTTGGCTTTGATGCCGAGTTCACCCAGCGGTTCGTCACCACGATGTTGCGTCCCATTGCAGAGAAGTGGTTCCGCATCGAAGTCAAAGGTGCAGAGAACATCCCTGCTGACGGCGGCGCACTGATTGTCTCCAACCACTCAGGCACCATTCCGATTGATGGGCTCATGGTGGGTGCGATGGCTCACCGCGAGACCGGTCGGTTTATTCGACCGCTCGGCGCCGATCTCGTGTTCAGACTCCCCATCGTGAGTGAGCTCGCCCGACTCGGTGGCGCCACCCTTGCTTGCAACGAAGACGCCGAGCGCATGCTGCGCATGGGCGAACTCGTGGCGGTGTGGCCTGAAGGGTTCAAGGGCATCGGCAAGCCGTTTGCTGATCGCTACAAGTTGCAGCGCTTTGGTCGCGGCGGGTTCGTCTCGGCAGCGATCCGCACCCAGGTCCCGATCATCCCCACCTCTGTGGTCGGTGCTGAGGAGATCTACCCACTGGTGGGCAACATCCCATCGCTGGCTCGGCTGCTGGGCATCCCCTACGTCCCCATCACGCCGTTCTTCCCGCTCTTGGGTCCACTTGGCCTGATTCCATTGCCGTCGAAGTGGCTCATTGAGTTCGGTGAGCCCGTGCGCACTGACGCCTATGACGCCGCGGCGGCAGATGACCCGATGTTGGTCTTTAACGTCACCGACCAGGTGCGCGAGACGATCCAACAAACGCTCTACAAACTGCTGATGGAGCGGCCCAACGTCTTCGGCTAAGACGTTGTGTTCCTTCGGCGGCGCAGAGCTGACACGACCTTCGCCGCCCCTGCGATGGCCCCGGTTGTCATGACCGCGACTGCACCAGCCTTCACGGCCTTGCGTGTGCTTCGGTAGTCGCGCACGCGCCAACCACGGTTGTCGGCGTACTCCTTGAGTTTGGCGTCGGGATTGACCGCACATGGGTCGCCCACAAGCGAGAGCATGGGGATGTCGTTGGCCGAGTCGGAGTACGCCGAGCAACGAGCTAGATCCAAGCCCTCTCGCTGAGCTAGCGCCTTCACCGCTTCTGCCTTTGCCGGCCCGTGCAACAACTCCCCGACGAGTTCGCCGGTGTAGACCCCATCTCGATGCTCGGCCACCGTGCCCAGTGCTCCGGTGAGGCCAAGCCGCCTCGCAATGATCGAGGCGATCTCTATAGGGGCAGCGGTCACGAGCCACACTCGCTGGCCCTCATCGAGATGGAGTTGGGCCAATGCCTTGGTGCCTGGCCAGATCTTCTCGGCCATGGCCTCCTCAAAGATCTCTGCGCCCAGCGCCTCGAGTTCGGCCACGGTGTGTCCGGCGATGAAGCTGAGTGCCTCGGTGCGTGCTTGGGCCACGTGCGCCGGGTCCTCAACGCCCACCACACGGAAGTAGGCCTGCTTCCAGGCGGCGCCCACGATGTCTTTGGTCGTGAAGAACTTGCGCCGATGCAGACCGCGAGCCAAATGAAAGATCGAAGCGCCCTGCATGATCGTGTTGTCGACATCAAAGAAGGCCGCAGCGGTGGCGTCTAATGGCACCGCCAAAGCCGCTTCAACCTCAGCTGCCGACGCCGCGGCTTGCCCCGCCATCACCGAACGCTTGGTGAGGTTTGCTGGTCGGTGGTTCACAAGGATCAGCCTAGGCATCACCTCTGCCTGAACTGCGTGAAACACTCCTCACGTGCTGTGCGAGGCGTGTGAATCTCTGATCGGGGCGTGAGTCATGCGTGTTGTCGTCTATAGCCGCGAGGGCTGCCACCTGTGTCACGACGTGCTCGACGTCGTACGACGCGTGTGCGGAGACGAATTTAGTTTGATCGACATCACGACCGACCCAGAACTTGAGGACCGATACCGCACCCGGATCCCGGTCACGGCAGTCGACGGCGTGGAGTTGAGCGACTGGTTCTTGTCCGAGGAGCAACTTCGCGCAGCGCTCGGCTAGCAGATCACAGCCCGGTTGGGCTAGCTCGGACCCGGTGTTCGTGACTCTTCCCACATGTGATAGCGCAAAGGTTCTCTCGTTTTGGTTCTCGCGTTCACAAGCTCTTACAGTGGCCCGGAATCCATCGCCGTGACACGGGATCCAATACTCCCGCGGCCGATGAACATGGAGCACACAGCCAGTGACAACGACTCGCATCCCGGAGGCGACCATCGCTCGCCTTCCGGTGTACCTGCGGGCACTTGGCGCACTTGCTGAGGCTTCGACCACGACGTGCTCTAGTGAGGAACTCGCCGCAGCTGCGGGGGTCAACTCCGCCAAACTGCGCAAAGACCTTTCCTATCTCGGGTCCTATGGCACCCGCGGTGTTGGGTACGACGTTGAGTACCTGCGCTACCACATCGCCCGCGAGATCGGCCTGACTCAAGACTGGCCCGTGGTCATCGTCGGCATCGGCAACCTTGGCCACGCGCTGGCCAACTACTCGGGGTTCTCATCGCGCGGCTTCACCACGGTGGCGCTGCTTGATGCTGATCCGAACCGCCAACTCGAGAACGTGGCTGGCATTCCAGTGCGAGCTTTCGATGAACTCGAAGAGATCGTGACCACCCACCACGTCGCGATTGGTGTCATCGCCACGCCGGCTTCGTCGGCCCAGGGTGTCGCTGACCGCATGGTCGCGGCCGGGCTCACGAGCATCTTGAACTTCGCCCCGGTGGTGTTGTCAGTGCCCGAGGGCGTCGCAGTGCGCAAGGTTGATTTGGCCAGCGAACTGCAGATCCTGGCCTATCACGAGCAACGCAAACTCGCCGCGCAGCCACAAGCGGACACGAAGGTGGCTTGGGGATGAGCGTGCTGGTTGTGGGGGTGTCGCATCGCTCGGCGCCCGTCTCGCTTCTGGAGCGCCTAGCGCTGTCGGCAGATGAGTCTGACAAGTTGGCGATCGCGGTCACCGATCACGATCACATCAGCGAGGCGGCGGTGCTGGCCACGTGCAACCGCATTGAGGTGTACGCCGACGTCGAGCGATTCCACAGCGGCACCGAAGCAGTCGGGCGGTTGCTGAGTGATCGCCTGGGTGGTGACCTCGGCGAACTTCTGCCGCACCTCTATGTCCACTATGACGATGGCGCCGTTGCACATCTGTTCAACGTTGCTGCCGGGCTCGACTCAATGGCCATCGGCGAGGGCCAGATCCTGGGCCAAGCCCGCGACGCACTGACTCGTGGTCAAGAGGTCGGCACGATTGGGCCAGCTCTGAACTCGTTGTTCCAGCAGGCACTGCGCGTTGGCAAACGCGCCCACGCTGAGACCGAGATCGACCACTCTGCTCCGTCAATGGTCACTGCTGCGCTAGCTCAGGCGAGCACGGTGCTCGGTGATCTTGCTGGCCGGCGGGCGGTTGTTGTTGGTGCTGGATCGTTGGCCGCCCTTGCGGTCGCGACCACCTCGCGCGCAGGTGCTGACGTGGTGATCGTCAACCGGAGCTTTGATCGCGCGCTGCAGTTGGCGCACAACCACGACGCAACGGCCCACCCCTTCGAGCAACTTGCTGAGGCCCTGGTCGACGCGCACATCGTGATCTCGTGCACGGGGGCTGCCGGTGTCATCATCGGCCGCGAAGACATTGCCGCGGTCGGCCATGACGTGGTGCTGGTCGACTTGGCTCTCCCGCACGACATTGACCCATCAGTGGCTGAACTCGGGCGCGCGCACCTGATCAGTTTGGCGACGCTGTCTCAAACCCCCGATGAGGGTGCGGAGCCAGCGTTGGCCGACGTGCGCGCGATTGTTGCCGAGGAACTGGCTGCGTTTGTGGCCGCTCGGCGTTCTGCCAGCGTCACGCCCACGCTGGTGGCCTTGCGTGGCATGGCGACTTCTGTTGTCGACGCCGAGATCGAACGACTGCGCACCCGCGTGCCGTCGCTGAGTGACGCTGAGCTCTCAGAGGTCGCTCAGACCGTACGACGCGTCGCCGACAAACTGATCCATCAGCCAACAGTTCGGGTCAAGGAATTGGCAGCCGAACCTAAGACGGTTTCCTACGCCACCGCCTTGGCTGAACTCTTCGCACTTGACCCAGATGCGGTCGATGCCGTCACGACTCCGGTCACCCTCACGCAGGGAGCCCGATGATGATCAAACTCGGCACCCGAGGGTCGCTGCTCGCACGCACGCAAAGTGGACACGTGGCTGACCTGATCCGCACCCAACTTGGGCGTGAGGTCGAAATGGTCACGGTGAGCACTCACGGTGATCGCAGCAGTGCACCGCTGGCCACCCTGGGTGGCACCGGGGTTTTCGTGAGCGCTCTTCGCGAAGCTCTGCTTGATGGATCGATCGATGTCGCTGTGCACTCGATGAAGGATCTGCCAACCCAATCCGCCGATGGCATCGCTTTGGCTGCGGTGCCGACTCGCGAAGACTCGCGAGATGCGCTGGTTGCCCGCGATGGACTCACGCTCTCTGAGCTACCTGCCGGCTCATCGATCGGCACCGGGTCACCTCGGCGCGCTGCCCAACTGCATGCACTCGGGATGAGCTTCGACGTACGCGAAATTCGCGGCAACGTCGACACCCGAATGAACAAGGTGGCCGAAGGCGAACTGGATGCGGTCATCTTGGCTCGGGCCGGACTGGCTCGCATCGGACGCACCGAGGCGATCACCGAAACGCTTGACCCACTTCTCATGCTTCCCGCGCCCGGACAAGGCGCGTTAGCGATCGAAACTCGTAGCGATGACCACTTGCTGCGAGCCGATCTGGCACAACTCGACGACCCCGCCACCCATGCGGCGGTCGCGGCAGAACGTGCCTTGTTAGCTGCCCTCGAAGCCGGATGTTCGGCACCAGTGGGGGCAGTGGCCGAGATCGTCGAGGGCGACGAAGGTGAGGAGTTGTGGCTGCGCGCGATTGCGCTGAGCCTCGACGGCACCTCGTCAGTGCGACGTTCCATCACAGGCTCCCCGGACCACAGTGTGGAGGTCGGCCAGAACCTGGCAGCCCTCATGCTCGAGGACGGGGCAGCCGATTTGATTTATGTTTCTTCGAAGGCGAGCGAGTAATCCCATGCCCAATTCGTCCATCACCGCAAACCCTCAAGGGTGGGTCAGCTTTGTCGGCACCGGACCGGGTGACCCCGGTCTGTTGACCCTCAAAGCGGCTGACTTGATCCGTGAGGCGCAGGTGATCATGACTGACGCCCCCGACCACGAGGCGCTTGTCGCTGGGCTTAACACCAGCGCCGAGTTGATCGATGGTGCCTTCGGTGGCGCTCTCGATCTGGCTCAAGCCGGGCGCGTGAAGCAGGCGATCGCGGCCGCCAAGGCCGGCCACCGCGTGGTGCGTCTGGTCGCCGGTGACGCCGCATTGTGGTCCAGCGTGGCGGAGGAAGCCAGTGCTGTGGCCAAGGCCGGCATTGGCTTCGAGATCGTTCCGGGCGTGTCGGAGGCAGTTGCGGTTCCGGCGTACGCCGGGATGCCCGTGGCCACCAACGATCAGGCCTCCATGGCCGTGGTTCGGTGCCTGCCTAGCTCGGTCGCCACGATCGATTGGGCCTCCTACTCTGGCTGCCCGACGCTCGTCGTGTTGGGCTCTGCCCAATGCCTCGCCGGTGTGGCTTCGGGGCTGATCGAGGCAGGCAAGCCCGGCAACACCCCGGTCTCGTTGACCTGCCGAGGCACCACCACCGACCAGGTGAGTGTGGCTGGCACCTTGGAGTCGATCGTGTCCGAGGCGCGCAACGCCCGCCTCGACGAATCGAGCGTCATGGTCGTGGGCGACGTGGTCAACATGCGCGAGACGCTGTCGTGGTTTGAGACCAAGCCGCTGTTCGGGTGGCGAGTGCTGGTGCCTCGCACCAAGGAACAGGCCGGCACTTTGTCGGCTTCGTTGCGCGGTCACGGCGCAGTACCTGACGAAGTGCCCACGATTTCGGTGGAGCCCCCGCGCAACCCATTGCAGATGGATAAGGCCATCCGTGGCCTCGTCGAGGGCCGCTACGAGTGGGTCGCCTTCACCTCCATCAACGCAGTCAAGGCGGTGCGCGAGAAGTTCGACGACTATGGCCTCGACGCTCGTGCGTTCTCGGGACTCAAGATTGCTGCGGTGGGCGAAAAGACTGCCGCGGCCATCGAAGACTGGGGCTTGCGTGCTGACCTCATGCCTGCCGGTGAGCAGTCGGCTGCAGGTTTGCTTGCCGAGTGGCCTGAGTACGACGAGATGCTCGACCCGATCAACCGGGTCTTCTTGCCGCGCGCTGACATTGCCACCAAAACCTCGTGGCCGGGTTGATTGATCTCGGCTGGGAGGTCGACGACGTCACGGCTTACCGCACAGTGCGCGCGGCCCCGCCGCCGGCGCCCATTCGCGAAGCGATCAAGAGCGGCAAGTTTGATGCCGTGGTGTTCACCTCGTCTTCGACGGTGCGCAATTTGGTCGGGATCGCGGGCAAGCCGCACGCGTCGACGGTGATCGCGGTGATCGGTCCGGCAACGGCTAAGACTGCTGAGGAGAACGGGTTGCGAGTCGACGTACTTGCTCCCACGCCCAGCGTCGAGGCCTTGGTTGAGGCACTTGCTGACTTCGGCAACGCCCGCCGCGCCGCCATGGTCGAGTCGGGTCTGCCCGTCACCAAGCCCTCGGAGCGTCGTCCCGCGACGCGTCGCCGGGCTTCGTCGAAGTGATCGCGCGGCGTCCGCGCAGGCTGCGGCGTACGCCGGCACTGCGTGAACTCGTCGCCGAACCTCGCTACGACCCAGCCAACTGATCTTGCCGGTCTTCGTGCGCGAGGGCGCGATCGAACCGATCGCAATTTCGAGCATGCCTGGGGTCGTGCAGCACTCGCGGGCGACCCTGTTGGCTGCCGCGAACGAGGCTGCTGAACTGGGCCTAGGCGGGCTGATGCTCTTCGGTGTGCCGGAGGTCAAGGACGCCGAAGCTAGTGGCGCGGTTGATCCCGAGGGGATCTTGAACCAGGCACTGGGTTGGGTCAAAGCCGAAGTGGGCGACGCGATTTCGGTGATGGCGGATACGTGTGCGGATGAGTTCACGGACCATGGGCACTGCGGGATTTTGGTGCGAGCGAAGGCGAGCGGCAGCCAGTCCGCCAAAGAATCCAGCGGGATTTTTACGCGAGCGAAGGCGAGCGACGTCGTGGACAACGACTCATCGCTGGAGTTGTACGCCCGCATGGCGGTTGCTCAGGCAAACGCTGGCGCAGACGTGGTCGCTCCCAGCGGCATGATGGACGGCCAAGTTGGGGTGATTCGTGAGGCGCTGGATTCGGCCGGCCACGAGGATGTGGTGATCTTGGCCTATTCGGCGAAGTACGCCTCGGCGTTCTATGGACCCTTCCGTGAGGCCGTTGACTCCTCGCTGGTGGGCGACCGTCGCACCTATCAACAGGATCCGCGCAACGGCCGCGAGGGTGTGTTGGAGGCGTTGCTCGACGTTGAGCAAGGTGCTGACATCGTGATGGTGAAGCCTGCGTTGGGCTACCTGGACGTGATCAGCCAAGTGCGTGCTGCGGTTGATGTGCCGGTGGCGGCCTACAACGTCTCGGGTGAATACGCCATGGTTGAGGCCGCAGTGGCCCAGGGGTGGATCGATCGTGATGCAGCCATCGTGGAGACGTTGACTTCGATTCGTCGCGCCGGGGCCGACATCGTGCTGACTTATTGGGCAGCGCAGGCTGCCCGCCTGCTTGCCTAGGGGACTAGGCGTGCGAATCTCACTGACTTTTCAGGCCGCGAGCCCAAGCCCAAGTGGCTTTGTTCGCCAAGCCGGACGCACAATCTGGAGGTGCCCGTGACCGCGATGACCGAAGTCAATGTTGCTCAACGCTCGGCCCAGTTGCTGGAGCGGGCTCGGGAGGTCATCCCAGGTGGGGTGAACTCTCCTGTGCGAGCCTTCAATTCGGTGGGCGGCACTCCTCGGTTTATGGCTCGTGGCATGGGCGCGCGGCTCACCGATGTCGATGGTTGTGAGTACGTCGACTTGGTGTGCTCGTGGGGACCGATGTTGTTGGGCCACGCCCATCCCGGTGTCGAAGCGGCTGTGATCGACGCTTGCCGACGCGGCTCGTCATTTGGCACGCCGACCGAGAACGAAGTCTTGTTGGCCGAGGAGATTGTGGCGCGCACTCCTGTCGATCAAGTGCGACTGGTCTCTTCGGGCACCGAAGCCACCATGAGCGCGATCCGACTGGCGCGAGGTTTCACGGGGCGAGAACTCATCATCAAGTTCGCCGGCTGCTACCACGGCCACGTCGACTCCTTGCTGGCTCAGGCGGGCTCGGGCCTCGCCACTCTCGGGATTCCAGGCACGCCTGGGGTTCCTGAAGCGGCGACGGCCGCGACCATCGTGCTGCCCTATAACGACGTCTCGGCTGTGGAGGCCGCCTTTGTCGAGTACGGCGACCAGATCGCCTGCCTGATCACCGAAGCGGCCCCCGGCAACATGGGCGTGGTGCCGCCGGCACCTGGTTTCAACGAGTTCTTGGCCCAGATCTGCACACGTTACGGCGCACTGTTCATCTCCGATGAGGTGATGACTGGGTTCCGCGCGAGCCGCCAGGGTCAGTGGGGTCTCGATGGCGCCACCGAGGGCTGGCGCCCTGATCTGATGACGTTTGGCAAGGTGATGGGCGGCGGATTCCCTGCCGCGGCCTTTGGCGGTCGGGCCGACGTGATGGCGATGCTGGCTCCGCTCGGCCCGGTTTATCAGGCGGGCACGTTGAGTGGAAATCCGGTGGCCTCAGCGGCGGGCCTAGCTACTTTGCGGCTGGCCGATGACGCGGTTTACGAGCGCGTGGCGCAGGTGTCGGAAGCCATCGCGGCTGGGGCAGAAGCAGCATTGACGTCGGCCAGCGTGCCTCACCGGGTGCAACGCACTGGGACGATGTTCAGTGTGTTCTTCACTGACCAGCCTGTCGCCAACTATGCGACGGCTCAGACCCAAAGCACTGGGGCCTTCGCGGCCTTCTTCCACAGCATGCTCAAGCAGGGGGTTTACCTCCCGCCGAGTGCCTTCGAATGCTGGTTCACCAGTGCCGCTCACAGCGATAGCGACGTTGATCGAGTGTTGGCTGCGCTTCCGTCGGCGGCTATGGCGGCTGCCGAGGCTGAGGGGGACGCGCAATGAAGACCGTCGTACACCTGCTGCGTCACGGTGAAGTGCATAACCCCAACGGCATCTTGTATGGCCGACTGCCGGGCTTTCACCTTTCCGAGCGCGGTCAGCAGATGGCGCAAGTGGCTGCAGAGGCGATCAAAGATCGCGACATCACGGTGCTGAGTGCCTCACCCTTGGAGCGGGCTCAAGAGACGGCAGCGCCGAGCGCGGCGCTGTTGGGTCTGCCTGTGGGTGCCGACGACAGGTTGCTGGAGTCGACCAACATCTTTCAGGGTGAGAGCTTCAAGCGCGGCTACGGGAAATTGCTCAACCCGAAACTCCTGCGGCATATGTGGAACCCGCTGCGACCCTCATGGGGCGAGGCGTACGCCGAGGTTGCCGAGCGCATGTGGTCAGCCGTGCTCGATGCGCGGATCGCAGCCGCAGGTCATGAGGCGTTGTTGGTCTCACACCAGATGCCGATCTGGATCACTCGGTTGCATGCTGAGGGTCGTTCGTTCATTCACGACCCACGCAAGCGCCAGTGCACGTTGTGCTCGCTGACAAGTTTCACCTTCGAGGGGGATCAGTTGCACTCGGTCGGCTACAGCGAGCCAGCTGCCTACTTGATCCCTGAGGCTGACCGCGGCGCAAACTTTTCCTCTGGCGGGGCGGACGAAACTCCGTGAAAGCGACCGTGGCCACCCTGAGTGCAGTCTTGAGTGCTGTGCTCGTGATGCTCACTGGCTGCGGTTCCACAGGGGGCACGGGCGATAAGGGCTATGTGTCCTCAAGTGGCGTGATCTCGGTGGTCGCAGTCAAAGATCGCGTCAAGCTCAACGCTTTGGGTGGTGAAACTCTCGATGGCACGTCTTGGTCGCTAGCCGATCACCTGGGCAAGCCTGTCGTGGTGAACGTGTGGGCGTCGTGGTGCCCACCGTGTCGAGCCGAGGCCGACGACGTGAGTGCGGCTGCCAAGCAACTGGGCTCGCGAGCGAGCTTTGTTGGGCTGAACATCCGAGACCCGCGTCGAGCAGATGCGCTCGCGTTCGAGCGCACCCACGAGTCGACGTACCCGAGCTTGTATGACCCCTCTGGCACGTTGCTGCTGGCCTTCCGTGGCACGTTGCCACCCAACGCCTTGCCGAGCACTGTGGTCATCGACTCTCAAGGTCGGGTGGCTGCGATCGTGCTCGGCCCGCTGCCTTCGGCAACCACCTTGGTTGATCTCGTTGGAGATGTTGAGAAGTGAGCGGTTTCCAGGACGCGGTGCTCAGCGGGTCGATGCTGGTTGCTATCCCCATTGCGCTGTTGGCCGGCCTGGTGTCGTTCTTTTCGCCGTGCGTGGTGCCGCTGTTGCCTGGCTACTTCTCCTACACGACCGGACTCTCGGCGGCCGATCTTGGCTCGCATCGTCGTGGCCGGATGCTGCTGGGCAGCGTGCTGTTTGTTCTGGGCTTCAGCGCAGTTTTCGTCGCCGGTGGCGTGCTGTTCGGGGCTGTGGGGGAGTGGCTGTTGGTCTGGCGTCGCCCGATTCAGATCGTGCTGGGGGTGGTGACGATCGTGGTCGGCCTGGCTTTCCTGGGTTTGGTGCCGTTCTTGCAGCGCGAATTCCGAGTGCATGCGCTGCCCGCGGTTGGACTGGGCGCGGCGCCGTTGCTGGGCTTCATGTTTGGCCTGGGCTGGACGCCGTGTTTGGGGCCGACGCTGACAGCTGTGTGGAGTCTGGCCGCGCAAGAGGCATCTGCGGTGCGCGGTGCGGTGCTGTCGTTCGCCTTCTGCCTCGGGCTGGGGCTGCCGTTCGTGGCGGCCGCGTTGGCGTGGCACCGGATGCTGGGTGCGGTTGCCTGGGTGCGCAAGCACCAACTGTGGGTGCTGCGCTTGGGCGGCGGGCTGCTCGTCGCAGTTGGTTTGCTCCTGGTCACGGGCACCTGGGACTTACTCGTCGCCTGGCTTCGGGCCTTCTTCCCTGACATCACGGTGGCGATATGAGCAACACAACCCCGGCCTTGAGTGCCGCCGAATTGCTCCGGTGGGCATGGCGGCAACTGACCTCGATGCGCACCGCCCTGATGTTGTTGCTCCTGCTCGCGATTGCGGCAGTGCCGGGCTCGGTCGTGCCGCAAGAGGCAATCAACGCTTCTGCCCTGGCGAACTGGCAAGACGCGCACCCGAAGCTCACTCCGATCTACGTCAAAATCGGCCTGTTCCACGTCTACTCATCGGTGTGGTTCGGCGCGGTCTACGTGCTGTTGATGATCTCGCTGGTGGGTTGCATCTTGCCTCGCTGCGCGGTCTATTGGCGTGCGCTGAAACTGCCACCCCCGGCCACTCCCAAGCACCTTTCTCGGTTGCCCGAACACGCAAAGTTCTCCGTCGAGGCCAGCACCGATGAAGTGCTGGCGCGGGCGAAGGCGGCGCTCAAGAGCTACCGGATTGCTGAGTTCGACAACTCCTTGGGCGCCCAGCGTGGTCACCTGCGTGAGGCGGGCAACCTGGTCTTCCACCTCTCCATCTTGATCGTGCTGGGCGGCTTCGCATTCGGATCGCTCTTTGGGTTTAAGGGCGGCGTCGTGGTGGTCACGGGCGATGGCTTTAGCAACGCCATCACCCAGTACGACGACTTTGCCCCCGGCCCGATGTTTAAGCCCACCGACTTGGAGCCCTTCAACTTCAAGCTGCAAAAGTTCAACGTCGAGTTCATTACTAAGGGCCGATCCTTTGGCGCCGCCCGCAACTTCTGGGCCGACCTAGCGATCGTGGACAAACCAGGTGCCACCCCGCGCGTGGAACGCCTTGCGGTCAACCATCCACTCAGCGTCGGCAGCACAGACATCTTCTTGATCGGGCACGGCTATGCGCCCCACATCACGGTGCGTGATGGCAACGGTGACATCGCCTATTCGGGTCCGAGCGTGTTCTTGCCCGAAGGCACTGACTTCCGCTCGTTTGGGGTGGTGAAGGTGCCTGACGCGAAGCCGACGCAGCTGGGCTTTGAGGGTGAGTTTTACCCGACGTACGCCTTCACGCCGGAGCGTGGCGCCTTCACCGTCTTTCCCGACGCCCTCGACCCGGCCATGTCGTTGCTCAGTTATCAAGGTGACCTAGGCCTCGACGACGGCCGACCTCAATCGGTCTATGTGCTGGACAAGAGCGCGATGAAGCCGATTCTGAAGGCCGATGGCAAGCCAGCGCGCCTGGATTTGCACCCGAACGACACGGTCAAACTGCCCGACGGCTTGGGCACGGTCACGTTCGACGGGCTGAGCCGATTTGTGAAACTTCAGATCAGCCGCACCCCGGGCAACTGGGTCGCGTTGCTGGGCACGATCATTGGTCTGATCGGTTTGATGGGCTCGCTGTTTGTGCGTCCTCGACGCGTGTGGGTGCGGGTGCAGCCAGACGCGGAAACCGGTCACACGTTGGTAGAGGTCGGCGGTCTGGACCGCTCGAGCGTCTCGGATCTAGCAACTGAGGTGGATCGCATTGCGGACGCACTCGGAAGGGAACACACGTGAGCAAGCTTGCCTTTGAGGCGCTCAGCCAGCAGGCAGTAGTCGGCGCTGGAGTGCTCTATTTCTTGGCGTTCTTGGCCCAACTGGCTGGCCGCCGGGTGGCTCAACCCGCCGCCGATGGACCCTCCGTGCTCGCAAACCTCGGGGTCACCATGTTGCCGATGGCAGCGCTGGTGCACCTGGGTGCGCTGGTAACTCGCGGGCTGGCCGCTGAGCCGGTGCGGGTGCCCTGGGGCAACATGTATGAGTTCACCTTGACCGCAACCTTCGCGGTCGTTGCGACCTATCTAGCCACGATGCGCCGGTGGTCATTGCGGTGGATGGCGCCCTGGGTGACGGGATTTGCCATCGTCGTACTCATGGCCGACTCGCTGTGGCTCTATGAGGGGGTCACGCCGCTGCGCGATGCCCTGCAATCACCCTGGCTAGTCATTCACGTGGTCGCAGCCATCATCGCCACCGGGGCCTTCGTGTTGGGCGGGATGGCCTCGGGGCTCTATCTGCTCAAAGAGCGTTGGCCTGACCGTTTCACCAAGGTGCCCACGCTCGAGGTTCTTGATCAGTTGGCCTACCGGATGCACGCCTTCGGTTTTCCGGTGTGGACGTTTGCTGCTCTGATTACCGGGCCGATTTGGGCACATCAGGCCTGGGGTAGTGCCTGGAACTGGGACCCCAAAGAGGTGTGGGCGTTTGTGACTTGGGTGGGTTACGCGGCCTACTTGCACGCCCGCGCGACCGCCGGCTGGAAGGGCAGTCGGGCTGCTGTCGTCGCCTTGGTCGCGTTGGCCACGCTGATCTTCAACTTTGTTGGGATCAACTTCTTCTTCGGCTCAGGCAGCATGCACAGCTATGCACAGGGACTTGTGGAGCACCTAGTTCTTCGGTCGCCGGTCTAACTCACGCAAGAAGTCGTCGTCATCGTCGGGGCCGATCGGCCCGCGGCGTACGTCGTTAGCTGGCGGCATCTGGCGACGCCGATCGATCACCCAGAACACCCCGTAGACCACAACTGCAGCCAGAACTAGGACCAAGACGAAACGCAACATGAGTCCAGTCTAGGAACCTGTGGCTAGTCGAGGTCCTCTTTGGCTTTGCTTGCCTCAAATGCCGCGGTGGCGCGGTCGGCACGATCTTGAACCCGGCGAGCGAAGCGGTCTCGCGGACCGGCAAGGAGTTTCCACGACGCCACGGATGAAATCACCGCAGCGATCAATGCGGCTGGGATGAAATCGATGGTGCTGTCGAAGAGGCCCCACACCGCCAACGTCAGTGCCATGGCTCCTGCGAAGAGGAGAAAACGCAAGCCGGTGTAGATCCAGAATTCCTTCACGGGGCTAGCGTCTCATCTTTGGCTGAAGCGCCGTGAGGTGGCCCCGGAGCTAGCTGGCTATCAGCAGGCCAGCGAAAACGCCCAGCCCGTAGAGCAGTTCAGCGGCTCCGGTCAGTTGCAAGACCTTCACCAGGTCGTGGCCTACTGCGCCCGAGCGGACGGTGCGGATGGCCTTGGTGGCCGGGGCAAGGAAGGCGAATCCGAGGGCAGCCCAGGCAGAGGTGCTCATCGAGATGCCAACCAGGGCGATCGCGGCCCCCACGAGCATGAAGACATAGAGGGCTCGGGTGCGTTGATCTCCCAAACGCACTGCCAGGGTCAGTTTGTTGGCCACCTTGTCGGTGGGGATGTCGCGCAGGTTGTTGGCGACCAAGATGGCGCTGGCAAGGGCGCCGATGCCGATAGCGCAGTACCACGCTGGCAAGGGCAATTGTTCGGCTTGCACGTACGTCGTACCAAGCACTGCGACGAGCCCGAAGAACACGAAGACCATGACCTCGCCGAGTCCGGCGTAGCCATAGGGCCTCGACCCGCCGGTGTAGTACCACGCCGCCACGATGCTCACGGCACCTAACGCGACCAACCACCAACTGGTGGTGAGCGCCAGCGCGACCCCGGCGACAGCAGCCACCCCGAACGACGCGAAAGCCGCGACCTTCACCTGCGATGCGGCAGCCGAGCCAGAGCCCACCAGACGCAGTGGACCCACCCGATCAGCGTCGGTGCCCTTGATGCCATCGGAGTAGTCGTTGGCGTAATTGACCCCGACCTGCAACGCCAAGGCCACCACCATGGCTAAGGCGGCTTTCCACCAGACCTCGCTGTGGTTGAACGCAGCGACGCCCGTGCCAGCCAGCACGGGAGCGATCGCGGCAGGGAGGGTGCGCGGGCGAGCGCCCTCAATCCATTGCCCAGGTGTAGCCATGTCGCACATCCAACCAGCGGCGCGCATTAGGTTGTGGACGTGGGTTCACTTTGGCCGGTCTCTGGAGAGCAAGACGAGATCATCGACCTGCTCTCGGCCTGGCTCAGCGACCCCGATGAGCCGCGGCCGTTGGTGATTGAGACCTCAGGCTCGACTGGCGAACCCAAACGGGTGCGGCTATCGCGACGGGCGTTGCTTGCCTCTGCTGATGCCACCCATGCTCGACTTGGCGGTCCGCGCCCGTGGACCCTGCTGGTGCCGGCGACCTATGTCGCAGGTGTGCAGGTGATCGTTCGCTCATTGCGCGCTGGCTTTCGGCCCTTCCGTGAGTTGGGTGGCGAGGGCTACCTCTCGCTAGTGCCCACCCAGCTGAGCAAGTTCCCATTGGAGGATTTGGTCGGCTATGACGCGGTGCTGGTCGGTGGTGCTCGCGTTGATCCCCACGTGCGAGCACGGGCCGAGGAACGTGGGGTGCGGGTCGTGGCGACGTACGGCATGAGTGAGACATGCGGCGGCTGTGTCTATGACGGCGTGCCCCTCGATGGCGTCTCGATGCGCATTGGCGATGACGGGTTGGTCAGGCTCAAGGGGCCGATGCTCTTTGATGGGTACGACGACCAGCCCGCCCCCTTAGAAGACGGCTGGTTTGTGACCTCCGATCGTGGAGAGATCGTTGATGGGCGGCTCAAGATCACTGGCCGGGCCGACGACATGATCAACTCCGGCGGACTCAAAGTGCCTGCCGCCGTGGTGCGCGACCGGATAGTGCAACACCCACTAGTCGCGGCTGCTGAAGTTGTCGGAGTGCCTGACCCAGTCTGGGGTGAGCGCGTCGTCGCATTCATCGAGGGCCCTCTTGGACTTCCTGAGGTGCGTGACTGGGTGGCCCAGCAGCACCCCCGAGTCTGGGCTCCGCAGCAACTCATCGTGGTCTCGTCATGGCCGATGTTGGCTAACGGCAAAGTCGATCGACTCGCGTTGAGGAGCCTGGCGTGACTCGCGTCTTTTCGCTCCCGCTGCGCACCAGGTTTCGCGGCATCACTGTGCGCGAAGGCATGGTGTTTCGGGGTGATGCCGGCTGGGGGGAGTGGAGCCCGTTTGTGGAGTACGACGACGCCACGGCTCTGACTTGGCTGCGCTGTGCCCATGAAGCCGCATTCGTGGGCTGGCCAACACCGGTGCGCTCCCAGGTCCCGGTGAACGTGACCGTGCCTGCGGTCGATCCGCCCACCGCCTACGACATCGTGAGGCTTGGAGGCTGTCTAACAGCCAAGGTCAAAGTCGCTGAGCCTGGGCAAACCTTGGCTGATGATCAAGCTCGACTTGAGGCTGTGCGTTCGGCTTTAGGGCCAGCAGGCCTGATCCGGATCGACGCCAATGGGGCCTGGACAGTGGATGAAGCCGTGCGTGCGGTGAGGTTGTTGGGGGCCGCCGCAGGCGGCCTTGAGTACGTCGAGCAGCCCTGCGCCAGCGTCGAAGAACTCGCAGCCCTGCGACGAATCGTTGACGTTCTGATCGCGGCAGATGAGTCGATCAGGCGCGCCGAGGACCCCTATCGAGTGCGTGACCTTGAAGCGGCCGACATCGCAGTGCTCAAGGTGCAGCCATTGGGAGGTGTGCGTGCATGCCTGCGCATTGCCGAAGACATTGGGATGCCAGTCGTGGTGAGCAGCGCCGTCGAAAGCAGCATTGGGATTGCTGCGGGAGTGGCCTTGGCTGCGGCGCTGCCCGAACTCCACCACGCCTGCGGGCTAGCGACCGTGCAGTTGCTCACGCATGACCTTGGTCAGCCCTCGATGCTGCCAGTCGACGGGATGCTTGAGGTCAGGCCAGTGGAAGCCCTCGACGGATTCGGTGCCTCAGATGAGCGCACGGCATGGTGGTTGGCTCGCTACGAGCGGGTCAAGGGCATGATGGACTCTTGTGACTGACGCGACCGCTTTGGCTCGAGCCCTCGTTGACCTGTGGGTTGGCTGGGGTGTGGAGCATGTGGTGTTGTGCCCGGGCTCGCGATCAGCGCCGCTGGCTTTTGCGTCGTACGACGCCGCGAAGGCGGGGCGGGTGCGACTGCACACCCGCATCGATGAGCGCACGGCCGGATTCCTCGCCCTGGGCATCGCTAAGACGTCTGGGCGACCGGCAGTGGTGTTCTGCACGAGCGGCACGGCGGCGGCAAACCTGCACCCGGCTGTCTTGGAGGCGGCGCACGCTGGCGTGCCCCTCGTCGTGGTGACTGCAGATCGTCCAGCTTCGCTGCGCGGCACGGGTGCAAACCAAACCACCGATCAGGTAGGTCTCTACGGTGACGCGGCACCCTGTTTCGACATCAGCGGCCCGGTGCCAGTGCCGAGGCCCTTAGCTGGTCCGCTGCATCTGAATGTGCAATTTGTGGAGCCGCTGACGCCTTCGGATCAGGCCCCTCAACTTGAGTGGCCCTCGCAGCCAGTCGAGGCCGACCATGTGCCAAGTGAAGGTGTGCTGAGCATCGGCCCGCGCACGGTCGTAGTCGCCGGAGATGACGCTGGGCCGCCGGCACGGATCTTGGCCAAGGACGCCCATTGGCCGTTGTTTGCGGAGCCTTCATCGGGTTCGCGCACCGGCAACCACCCCATTCGCAGCTATCGGCTCCTGCTCGAGTCAGAGCTCGGCCAGGCCATTGAACGCGTGATCGTCTTCGGTCACCCCACGCTGTCTCGGCCGGTCTCAAGGTTGTTGTCGAGGCCCGATGTTGAGGTGATTTCGGTGCGACCACGCGGTCGGTGGACAGAGCGTCCGCACCCGGTGGTGGCCACCTATGACCAGGTGAGCGTCTCGGGTCGTGATGAGAGCGATTGGTTCTCGCTTTGGCGCGCACTCGATCGTGCGGTCTGCGCTGAGCTAGACGGTTTGGTGGGACAAGAGCTAGGTCCACACGCGGTTGCTCGCGAGGTCTCTGTGAGTGTGCCGCCCGGCGGGATGCTTTATCTCGGCGCATCCAACCCGATCCGCGACCTGGACCTGATGGCCCATTCACCCACTCCGGGTCAACGTCGCAAAGTGTTGGCCAACCGTGGCCTGGCGGGCATCGACGGCACCCTCTCATCTGCCATCGGTGCGGCCCTGACCCGGCGCGGTCGCAACCTCCTGCTTCTAGGCGACGTCACCTTCATGCATGACCTCACTGGGTTGGTGATCGGGCCTCACGAAGAACGCCCCGACCTGACCATCGTGGTGGTCAACGACGACGGCGGGTCGATCTTTGCTTCCCTCGAGCAAGGGTCCCCACAGTTCGCCGAGTCCTTCGATCGGGTCTTCGCCACCCCACACGGCGTCGACTTCTCTGCGTTGTGTGCGGCGCTGAAGGTGCCGCATTGGCGGGTGACTTCGCGTGAAGAGTTGCGTCACGCGTTGGCATCGCCCCATGGGGGCATTGAGGTGGTTGAGGTCGTCGTACGTCGCGACAACCGGCGCGAGGTCGACGAAGCAATCCGCGAACTAGGTAAAAGTCACAAGTAAACCTGTGACTTTTACACCGAAAAGCCGATCGGAAACTCCAGCGCCCCAGTGTTGCCGCTGATCGGCAGCCAGCGCCCCGGACCCAGCGGCCGCGCGTGTGGCATCCGCCTGGCCAACTGAGGCAAAGCCACCGCCATGTCGGTGCGCGCGACGAAGTGGCCCAAGCAGTGGTGGACCCCGGCACCGAAACCGAGGTGGGGAGCGCGCTCGGCGGTGATGTCGAAACTTGGGTCGGGGTTGGCGCGCGGATCAGTACCCGCAGAGTGTGAGAGCACCTGCACGATGCCGCCCTTGGGAATCAGCAGGCCGTTGAGCATCACATCATCGAGAGCCTCGCGGGTGATCCAGGTGACCGTCGGGTTCACCCTCATCACTTCTTCCACTGCGTTAGACCCCAGGGTCGGGTCAGCGGCGAGCATGGCCAATTGGTCGGGGTGCTCCATCAGGGTTTGCATGGCCAGTCCCAGTTGGTTGCGGGTGGTCTCCATGCCCGCGAAGGCCAGGAAGGCCAAGGCGACGCTGAGTTCTTCACGAGTCAGTGAATCGGAGTCTGTCGATGCGCGCACGAGTTCGCTCACCAGGTCCTCTTGCGGATCACGCTCGCGTCGACGTACGACGTCGTCTAGGTAGTGCGTCATCTGAGTCAACGCCGACTCGATCACCGGCAAGTCGGCAGCAACCGAGATGCCAAACGATCGACCCAAATCGTCGGCCCAGTGTGCGATCTGCTCCCAGTCCGACTCAGGTAGGCCCATGAGCAGGCACAAGATCCGCGCGGCGTAGGGCTCGGCAAACTCGGAGATGAATTCCACCTCGCCTCGAGCAGCAAACTGATCGATGAGTGAGTCAGCGAGTTCGGCAAACGCCGGTCGCATGGCAGCGATTGTCTTGCTGCGAAAAGCTGGCATGATCAGGCGGCGCAACCGGGCGTGGTCATCGCCTTCGAGGCTGAGTAGGACCTGCTTCCACCAGTCGTGGAAGAGCCCAGAGTGGATGCCGTTTTGCTCGGGCCACCGCCCGTTGCCTTGCGCGAAGCGGCGGTCTTTGAGCAAGGCGCTGGCCTCGGAGTACCTCAAGACAGCCCAGCCCCAGGTTGTTTCGACGTACCACTGCTCTTCGCGAGCTGCATGCACCGCAGCTGAGGTAGTGCTGAAGGCGGGATCGCCCATGTCCCAGGCTGTGGTGGAGGTGCTCATAGGGCCATGGTGTCGCATGTGCGGCCCTTGGATGGCAGTTAGCCGCCGAGTGAGTCTCTGACGGGGACGAACTTCGCCATCGCTTCAGCAAGTTCGTCCTCTGGGTTGGAATCGGCCACGATGCCGCAACCCGCAAACAGGCGCACACAATTGCCCGTCAACAAGCCAGAGCGCAAGGCGATGCCAAACTCGCCGTCGCCGCTGGCATCCATCCAGCCAACGGGGGCGGCGTAACGATCGCGAGGCATTCCCTCGATCTCCTCAATCAAGGCCACCGCAGCCTTCGTGGGGGTGCCGCCCACTGCAGCGGATGGGTGCAGAGCTGCGGCCAGGTCGAGGACGTTCGCCCCCGCCATGCCGTCATGGATCACGGCAGTCACATCGGTGGCCAGGTGCATCACGTTGGGCAGGTGGAGCACGAACGGCGCGTCAGGCAAGTTCATCGAGTCGCAGTACGGCGCGAGCGCGTCGGCGACTGAGCGCACGGCGTACTCGTGTTCTTCGAGGTCCTTTGACGAACGCGCCAACGTTGCTGCCAGAGCCAGATCACGATCGTCATCGCCGGTGCGCCGGATGGTGCCAGCCAGTACGCGTGAGGTCACCAGGCCCTTTTCGCGTCGTACCAACATCTCCGGGGTGGCCCCAAACATGCCTTCGACATGGAAGGTCCAGCAGGTCTCATAGTGAGCCGCGAGTTGCTGGAGCGGCCAACGAACATCGATGGGTGCCTTGGCCGTCGCAATCAGGTCGCGAGCCAGCACGACCTTGTCGAGATCGCCCGCGTTGATTCGGGCAACCGCGTCGGCCACGACGCTTTCCCAGGCTGCGCCGCTCAGAGCCCCGTCTGCGTAGGTGACCTCTTGGGGCACCCGCGCAGCCGGACCAACATGTGGCTCATAGCCTCCGACCGGGCTTTGCCCAGCTGGCGCAATGGTGGTCACCCAGGCAGTGCCGGCACGTCGACCGATGATGACCTCAGGTACGACGAGCACCGAGGATCCAGGTTCCTGGGCGAATCCGAAACTGCCGAAAGAAACCAAGCCGCTGCCAGGGGTGTTCA
>Ga0073899_10001136_pt1 | contig 24398 bp, 22 predicted proteins | sample KloWWTmetaKNB5Ph_FD_88975 | JGI IMG/M metagenome (GOLD analysis project Ga0073899, IMG submission 88975) | Active sludge microbial communities from Klosterneuburg, Austria, studying microevolution and ecology of nitrifiers - Klosterneuburg... | ecosystem: Engineered > WWTP > Aerobic digester >... | reverse complement strand
CGGGACAGGACATTGCGATCGCAGAAATGGCCGCGCTGGTCGCCGAGGTGGTGGGATATCGAGGGGACATGCAGTGGGACCGTGCCAAGCCGGACGGCATGCCGCGGAAGTTGATGGATTCCAGCCGTATCGCTGCACTGGGATGGAAACCAAGAATTTTGTTCCGAGAAGGCTTGAGAGATGCCTATGGTTGGTATCGAAGTCATGTTGGAGAGCGCAGTAGTTGAGCCTCAGATTCTCTGATAAATTTCAGAAGGGACCGGCGAGCCCATCTCTTGGTCTCAGTGACCATGCGGGTCATTCGGATATTTCATAGAAGCGAGTCTCATTGCGCCCGTCTTGATCGACTGGACGGACATATTCCCTGAGCGTTTTCTCTCAACCGGCGCGCGCGCCTGGCAGACGTTACTGCTGATTCGATAACGGCGTCCTGTTCCTATCGTTTTCGTCAATCATCTCTTATGGAGTTTCAGATTTGGAAGGGAAGATATCCTTGTGAAATCGGGGGGGGCACTATACTTCTACGCCATATGTACTCAGTTACTTCGGAGTCCTGTTGACCATTCGCTCGTTGGTGTGGATGGGAGTAGAAAGGCTGGTTTGTGCCGAGTATCCCCTCCGGGGCACATGGTTACATTTATGGATTTTTGGCTTGCTACAATGCCAGGAATCCTGAGGGACAAGGTGCTCGACAGTGATGCCGTCCTGCTCATTGACGGTGAAGTGAGATATGAATGGGCTCTGAATCGGGTACAGATAATATCTGTTGCTGTCTATCTTGACTGCCGACAAGTTTCCGATCAAGTCCTCTGACCTCAGATCGGCCAAATCCTAACGTCACGACAATGCAAAGGGAAGGGTGATGCTGAACGGGAAATCCATACTCGTTACCGGAGGTACGGGGTCATTCGGTCGGCAGTTTGTTCGATCAGTGCTGAATCGGTACAATCCTAAGCGACTGATCGTGTTTTCTCGAGATGAGCTCAAGCAGTTCGAAATGCAGCAGGAGTTTCCGGCTTCCACGATGCGATTCTTTTTGGGTGATGTGCGCGACGGAGAGCGGCTCATGCAAGCAATGCGGGGTGTGGACATTGTGGTTCATGTTGCGGCATTGAAGCAGGTGCCGGCAGCGGAATACAATCCAACGGAGTGTGTGAAAACTAACGTACATGGAGCCGAAAATGTGATCGCTGCAGCTATTGCCAATGAGGTAGAGAAAGTGGTGGCGCTTTCCTCCGATAAGGCTGCCAACCCGATTAATTTGTACGGTGCCACCAAACTGGTTTCGGATAAGCTCTTTGTTGCCGCGAACAATATCGCCGGTGGACACCGTACGCGATTTTCCGTCGTGAGGTATGGGAATGTTGTTGGCTCCAGAGGGTCTGTCATCCCATTTTTCAGGAAGCGCTTAGCCGAGGGAGCGAGGGAACTTCCGGTCACGGATCTCCGGATGACAAGGTTTTGGATCACGCTTCAGCAAGGTGTCGATTTCGTGTTGCGCGATTTCGAACGTATGCAGGGCGGGGAAGTATTCGTTCCCAAGATCCCTTCCGCGAAAGTTGTCGACTTGGCCATGGCCATGGCCCCACAGTTGCCTACGCGGGTAGTCGGAATCAGGCCGGGAGAAAAACTGCACGAAGTGATGTGTCCATCGGACGATTCTCATTTGACATTGGAATTTGACGATCACTATGTCGTCTGTCCTTCGATACAGTTTTCCCGTCCGGTCGATTACCGACGGAACAGCATTCAGGAGGAGGGACGTCGTGTTCCGGATGGTTTTGAATACAGTTCAGGGACAAACAAATGGTTTCTTACCAATGATGAACTGGTAAAGCTCGTGGCAGCAAACTGATGATTCCATATGGACGACAGGCCATTTCAGAAGAAGACATTCAGGCTGTCACCTCCGTGCTCCGTTCTGATTGGATCACCCAAGGCCCCGCAATTCCCCGGTTCGAACAGGCAGTCGCCAGTTATTGTCATGTGCCATACAGCGTGGCTGTGAGCAGCGCGACGGCGGCTCTCCACCTGGCCTGCTTGGCTCTAGGGGTTGGGCCGAACGACGTGGTCTGGACGGCACCCAACACGTTTGTCGCAAGCGCCAATTGTGCTCTGTATTGCGGGGCGTCCATCAATTTTGTCGATATCGATTTAAGAACAGGGAACATGAGTGTCGCTCTGCTGTCTGCTAAGTTGCGAGAGGCGGAGACAAGAGGCCGCCTGCCCAAAGTTGTGATTCCAGTCCATTTTGCGGGAGAGCCTTGCGACATGGTTGGGATCGCCGAACTCGCGCGGCAATATGGTTTCCGTGTGATCGAAGATGCCTCGCATGCGATCGGGGCCAGGTATCCCAATGGGGTTATGGGGGATTGTCGTTATAGCGATCTCACGGTATTCAGTTTTCATCCGGTTAAGATCATTACGACAGGTGAAGGTGGTGGCTTGACCACACAGTCGCCCGAGCTGGCCAGGAAACTGGCGCTGCTGAGGACTCACGGGATTACCCGCGACACTGCGGAAATGACAGAGGTCTCGCATGGGGCTTGGTATTATGAACAGGTTATGCTGGGGTTCAACTATCGCATGACCGATCTTCAGGCTGCGCTCGGAATCAGCCAGTTGTCTCGCATTGAGGAGTTCGTCGCGCGACGTCATCTTTTGGCGTCACAATACGACGCCGCCCTTCAAGGTTTGCCTCTCCGACTGCTCTCACGATCAACTGTCAACCGCTCTGCGTTACATCTGTATGTGGCGTACGTGCCTGCCGACCGACGCCGCCAGGTGTTCAACCAGCTGCGAGAGCTGGGGATTGGGGTGAATGTTCATTATATTCCTGTGCACCTGCAACCCTACTACCGGCGTTTTGGGTTTCGCGAAGGGGATTTTCCTGCGGCTGAACAACACTATCATGAAGCGATCAGTCTCCCACTCTATCCGAGTCTCAAAGAATCCGAGCAAGACCAGGTAATCGCTGCGCTTAGGGAGGTATTGCAATAAACATCGCCGTCATTCCTGCCCGTGGAGGCAGCAAGCGGATTCCAAAGAAGAATATCAAGCTCTTTGGAGGACGGCCGATTCTTGCCTACTCGATTGAGGCCGCGCGGTCTTGTGGCCTCTTCGATAAGGTGATCGTGTCCACGGACCAGGAGGAAATTGCCTCCGTTGCTGCTCAGTTCGGTGCAGAGATTCCGTTCATGCGCCCGCCAGAACTATCTGATGACTTCACTGGGACCAATGCGGTTACCAAACACGCGATACAATGGTTGAACCAACGGGGCGCGGCGGCCATCACCCACGCCTGTTGTATCTATGCTACGGCGCCTTTCCTGCAGGCGCGTTTTCTCCGGCAAGGTTTTGAGCTGTTGCACGGATCCGAACGGTCCTTTGCCTTTTCAGTGACCTCCTACGCCGCTCCCATTCAGCGGGCCTTGCGCCGGAGGCCGGACGGGACAGTTGAACCCTTCCAGCCTGAGTACATCATGACGCGATCGCAGGATCTCGAAGAGGCCTATCATGACGCCGGGCAGTTCTATTGGGGCACAGCCGAAGCGTTTCTGCGGGATGTCCCACTCTTCTCCCCTGCCTCAATAGGAGTTGTAGTGCCTCGGTATTTGGTTAAAGACATTGATACGATTGAGGATTGGCGCCAGGCTGAACTTATGTATGAAGTACTCACCCACCTTTCTGAGGTGTGGGAGCAGGAATCGCGCGAAGAACGTTAACCCCCACACTCAAGTGGAGTGTCAAGTTCAGGGGGGGCGGGGAGGGAGTGTGGGAACAGAATTCGAGGGAAAGCCGACAGGTCGGGTTGCATTTCGTGTCGATGCCTCCGCGCAAGTCGGTATCGGGCATGTTATGAGGTGTCTAGCGTTAGCCGACGTGTTGCGGGCCCAAGGAGTCGAGGTTCATTTTGTGTGTCGAGCTCTTGCGGGGCACAGGATGGATCTCATTCGGGAGTGGGGCTTTTCGGTCCTTCCCCTTCGCGCTCCCGGCTCCGGAGAAATGGTTACTGACCGTCGGACGAAGCATGCTGGTTGGTTGGAGGTTAATTGGTCGATCGATTGCGACGAGACGATTGCCGCCCTCCAAGCGGTCGGCCCGATCGATTGGTTAATTGTGGACAGTTATGCCCTCGACAAAGCGTGGGAGCAGACGGTGGGGAAGAACGTGCGGCATGTCCTCGTGATCGATGATCTCTCTGATCGTGCGCATCACTGTGATGTTTTGCTCGACCAGAATTTTTACCATGACCCTCGCGTGCGGTATCAAGACTATCTTGGTGGTTCCTCGAGACTGTTAGCGGGTCCGCAGTATGCTCTGCTGCGGCAAGAGTTTGCTGCCCTACGCGCAACGCTCGGGAGGCGCACCAATGTGCTTAAGCGGGTGCTTGTGTTCATGGGTGGCGCTGACCCCACCAATGAGACGTCAAAGGTTCTGGAGGCATTCGAACATCCGGCTCTTGCCGACTTAGAGGTAGACATTGTGATTGGGGCTTCGACCCCCCACAGGGCATCTATTCAGGAGCGGTGTGCGGTACGCTCCAAGTGGCGAGTGCATTCACATACCCGAGAGTTTCACCGATTGATGGGCGATGCCGATCTGGCGATTGGCGCGGCGGGGTCTGCGGCATGGGAACGCTGCGTTCTGGGGCTGCCCTCTATCATGTTTGCAGTGGCTGACAATCAACGCCACATTGGCGAGGCGGTTGCGGGTTTCGGGGCGGGGGTTTATTTGGGCCCCTCGGCAGGAGTGTCTGTTGCAGATATCGTGGCTTCAGTGGAGGCATGCTTGCGTGATCCGAGTCGGTTGGGAGCCATGCGGCAGGCTGCGCGTAAGTTAGTGGATGGAAAAGGCGCGCAGCGGGTCTCGTTGGCTCTGTTTCCTCGGAAGCTCTCGATCGCGGTCGTCTCGGACAAGGGTAGCTGGCTCAACGAATTCTTACTGGCTCTTATTGAGTCGTTCAGGGATGATGGACACATTGTTTCGTGGGTTCACCAGGTCGCAGACATTCCCGCCGGTGATTGCGCGTTTTACCTCAGCTGCGGCCAACTCGCGCGGCCTCAGGTATTAGCGCGCAATGTGAACAATCTTGTCGTTCATGAAAGCCCGTTACCGTTGGGGAAGGGATGGGCCCCTCTCACGTGGCAAATTCTCCAAGGGAAGAATGAGATTCCCGTCCTGTTGCTTGAGGCTGCTGAGGCGGTTGATAGTGGGAACGTCTATCTTGCCGATCAGCTCAGATTCACAGGCTATGAATTATGTGGCGACCTTCGGCGAGAGCAGGCGCGTGCAACCCTTGCACTCTGCCGTCGTTTCGTGGAAAGTTACCCCTGGCTTCTCACTGATGCGACGGTACAGCGAGGGGAGAGTAGTTATTATCCCCGAAGAACTTCAGAAGATAGCCGGCTAGATCCCGATAAAACCCTGCGAGAACAATTCGCCTTGCTTCGAGTTGTGGACAATGACCGCTACCCAGCTTTTTTCGAATTGGCTGGGCATCAGTACGTTGTCCGAATTGAGCATCGACGAATCCCAGACGGAGGCTAGTGTGCGTCATGGCGTCCTGCGTGATCGCTTCGAGTCGAGTATGGCGGCCACAGATGATCGAGGAAGTGGTTCGACGGACTGGTGTCGCTTGTTCGCTGGTCACAACTAGAGACGCGCTCACCGTCGAGTATCTCAGCCGGATGAAACCGGACTATGTGTTTTTTCCGCATTGGTCGTATATGGTCCCGCAGGAGATCTATGAACATTTCGAGTGTGTCATTTTTCACATGACGGATGTTCCATTCGGTCGGGGCGGCAGTCCGCTTCAGAACCTCATTGCCCGAGGGGTGTGTGAGACCAAGGTTTCCGCACTCCGCTGTGTGACAGAGGTAGATGCTGGCCCAGTCTATATGAAGCGCCCCCTTTCCTTGCAGGGGACGGCACAGGACATTTATTCCCAGGCTAGTCGTATCATTGAGGACATGATCGTTGAGATCTTGCAGAACCGTCCAGTACCAAGGCCGCAGGAGGGAACTCCGGTGGCATTCAAACGGAGAAAACCATCGGAAGGCAACCTTGCGGATCTGCGGACAGTCCAAGCGGCCTATGACGTCATCCGCATGCTGGATGCCGAGGGGTATCCTCCCGCTTTTCTACAGGTCGGGAAGTTGCGATTTGAGTTTTCTCGTCCGGCGCTTCGGGAAGACCGGCTACGGGCGGATGTGGTGATTACGGTGATCAATGATGACAAATAAGATAGGTGTCATCTGTGCCCATCCCGACGATGAAGTGCTCGGTTGTGGCGGTACCATGGCGCGGCTGGCTGATTCCGGCCACGACGTGCATGTCTTGGTGCTTGGGGAGGGAGCGACTAGTCGTAATCCTTTGCGCCATGAAGAGGGTAAGAGTCATGAGCTCGATATGCTGAGACGGGCCGCTCTTGCTGCGGCCAAGGTGCTCGGTGTGCAGAGTGTTGCTTTTGGAGGGTTTCCAGACAATCGGATGGATGGGGTGGATTTGCTGGATATCGTCAAGGGCGTAGAACGGTTTCTTGCGGAGAAACAGATTCATACGGTGCTGACCCACCACGGTGGAGATCTCAATATCGACCATCAGATTGTCCATCGTGCAGTCCTCACGGCCTGCCGTCCGCTCCCTGGTTCGACGATCCAGACCCTGTTGTGTTTTGAGGTGCCGTCAAGTACGGAGTGGAGTGTGGGGAGCATCGCCCAACCATTTCACCCCAACTGGTATGAGGATATCGAACATACCTTGGCTCGGAAGCTCGAGGCACTTCAGTGTTATGAGATGGAGATGCGGCCGTGGCCTCATCCTCGCTCATGTCGAGGAGTCGAGGCCCTTGCTCACTGGCGTGGTGTAAGCGTTGGGAAGCAGGCCGCTGAGGCGTTTGAGTTGTCACGGCTCGTCAGGTAAGAGGACTGGGGACACATGGTGGAGATCCGCATTCAAGGGCGAGTTGTGGGTAATAGCTCGTCGCCGTTCGTCATTGCGGAAATGTCGGGCAATCACAACCAGTCGTTCGAACGCGCGATGGCTATCGTTGAAGCGGTCGCCCGTTCGGGGGCGCATGCTCTGAAATTGCAAACGTACACCGCAGACACCATGACCCTTGATGTCCGTGAGGGGGAGTTCTTTATCTCAGACCCGCAAAGCTTGTGGCGGGGGCATTCGTTGTATGAGCTCTATCAGAAGGCGTATACGCCGTGGGAGTGGCATGAGCCGATTTTCCGGCGATGTCGTGAGTTGGGGCTGATCGTGTTCAGTACCCCATTCGATCCCACGGCGGTGGACTTCTTGGAGCGTTTGGAGGTCCCCTGCTACAAGATCGCTTCTTTTGAAAATATCGACCTGCCATTAATCCGCAGGGTCGCCGAGACCGGCAAACCCCTGATTCTGTCTACTGGGATGGCCAGCCTTTCTGAAATCGAGGAGGCGGTATCCGTCGCCCGCGCAGCCGGATGTCGAGAACTCCTGTTGCTCAAATGCACAAGCAGCTATCCTGCCTCGCCGGAGCATAGTCACCTGGTGACCATTCCCCATATGCGTGCCATGTTTGGCTGCCCAGTCGGCTTGTCCGATCATACGCTAGGAATTGGTGCCGCAGTGGCAAGTGTGGCGCTTGGCGCGGTGGCAATCGAGAAGCACGTGACCTTGAAACGGAGTGACGGAGGGGTTGATGCAGACTTCTCCTTGGAGCCGGGTGAACTTGCCAGTTTGGTGAATGAGACGAGTCGCGCGTGGCAGGCCTTGGGATCAGTCACTTACGGAGTTCTCGATGAAGAGCGGCCTTCCCTGGTTTTCCGACGCTCATTGTATGTTGCGCAGGACATGAAGGCAGGGGAACGGTTCACCCCCGAAACGCTCCGCATTGTGCGACCAGGAATGGGACTTCCGCCTAAATTCTACGATGTCCTTATCGGAAGGTCGGTCGCCAAGAATGTGAAGAAGGGTACGGCGGTGACGTGGGAGCTGGTGAGGTAATGCTGTGAGCAAGGTGCTGTTCTTTGCGCCGCACTCGGGAATCTGGGTGCATGCCTTTCCTGAAGCACTTGTGGCAGAGGCCTTGGTGAAGCATGGCCATGATCTGGTCTACATCACATGCGGCAAGGTGTTTTCAAAGCAGTGCGTGGTCATGGATGCCGCTCGGGTTGGATGGCAGAGCGAGGGGCACCAGCGCGAAGATGTCTGTCGGCAATGTGTGGCCTCGAGAGACCTCCTGCGGCGAGAGTTCAAATTGGCCGGATATGATCTTGCGCAGGTACTCGATGCTGATGACCACGACCAAGTTGAGGATATTCTGGGGCGAACAACGCCGGAGAGCTTTCCAGATCTTGTTGTTAAGGATGTGCCAGTCGGGAAGCTGGCCACCTATGAATTGTTGCTCCGGCACAAGAAATTGAGCTTAGACCTGAACGACCGTGAGTGGAGGGAGTATCAGATCAGTCTCCGTTATGTGCTGCTATCGCTATTTGGCGCTCGAAAGATACTGGACCGAGAGCGGCCGGATCATATCGTGGCCTACAATTCTCTCTATTCTGTGAACCGGACCGTTTGCATGCTTGGTGAGCGACGCGGCATTCCCCACTATTTTCTGCATGCCGGAGGCAACCTTGCTCATCGCCTGCAATCCCTCATGTTTGGACGGGACTATACCTTTCGGTATGTGAAACGTTTGATTGAGAAGTGGCCGGAATGTCGGCAGCTGCCGTGCCCCCCTGGAGTGATGCGGCAAATCACCGATCATTTTCTTGTATTGCTTGGTGGCAGTAGTGCCTTCACATTTTCGTCGGGCGCCGGCAAGAGCCCCCGAGATTTGCCTCGCTTCTTTGGGGTTGCCGCAGCACAACGGGTGTTGGTCGCTACGATGAGCAGCTACGATGAGCGTTTTGCCGCCGAGGTTGTGGGTGCGTTGCCATTGGACTATTCACAGTTGTTCCCGCGCCAGGCGGATTGGATTCGGGCCTTGGTTAAATGGGTATCGACCAGGCCGGATCTCTTTCTTATTGTCCGGGTCCATCCGCGTGAGTTTCCCGGTACTATGCGCAGCGGGGGAAAATCGGAACATGCCAGGTTGTTGGAACAATTGTTTGCGACCCTCCCCTCCAATGTTCGGGTGAATTGGCCAACGGATGAAGTCTCGATCTATGATTTAGCCGACATCGCCGATGTGTTCTTGAACGCATGGTCGACCGCGGGAAAAGAAATGAGCCTCCTTGGGCTCCCCGTGGTAATCTACTCGCCGGAGCTGGTATTTTACCCCCCGGACCTGAATTATGTGGGGATTACCGAGAAAGATTATTTTGCACAGATTGAGCGCGCCCTCATAGACGGATGGAGCCTTGAACATGTGCGGATGACGTATCGATGGTTGGCCGTGGAGTATGGGCATGGGGTGATCGATATCCAGGATGGATATCCGCAAAGAGAACATGTGAAGCCTCCGAACCTTTCATTCGGGAAACAAATTCTTCAAAGGCTCCGGAGGAAAATGGATCCAAACTATGATCAGCGACGCGACTGTCGCCGGCGGCCAGAGGTGCTTGCTGGTGGAAATGATTTCAATGCTCTTCTGCGAGGGAACCTCGCGACGCCATTAGAGCTTGCCTCTCGAACACAAGCGAGTGAGGTGACGCTTGACCTGGAAGATCGCATGTTGCGATCTGAGGTCAGCCGCATCGCTCAGGCACTGCACGGATCTCAGCGGCCCTCTGCCGGGGGAAAGTTGGCTAGGCGGCTACAGGCGTTGGGCGAGGAACGCAGGGATGCCGCCACCTCCACTGTGTGATGGGTTTACCAGGAATTGTTCGATCCGAGACACTATGATGGAATCCGACCTGACCCTTCCTCGTATTCAATATGATCAACACCCGGCGTTCAGCGGCTTCAATGTCAAATGCACGCTGGATGATACCATTGTATTCCGACTCATTGAGTCCATAGACAATGCCTATCTGGATTTGCTTAAGGTCGGAGGGTCCAATTCTGAAAATGTGTCGACTGAGTTTGCGGCAAAGGTGGGGCCTCTGTTCGCCGAATTGGAACGATACGTGCTTAGCGCTGATATGCGTGACGAACTACGTCGGACCACGAAGCAAGCCATCGATCGGGCTTGTCAATTTCTGGTCGACCAGGTGGTTTTTGATCGCCGGCGAGCAGGGACTCCCACGGATCCGAAGACGTTACCATCAAGTCCGGCCGAATTCGTAGAAGATCTTCGGACCCGCGGGTATCATCAATGTCCGGTGAATCCGAGTCTGGCAGCTTCGGTCTGGCGTCGAACCTGGTGGGAACGTTCTGTGTTGCGAAGACGCGCGCAAGTCAGCCCAGGACGCCATTGTGCGATACCGCTCGACGCTTTCTCGCCTGCAACCGCTTCGATTCAACAGGCGCTTCAATCGGAAGGCATTCTGTCGGCTGTGTCGCAGTATATGGGTTGCGAAATGGAATGGCTGTATGCGGCTTTGGATTTTTCACATCACCGCCAGAATTGGTATAAGGACTGCTATGCAGATAGTGCCTTGCCCACCGCAAAAACCGTGTACATGCATTTTGACGCAGACCCGGACATCGTGAAGGCTATGCTGTATCTTTCCAACGTTGATGCGGCTGCCGGGCCTTTTCGGTATGTGAGAGGAAGCCATCAGTGGCAGCGCTCTCCGTTTCTTTTTGCGCTGCACAAGGGATTTGATGTTGAACAGACAAAGTTATTTCCAATGGAGACTGATGGACTGGATTATAAACTGGGGTATTATCGTCCCCGATTTTTCCTCAAGGATCATAGGCGAGATCTCCTGACCTTACCATCTGCGTTTCGAGGGACGACTCATTTTGGCGATGATATTGTGGATGAGAGTGCCCTGTCGCACCGATTGTTGGCTGCTGAGGAAACGTTTCTTGGGCCCCCGGGCACCCTGATTGTGTTTGACGGATCGGCGGGAATCCACCGAGGGTCTCAGGTCGAGAGTGGGGAAAGGTGGGCAGTTCAGATTGCTATGCGGGCGGTGTGTTCGCGACAGCAGTCGCCAGCATCGCGCATCAGAACCATTAAAGGCCGCTTTCGGTATCACCTCTCTCGAATTAAGAACGTTGTCAGCCGTCTAACTCTGGTATAGCGAGTCAGCTGGTTCACCAATGACATCCCTTGATCAGTCAATTGAAACTCTTCTTGGCGCCGAAGATCTCGTTATTGCTGACGTGGGGGCGGCGTATGGGCTGCCCAGCTATCTCAAACGACTCGAGAAGTGGGCCACGCTGTGTTTGTTTGAGCCGGACGCTGAACAGGCAGCCGAGTTACGAATGACTCACAGTGCAATAGATCGAAGGAAAAATGTTTGCGTATTTGAAATGGCCTTATCGGCGTCAGGTGGAGAGCATGTTCTGTACCAAACCAACGTCCCCACCGGAAGTTCTCTGCTTAAGCCAGGGAGTGACGCGTTTCGTGATTTCGGGGATCCAGCCTATTTTTTCCCAGTCGTCGAACGTCGTGTCCTCACCCGCCGTTTGGACGAAGTGTTGGATGAGGCAAGTATTCAGACTCTCGACTTCATCAAGTTGGATGTACAAGGGGCAGAGATTGAGGTGCTTCGTGGTCTGGGAGACCGGCTCGGGCATTCGACCCTAGGGGTTGAGCTAGAAGTAGGGCTTCCAGGCGGGTACCTTGAGCAGCCTTCGATTGGGGAGGTTGACGAATTTCTTCGTGCGCGCGGCTTTGTTTTGTTTGACCTTCGGCCCGTTCGGCTGCATCGCGCGGAGAACGGGGACCGTGCCTATTACCCTCGTCAGATCTTTGGAGTGCACGAAAGTTCATCGACTCTCTCTAAGCGGATATGGGAAGTTGACGTGGTCTATTTTCGGAAAGCCGAAGACGTCATCAAAGGCCGAAATCAGTCCGAGTTGCGCAAGTTGCTTGTGTTGTACTGCGCATACGGGTTTTTCGCGGAAGCCTATCATTTACTTTCCCATGCATCGACTGATAGCTGGGTGTCGGCCTCGTCTAAGAGCGCCCTCCGTGAGGCGGTCGTTGAGTGGCACCGATGCGCACATTACTGCCTCGCAGAGTCTCCCGGCAGCTGGAGAATAAGGCAGTTTTTTCGTAGGAACTGGAATCGTCTTCTCCGTGTCGTCTGTGGACGACGGTACTCAACGTGGCTGTTCAATGAATCATGACGATCCTGTCAGGCCTGGCGTGATTGTCCGGGGCAAGGCCTTGGTCGGGCTTCTTTCTTATTCATTTCACCAGTTCCCCATCCTGATTCTCGCGATCCTGCTCTCCCTCGCGTCTGTTTGTCTTGAGTTGGCGGCTATGCTGAGTTTGTTCCCGGTTACGCAGTTGGCGGCCGGTCACGAAATTACGGCAGGCAGTCGATGGCGTTGGTTTATGGAGGGCGTTGGTTCAGATCCCACGCTGCGTTCGTTTCTACTGCTGTTTCTCGGACTCCTGATTCTCAGGCTTCTGACTGATGCCGCCGCGACGCTGACGGTCAGTCATGTGTACCGCCACTTGATCGCGCATTTCTCATCCCGTGCCTTTAAGGCGTTTGTGGAGGGGCTAAGCTTTCAGGATGTTCAGAAGAAGACCATAGGTTATTACATCAGTCTGGCAGGCGACGAGGCGAATCGGGCGAGCCAGATCGTGATGTCTATGAGCCGGTTGGTCCCAGTTGCTGCATTGGCCGGGCTGTATTGGTTGGCGCTAGCCGTGAAATCATCCTGGACAGGCGGTGGGGTGTTTCTATTCATGGTTATCGCGGGGCTGGCGTTGATCGGGGCATTTCGCCGCTCGCATCGGCTGGGGACCGAACAGCAAATGCAATCAAGGATACTCAATACGCACTTCGTAGAGTGTTTGAATTCCTTGCGGACCGTTCGAGCATACAATGCCGAATTATTTGTTGCGACACATTATGCGGATCTAATCGGGACATACGCACGGACGTGTTTCAAGGGAGATGCCCTGAAGGAACTCGCACGGACCGGACCTGCGCTGTTGTTGGTCGCCGGAGCGGCGGTGACGACGGTTTTTTTGATTACAGACCGCACTTTCATGGATAGCTATGCGGAGTTCGTGGTAGTCGCGATTTTGCTCCTGCGCTTCTTTCCGCTGCTTGGACAGTCTCTCGATATTTTCATGCGAGCGGTGTCTGATCTTATGGCGGGGGAGGAAGTTGCTCGCGCGATGAGTCTCGTGGCGACGCTTGAAGCGACCCCTCCTGATGTCGGCAAGCAGCTGGATGAAGGAATCTCGTCCATTGAGTTTGAGTCCATCGGTTTCCGGTATCATCGTGCCAAGCCCGTGATCGATCACTTAAGCGCTCGGTTTGAGAAGGGGCGTAGTTATGCCCTCATTGGACCTTCGGGAGCCGGCAAATCGACTTTGATCGATCTTCTGCTGAAGCTGTACGCCCCAACCGAAGGCCGAATTCTTGTGAACGGAGTTGATCTTGCGGGAATCAGCTCCTTTTCCATGCGGCAGCGTGTGGGGGTGGTTGAGCAGCAAGTCCCGTTGTTTCATGATTCAATTTTTCACAACTTGACTCTGGGCGTCTCCCAGGACCGCAATTGTGTGCGGTATGCGTGCGAGATAGCTTGTATCAATGAGGTGATCGCTCGATTGCCAAAGGGTGAAGAGACCGTGCTTCAATACCAAGGAAGCAATCTCTCCGGCGGACAACGCCAGCGTTTGGGAATTGCGCGGGCAGTGTTGCGGAGGCCGGATGTGCTTGTGCTGGATGAAAGCACCGCCGCGCTGGATCATGATATTCGGGAACGTGTGGTGGCCAATTTGATTGAAGAGTTTCGTGAGAGGATTCTTCTGTTCATTACGCACGATCGCGGGATTGCTTCGCGTGTGTCGCAGGTGCTGGATCTTGCAAAGCTCAGTCGAACGCCGTTCGCTTCCGTCCGGCCGCGTGGCGGGGTTGCGACTGATGCTTCGCCGGAGTGAGGTCAGGGTTAGCCCAGCAATAAGCGATTGTTCGTGAGCGTACAGTTCGGCGGATCGAGTTCCGCATCACGGTCATGACGGCGATCCGGATTGTGTCAGCGGCTAAGCTGGGGAGGGGCACATTTCATACCTGGCAGATTTCATACGTAGCGTGACTCCGCGGCCCATTGCCCGGCTGGTTCAACGGGTAAGCGGTCTCCTCGATCCTTACGGACGTTTCAGTTACGGGCAAGAAGGGGAAGATATCATTCTGCTTCGAATATTCGAGGAAGAGCCGCCAGGATTCTACGTTGATGTGGGCGCGCACCATCCTGTTCGCTTCTCGAACACCTGGGCCTTATACCAGCGCGGATGGCGAGGCATTAATATCGATCCGAATCCCGCTGCCATCCGTCTCTTTGAGCGGTTGCGTCCACGAGATATTAATTTGACTCTGGGTATTGCTGAAGAAGCGAAGAGCCTGCATTATTTTCAGTTCAACGATTCGGCGTTGAATACCTATGATGCGGAACTGGCGGCTCAACGACAGGCCCGAGACGGATATCGATTGCTCAAAACTACTATGGAGAAGGTGGCTCGATTAGACTGCGTGTTGGCCGAGCATTTGCCGGCAGGCCAGTCTATTGATGTGTTATCCGTGGATGTTGAAGGGCTGGACTTGAAGGTCATCCGTTCTAACGATTGGACTCGGTTCCGCCCATCTTGCTTGCTGATGGAGGCGCTCCATACGACGCTCTCATCGTTAACCGAACACGAGGCTCATCGCTATGTGACGGCGTTGGGATATGATCTTTTCGCAAAAACGGTGAATACACTTATCTATCTGGATCGGGATAGTCCGCGACGCCTGTGTTAGCTCCAATTGCCCTGTTTGTCTATAAACGACCCGTACACACGCAGAAGGTCCTCAAGGGTTTGCAGAATAATCCTGAGGCAGCGAGTTCCGACCTCTTCGTGTTTTCTGATGCGGCGAAGGAAGATTCCGCGGGCCCGGATGTAGTTGCGGTCAGGACACTGATTCGAAGTATAAACGGGTTTCGTTCGGTGACCGTGGTTGAGCGAGAGACCAACCTCGGGGTGGCTCGTTCAATCATCGCCGCTGTGACGGATTTGACGAGACGCTTCGGATCTGTGATTGTCTTGGAAGACGATGTCGTTCCAGCTCCCCATTTTCTTCGCTATATGAATACGGCATTAGACAAATACCGGAATGTGGCGGAAGTCGTCAGCATCCATGCCTATGCGTATCCAGTCGAGCAACCGTTGCCCGAAACATTTTTTCTTCGTGGTGCGGACTGTTGGGGCTGGGCCACGTGGGAGCGAGGTTGGCGGGTGTTTGAGCCCGATGGAGCTAAGCTACTGAAAAAACTTTCCGAAAGCGGACTGGCACGAGCATTTGATCTTGACGGCAGGTATCCCTACACCAGGATGCTTGAGGATCAAATGCTGGGTCGCAACGACTCGTGGGCAATTCGGTGGCATGCGGCTGCATTCCTGCGGGGTTTACTCACTCTTTATCCCGGGTCATCGCAAGTGCAAAATATTGGTGCCGACGGCACAGGGACTCACGGTGGAGATACCAACGTGTTTGCGCACGCTTCATGGGGAGCGCCAATCTATGTTGGCGATATCTCGATGGAAGAACATACACAGGCACGTGAGGCCTTTGCTCGATTTTTGGGATCGTTGCAGCCGTCCCTGTTGCAGAGGATCTGGACGAAAGTCCGGAGGATATTGGTCAGAAATATCCGAAATGTTTGAAGCGTGAAGAAGTTACTTAAGGAATGGATTCCTCCGATTATCTTGCGTGCCTACCGAGGCTACCGGGCGGATACTATTCGTTATCAGGGGGATTTTCCTGACTGGGCGTCCGCTCAGGCGGCTTCTATGGGATACGATAGTGAGGTGATCTTTCAAAAGACGCGGCTGGCGGCGCTTAGGGTCAAGAAGGGCGAGGCGGTCTACGAGCGAGATTCAGTCGTATTCGATCATGTGGAGTATTCCTTTCCTGTCCTGGCCGGCCTTCTCCGTGCTGTTGAAACCCGAGCTCGAACGCTTCGAGTACTGGATATTGGTGGAGGCTTCGGAACGACCTATCGTCAATTCAAGGCCTTTGGGGCTCCCCTTGAGTCGCTGCGGTGGAGTATTGTTGAGCAGCCACGCTTTGTAGCATCCGGCCGGGCGGAGTTTGCCGACGAAGAACTTCGGTTCTTTTATTCGATTACGGAAGCGGTGGAGGATGAAATCCCCGATGTGGTCTTGCTATCCAGCATGCTGCAGTATGTGGATAATCCTTACTCTATCATCAAGGAAGCCTGCTCCGTCGGCTCTCGTAGCATCGTGATCGCCAGTACGCCCTGTGCCACCACAGCTCGCAATGTTCTCACGGTGCAGGTCGTCCCGGCTTCGATCTATGAGGCGAGTTACCCGTGCTGGATATTCTCGAAGGCTAAACTCCTTGCTGCATTCTTGCCACACTATCGGCTCGTGGCATCTTTCGAAGAGCCGGGCGGGCCGTGGCGTTGCGATCAGGGCTTGTTCGAATTTTGTGGCTTCGTGTTTGATAAAAACTCCTCTTCCTATTCCTATGCTGGTTAGTCTGAAGCAGTATTACGATGCGCAGATGATGCGGCCCAGTCTTCCTGGGCTCTTCATTAACCCATTCTACTTTGCAAGGAAAGGGTTGTATGACAGCGTCCGTCGACTATCCCATCACATTACGGGCCGCGTCTTGGACGTTGGTTGTGGAGCGCAGCCGTATCGGTCTCTGTTCCTGGCACGTGAATACATTGGTATGGAACTCGATACCCCGCAGAATCGTGCGCACAAAAAGGCGAACGTGTTTTATAGCGGCCGGGATTTTCCATTCGGTTCAGAAAGCTTTGATTCGCTCGTGTGTAATGAGGTCTTGGAGCACGTGTTCACACCCACGGAATTTGTTTGTGAACTCAATCGGGTGCTCAAACCGGGTGGACATCTGCTCCTGACAGTCCCGTTTGTTTGGGACGAGCATGAACAGCCGTATGATTATGCCCGCTATTCCTCATTCGGGCTCCGGGTCCTCATCACGAACGCTGGATTCGAGGTTCTGGATCATGTCAAAACCATGAGTGATATCCGAGTCCTCTGTCAGCTTGTGAATGCCTATCTGTATAAGGTCACGGTCAGCAAGAATCAGTACCTCAATCTCTTCAGCACATTCCTGTTGATGGCGCCTGTTAATCTCATGGGCGCTGCGGTTCGATTCCTGACTCCTTCGAACCCGGATCTGTATCTTGATAATGTGATTTTGGCAAGGAAAGTAGGTCGCGAATGACGACATCCGGCGATTTCTCCGGCGCGAACGTTCTCATTACAGGGGGGATTGGGTTTGTTGGGTCCAACTTGGCCCGAGAACTTATCCGGCTGGGTGCCAACGTGACATTGGTTGATAGTCTTGTTCCTGAATATGGCGGGAACCTTTTCAATATCAGTGATATCGAACGAAAAGTCCGTGTCAATATTTCTGATGTCCGGGACGAGTACAGTTTCCGCCATCTCATCCAGCGCCAGGATTTTCTGTTCAATCTGGCTGGGCAAACAAGTCATCTTGACTCTATGGAGAGTCCTCAGACGGATTTAGAAATTAACTGCCGAGCTCAGCTCTCGATTCTTGAGACCTGTCGACGTCATCAACCGAGAATCAAGATTGTATTTGCGAGTACCAGGCAGATTTACGGGAAGCCGGACTATCTGCCGGTGGATGAGAAACATCTTCTTCGGCCGGTGGATGTGAACGGGATCAATAAGATGGCCGGGGAGTGGTATCACATTCTTTATAACAACGTGTATGACATTCGTTCGTGTGCTTTGCGACTCACCAATACCTATGGGCCGCGCATGCGGATCAAAGATGCACGGCAGACGTTTTTAGGTGTCTGGATTCGTTTGTTGGCCGAGGGTAAGCCGTTTGAGGTATGGGAGGGGGGGCAGGTACGGGATTTTTCGTTCGTGAGCGATGTCGTGGATGCGATGCTCCTGGCCGCGGTCAGCGAAGAGGCCAACGGTCAGGTGTTCAACCTGGGTGGAGAGTTGGCAATCGCGCTCAAAGACCTTGCTGATCTGCTTGTGAAGGTGGCGGGTGGGGGAAGTTATGTACTGCGATCGTTTCCCGGAGAAAGGAAGCGAATCGACATTGGTGACTACTATGCTAGTTTTGAAAAACTTCGATCTACACTTGGATGGGAGCCACGAGTTTTCTTGGAGCAGGGACTGCACCAGACGATTGAATTCTATCGTGCCCATCTTACTCACTATCTTTGAGAAGGACCTTCGTGTCGAATCCTTCTGCTATTCCTGTCGCAAACCCGCTGGCTGACTATCTTGCCAGGAGGCAAGAGCTCGATCAGGCCATTCAGCGTGTGTTGTCCGGAGGGCAATATATTCTTGGCCCGGAGGTGACGGCGTTTGAACAAGAATTTGCCTCGTTCCTTGGCGCGCAGGCGGCGATCGGAGTTGGAAGCGGGACAGACGCATTGCATTTAGCATTACGCGCCTGCGGCGTGGGACATGGGGACGCCGTGATCACCGTTGCGCATACGGCGGTCGCGACAGTGGCTGCGATTGAGCTGGCTGGTGCGACGCCGATTTTGGTGGATATTGATCCTCGTACCTACGCACTAAATCCAAATCTTCTTGAAGCGGCGATAAAAGAGAGGATGTCCGGACCCGTCAAGGCCGTCATTCCTGTTCATCTGTATGGGCATCCCGCGGACATGCCGTCTATCCTGAGTATTGCGGAACGCTTCGGAGTGAAGGTCATTGAAGACTGTGCCCAATCTCATGGAGCCTCAATTGTCGGCAAGAAAACGGGGACTTGGGGCCATGTCGCGGCATTCAGTTTCTATCCTACGAAGAATCTGGGGGCGTTCGGAGACGGTGGTGCGGTGGTGACGAACGACGCTGAGTTGGCCCACCGCGTGAGACTTCTGCGCGAATATGGCTGGCGGGAACGTTATATCAGCGACGTGCCCGGCGCGAATTCAAGGTTAGACGAACTTCAAGCGGCAGTGCTGCGTGTGAAGCTCCGATATCTTGAGCAGGACAATGCGAAACGAGCCGATCTTGCATGTCTATATGATGAAATGTTGTCGAAGAGTTCGTTGATCTTGCCGTACTGCCGTCGTGAATTCCTCCATGTCTACCATCAGTATGTCATTCGGAGTTCTTGGCGTGACGGCCTGAAGCGCTATTTGACTGACCATTCGGTCGGTACTCTCATTCACTATCCTCTGCCGATTCATCTTCAGCCGGCCTACAAAGGTCGCGTTGTTATTCACGGGGCTCAACTGAAGGAAACCGAGCAGGTTTGCCGAGAAATTTTGAGCCTCCCGATGCATCCATACTTGACCCATGATCAGGTTCATCGAGCCGGGGATCTGATCGTCTCCTGGCTTCAGGTAAACGGCGAGCCTGGTTGATGCGCTATTTCTGTACCTATTTTGACCTGAATTATCTCCCGCGCGGTCTCGCCCTGTATCGTTCGCTGCTTCGCACGTGCCCGAGATTTAGGCTTTGGATCCTCTGTATGGATGATGGCTGTTATGACACGCTGACTCGCCTTCACCTTCCGCATGTAGAGGTTATTTCACTCGAGGAGTTTGAACGGGGCGACGCCGAACTGCTCGCCGCCAAATCCACGCGATCGAAGCTCGAGTACTATTTTACCTGTACACCCTCCCTGCCGCTGTATGTCTTGAGCCGATGGGCTGCAGTCGATGTGATGACGTATCTTGATGCAGACTTGTACCTCTTTTCGGATGTGGCGCCTGTGTTTCGAGATTTTGAAAATTGTTCGATCGGGATTACAGCCCATCGGTTTCCGCCCTCGCTGCGCCATCTGGAAGAGTACGGACTCTACAATGTCGGCTGGCTCATGTTTAGAAATAACCAGGAGGGCGTGGCGTGCTTGGAATGGTGGCGCCGTCGCTGTCTCGAATGGTGCTATGATCGCAGCGATGGAGGGCGATTTGCTGATCAAAAGTATCTGGATGAGTGGCCCGCACGATTTCCTGGGACCAGGATTTTGGAGCATCCGGGGTTGAACGCGGCCCCGTGGAACCTCGCTGATTCCGTCGTGCATCGAACCGCACAGGGGGTACTTATCAACGGACAGCCCTTGCTGTGCTTTCATTTTCACGGGTTTAAGCGGATCTGGTCCTGGTTATACGAACCGAATTTGAGTGAATATCGCGTAAGGCTAGGCCCTGCGATCCGCAAGGGAATTTATCAGCCGTACCTTGAGGAGATGTCCGGCATTGAATCTGAACTCCGAGCGATGTCTATTCCAGCAGCGTCTTCCGCTAACGTGACCCGGGGAGTCAGTGAGACATCATTTGTGCATTGGTCTGTCAGGCAGGTTCGGCGGTGGTTGAGGATTTTCCGCGGGACCATCATGAGGCAGTATCTTATTCACATGAATGGGCGTGTGCTTTAATGAAGTATCCAGGTTTGGACGCCGTCATTGTGCCTATTTGTCAAGATGGCGATGAAATGATGCCGGAAGGTAGTCTTCACAAAAAGCCACAGGCCGTGAGGCCGTTGCTGTGAGTGCTGGGCCAAATGGATTACCTCTGCCTCTCCAAGCGAGAGCCGGGTGGCCTTGGAATTCCGAGCCGGAGAAGGTCCCCTGTGTTATGCGGGAAGGAGAGGCCTGGCCGCGGATCACTGTGGTTACGCCCTCTTTTAACCAAGGGCAGTTTCTCGAAGAGACCATCCGGTCTGTTCTCATGCAAGGGTATCCGAACCTTGAGTACATCGTCGTCGATGGGGGAAGTGCCGATTCGAGCCTTGACGTTATCAAGCATTATGAATCTTGGATTTCCTATTGGGTGAGCGAAAAAGACGGTGGGCAGGCTCATGCGATCAATAAAGGGTTCGCTCGTGCCACGGGAAGCATCTTAGCCTGGCTCAATTCCGATGATGTCTATAAGCCCGGAGCGTTTGTCGAGGTCGCACGGTCATTCAGCGCAGACTCAAGTATTGATGTCGCCTATGGGTCTTGTGAGTCAATCAGCGAGGCCAGTCGCTGTCAGGCTATTCATGTTCCTCAACAGTTTGTGCTTCGAGACTTGTTAAGGAGTAACTTTATTGCCCAACCTGCGGCCTTCTTTTCGCGCCGGGTGTTTGATCAGATCGGGTTGAACCAACGCCATCATTACGCATTCGACTACGAACTGTGGATTAAAGCCGCACTTCGTGGCTATCGCTTCTTCCGTATTCCCGGGGCGCCGCTCGCAGGCTTCAGAGCCTGGCAGCAGTCGAAGTCTGAAACCAGCTATGAAAAATTTGTACAGGAGACGATTACGATTGTGGCTGAGGCATTTGGCGCCGACACTGTGCCGCCGAGGCTCAGGAGTATGCAGAACCTCGCATTGAGCAGCGGTTGGCGCTTTGCTGCTTTGGGGTACTGGCGGAGCGGACAGGGAGAGAAAGCAAGGGGCTGCCTGCGGCAGGTGTTTTATTTATGTCCCGCGAGTAGGATCGATATCAGGTTGCTAGTTCTGTTTGCATCCACCTTCTTTAGCAAGCAGGTACTCCGGTTCCTGAGGAATATGAAACAGGCCATCAACAGAAGACGTCATGCTTTATCATGATGGATACTGATGGTGGGGCGACCTTATGAGGAGCGATGGATCAGGTTTACGCAGGAAGTGAGCAAGGCGGGAAAGGTCCGTTGGTTTCGCTTGTGGTCGCAACGGTGGGGCGCAGTGTCGAATTGGATCGATTTTTGGCTCATGTCGGCAAACAGACGTATCAGCATCTTGAAGTCATCGTGGTGGATCAGAACACAGATGATCGTGTCAGACGCGTTCTTGATAGCTACTGCAACCGGATCTGTATCATTCATGTGCATTCTGCGAAGGGGGCTTCCAAGGCGCGCAATATCGGATTGAAGCTTTCACGTGGGGATATTGTGGCGTTCCCGGACGACGACTGTTGGTATCCACCTGATCTGTTGGCATCGGTGGTAAGGTTTTTTGAATTACGAAGGAATTGGGGTGGCCTTACCGGACGAATTATGAACGAGATCGGGAAGGTGAGCGGAAATGCCAGATTCGATTCCATCGCTGGGCCGATAGACCTCTCAAATATTTGGCGCCGCGCTTGCGCCGCTACCTTGTTTCTCACAAGAGAGACCGTTGTACACACGGGAGGCTTCGACGAGGAGCTTGGTCCGGGGGCTGGAACTCCGTGGGGAGCGGCCGAGGATATAGAGTACCCTGCAAGAGCAATTAAGGCCGGGAATCCGATCTTTTATGATCCCTCGATCTGCGTGTTTCATCCCGACTCTCCGGTAGAAGCCAGCGCTGCCGGGGCGGCCCGCGCATATACGTACGGGGCAGGTATAGGGCGTGTGTGGATGAAACACAAATTTCCATATTCGGTTATTGTCCGCTACTTGATACGCCCTTTAACGGGAGCTTTTCTGAGCATGATAACGGGACACTGGGGTGAAGCAAGATGTCGGTGGGCGGCGTTTGAGGGAAGGCTCAGCGGACTGATGTCACGTTAGGACATTGTCAGTGTGCATGACTGCGCATGAAGGTGTTAGTAATCATTGCATCCGGGGATGTTGGCGGCGGGACGAACCATGTATTGCAAATCTTGCGCGGGCTGAAGGACCTCTATTCATTCGGTCTGGTGACTCAAGCAGACTCCTACCTTTTGCGTGAAGCGCGTGCGCTCGGACTTCCATGTTTCGGGCTTGACTTTTTCTCAAATAGGCTAGATCCGAGAGTTCCCTTCGGTCTGCGGAGGATCATTACAAGATTTGAACCGACTCTCATGCATGTTCACGGCGGCCGCGCCGGGTTTTTTCAGGCGCTGGCGGGAACAAAGGTTCCTACGATCTATACGGTGCACGGGTTTCATTTCCTGCACAAACCGCCCCTCTTTCGCTGGCTCGCCGCAGGAGCGGAGCGACGCATCATCCACCGCGCGAGTCATATCATTTTTGTCTGCCGGTACGATCAGAATGTGGCTGAGCGATATCGATTTCTAAGAAACAGACAGGCGAACAGCATTATCTATAACGGCATTGCTGCTCCGGGAGTCATGATCTCTCCCCAGAATAAACAAAAGGTGGTCGGTTTCATTGGGCGGCTCGAATACCAAAAGGACCCGCTTTTGTTTCTCGATAGCCTCGAACTCCTTTCTGATTGGAAGGCCGTAGTAATTGGAACAGGCCCGTTAGAGAGGAGGGTTAGAGAGGAGGTCGTGCGAAGAGGGTTGACGGAAAGAGTTACTATCAAGGGCGAGGTATCTCACCAGGAGACGTTGGAGACGATGTCCCGCTTGCACACGCTTGTCATGACTTCGCGATGGGAAGGTTTTCCCTTACTACCAATCGAGGCCATGTGGCTTGGGGTTCCGGTTGTGGCTACCGATGTCGGAGGGATTCGAGAGATTATTCAAGACGGTAAGAGCGGAATCCTGATCGAAGGGCGAAATGCGACGAAAATTGCCGGGGCGATTAAGCTCCTTTTTGAGGACATGCTGCTCAGAACGGGTATCATCGCTCAGGCTCAGGCTCATGTGCGGACGGATTTTTCAGAAGACGCTATGTTCTCTCAACTTCGGAAAGTATACGAGCGTGTGGGCCAAGTCGGTAAATCTGCTCAGGAGCGTTCCGAAGTGGCTTCTTGAGGTATTTCCCCCATCTATGCTGCAGATAGTGGTGCGCAACTGATTCAGGCCCGCCGAACCTAGCATATGACGAGATCAATGCATGCGCTCATGAATTATTTGCGGTGTTCCCAAGCGTAGTAGCCGAGGGCGACCAACGCGATCAGTTGTTGGTTATGCTTTTTGAAAAGGGGTCGGAGACATTGTTTAATAGCGGTCACGGTGACCGTTCCTCGCTGGTCGTGAATGTGTGCCTCAGGGTAGCTTGCCCATGAAAGTCGCCATTGTCCATGACTGGCTGACCGGGATGCGGGGCGGCGAGCGTTGTCTGGAAGCGTTTTGTGAACTGTTTCCAGACGCCGACATCTACACCCTTCTGCACATTAAAGGGAGCGTATCTCCCGCGATTGAGCGCCATCGAATCAGAACCAGTTTCATTCAATCATTTCCACTGGCGGCGCGATATTACCGGTATTATCTTCCCTTGTTTCCTCTGGCCATTGAACGGTTGCAACTGAACTCCTACGACCTGGTCTTAAGTTCGAGCCATTGTGTAGCCAAGGGCATTCGCCCGCCGGCGGGAGCGAAGCATCTCTGCTACATTCATGCGCCCATGCGGTATGTGTGGGATCAGTTCGATAATTATGCCGGCGCAGGGCGATCGGGAGTCGTGGCGAGATTGGGCATGGAACTGTTCCGGAAGCGTCTGCAGGCCTGGGATGTGGCCTCCGCCGCTCGGGTGGATCAATTCGTGGCCAATTCTCGGAACATCGCCGGG